>Ga0066903_100000333_pt1 | contig 28295 bp, 25 predicted proteins | sample PanSoiMetaGPlot1_FD_67491 | JGI IMG/M metagenome (GOLD analysis project Ga0066903, IMG submission 67491) | Tropical forest soil microbial communities from Panama analyzed to predict greenhouse gas emissions - Panama Soil - Plot 1 (version 2) | ecosystem: Environmental > Terrestrial > Soil >... | reverse complement strand
GCCAGGCGAGCCCGGACACCTCACCTACCACGCCGACATCGTGCGCTACTACGAAGCGCTCGAGAAGGCGACGCCCCGAGTGAAGCTGTTCAGGCTGGGCAAGAGCGAAGAAGGGCGCGACATGGTCGCGCTCGCGATCGCCGACGAAGCGACCATCAAGCTGCTCGACAAGTACAAGGACATCACGGCGAAGCTGACCGACCCGCGCAAGCTGCAGGACGCCGAAGCGAAGCAGCTCATCGCCACCGGCAAGCCGATCTACTACGCGATGGGCAGCATCCACACGCCCGAGACCGGCAGTCCCGAGATGCTGATCGAGCTCGCCTTCCGCCTGGCGGTCGAGGAGTCCGCGTTCGTCCAGACGATCCGCAACAACGCGATCGTCGTCTTGACGCCGTCGACCGAGGTGGACGGCCGCGAGAAAGCGGTCGACAACTTCAACTTCGGTCTGAAGAACCCCGGCAAGCCGCAGCCGGGGCTCGTCTACTGGGGCCAGTACGTGCAGCACGACAACAACCGCGACGGCATCGGCGTGGGATTGAAGCTGACGCAGAACATCCTCAAGAGCTTCCTCACGTGGCACCCGACGGTGTTCCACGACCTGCACGAGTCGGTCACGATGCTCTACGTCTCCACCGGCACCGGGCCGTACAACACCGTGGTCGATCCGATTCAGATCAACGAGTGGTGGCTGCTCGCGCAGAACGAAATGATGGAGATGGCGAAGCGGAACGTGCCGGGCGTCTGGACCTACAACTACTACGACGGCTGGGTGCCCAACTACATGTTCTGGATCGGCGTCACGCACAACTCGATCGGGCGCTTCTACGAGACGCAGTCGTTCCGCGGCCAGAACTACGCGCTGGGCGCGCTGAACCAGAGCCGCGAGTGGTACCGGCCCAACCCGACGCCGAACGACATCACGTGGGGGCCGCGCGCGAACGTCAACATGCAGGAGAGCGCGATCCTGATCTCGATGAACAACGTCGCGAAGAACAAAGAGACGTTCCTCGAGAACTACTACCTGAAGAACAAGCACACGATCGAGCGCGGCCAGTCGAAGGCGCCCTATGCGTACGTCGTCCCCGCGGCGCAGCGCCGGAAGGTGGAAGCCGCGGAGCTGATGAACCTGATCCGGCGTGAGGGGGCGGAAGTCCACACGGCGAACGCGGCCTTCACCGTCGGGAACGTCGCGGTCGCGCCAGGCGACTACATCGTCCGGCTGGACCAGCCGTACGGCGCGATCGTCGAGACGCTGCTCGGCGTGCAGTTCTACTCGCCCGACAACCCGCGGCCGTACGACGACACCGGCTGGGCGATCCCGCTGCTGCGGAACCTGAAGGCGACGGCGATCGCCGACAAGTCGATCCTGACGCAGCCGATGACGCTCGCGACGGCCGACTTCAAGGCCGCTGGATCGATCAGCGGCACCGGCCCGGTGCTGCTCGTCGAGCACACGACCGACAACACGCTCGTCACGTTCCGCTTCGCCAACGCCGGCGTGAAGATGGCGGCCGCGGAGCAGGCGTTCGACGCGGACGGCCACAAGTTCCCGGCGGGCTCGTTCGTGATCGCCAACGCCGATCGTGCCGCGCTCGAACCGTCGATCAAGGATCTGGGCCTGTCGGCGTGGGCGGTCGCCTCGGCGCCCACCGTGCCGACGCACGACCTCGACGTGCCGCGCATCGGCTACATCCACACCTGGACCAGCACGCAGGACGAAGGCTGGGTGCGGATGGCGCTCGACGCCTTCAAAGTGCCCTACAAGTATTTCGGCGACAACCTCGTGCGCCAGGGCAACCTGAAGGCGAAGTACGACGTCCTCATCTTTCCGCACGCGGGCGGCAGCGGCAACGCGCTCGTCTACGGCGGCGTGCAGGGCGCCGAGCCGCGCCCGTACAAGAAGACGGACGACACGCCGCATCTCGGCATCCAGGATTCGACCGACGACATGCGCGGCGGCCTCGGCTACGACGGTCTGCAGGAGCTCTACAAGTTCGTGCAGCAGGGCGGCGTGCTCATCACCGAAGGCGGCACCTCGACGATCTTTCCCGAGTTCAACCTCACGCAGGGCGTCACGGTCGAGCAGGGCGAGGGACTCTACGTCCGCGGCTCGGTGCTGAAGGCGATGCTCGGCGACAAGTCGAGCCCCGTGCTCTACGGCTACGACCAGAATGCGCTCGCGGTCTATTTCAATCAGGCGCCGGTCCTCGCGGTCGGCGGCTTCGGCCGCGGCGGCGGACGCGGCGGCCCCGGCGTCGACGGCGGGCCGGGCAACTTCAACATGCAGCCGAACTCGGTGCCGCCGAAGCTGACGACGCTGGATGGTCCGTCCGCTTCCGCACCCGCTGACGCGGGCGGCGGCCGCGGACGCGGCGGACGAGGCGGCGGTGGTTTCGCGGGCGGTGGTGGCGGGTTCGGCGGACGCGGCGGCGGCGGTGGCACTGCGACGGCGCCGCGCGTGCTGCTCTCGTTCCCGACCGATCCGAACGACATGCTGCTGTCGGGCGTCCTCGTCGGCGGCGACGCGCTCGCCGGTCGCGCGGTCGCGGTCGATGCGCCGCTCGGCAAGGGACACGTGGTGATGTTCGCCAACCGCCCGTTCTGGCGGTGGCAGACGCAGGGGAACTTCTTCCTCGGCTTCAACACGATCCTGAACTGGAACGATCTCGACGCCGGCCGCGCCGCGCCACGTCCGACCACGACCGCCGGTCAATGACGAATGCCGAATGCCGAATGGCTGCCAATGACGAAATGACGCATTCGGCATCCGGCATTGTTCGGCATCTGGCATTCAGCATTCGGCATTGACTGGAGAGCGCTCGGCGCCATCGCGATCGGCGTTGCGGGCGTCGCGCTGATCTCGCGCGATCAGCTTCATCTCGCCGGACGCCAGGCGCTGCTTGGATGCGCGGCTGTCACCGCGGGGTCGGCGTTCGTCGCGTTCGCCTATGTGTTCGTCAAGCGGCACCGCCGGGCCCTGAAGCCCGAAGTGCTGTCCGCCGGGCAGATGTTGTGCGCCGTGGGACCGATGCTCGTGGCGGCGCTCCTGAGGGAGGGAAATCCCGTCCAGTTGCACTGGCCCCCCACGGCGATCGCCTGCGTGCTCTATCTCGCGATCGCCGGGTCGATTGGCGGCACCTGGCTGAACTACTGGCTGCTCGAGCGGATGTCGGCGACGGCGCTCCTCTCGATGGGGCTCGTCGAGCCGTTCATCGCCGTTCTGCTGGGGTGGGTGTTCCTGCAGGAACGCATGACCGCCGCCGCCGCGGGCGGCGGAATCCTCGTTCTGTGCAGTATCTTTATGATCACGCTTGCCATGCCCAGGAGCGCCTCGTGAAGGTCATACGCCTTGTCGTCGTCGCCGCGTTCATGGCGCTGTGTGCCGCGCCCGCCGCGGCCCAGAGCGAGCTGCGGTATCGCTGGAAGCAGGGGGACGCGCTCGTCTACAAGACGACGCTGAAGACCACCAGTACCGTCAGCGGCCTGCCGAACGCGGGCGACGTCACGTTCGATCAGACGATGACGCAGCGGATCAGGCTGCTGGCGGCCGCGGTGGCGCCCGACGGCACGGTGACGCTGCACCAGACGACCGACGCCGTCAGCGTCGAGATGGCCGGTCCGATGGGGAAGGTGACCTTCGACAGCGCCGATCCGAAAAGCGCCGAAAAGGACCAGGCCGCCGCGGCGCTCGGCAAGGTGTTCGGCTCGATGGTCGGCGCGACCATCAGCGTCACCATGACGTCGACCGGCACGATCCAGCGGATCGACGGCATCCAGAAGCTGCTCGACAAGATCACGCAGGAGATCACACCCGACCGCGCGTCGGCGCAGATGCTGCAGACGCTCAAATCGGTGCTGAGCGAAGAGGCGATCCGTGCGTCGCTCGAGCAGAGCTTCCCGCGCCTGCCGCCGCAGGCCGTGAAGCCGGGTGACACGTGGACCGGACAGGTCGCGCTCGGCAGCGACGTGATCGGCCGGATCGCGGGGACGCAGACGTTCACGCTGAAGGCCGTGGACGGCGGCGAGGGATCCGGCCTCGCGACGATCCTCGTCGGGCTCACGCTCAAGCAGGAGAGCGCGCCGCCGCTCGGTCCGTCGGGCATGACGGTGACGCTCGGCGACAGCCGGGGCGACGGCCAGATCGACTTCGACGTCGCCAACGGCCGCATCCGCAAGTCGACGATGCAGACCGACATGCCGTCGACGATGACGGCCACGGCGCCGGACGGCCGTTCGTCGACGATGAAGAACAGCACGAAGACGTCGATGACGATGGAGTTGCAAGAGAAGTAGTGCTCAGTGCTCAGTGCTGAGTGCCGGTGCTGAGTGCCGGTGCTGAGTGCACAGCCGGAAGCCGGAAGCGGGTAGCTGTTAGCTGGAGGAGTCGATTCATGGACAGATCAGTAGTCTCCGCCTTCAGGCGGAATGCAGGAGTCGCGGTCGCGGCGATGGCGCTCGCGGCCACCGGCGCGTATGCGCAGGGGACCGCCGACACGGCGGCGATCGCGAAGGCGCGGTCGGCGTACGAGAAGGCGGCCGGCGCGCAGGACGGGGCGGCGATTGCGAAGCTCTACACGGCGGACGGCGTCGAGATGCCGCCGAACGCGCCGGCGGCCAAGGGGCGCGCGGCGATCGAGGCGTACCACAAGAGCTTCGCGCAGCAGTTCATGGTGCACGGGATCACGCTGACCGCCACCGACACGCAGGTGCACGGCGACACCGCGATCGACATCGGCACCTACAAGCAGATGCTCATGTCGCAGAAGAACGGCGCCATGATCGACGACAAAGGCAAGTACATCGTCCTGCTCAAGAAAGATGCGAGCGGCGCCTGGCTGCTGACGCACGCCATCTACAACAGCGACATGCCCCCGCCGGGAACGGCGCCGGCGAAAAAGTAGCGGCAGCTGTTCCAGGACTTCACAGGAGATCAGGAGTCCAGGAGGACGGGAGGGATTCGGGTTGTATTCATTCCGCCTGAAGGCGGAAGCTACAAGCCTTCTCAATTACCTCCTGATCTCCTGATCTCCTGATCTCTTGTAAGGCTTTTGACAGTTGCCTCGATCGATGGTCGCCATTCGCACCGCCACTGCCGATGACCGCGACTTCGTCATCGAGACGGCCCGGCGCTTCGCCGCGTTCGGGCCGCCTCCGTGGCGCACGCCGCACGAGGTCGTCGCCGGCGAAGTCCGCTGCCTCGACGACTTCTTCGACGGCGGCATGCAGGGCGCGTCGCTGCTCATCGCGGAAGACGCCGGCCGCCCGGCCGGGTTCGCGTTCGTGGAACGTCACACCGACTACTTCTCCGGCGAGCGCCACGGGCATCTCGGGATGCTCGCAGTCACCGAGGCGGCTGAAGGCCACGGTGTCGGCGCGGCGCTGCTGCGCGCCGCCGAGGCGTGGACGCGCGAGCAGGGATACACGAAGCTGACGCTGAACGTCTTCGAGGGCAACGCCCGCGCGCGGCGTGCGTACGAGCGCGCCGGGTACCAGGTGGAGACGCTGCGTTATGTGAAGGGATTGGGCTGATCGTGTAGTCTTGCGCTCACATGTCACGCCTTCTTGCCGCCGCGCTGTTCGCCGTCGCCGCCACCGTCGCGACCTCGGCGCAGCAGCCGGCGCCGGTCCTCAACAGCACCGAGCGCGCCCGCGCGAAGGAGATGCTCGCGCAGATCAAGACCGCGCTGCGCAGCGACTACTACGACAAGACCTTCCACGGCCTCGATCTGAATCAGCACTTCAAGACGGCCGAAGGGAAGCTCGACACCGCCGTCTCGCAGGGGCACGCGTACGCGATCATCGCGCAGGCGCTGATCGACCTGAACGACTCGCACACGTTCTTCGTGCCGCCCGATCGCGCCGCGACGTACGAGTACGGGTGGAAGCTGTCGTCGATCGGCGACGACTGCTTCGTCGTCGCGGTCAAGCCGGGCAGCGACGCCGAGGCGAAGGGGCTCAGGCCCGGCGACCGCGTGCTGCAGTACGACGCGTTTCCTCCGCTGCGGGACCAGTTGTGGAAGGCGCAGTACCTGTATCGCGTGCTGAGCCCTCGACGGTCGCTCAAGGTCGCGGTTCAGGGAGCCGACGGCCAGACCCGCACGCTGGAACTGGCCGCGAAGGTCGCGCCGAAGCCGCGCGACCGGCGCGTGAGCGTCGACAATTTCTTCGACGGCGGTACGCTCGATCTGAGCGAGGGACCGGCCGCGCCCGTCAGCCTCGCGCAGCGGGTTGGCGACGTCGCCATCTGGAAGCTGTCGTCGTTCGGCTTCGAGGCCGAGGGCGTCGATCGCATCTTCGACGAAGTCGTCAAAGGCGCCAGCGGCCTCGTCATCGATCTGCGCGGCAATCCCGGCGGACTGGTCAAGACGCTCGAGCAGGTCGTCTCCCGTCTCTTCGATCGCGAGGTGAAAATCGCCGACACGAAGGGACGAAAGTCGACGAAGACCTCCGTCGCCAGGAAGCACAAGGACCCGTTCACGGGGAAAGTCGTGGTCCTCGTCGACTCCGAATCGGCGTCGGCCGCCGAAGTGCTCGCGCGCGTCGTGCAGCTCGAGGAGCGCGGGAAGCTGATGGGCGATCGCTCGTCGGGCTCGGTGATGGAGAGCGAGTTTCAGGCGTTCGCGCTCGAAGTGCCCGACAGCTCCGACCTCACCGTCATCCTGTACGGCGCGAGCATCACCGCCGCCGATCTGATCATGAAGGACGGCAAGAGCCTCGAGCACACCGGCGTGACGCCCGACGAGCTCGTGCTCCCGACCGCAGCCGATCTCCGCGGCCATCGCGATCCCGCGCTGGCGCGCGCGGTCACGAGCCTGGGCGCGCCGCTGACGCCAGAGATCGCCGGCAAGCTGTTTCCAATCGATTGGAAGTAGAAGCGGGTGGCCAAACCCACGACCATCTACGTTCGGGACTTCTCCGACATCCCTCGCGCGTTCGTCGTGGAGCATGCCGGACAGCAACTTCTGTTCGATTGTCCCTTCGATGAAGCACCGCCGAGTCGAGTATGATTCGCTCACCGTCGAGACCAAGACCCACTCGACGGACCCAGCATGCATCTGCCATTTCGAAATGAGGGAGAACGATCCTTCTTCCTGATGCTCGAACCGGAGGGCTTCTACGTCGAGGTCCAGCCGGGCGACGCGGTCGAATTGAGGCTCGTGCCCGACGAGGGGGAACAGCACATGGAGATTGACGAGGACGGAGACGTTTTGCGCATCTATTCTCTGTCCGCGAAAGAAATCTGGAAACACGGGTCCCGCGTCACCGCCCTTGCCGGGGATCGATCCGCGTACTGACCCGCCTGAAGGCGGAAGCACGAGTCGGCCCTGGAAGCCGATAGCCGGAAGCCGGAAGCCGGAAGCTGATACCCTCCTCGGATGCGGATTCTCGTCTGCGCTGCACTGATTGCGGTAGCGCAAATCACGTCCTCCACCGAAAAAGCCATCGTCACCGCCGTCGACGCCGGCAACGCGAACGCGCTGGCGCTGCTCGAGAAGGTCGTCAACATCAACAGCGGCACCCACAACTTTGCCGGCGTGCGCGCGGTCGGGGATGTCTTCCGGAAGGAATTCGACGACCTCGGGTTCAAGACGACGTGGGTGGACGGCGCGCCGTTCAAGCGCGCGGGACACCTGGTCGCGGAGCGTCCCGGCAGAGGACCGAAGATCCTCCTGATCGGCCACCTCGACACGGTCTTCGAACAAGACAGCCCGTTTCAGACGTTCCAGCGCGTCGACGACACGCACGCGCGCGGGCCCGGCATCATCGACATGAAGGGGGGCGACGTCGTCATCGTCGCCGCGCTGCGTGCGCTGAAGAGCGCCGGCGTCCTCGATCAGATGAACCTCGTCGTCGTCATGACCGGCGACGAAGAGGATTCGGGCGATCCGCAGGCGGCCGCGCGGCAGGCGCTCGTGGACGCGGCCAGGGGCGCCGAGTTCGCGCTCGGGTTCGAGGACGGCCCGGGCGATCCGAAGTTCGCCGTAATCGCCCGCCGCGGCACGTCGTCCTGGAAGCTCGAGGTGACGGGGAAGACGGGTCACTCGTCGCAGATCTTCCGCTCCGATCTCGGCTACGGCGCCAACTACGAGCTCGCGCGCATCCTCGACGGCTTCCGCCGCAAGCTCGCCGGCGAGGCGCACCTGACCTTCAACCCGAGCCTCGTGCTGGGCGGCACGGCGGTGGAGGTGGACGATGTGCTGGCGAAGGGATCGGCGTCTGGCAAGACGAACGTGATCGCGGGGAAGGCGGTCGCGCTCGGCGACCTGCGCACGCTCTCGAAGGAACAGCTCCAGCACGCGCGCGACACGATGAAGGCGGTGGCGGCGGAGACGCCGCTCGCGCAGACGCACGCGACGCTGACGTTCGAAGACGGCTACCCGTCGCTGCCGCCCGCGCCCGGCAACGAGGCGCTGCTCGTTGCCTACGACAAGGCGAGCCAGGATGTCGGCGCGGGCCGCGTCACCGCCGTCAGCCCCGACCGCGCCGGCGCCGCCGACGTCTCGTTCATCTCGGGGCAGGTCAAGAGCATCATCGACGGCATCGGGCTGATGGGGACCGACGATCACTCGCCGTCGGAAACCGCCGACCTCGCGACGCTGCCGAGCCAGACCAAGCGCGCCGCGATTCTCCTGTACCGTTTGACCAACCGAAAGTAGCCACGGAACACTCGGCCACGGAATACACAGAGCACACGGAACAGGAAAGCCGCCGATCCGCGGCGCGCTTCGGCGTATTCCGTGTAATCCGTGTATTCCGTGGCTTATCCTTGAGTCGTGACCAGAGACAAGCGCGTCTTCAGCAACATCCTCGAGGCGATCGGCGACACGCCGCTCGTGCGGATCAACCACATCGCCGCCGGCGTGAAAGGCACCGTCTACGCCAAGATCGAGACGACCAACCCCGGCAACTCGATCAAAGACCGGATGGCGGTGAAGATGATCGAGGACGCCGAGAAGAGCGGCGCGCTGAAGCCGGGCGGGACGATCATCGAAGGCACGTCGGGGAACACCGGCATGGGCCTGGCGATCACGGCGATCGTGAAGGGCTACAAGTGCGTCTTCACCACGACCGACAAGCAGTCGCCCGAGAAGGCGGACGCGCTGCGCGCCTTCGGCGCCGACGTCATCGTCTGTCCGACGAACGTCGATCCCGAAGACCCGCGGTCGTACTACTCGGTCAGCTCGCGCCTGGTGAAGGAGATCCCGAATTCCTGGAAGGCGAACCAGTACGACAACCTCTCGAACACCGCCGCGCACTACGAGCAGACAGGGCCGGAGATCTGGGATCAGACCGAGGGCAGGATCACGCACCTCGTCGTCGGCGTCGGCACCGGCGGCACGATCAGCGGCGTCGGGCGGTTCCTGAAAGAGAAGAACCCGAAGATCAAAGTGTGGGGCATCGACACCTACGGATCGGTGCTGAAGAAGTACAAGGACAGCGGCGTTCTCGACAAGAACGAGATCTATCCCTACATCACCGAAGGCATCGGCGAAGACTTCCTGCCGAAGAACGTCGACTTCTCGGTGATCGACGCGTTCGAGAAGGTCACCGACAAGGACGCGGCGCTGATGACGCGGCGGATCGCGCGCGAGGAAGGGATCTTCGCCGGCAACTCCGCCGGATCCGCGATGGCGGGGCTGCTGCAGCTGAAGGAACACTTCAAGGACGGCGACGTGATCGTCGTCATTTTCCACGACCACGGGTCGCGCTATCTCGGGAAGATGTTCAACGACGACTGGATGCGCGAGAAGGGGTTCTTCGAGAAGAGCGGCATGACGGCGCGAGACCTCGTCGCGTCGGGCGTATCGGGCGAGCTGCTGTCGATCGAAGGCCACCAGCCCGTCCAGGCCGCCGTGCGGCTGATGGGGGAGCACGATTTCTCGCAGATCTCGATCACGCACGACGGCCGGCTCGTCGGATCGCTCAACGAGACGCACCTCTACACGGAGCTCGTCGCCAATCCCGGCATCAAGACCGACGCGGTCGAGTCGATCATGCAGCCGGCGTTCCCGTACGTCGACGTTTCGACGCCGGTCGATCTGCTGTCGAAGATGATCACGCCCGCGACGCCCGCGGTGCTCGTCCGCGATTTCAAGACCGACAAGACGTTCATCATCACGCGCTCCGACATCATCCGCGTGATTGTGTAGCGCGAGGCGCGAGCTGGGAGGCGCGTCAGCGTTTCGACAAGGCGCGCTCCAGTTCTTCGAGCCGCTGGTTGATCGCCGTCCAGCGCTGCTGCTCGACGGCGACGTCGCTGCTCAGTTGCAGCTCTTCGGCAACGAGGCGGTCCACGCGGGCTTTGGTGGTCGCCACCTCCCGCTTCATGTCGGGCACGTTGTCATACGGGTTGTCGTGGGAGAACGCGACGGCCGTACCGGCTTTCTCGACCTGCTGCAGCGTGTCGCGAGCCGTTTCGTACTCCTGGCGCGCTGACTCCAGGCTGTCGTGGACCGTCTCCAGCCGGTCGATCATCGTGGTCAGACGGCTTTCCTGTACCTGCAGCCGGCCGACGAGGATCTGCGCCTGCGTGCCGCCAGAGGCCATCTGTTCCATCGCGGCGCGCAGCCCTTTGATCTCGACGAGGAGCGCAGGCAGCACGTCGTCAGAGCGCGCGGCTTGCGCGGACACGGGAAGCCTGGCGGCCCCGATCCCCGTCGCGATGAGTACCAATCCAAACGCTGCCGCACGCGTGCCGCTCCCCATGGCCGCCTCCTGTCGCTTCGTACAGGCGTTTGACACCTGCTATGCGCAAATGGCCGCGGCCATTCGCCGCTGACGGCGAAGCGCATCTGGACGAGCACCCTCGCGAACGCGAGGCGGGGAGGGGAGGCGCGAGGTCCCTCTCTACTCGTGGCGCAGTGCCCGGACGGGATTGATCGAGGCGGCGCGGTGCGCCGGGACGAGCAGGGCGACGGCAACAACCACCGTCAGAACCGTGAACGCGGCCGCGTAGGCGATCGGATCCGTTGGGCTGGCGGCAAGGTGAACCCGCTCCAGCACACGCTTGAAGGCCGTCGCCGTGAGCACGCTGGCCAGGATCCCGCAGGCCATTCCAATGGCGGCGGGCGCTAGGCCGAGCGACATCACCGTGCGGTAGACCTGCGGCCGGCTCGCGCCGAGCGCGATGCGCACGCCGATCTCGCGCGTGCGGCGCCTCGCCGAAAACGACACGACGCCGAAGACGCCCATCACGGCAACCGCCGCCGCGGCGGCGCCGAGTGCGATGATCAGGATCTCCAACCGCCCGATCTCGTTGAACCACTCGTCCACGTACCAGCGTGCAGTCCGCGCGTCGACGAGCAGGTCGGGGAATCGCTGGCGCAGGCGCTCGCCGGCAGCGGCGGAAAATGTCGGGCCATCGCCGCTGAACCGGACGACCGGCTGCGAGGGCGTCTGCGGAGACAGCGGCATGTAGAGGAGCGGCGGATCCGGCTGCCCGATCTGCTGAATCGACGTGTCCGCCGCCACGCCGACGATTTCGAGCGTCGCGCCCGTCTCGTCATGCAGCAGCTGCCCGACCGCGCTGCCGCCGGACGTCAGCGCGCGAGCGAACGCGTCCGAGACGATGACATGGCACGACGCGCGTGCGCACGGCACGTCGTCGTCGGTGAGGGCGCGGCCGCCGAGCAGCGGCAGCCCGAGCGCGGCGAAATAGCCGGGCGACACTTCGTTCGCGTCGACGGCGCGGGCGGCGCCGACGGCGGACGACACCGTGCGCATCAGTGCCGGCCGGAACGGCTGTGTGCTCGCGAACGCCACCTGCTGTACCCCTGGGATGCCGTCGAGCGCTTCGCGCAGGCGTCCCGGCAGCGAAGCAGCTGTCGGCGCGAACGCGCCGTTGCGCGGCGTCAGCAGCGGCATGAACACCGATCGTGAGGGGAATCCCGGCTCGCCGGTCACGATCCGGTAGTGCGTGACGGCGAAGAGTCCAGCGCCCGTCAGCAGCACGAAGCTGAGCGCGACTTCCATGCCGACGAGCGCCGCGCGAAGACCGGTGACGCCGCCGGTTCCGAAGAGCGTGCGGCGTCCCTTCACCGATTCGACCAGGTTCGTGCGTGCCGACTCGAGGGCGGGCGCGAGGCCTGCGGCGAGCGCGGCGAAGCCGGTTGCCGCGCACAAGTAGACGAAGACCCGCCAGTCTGGCGCCAGCGAGTATGGCGGCAGCCGGCCGACGAGCCAGCGGTTGAGGAACAGCGGCACCTCGTACGACAGATACACCGCGCCAAGGCCGGCGACCGCGGCGAGCACGAAGACCTCCGTCAGGAGCATGCGGAGGATCCGGCCGCGGCCGGCGCCGAGGGAGAGCCGGACGGCGATTTCCTGATGCCGCGCGTCAGCCCGCGACAGGAGCAGCGTCGTGACGTTGCCGCACACGATCAGGACCAGGCACGCGAGCGCGCCCATGACGAGCGTCATGATCGAGACGACCGGCGCGCGCGATCCCGGGTCCGAAATCATCGCGCCGTCGGTGACGGTGACGGCCGTCGATCGGCCCGGATGCAGCGCGTCGAGACGGGCGGCGATCACGTTCAGCTCCGCTAGCGCCGTTGCCCGGCTTTCACCGGGGGCCAGGCGCCCCGCAATCGATAGCCAGCGATCTTGCGGCCGCGCCTTGCCGAACTGCAAGTAAGAGCGCAGCGTGTACGGTAGCCACGCGACCGCGTTGTCGACTTCGGCCGTCGACCGCGCGGCGATGCCGACGACGGTGGCGGGCGCGCCGTTGACCGTAATGAGCGTGTTGACGACGCTGGCGTCCGCGGCGAAGCGCGTTCGCCACAGGTCCTCGCTGATGACGACGACCGGATCGGATGAGCGGCAGTCGCGTTCATTGAGCACGCGCCCCGCCACCATCCTCGGAATCGGATAGGTCTCGAAGAAGTTGCAGGTCACGAGCTGTACGCGCGGCCGTGTTTCGTCGCGACGGCCGAACGACGCCGTTTCTCGGTAGTAGGCCGACACCGATCGCAGCGTGCGCGCCTGGTCGCGGAACGCGGTGTATTCCTCGACGGTCGCGGCGTCGGGCCGGCCGGGCCGCAGCCGGTCCGTGCTCGACGCAGCGAACACGCGAACGTAGGACGACTGATCGACGTCGACGCGCGCCCGCAGCGCGACGGCGTCGAACAGCGTGAAGACGCCCGAGCTGACGCCGATGCCGAGGGCGAGTGTGATCACGATGGTCAACGACAGCATCCGCTGCTGCCTGAAGCCGCGGAGCGCGAACCGCACGTCGGTCGCGAAGTCATCGAGCAGGCGAAGGCCTGCGGACGTGCGGCACTCGTCCTTCCAGACGGCGGGGTTGCCGAACTCCAGCCGCGCCTGCCTGCGCGCCGCGTCCGGCGCGAGGCCGCGTCTCTCGAGATCCGCGATGCGACTGTCGAGATGGAACCGCATCTCGTCCGACATCTGCCGCTCGAAGGCGGCGCGGTGGCGCCACGCGCGCCAGAACGAGCGGAACCGCGCGCCCGCTCCCATCTACCGCTTCGCGAGCGTACGCTCGAGTTCGTCCAGGCGCTGATTGATCGCGGTCCAGCGCTGCTGTTCGACCGCGATGTCCCCAGTGAGCTGCATTTCTTCTGCGGAGAGCCGATCGACGTTTGCCTTCGCGGCGGCCACCTGCGACTTCAGCCCGGACAGCACGTTGTCCTTGTCGTGCTCGGGCATGCCACCGCCAGGTTCGTCGTCGTGCTGCAGCATCTGCAGCGCTCCCTCAATCTGCTGGTACTCGCGGCGCGCGGTCGCCGCGTTGTCGCGCACGGTGTCGAGACGCCGGATCATCGAGGTGACGCGCCCTTCCTGCAGTTGCAGCCGCCCGACGAGCAGCTGCGCCTGCGTGCTGCCCGACGCCATCTGCTCCATCGCCGCGCGAAGTCCTTTGACTTCGGTCAGCAGCGCCGGCAATACGTCGTCACTCCGGACTGCCTGCGCCGCCGTCGGACGCCATGCCGCGCCCGCCGTGAGCGCGAAGATCGCCGCCAACAGCCCTACACGCCTTGCGCTCGTCATCACTCCCTCCTATGCTCGATTCCGCGGCAGCAAGCCTTCCCGAAACCGCCCTCCGCCCTCCGCCCTCCTCGCTATTCGCACTTCAGCGCGACGAGCGGATCGACGCGCGCGGCCCGCCGTGCCGGCAGATAGGCTGCCGCGTGCGCCACGAGCACGAGCAACAGCGTCGCGCCGCCGATCGCGATCGGATCGGCCGGCGTCAGGCCGAACAGCATCGAGCGGAACAAACGCGACAGCGCCCATGCGGCGGGCAGCCCGAGCGCGATGCCGACGGCGAGCGGTGCGCGTGCGCCGCGCAGAATCAATGCGACGACGCCTGTCGGACTGGCACCGAGCGCCATGCGGATGCCGATCTCGCGCGTCCGGCGGGCGACGCCGTAGCCGAGCAATCCATAGATGCCAACCGCGGCGAGCGCCAGCGCGAGCACGCCGAAGCCGGTGCCGAGCGTCGCCAGCATCCGCTCCTGCACGAGCGTCGCATTCACCTGCGACGAGAGCAGCCGCACCTCGACCGGCGCCGTCGGCAGCAGCGGCTGGAGCGTCTGCTGAATGGCCGCGGTGAGCGTCGCAGACGAGCCGATCGTCCGGATCTCCACGGTCGTCGGGACGTTCCCGGTGAGCTGATGGTACGGCACGTACACGGTGGCCGGACGCGCGCCCCGCAGGCTGAAGTGGGCGATGGTGCGCACGACGCCGACGATCTCGAGCTCTCTCTTTTCGTTTCGGACGACCGCGGACAGCCGCTGGCCGATCGGATTGCGGTTCGCGAGGTACTGCCGCACGTAGTCCTCGTTGACAATCGCCACGGGCGCCGACTGCCGAGTATCGGCGTCCGTGAACTCGCGGCCGGCGGCGATGGGGATCTGGAGGGTCGTGAAGAATCCAGGCGATGCGCCGAAGAACACCGCCGTGTCGTGTTCCGGCAGCGGCTGGCCGACGGGGAGCGCCGGCTCACTCCACGTCGACCCGCTCAGCGGCGTGTGCGTCGACAGGCTTGCGGAGAGGACGCCGGGCAGGGTTCGCAGGCGTTCGAGCGCCGATGCCGGCACGCCGCCGGGCCGCTGCTCGAGCCCCGCGATCAGGACGCCCTCCGACTGGAAGCCGGGATCGACCGTGTTCAGGTTGCGCAGCGTGCGAATGAAGAGCCCGGAGCCGATGAGCAGGATCAGCGAGAGCGCCATCTGCGCCGTGACGAGCGACGGCAGCAGCCGCGATCGCGTCGTCCCGGTGCGACGGTCTTCCTGGAGCACCGATCCGGGTTCGGCGGCCGTCGACTGCAGCGCCGGCGCGATTCCGAACAGAAGCGCGGTGGCCATCGCGACGCCCATCGTGAACGCGAGGATATTCACGTTCGGCGCGAGATCCAGGACGAGTGCGCCGCGCTGCGTGGCAATCACGTTCACGATCGCCCCGCCCGCCAGACTCGCCAGGGCGACGCCGCACGCGGCGCCTGCCAGCGACAGGATCGCGCTCTCGACGAACAGCTGGCGTACGATCCGGCCGCGCCCCGCGCCGATCGCAAGCCGGACGGCGATCTCGCGCCGGCGCGCGGTAGCGCGCGCCAGCATGAGGCTCGCGACGTTCGCGCACGCGATGAGCAGCACCAGCGTCACGATGCCCATCAGCACCTTCAACGGGCGCGTGTACATGTCGCGCAGGTACGTCCAGCCGGTGGCGCCGGGCGTGAACCCGACGCGCGCGTCGGTGATGTCCTTCTTGCGCCGCTCCGGCCACGCCGGGTTGATCGCCGGCTGCGCGATCGCCGGCCACGCCGCCGACAACCGCGCCGCCGCCTCGTCCCGCGAGACGCCGGGACGCAGCCGGGCGAGCGCGCGCATCCAGAAGTTGCCGCGTCCGAGCAGGTCCGCATCTGGTGGTACGACGGCAGGCAGCGCCGCCACGGCGATCGTCACGTCAGCGGTTACGCCGACGTTCGCGCCGGAGAAGCCGCGAGGGCTCACGCCGACGATCTCCGCCGTGACGCCGTTCAGGAGGATCGGGCGTCCGGCGACGGCCGGATCGCGCGCGAACGCGCGCTCCCAGTAGCCGTCGCTGAGCACCGCGGCGACAGGCGCCCCCGGCGCGTCGTCGTTCGGGTTGAGCAGCCGCCCGAGCGCCGGCACGAGGCCGAGCGTCTCGTAGAAGCCGCCGGTGACGATCGCGGCCGACACGCGCGACATCGAGGCGCCGGTGCCGACCGTGAAACGGCGGTCCGACGAGAAGCCCGCGATGCCGGCGAAGATGTCGTTCCGGCTCTCGAGCACGCGGAGCAGCGGATACGAAAACGTCTCGTTCACCGGGCCTGTTGCTGCGGGTTCGTCGAAGGTGAGCAGCCACAGATCCTGCGGCCGATGGACGGGAAGGTGACGCAGCATCAGCCCGTCCATCAGGCTGAAGATCGCAGTGTTGGCGCCGATGCCGAGCGCCAGCGTGACGATCGCCGCCGCCGCGAATCCCTTGTTCCTCCGGAACGTGCGAAGCGCGTAGCGGACGTCTCCGATCAATTCGTCGATCAGCCGCAGGCCCGCGCCCGCGCGGGCCTCGTCCTTCTGCTTCTCGATGGAGCCGAATTCGAGCCGCGCCTGGCGGGCGGCTTCGGCGGGCGGCAGGCCGCGCCGCATCAGGTCGGCCGTCCGGCTCTCGAGATGGAAGCGCATCTCGGCGTCCATTCCGTCTTCGAAGTCGTCGCGCCTCGTCACCGCGCGCCAGAACGAGCGAAGCTTCGCCGGCATGGCTGCGTCCTCACCCTTCCGAGGGCCGCGCCTTGAGCGCGGTCGCGATCGCCGACGAGGTGCGGTTCCAGCTCTCGGTTTCCTCGCGCAGCCGTTTCCGGCCCGCGGCCGTGAGCGTGTAGAACTTCGCGCGCCGGTTGTTGTCGGAGACGCCCCATTCCGCGTCGAGCAGTCCCTGGTGCTCGAGGCGGTAGAGCGCGGGATAGAGCGCCCCCTGCTCGACCAGGAGCGCGCCGCGCGTCATCTGCTCGATGCGCAGGAGGACGCCATACCCGTGCAGCGCGCCGAGCGACACCGCCTTGAGAATCAGCAGGTCGAGGGTCCCAGGAAGCAGATCTGCCTGTTCGGCCATGATGCCTGTCTCCTAAATACGTTAGGTATGCTGCGCCGGTTCTCCTAAGTTGTCAAGGAGAGCGGACGCGGCGGGCCGGCGCGAAATATCATGGAGGGCATGCCTGACGTGCTCGATCCCCCGCTCACCGCGTACCTCGACGGCCTGGTGCCCGACCGCCATCCCGAACTGGTCGAGATGGAGAAGTACGCCGCGTCACACGACTTCCCGATCGTCGGCCCCGCGTGCGCCCACATCTGCTACCAGGTCGCCCGCATGATCGGCGCGCGCCGGATCTTCGAGCTGGGATCCGGCTACGGCTACTCGACGGCCTTTTTCGCGAAAGCGGTCCAGGAGAACGGCGGCGGGGAAGTCCACCATGTCGTGTGGGACGAGGACCTGTCGAAGAAGGCGCGCGGCCACCTCGCCACGCTCGGCGTCGACAGCGTCGTCCGCTATCACGTGGCCGAAGCGATCGCGACCCTGAAGGAGACGCCCGGGCCGTTCGACCTCATCTTCGACGACATCACGAAGAAGGACTATCCCTCGTCGCTGACCGAGATCGATCGCAAGCTGCGGCCCGGCGGCGTGCTCATCGTCGACAACATGCTCTGGAGCCGGCGGGTCATGGACCTGTCGGATCGCACGCCAGACACCGAAGGCGTCCGTGAGATGACGCGCCTGCTCCGGCAGTCGAGCTGGATCACGTCACTCGTGCCCATCCGTGACGGCCTGCTGCTCGCGCTGAAGAGGTAACGCCGGTACAGAACATGCTCTCTCGATGCCCGGCCTCGAATGGCCGAGTGATCTTTTCAAGAGAGAGGGCATGGTGATGAAACTCAACGTCGCAATCTGTGGTCTCGCGGTTGTACTCATGAGCCCGGCGGCCACTTCAGCGCAGTCGGCGACTCAGGACGTCAAGGACAAGACGGCGGCGGCGGCGCAGAAAACGGCCCAGGTCGCAACCGACGCGGAAATCACGAGCGCCGTCAAGACCAAGCTGCTCGCCGATACGACCGTGGGCGGACTCAAGATCGACGTCGACACCAAGAACGGCGTCGTCACGCTCACCGGTCCGGTGCACAGCGCCGTCGAGAAGGACCAGGCCGTCTCCCTCGCCAAAGGCACGTCGGGCGTGAAGCGCGTCGTCAGCAAGCTGAAGATCGAGACCGAGGGGACCGCCGGTCACAAGGACATCGGCGACAAGACGAAGGACACGGCCGAGAAGGCCGGCAAGGCGACCAAGGAAGGCGCGGAGAAAGCGGGCAAGGCGACGAAGGAAGGCGCCGAGAAAGCGGGGAAGGCGACGAAGGAAGGCGCTGAGAAGGCCGGCAAGGCGACGAAGGACGCCGCGGGGAAGACCGAAGACGTCGTCGCCGACGCCGCCGTCACGTCGGCGGTGAAGACGAAGCTGCTCGCCGATACGAAGGTTGGCGGCCTCAAGATCGACGTCGACACGAAGGACAACGTCGTCACGCTGACCGGCACCGTCAGCAGCGTCGAAGAGAAGAACGAAGCGCTCCGCCTCGCGAAGAACACGACCGGCGTGAAGCGCGTCGTCGACAAGCTGACCGTCAAGCAGTAGTCAGCTGCGGAGGTTGGAGGTTGGAGGCTGGTCTCCGGAACGTCTGGGGCATTCGGATCGAGTATTTGAGGGAGATCTTCCCCTCTCGCGTGATCCGGATTGCTGCAAGCCGTTCCGAAACCAGCCTCCACCCTCCACCCTCCGTCCTCCGTCCTCCGCAGCGTTCAGGCGTCGCGGTGGACAGTGGTCGGCGAGAAGGCCGGCAGGCACACGGCGACGTACTCGGCGCCGTCGGGGCCCGGCGTGCTGTAGCGCACCCACTCGCCGGCGCTCGTGACAACGGCCTGGCCGGCGTGCACGTCGAGCGCGCCGCTCTCGTACTGCACGCGCAGGGTGCCCTTGAGGACGACGGTGATCTCCTCGAACTCGGGCCGCTGCCCGGGTTCCTCCCACCCGCTCGGCGAGATCATGCGCGCCACGCTCACGGACGCGTGCCCCGAATTCACTCGTCCCGCGAACTCCTGGATCTGCTTCGGCTTCGTCCCGACGCAGTCGATCACCGTCGGCTTCTCGATCAACTTCGGCATGTGTGATCCGTGTTTATCCGTGTTTATCCGTAGCCTTCATCCGTGACGGTCCGCGGTCAGTGTCCGCCACGGCCGGCCGGCAGCGGCGGCATCGTGCCCGCCGTGAACCGCGGAACCATCTCGTCGCGCATCGCCAGCTCGTAGAGCACCGCCGCGATCACGATCGCGTTTCCCCTGACGTCGTCCTCGATGATGCGCTCGTACGTGTCGAGGTTGGTGTGATGCGTGTGGGGGTTGTAGTCGATCGAGTCCTGGCCGAAGCCGATGCCCGGCAGGCCGGCGTGGTTGAACGACGTGCTGTCGGTCCCGCCGGTGGCCCGGCTGGATGTCGCGGTCGCGCCCGCGACGCCGAGATCCTTGAAGGGCGCGAGCGCCTTCCGCAGGATCGCGGCTGTTTCGGGCGGGCCGAACACGCCCGCGCCGCGGATGCGGCCGGTGCCGGTGTCGACGTTCAGGTACGCGCTCAGCTTCGCGAACTCGGGCTTCGGGTTCTCGACCGTGCCGAAGTGCTGCTCGACGTACGCCAGCGAGCCGAGCAGCCCCTCTTCCTCGCCGCTCCACAGCGCGACGCGGATCGTGCGGCGCGGCTTCACGCCGATGGCCTTCAGGATGCGCGCGGCCTCCATCATCTGCGCGCAGCCGATCGCGTTGTCGGTCGCGCCGGTGGCGACGTGCCAGGAGTCGAGGTGGCCGCCGAGCATGACGACTTCGGCGGCCTTGTCGGTGCCGGGGATTTCCGCGACGACGTTGTACGACGTCGTGCCGTCGGGATACCACTTGTTGACGATGTCGACGTCCAGCGTGACGGCGGTGCCGTCGGCGAGGACGCGCGCGATCCGCCCGAAGTCGTCGTTGCGCATCACGAGCGTCGGCGGCTGCCGGTTCGCGTCGTACGTGCGGTTGTTCGGCGCGGTGACGATCCCGTTCCAGCGCCCCGCGTCGTCGATGCGGACCGCCGCTTTGTTCGCGACGAGGAAGTCGTCGATCTGGGTGTTGACCGCGCGCGCGCTGAGCCGGTCGCCCGGCTGCGCCGGCGGCGCGCCTCCGCCTCCGCGATTGCCGAAGCCGCGGCCGCGCTGGCCGGCGCAATCGGGATCGTTCGCGGCATCCTCGGCGTAGCGGCACTTCGCCTGGACGTCGGTGAGCCGCGTCGCTTCGGCCTCGAAGGTGACGGGGACGAACGCGGGCTTGCCGACGAGCACCGCGGCGCCCGCCACTTTGTCCTTGATGCTGTCGAGATATGCAGTCAGCTCAGCCTGCGTCGGTCCCTGACGCTGCGGTCCGCGCCCGCCGCCGCGCGCGCCATCAGCTTGCGGAACTTCCGGGCCCTGGGGAGCGATCAGGTTGAACGCTGTGGCGGTGACGGGACCGTTCGTTCCCGGCGTCCACGCCAGCGGCTGCACGACGAGCACGGCCTTCATCGGCGACACGATGTGGGCCTCGACATGCTCGTTGGCCCAGCCCGGATGCCCGAACGCCCACGGCTCGAGATTCGCGTTGACGAAGCCCCATTCCGTCATCTGCTTCGCCGCCCATTCGGCTGCTGCCTTGTGGTTCGGCGATCCCGTCAGCCGCGGGCCGTACACGTCGGTCAGGAAGTGCAGCGTCCGCATGATCTGCGAGTGCTGCGCCTCTTCCTGACGGATCTTGTCGTTGATGCCGGGATCGATCGTCGATTGCGCAACCGGCAGCGCCGCCGCGAGTGCGACGAGGCTGCCGGCAAGGAATGTCTTGAAGTGCATATCTCCGCATTATATGCGGCACACATTCCGGCTGAAGCCGGAAGCCACACGCGCGACGGAGCGCGCCGGTGAAGCGGCGCTACGCGCTGCACTCGCCGTCCATTACCTCCGGCGCGAACTCGTGGTCTTCGGCCAGATCGATGTAATCCTCGGGCCGCGCCTCGGCTTCCGTGAGGCGCTCGAGATCGGCGAGGATGTCCTTCACGCGGGCGACGTCGATCCGGCGGAAGAAGTCGGCCAGCCGCTCGCTGTCTTGGCGCTCGGCCTGATAGAAGTGCACCAGACGCTCGACGGCCTCGGGCGCGCGCCGCGCCGGGATCTTCGCGGCGACCCGGCCGAACGATGCGCCTTCGCCGTCGGCGCCGCCGCCGACCATCACGAAGTACTGCGGCACCGCGCGCTCGCTCAGCTTCCGGATGCTGCCCTGGAACCCGATCGAGGCGACGTGGTGCTGGCCGCAGCCGTTCGGGCAGCCGCTGATCTTGATGTCGCCCGGGCCTGCCGCGGCAGCGACCTCATGATGCTCGCGCAGGTACTCGCCGAGCAGCCGTCCGAGGCCGCGCGATTGCGTCACCGCCAGCCGGCAGGATTCGGCGCCGGGGCAGCTCACGACGTCCGCGATGGTGCCGTCGCCGGAATACGAGAGGTGCGCCGCCTCCAGCGCGCGGTAGAACTCGTGCAGGCGCTCGGTCTTCACCCAGCGGAACACGAGGTTCTGCTCGACCGTGACGCGGACCGTGCCGTCGCCGAACGACGCGGCGAGATCGGCCACGATGCGGAACTGCGGCGCGGTCAGATCGCCGAGCGGGATCGTCACGATGGCGATCGAGTAGCCGGCCTGTTTCTGCCGGCGCACGTTCGTGCGCAGCCAGCGCTGCTCGGTGTCGTCGGTCACGGGCAGCAGCGACGGGCGCGTCCCCGACCCGCGCAGTTGCGCGGACAGCGCACGCGCCTCGATCGCGGCGAGATCGGGCAGCGGCGGCTGCGGCCACGCGGGCGGCGCCTCGACGTCGGCGTGGTCCGCGTCGAACGGCCGCGCCCGGCGCGGCTCGGCGCGGACGGCGTCGAGCGCGCGATGGTACGCCTCGAGCCAGCGCTCCCAGCCCATGCTCTTGATCAGGAACTTCAAACGGTTGCGCTGCTTGTGCTGATAGTCGCCGAACTCCGCGAACACGCGCAGGACGGCGTCGGCGACGTCGTAGATCTCGCCCGTCGGGATGAAGTCGTGCAGCAGGAACCCGGAGCGGCAGAGAATCGCCGTGCCGCCGGCGACGGTGACGCGGAACCCGCGCGCGCTGTCGTCGGACTCGGTCGCACGGAAGCCGAGGTCGTTGATCCCCGTCTTCGTGTGATCGTCGGGGCAGCCCTCGAAGCCGATCTTGAACTTGCGAGGCAGCTTCGAGCTGAGCGGATGCCGCAGCAGGTAGCGCGTCAACGCTTCGGCGTGCGGCGTGACGTCGAACAGCTCGTCGTCGGCGACGCCGGCGAACGGGCACGCGGTGATGTTTCTCACCGAGTTGCCGCACGCTTCGCGCGTGGTGAGCCCCGCCTCGCCGAGCCGCCGCATCGCCTTCTCCACGTCGTGCAGCCGCATGAAGTGAAACTGGACGTTCTGCCGCGTCGTGATGTGGCCGAAGCCGCGCGAATAGAGGTCGGCCACGTCGGCCAGCGCCTCGAGCTGCGCGCCGGTGAGCACGCCCTGCGGGATCTTCACGCGCAGCATCTGGGCGTCTTCCGCCTGGCGCTGCCCGTAGGTACCGCGCACCAGCCGGAACACGCGCCACTGATCGGGCCCGATCTCGCCGCGCTCGAACTGCCCGAGCACGCCGGCGAACTCGTCGATGTCGGCCTCGCTCGCGAAGGTCAGTCGCGCCCGGCCGTACGTCTTGGGATCCTCGATTACGGACATTTTGGGTTCTCCCTAGTACTTCGCCTGCGTCGGATCGATCTTGTCGATCCACTCGAGAATGCCGCCCTTCAGGTTCTGCACCCGCGTGAAGCCTTTCTCCGTGAGCGTCCGCACCGCCTTCGCGCTGCGGCCGCCCATCTTGCAGTGCACGACGATGTCGGGCGCGCCGGCGCCCGTGGGCAGCTCGGCGAGGCGCCGCGGCAGCTCGCCGAGCGGAATCAGCGTGGAGCCGGGAATGCGGCAGATCTGGTATTCGCTCGGTTCGCGCACGTCGAGGATGAACGGCGAGTCGCCCCGATCGATCCGCGCCTTGAGCGCCTCGACGTTCGTCTCGGGGATCGGCGCCGACGGCGCCGGCGCGATTCCGCAGAACTGGTCGTAGTCGATGAGCGCCTTCACCGTCGGGTGATCGCCGCACACCGGGCACGCCGGATCGCGGCGCAGCTTCAGTTCGCGGAACCGCATGTTGAACGCGTCGTACAGCAGCAGCCGGCCGACGAGCGGCTGCCCGACGCCGAGGATCAACTTGATCGTCTCGGTCGCCTGGATCGTGCCGATCACGCCCGGCAGGACGCCGAGCACCCCCCCTTCGGCGCAGCTCGGGACGAGGCCGGGCGGCGGCGGTTCGGGATAGAGGCACCGGTAGCACGGGCCGCCGGGGAACGCGAAGACCGACGCCTGTCCCTCGAACCGGAAGATGCTGCCGTAGGCATTCGGCTTGCCGAGCAGCACGCACGCGTCGTTCACGAGATACCGCGTCGGGAAGTTGTCGGTGCCGTCCACGATCACGTCGTAGTCGCGGAACAGATCGAGCGCGTTCTTCGACGTCAGCGTCGTCTCGAACGTGTCGATCTCGACCTCGGGATTGATCGCGCGGAGCCGGTCGCGCGCCGACGCCAGCTTCGGCCGTCCGACGTCACCGGTGCCGTGCAGGATCTGGCGCTGCAGGTTGCTGAAGTCGACGGCGTCGAAGTCGACGATGCCGAGCCGTCCGACGCCGGCGGCTGCGAGGTAGAGCGCGGCTGGGGAGCCGAGTCCGCCTGCACCGATGCAGAGCACCTTCGCGGCCTTGAGCTTCTTCTGTCCCTCGACGCCGACCTCCGGCATGATCAGGTGCCGGCTGTAGCGCTGCACTTCCTGCGGCGTCAGCTCCGCGGTCTGCGCCGGCGCCTCGGTCGTCTCCACGCCGCCCGCGACCGACGGCACGATGCTGATCGTGTCGCCCGGCTTGAGCGGCGTCGCCTCCTTCTGCAGGTAGCGGATGTCCTCGTCGTTGACGTAGACGTTGACGAAGCTGCGCAGCTTGCCTTCGCCGGTGAAGAGATGCGCGCGCAGGTCGGCGAACTTCGCCGTGAGATCGGCGAGCGCTTCGCCGATCGTCGCGCCGGCCACCTGCACGGTGTCCTGCTTGCCGGTGTAGGCCCTGAGCGGCGTCGGAATCAGGATCGGGGTCATGCGATGAACTCCTCTTCGAACGCGGAGCGATCCGGCCGCAGCCGCCACGACCGGAGATCGCCGGTCTGGCCGCCCGCGACCGCGACGATCACGTAGCTGAAATTCGGCCACGCGTGATCGAGGTCGTACTGCGACGGCTGCGCCGGGTGATCGGGATGCGAGTGATAGAAGCCGACGAGCTCCGCGCCGAGCGCGCGCGCGCGCGCTTCCGACTCGCGATAGTCGGCAGGGCTGACGCGGAAGCGGCGGCGCGGCCCTTCGTCGGTGACGTTCTCCAGCGGGCTCGCCTCGACGACGTCCACGAGGCCGTCGTCGGACTGCCGGCCGATGAGTGCGCCGCAGCATTCGTACGGATATGCCGCCGCCGCATGGCGCCTGATCGCGGCCACGGCCTCCGTGCTCAACTGAACCGACGCGCCCTGACGAATGGAAATCACGACTGCTCCTCCCAGAATGGCTCCGACAGGTAACGCCCGCCGCCGTCGGGGAAGATCGTGACGACGACGGATCCTGGCGCCGACGCCGCCACGCGCGCGGCGGCGACGGCCGCGGCGCCGCTCGACACACCCGCGAGCAGGCCCAGCTCGGACGCGAGCCGGCGCGTCATGGCGTGCGCCTCCTCCGTCGACACGCGCAGATCCAAGTCCGCTTCGCGCTCGTCGTAGATGCCGGGGACGATGGACGAGGCCATGTGCTTGAGGCCTTCAATGCCGTGGAGCGGACCGTCGGGCTGCACCGAGATCGCGCGCACATCTGGTTTGATCGCGCGCAGCCGGCGTGTCGTCCCCATGAACGTGCCGCTCGTGCCGAGGCCGGCGACGAAGTGCGTGATCGCGCCGGCGGTCTGGTCCCAGATCTCGACGCCGGTCGTGTCGTAGTGCGCGCGCCAGTTCGCGTCGTTGTTGTACTGATCGGGGTAGAAGAGCCGCGGCTCGCGCGCGTGGATCGCGCGCGCCTGACGGATCGCGCCGTCGGAGCCGTCCATCGGATCGGTGAGCTCGACCTGCGCGCCGAACACGCGGAGCACACGCAGCCGTTCCGGTGTGACGTTGCCGGGCACGCAGAGCCGCACGCCATAACCGAGCGCCGCGCCGAGCATCGCGTAGGCGATCCCCGTGTTGCCCGACGTCGCGTCGAGGATCGTGCCGCCGGGGAGCAGCGCGCCGCGGCGCTCGCCGTCGGCGATCATCCGCGCGGCGGCGCGGTCCTTGACGGATCCGCCGGGGTTCTGCCACTCGAGCTTGGCGTAGATGCGCGAGCCTGCGCTCTCGAGCGCCTCGAGCCGCGCGAGCGGCGTGTGGCCGATGAGGTCGAGCACCGTCGGCCGTTCGAGAGCCGGTGTCCGGGGTTCGAGGGTCGAGGTTCGGGGTTCGAGTTCAGGAGTTCGGGCGAAGCGGATCACAGTGCAGCCTCCGTGGCGATCGTGGCTTCTGACGTGAGACGCAGGATCTCGCGGCGCAGGTGCACGACGTCGCCGATGACGAGCGTTCCCGGGCGTTCCGCGTCCATGACGCCCTCGCCGCGCGCGAGGGCGGCGATCGTTCCCGTCCAGACTTCCTCGTCGTCGCGCGACGCGGCGAAGACGAGCGCCGCGGGTGTGGACGCCGGCCACCCGCGCGTGACGAGCGCGGCGGCGATGTCGCGTTGCTGCGCGACGGCCATGAGGAACACGAGCGTGAGGCGTCCCGGCGCGATCGCGTCGAGCACCGGCTCGTAGCTCGACGGCGTGTGACCGGCGAGCACCGTGAAGGCGGACGTGACGCCGCGGTGCGTCACGGGAATGCCCGCGAGCGCCGGCGCCGCGATCGCGTTCGTGACGCCGGGCACGATCTCGAACGGCACGCCGGCGCCGCGCAGCGCCAGCGCTTCTTCACCGCCGCGGCCGAACACGAACGGGTCGCCGCCCTTCAGCCGGACGACGCGCTGTCCGCGCCGCGCGGCGCGAATCATCAGCGCGTGGATCGTCTCCTGCGCCATGCTGGGACGCCCCGCGCGCTTGCCGACGGGGAACCGCCGCGCGCGGCGCGCCAGCCGGAGCACGTCGTCGCTCACGAGCGCGTCGTACAGCACGAGATCCGCGCGGCGCAGGCGGTTGAGCGCCTTCCTCGTGAGCAGCCCGGCATCGCCCGGCCCGGCGCCGACGAGCGACACGAACCCGGTCACGATTGCGCCTCCGAATAGATCGCGTTCAACGCTTCGAGCAGCAGCGGCCGGCGATCCGCCATCGGGACGCCGCGCGCCTTCCAGTCGCGCCGCGCGTCGAGCGACACCGCCGTCCACCGATCGAGATCCGCGGGGAGGAGCGCATCGAGGCCCTCACGCAGCAGCCCGGCGAGCGCCGGCGCCGCCCCTTCGGTGGAAATGGCGATCGTCACGCCGTCGCGCCGGACCACGCCTCCGAGGTACGCGGACGCGTTGGGCGGATCGTCGACGGCGTTCACGAAGATGTGGCGCGCCTCGGCGAGCGCGGCGATCCGCGCGTTGATCTCGGCCGGTCCCGCCGCGACGACGAGCCACACGCCGTCCAGGTCGTCGTCGACGAACGTCTCGGGCCGCCGCTGACGCACCTCCGCCCCCGCGCGGACGAGCGCGTCGCGTTTGGGCGCGATCACGTCCTCGTCGCCGACGACGAGGACGCGGCGTCCCGCGAGCTTGAGGAAGAGCGGCAGCAGTTCCATACGGCGTACAAAACAAAAGGCCCGGAAACCATGTGGCTTCCGGGCCTTGAAATCCTCGAGATCGAGTAATCGATCTAGCGCGTGAACGGACTCCTGGGCTGGAAGCTGTCGGCTCGACAACAGCAGCAACAGGCGCACCCGCACACCACGCGGAACATTCCCACCGTTGTACAGAACCCGGGGCCCTCTGTCAACTCGGGCGTATGGCTGACGTCAGGGTCCTTGAAGGAATGGCCTTCGAGGAGGGCGCAGCCATGAACAAGGATGAGATCAAGGGGAAAGTGGAGCGGGCGAAGGGGAAGGTCAAGCAACACATTGGGCAGGCGACGGACGACCCGGAACTGCACGACGAGGGCGTGGCCGACGAAGCCACCGGCGACGTCCGTGAAGGGTACGGCAAGGCCCGCCGCAAGGTCGGAGACGCCCTGCACGAGGTGGCGGACAAGATCAAGAAGTAGTCACGACTCGGGACTCTGGACTCGGGACCTGGGTCCCAGGTCCCGAGTCCCCGGGTCGAGTCGTTTTTTGGGCCGACTTGCGTCGGCGCATGCCGTCTGCTATATTTCCTAGGTTCTGGTCGGCCCTAGGACACCCTATCTAGAGCCCCATTCCAGACCTGTGCTCCACGTGCGGAGTGCAGGGGCGGTACGGAACCGCCCCTCCAACTAAACCTAATAGGGTAAGTCAGTTCCAGGTGCCGGGCCGCGAACGCGGCACCCTAGGCCTGGAGCAACGAACGCCTGCGGAGACGGGTGAACTGCCGTCTTCGCCGGTGCAATTTGTGGACGGAGTATCTGTGCCGACGATCAGCCAGTTGGTGCGCAAGGGACGCCAGAAGGTCCTGACGAAGACGAAGAGCCCGGCGCTGCAGAACAGCCCCCAGAAGCGTGGCGTGTGCGTCCGCGTGTTCACGCAGACCCCGAAGAAGCCGAACTCGGCGCTGCGCAAGGTCGCGCGCGTCCGGCTGACCAACGGGATCGAGGTCACGACCTACATCCCCGGCGTCGGGCACAACCTGCAGGAGCACTCGCTCGTGCTCATCCGCGGGGGACGCGTCAAGGATCTCCCCGGCGTCCGCTACCACGTCGTCCGCGGGACGCTCGACGCCGTCGGCGTCCAGGGCCGGAAACAGGGTCGTTCGAAGTACGGCGCGAAGCGCCCGAAGTCGTAGGAAAGAGCCATGCCCCGTAGACGAGAAATTCCGAAGCGCGACGTTCCTCTCGATCCGATCTACAGCAGCGCGCTGGTGACCAAGTTCATCAGCACCCTGATGAGCGACGGGAAGCGCAGCACGGCCGAGCGGATCATGTACGGCAGCCTGTCGTC
>Ga0066903_100000332_pt1 | contig 28322 bp, 21 predicted proteins | sample PanSoiMetaGPlot1_FD_67491 | JGI IMG/M metagenome (GOLD analysis project Ga0066903, IMG submission 67491) | Tropical forest soil microbial communities from Panama analyzed to predict greenhouse gas emissions - Panama Soil - Plot 1 (version 2) | ecosystem: Environmental > Terrestrial > Soil >... | reverse complement strand
TTCCGTCCGAGCGCCATCACCGCGATCGTCCCTTCCTTGGAGACGCACGGGACGAAGTAGTGGATCCCGGCCTCGTGCCAGAACTCGATCTCGCGCGAGTCGATGCGACGGAGCGGCAGCGTGTCGTCGAGTGAGAGCGTGTGGCCGGCGATGAGCCGCGTGGCCACCTCGGTGCGCCCCGCGAGCGCCGGCACCGTATCGGTGAACCCCGCATGCGCGATCGTCACGAACGCGCCCCCTTCGTCGCGGGAGGCCGAGACCGGCGCGAGCATCAGCGCCATGCGATCGACCAGCAGCGTTTCCATGATACGGCTCACGAGACGCTCGCTCAGCCGCTGCAGGTCGAGGTCGCTGTTGAGGTCGCGCGCGAAGCCCACGAGCGCCCGGCGGTAGTCGTACCGGTCGCGGTAGTACATGCGGTCGAGCGCCGACTGGATCGCGTCCTTCACCGGGCGCGACAGCAGCACGACGACGAGCGTCGCGAGGAGCGCGATCAGCGGGTTCCTCTGCTCGGAATCCTTCAGGAACAGCCGGCCGGCGGCCCACAGCGAGATGCCGTAGAGCGCGGCAATCGCCGCAAGCGCCGCCGCGTAGACGAGCCCGCGCTTGATGATCACCTCGACGTCCATCAGGCGGTAGCGGACGATGGCCGACGCAAACGCGAGCGGCACCAGGCCGAGCAGCAGCGCGCTGTACTCGAATCCCCTGAGCGGGGTGAGCCCGAACGCGAACGGCAGCGCGTAGCCGAAGGCAAAGGGCACCGATCCGATCGCCGTGCCCCACACGATCCAGCGCAGCTGCCGGCGCGCCGTGACCGACCGCACTTCGCGCAGCGCGCGCACCATGATGGCGAGGCCCGCCAGCAGGCTCACCGCGAGATACACGAGCTGCCCGCTCTGCACGAGCGTCGTCAGCCGCGTGAGCATCTCGCCGTGCGACGCGCCGTTGACCACGCCCACGACCGAGACCGCGCCGAGCAGCAGCGCCGGCAGGTACATCGCCGGCAGGAGCGCGCGCCCGGCGTCGCTGCGCACCCACGCGTCGGGCCGATCGGGGAAGACGAGCGCGAAGTGGATGAACAGCGGCGGCAGCAGCAGTTCCGCCGTGAGGTCGCCCCAGTAGAACGTCCAGTCGAGCGCGTCGAGCTTGCCCGTGTACGAGAACGCCATCACGCCGAAGAACGCGACCGTCAGCCAGAAGAAATGCAGCGTGGCCTGATGGTCGGGCCGGCGCAGCCGCACCGACGCGCCGACGAGGAGCGAGAAGACGCCCACGGCCGCGAGCGCATAGTAGAAACCGCGCGGCCCCGAAGGAATCGGCGCGACCTCGATCGTCGGCTGCTCGCGCGTCTGCTCGCGCACGACCGTGTAGCGCAGCGGCGTGCCCGCCGTGCTGGCGTGCAGGATCTCGACGACGTCGGCGACGTCGACGACCTCCCTGCCGTCGATCGCGAGGAGGATGTCGCCCTTGCGCATCCCGGCGCGCTCGGCCGCCGTCCCGGGCGCAACCTCCGCCGCGACGATCGCGCCGTTCATCGATCGCCAGAGGACGCCGTCCTCGACTTCAGACCACGTTGCGCGCTGGTGGATGTTCAGCGCCGCGAGGCAGAGCAACGCCCCAACCACCACCAGCATGGAGGTCGATCGGAACCACGGGCTGCGCTGCCAGGGACGGTTCATGCGTACAGGTTGTATCCAGCGGAACCATAGCAAACCGCATACCCCGATGGCGATTGCCGATACCGCTGGAAATGCTTGTATTTACAGCTATTTATCACACGAACGCAATCGAAATTCGCCCTCGAATCCAGAATTTTGGACGATCGTTCCGGTGGTTTGGAGCGAAATTATTTTGGCCACGGATCACACGGAATACACGGACAAACCGGACCCGCGGCCTTGGCCTGTCCGTGTCGTCCGTGGTCGGTCGCGGCTAAAACTAAAACTTGATGAGCACGCCGCCGATGACGCGCTTGGGCGGACGGACGACGAGGAGCTCGTCGTAGATGGAGCCCATGTCGTTGGAATCGCGGAACAGGTTCCGCAGGCCGACGAGCACTTCCCAGCGGGCGGTCCCGCTGAAGGGCATGAACGGCAGCGCCTGGTTCACCTGCACGTCGAAGCGGTAGTCGATCGCCGGGCGCATCGGATCGGTGCCGTGCGCGAACGCGTTGTTGAAGCGGTAGAGCACGAACAGCCGCGTCGCGGTCTGCGTCACGTCGGCCTCGAGCGACGTCGTCAGGTCGTGGACGTCCTCGCTGCGCGGGCGGATGGCCGCCGGCGCCCAGACGGCGATGGCCGCCATGTCGCCGCGGGAGATCCAGTTTGCGCGCGCGACGCTGTACTCGAGCATGCCGCGGACGCGCCGCGCCGGCGCGCTGCTGAGGCTGAACGCCCAGCCCTGCGCGTCGAAATCGCCGGCGGTGCCGACGAAATAGTGGCCGGGCGATTCGGGCCCGCCGCTGACCGGCAGCCCGAAGAGCGTCACCAGCTGATTGTCGACGCGCTCCTGGAAGCGGCGTGCGCCGACGACGTACGTGCCGTCGAATTCGTGGTTGAGGCCGACGTCGAACATCCGGGCGCGCTCGACGCGCAGGCCCTGCCCCTCGAGCGCCGCGAACGTGCGCTCGGGCGGCAGCCACGGCCCCACCATCGACGGCGCGAGGAACTCTTCCGCGCCGGGCGCGAGCATGCGCTGCGCGACGTGCGCGGTGATGTGCGTGTTCGCGTCGAACGACGTGAGCACCATGCCGAGCCGGGGACTGAGCAGCGAGCGCCGGTTCAGGTAGTCGTAGTGGGCGTAGCGCGCGCCGTACTCGAGCGCGAACGACGGCGAGGCGGTCCACCGGTCGCTGCCGTAGATCTCGCCGACGTTGCGCGAATCATCGGCCGCGCGGCCGAGGCCGAGCGCGCGGGCCTGCGGGTTCTGGTACTGCTGCGTGCTGTACGACACGCCGAACGCCGAGTCGTGCGCCGTCGCGATCCGCGTGTTGAACGTGCCGGCGAGGATCCACGCCGAGACGTCCGACTGGCTCATCGACGCGTGGACGTCCCAGCGGCCGCTGGCCGCGGGCGCGCCGATCGACAAGTACGCGACGCCGCGCGGCGCGAACTCGCTGAAGAGCAGCGGGCCCGACGCCTGCGACGACGACGTCGTCAGCAGGTTGACTTCGCCCGAGAAGGGCGTCTCGGTGAAGAAGCTCGTCGCGAAGCTCGCGGCGTTGTCGAGCGCGCGGCCGAAGATCGACGGCGTGTTCTCGTCCGGGATGTCCTGACCGGCCGCGGCGTCGGCGATCGAGACGACGGAGCCGTCCTGCTTGAGGATGCTGCGTTTGATGTGGCGCAGGCGCCACGCCGTCTCGCTGTGATTGTCGCCGTCGTCGGTGCCCGACGAGGGATTGTCGCCGGCCGGCAGCGACGCCATGCCGGCCGCGAGCACGGCGTGCGAGCCGAGCGCCTCTTCGGCGCGGCGCATCTGGATGCGATCGATCTCGGACGCGGTCGCGCCGACGCGGACGCCTTCGCGCCGCGTGGAGACGAAGCCGATGTGGTTGACGCGGAGGACGTACTGCCCCGACGGCAGCGGCTGGATCACGAAGCGCCCGCGCGTATCGGTCGTCGTCATCGCGGACGTGACGCCGAGGGCCGACACCATGGCCCCCGACAACGGACCGCCGCGGTCGTCGACCACGACGCCCTGGATGCTGCCCAACATCAGGCTGGCCTGCTGCTGCACGGGGCGGAACGGTCCCTGGGCAGACGCCGGCCCTGCCGTCAATCCGAGGATTGCCGCCGCCGCTACGAGCCCGGTCAGGCGTGCCATGTTCCCTCCGTCGGAAACCTACGGCGTTACCGTGAAGTTGATGTTCTGCGTCAGCACCTTCGTGCTCTGCTTATCCGTAACCTTGACCTCGAGCCGATAATTCCCGTCGGGGAAGCTCTGGAGCGGAATCCCCTGTCCGGCCTGGATGCTGCTGGTCGCCCCCGTGGGATCGAATGCCGCGCCCATCGTCTCGTTCGTGAACTGCTGGGGCTCGGTGCTGTTGAACCGCTTCTCGCCGCCCGGCTCCTGACGATAGAACGTGTAGGTCGCTTCGAGGTTGAACTTCTTGTCGGCCGTCAGGTTCGGGTTGTAGATCTGGAAGAGGACGATCAGTTCCTGCGTCTTCTTGAACTTGCGCTCCGGCGACACGACGATCTCGGTCTGCCCGAACGCGTAGGGGTGCTCGGACTGCTGATCGGCCGCGATCGGCGCTGTCAGCTGCTCGACGCGTTCGGCCAGGATGATCGAGCTCGTCATCAGCTCGGACCCGGCATAGTTCGGGACGTCGAGCGGCTGCTTCAGCACCGACGACTTGCCGTTGGCGGCGCGCTCGTGCATGACGACGTAGAGATCGTAGCTGCCGGACGGCACGCCGATGCCGCGCTGGATGCGCAGCGGCTGGCCCGCCGCGGGCGCCTTGAGCTCGAGCAGCGCGACGTCGTCGTACGGATACGTCGGCGCGGCGGGCGCGGGTGCGGCGCCCCCCTTCTTGTCCTTGTCGTCCTTCCTCTTTTTGTCTTTGTCCTTGTCTTTGCTGTCCTTCGCCGGATCGGGTGCGGCAGGCGCCACGGCGGGCGCCGTCATGCCGCGCGGCGTCACGCGCAGATACAGCGTGAGCGGACCGGGGGCCGTCTTCGCCGGATCCAGCGTGAGCGTGAGCGGGACCCAGACACGGCCGGCCTGCGCCTTGAGGAAATCGGTCTGGAGCTGAATCGGAAACTCAGACGGTACCTGACCCGCCATCGCGGCGTCGGCCATGTGGTAGACCGTCTGGACCTCCTGGCTCTGGACGTTCTGCTGCGCCGCGGCGTCGGGTTTCTGATCCCCCTTCGCAGGCGGACGCTGCGCCGAAGCGACCGAGCCACACGCGACCGCCAACGCACCGGCCACGAACAGCCGCGCAACCCCGACTCCCCGAGACGACACCGGCATCATCACCCCTTAACCGAGCGATCATAAGCCTGTAACTCGAACGAGTCAAAGCCCTGGCCCCCCGAAAAGACGCTAGAATCGGCGGTCTATGCCCTGCCCCCCGGGCCCTGCCCCCCACCACGCCCGGCGAGCGGACTGAGCGATGCGGGGAAACCTCGACGACGTCGTGACGATGGTGCTGGCCGGGGGCGCGGGGGAGCGCCTCTATCCGCTGACCAAGGAGCGCGCCAAGCCCGCGGTCTACTTCGGCGGGCCGTACCGGATCATCGACTTCACGCTCAGCAACTGCCTCAACTCGGGGCTGCGGAAGATCTTCATCGCGCTGCAGTACAAGTCGCTCTCGCTGACGCGGCATCTGCGGTTCGGGTGGAGCGTGGTCGCCGACGAGCTCGGCGATTTCATCGAGGTGCTCCATCCGCAGAAGCGCGTCGGCGAGCACTGGTACCAGGGCACGGCCGACGCGGTGTACCAGAACCTCTACTCGATCCAGCGCGAGGGTCCGCGGCACCTGATCGTGCTGTCGGGCGACCACATCTACAAGATGGACTACGCGCGGATGCTGCGGTTCCACGCCGAGCGCGGCGCGGGCGCGACGATCGCGGTCATCGAGATTCCCTCGGAAGAGGCGCACCGCTTCGGCGTGATGCAGGTCGACGAGCACGACCGGCTGACCGGCTTCCTCGAGAAACCGAAGGGGCTTCCGCCGGGCCAGCAGCATCTCGCGTCGATGGGGGTCTACATCTTCGACATGAACGTGCTGGTGCCCGCGCTCGAGGAAGACGCGCGCAACGCGACGAGCCACGACTTCGGCAAGGACATCATCCCGGGGCTCATCGCCGACGTGCCCGTCTACGCGTACCGGTTCACCGACGAAAACAAGAAAGCGGCGAAGTACTGGCGCGACATCGGGACGCTCGACGCGTACTACGAAGCCAACATGGATCTGTGCCGCGTGAACCCCGACTTCAACCTGTACGATCCGGAGTGGCCGGTGCGGACGCACCAGGTGCAGGCGCCGCCGGCGAAGTTCGTGTTCGCCGACGCGGGCCGGCGCGTGGGCGAGGCGCTCGACTCGCTGATCTCGGCCGGCTGCATCATCTCGGGCAGCACGATCCGCGCGAGCGTGCTCTGCCCCAACGTGCGCGTCCACAGCTTCTGCCTGGTGGAAGAGAGCATCCTGATGCCGGGCGTGCGGGTCGGCCGGCACGCGCAGATCCGACGCGCGATCGTCGATCGCGACGTCTTCATCCCGCGCGGCGCGCAGATCGGGTTCAACGCGGACGAGGATCGGCGCCGCCACACCGTCACCGATCGCGGCATCGTCGTGGTGACGAAGGAAGACGAGCCGTTCCTCGGACACATCAGCGAGGACGCGCTGAGAAACGAGGCCGAATTCGACGCGCGCGGCTCGTCCTAATCGCGGACCTGAGGTCCGCTCTACCACGCACAACACAAAGGAACCAATGCAGATTACGGCGGTGAAGGGCAGAGAGATTCTCGACTCGCGGGGCAATCCGACGGTCGAAGTGGACGTCACGCTGGACGGCAGGATCACGGGACGCGCGGCGGTGCCGTCGGGGGCGTCCACGGGCGTGCGCGAGGCGCTGGAGCTGCGGGACGGGGACAAGACCCGCTATCTCGGCAAGGGCGTCCGGAAGGCGGTCGCGAACGTCAACGGCGAGATCGCCGCGGCGCTCAAGGGCGGCAGCGCCGATCAGCGCGGCGTCGACTCGCGCATGATCGCGCTCGACAACACGCCCAACAAGGGACGCCTCGGCGCCAACGCCCTGCTCGGGGTGTCGATGGCGCTCGCGCGCGCCAACGCGCTGGCCGCCGGCACACCGCTGTACGTCCACCTCGCGGAGCTCTTCGAGAAGACACCCGACGCGCGCGCCACGCGGCTGCCCGTGCCGATGATGAACATCCTCAACGGCGGGGCGCACGCCGACAGCAGCGTCGACTTCCAGGAGTTCATGGTGATGCCGGTCGGCGCGGGCTCGTTCGCCGACGGCGTCCGCATGGGCGCCGAGATCTTCCACACGCTGCGCGGCATCCTCAAGAAGAAGGGCTACGCGACCGGCGTCGGCGACGAAGGCGGGTTCGCGCCGAGCCTCAAGTCGAATCGCGAGGCCGTGGACGTCGTCCTCGAGGCGGTCGCGCAGGCCGGCTACAAGGCCGGCGAGAACGTCTTCCTCGCGCTCGACGTCGCGGCGAGCGAACTGTGGGTCGAGGAAGACCGGCAGTACGAGTTCAAGAAATCGGGCGAGCCGCCCCGCACGGCCGACGGCATGGTGAAGCTGTACGAAGACTGGGTCCGCCAATACCCGATCATCTCGATCGAGGACGGCCTCGGCGAGAGCGACTGGGACGGCTGGAAGGCGATCACCACCGCGCTCGGCGGCAAGATCCAGATTGTCGGCGACGATTTGTTCGTCACCAACCCCGAGATTCTCGCGCGCGGGATCAAGGAGAAGGTCGCCAACTCGATCCTGGTGAAGCTCAACCAGATCGGCACCGTCACCGAAACGCTCGACGCCGTCGCGATGGCGCGCGGCGCCGGCTACACGAGCGTCATCTCGCACCGCTCCGGTGAAACGGAAGACACGACGATCGCCGACCTCGCCGTCGCCACGAGCGCGGGACAGATCAAGACCGGCTCGGCGAGCCGCACCGATCGCGTCGCGAAATACAACCAGCTGCTCCGCATCGAGGAAGAGCTCGGCGCGAGCGCGACGTACGCGGGCCGGGGCGCGCTGAGGCAGCTCCATGCGTAAGGTCATCCTGCTGCGCCACGGCGAGAGCACGTGGAACAAGGAGAACCGGTTCACGGGCTGGAAGGACGTGGACCTGTCGGAAAAAGGCCTGTTCGAAGCGAACGAGGCCGGCCGGCTGATGAAGGACGCGGGGCTCACGTTCGACCTCGCGTTCACGTCGGTCCTGCGCCGCGCGATCAAGACGCTCGACCTCGCGCTCGACGAGATGGACCTGCTCTGGATCCCGATCGTCAAGCACTGGCGCCTCAACGAGCGGCACTACGGCGCGCTGCAGGGGCTGAACAAGGCCGAGACCGCCGCCAAGCACGGCGAGGCGCAGGTGAAGATCTGGCGCCGGAGCTACGACATCCCGCCCCCGCCGCTCACGCCCGACGACGAGCGGTGGTCGGGCCGCGATCCGCGCTACAAGGATCTGAAACCGTCCGAGATCCCCGCGGCCGAGTCGCTCAAGGACACCGTCGCGCGCTTTCTGCCGTACTGGCACGAGACGATCGCGCCGGTCATCACGAGCGGCAAGCAGGTGCTGATCGCCGCGCACGGCAACAGCCTGCGCGCGCTCGTGAAGTATCTGGACAACGTGGGCGATCAGGAGATCGTCGAGCTGAATATTCCGACGGGCATCCCGCTGGTCTACGAGCTGACCGACGACCTGAGGCCGATCCGCCACTACTATCTCGGCGACGCCGAGGCCGCTGCAAAGGCCGCGGCGGCGGTCGCCGCGCAGAGCGCCGCGAAGCCTCAGGCCTGATCGACGCAGGCGGGCGCGAGACCCGCGTCCGCCGCCAGCGACGCCGCCACCGCGCCGACCACGCGGCGCTCGGTGGCCTTCCCCATGACCGCGATCGCCGCAGGCAGGAACTGCGCCGGCGGTGACGCGACGACGCACGCGGCGCAGACCAGGCGGTGCCAGCCGTGGTGATCGCGCGGACCGAAGCCGAAGATGCTCGCGGCGTAGCGCGCGACGACGCCGTAGGCGTCGCCGGCAATCGTGGCCGACCCGCCGTGCCCGCCGCCGGCGCGCCCGGCGCCGGCGCGCAGGCTGCCGAGAAACGCCGCAGCGGTCGTCCCCGGCGCTTCCGTCCACGTGCGGCCGACGCGGCGCAGCGTGTGCGCGTCGCTGCCCGCCACCACCGGCGCGGCCGCGCCGCGCAGCCTGGTCCACAGATCCCCGACCAGCGCGTTGTGGCTCTGAAGCATGGACCCGTTGCGTACTTCCAGCGCCGGGGCCGCCGCCAGCAGCCGCAGATACTCGGCGAGCGGCAGCTGATGCCGGTAGAAGAAGAACGGATGGTTCAGCGCGAAGAACACGTCGTGCGCGCGCAGGTACGCCATTGCCTCGAAGACGTTGCCGCGCAGCGGCTGCAGATCGGCGTGAATGGCCTCGTTCGTGCCGTAGACGCCGAGATGGACCTGCAGGTCCGTGTCAGGTACCCGGCACGACACTTCCTCGCCGACGAGAAAGTCGGACGCGTCCGGATGGCGCGAGAGGAACTCGAGGCACCCCTCGATCGAATCGTGATCGGTGAACGTGACGATCTGCATGCCGCGCCGTTTCGCGACGGCATAGAGCTCGAACGGATCGGAATAGCAGTCGCGGCTGCGGAGGAACCGCATCGTGCCGCTGACGCGCGAGTGGCGCGTGTGCACGTGGAGGTCGGCGCGCGAAGACGCCCGTGATTCGCTCATTGACGCGAAACGGCCGCCTGGTGAGTTCCAGGCGGCCGCTCCTTCGTATCCTTCGATGTCCTTCGTATCCTTCGTGTCTCGGCGCTATTCGACTTCCTTTTCCTGCGTCTCGTCCGCGGCGATGCGGAGCGAGCGCAGGAAACGGCGGTCGTTGGCGCTGATCTCGAACTGGCGGCGCTGCGGTTGCACCGGAACGGTCGCCGTCTTCTGCTGCGCGGGCGCGGGCGCGGGCGCGGGCACGGCCGCGCGCGCGAGAGTACCAGACTGCGTACGGCTGACGAAGCCGATCACGGCTTCGAGCGAGACCCGCATTTCGAAGCCGGCGGCGCGGGCCTTTTCGCGACACGCTTCGACTCGGGCGTCTTCACCAACCGCGGCAGCAATGGCGTCGGATAGCTCTTTGGCCATTCGGTTCACGACGTCATCCATTCGAGACCTCCTCATCGCTGAGCGGGCCGCCGGGGCTGGGAAACCGGGGGCATGCTCCAAGACTACCGGCCGTGGGGAATGGCGGTAGACTTCGAGCGCCAAAGTTAATCATATGAAGGGTTTGGAGCGTGGGAAAACTGGGAACATTGTAAACTCATGGTCCGATCGTGTCAATGGATGAAGTCCCGGGATCCTTCCCGTTCACCCGCGGCATCCAGCCGACCATGTATCGCGGCCGGCTCTGGACGATGCGCCAGTACGCGGGATTCGGAACGGCCGCCGAATCCAACCGCCGCTACCACTATCTGCTCGGGCAAGGCGTCAGCGGCCTGAGCGTCGCGTTCGATCTCCCCACGCAAATGGGCTACGACTCGGACCACCCGCTCGCGGAGGGCGAAGTCGGCCGCGTCGGCGTCGCGATCGATTCGCTCGTAGATATGGACGACCTCTTTTCCGGAATTCCGCTCGATCGCGTCTCGACCTCGATGACGATCAACGCGACCGCGGTGATTCTGCTCGCGCTCTACGTGGCGGTCGCGCGGCAGCAGGGCGCGGACCTGGCGACGCTCTCGGGCACGATCCAGAACGACATCCTCAAGGAGTACGTCGCGCGCGGGACCTACATCTACCCGCCGCGCGACTCGCTCCGCATCGTCACCGACGTGTTCGCGTACTGCGATCGCGAACTGCCGAACTGGAACACGATCTCGATCAGCGGCTACCACATCCGCGAAGCCGGCTCGACGGCCGTGCAGGAAGTCGCGTTCACGTTCGCGAACGCGATCGCCTACGTCGAGGCGGCGATGGCGGCCGGGCTCGACGTCGATCGCGTCGGGCAGCGGCTGTCGTTCTTCTTCAACGCGCACAACGATTTCCTCGAGGAGATCGCGAAGTACCGCGCGGCCCGGCGGCTCTGGGCGCGCCTCATGCGCGACCGGTTTCGGGCGACTCAGCCGCGGGCGCAGCAGCTGCGCTTCCATACGCAGACGGCCGGCAGCACGCTCACGGCGCAGCAGCCCGACAACAACATCGTCCGCGTGGCCGTCCAGGCGCTCGCCGCGGTGCTCGGCGGCACGCAGTCGCTGCATTGCAACGGGCGCGACGAAGCGCTCGCGCTGCCGACCGAGGAATCGGCGCGCATCGCACTCCGGACGCAGCAGATCATCGCGGCCGAGAGCGGCGTCGCCAACGCCGTCGATCCCGTCGGCGGGTCGTCGGAGATCGAAGCGCAGACCGATCGGATCGAGCGCGAGGCACTCGCGCTGATCGCGCGCATCGACGCGCTCGGCGGCACGCTGGCGGCGATCGAGACGGGCTTCATCCAGCGCGAGATCCAGGACGCGGCCTACGCCGCGCAGCAACGCATCGACGCGGGCGAGACCGTCGTGGTCGGCGTCAACCGATTCCAGGATGACGAGGGGAACGAGCCGAAGGCTCGTCCCGCCGAAGCCCCGGAGGGGCGAAGGCGGTTAGAGACGTTGCGGATCGATCCCGAGATCGAGGCGCGGCAGGCGGCGCGTGTGCGCGAGGTCCGTGCCGCGCGGGATCAGTCCGCCTGGCGTTCGGCGCTCGACGCCGTCGTCGCCGCCGCGCGCGGGGGCGGCAATCTCGTGCCGCCGATCGTCCACGCCGTCGAAGCGCACGCGACCGTCGGCGAGATCTCGGATGCGATGCGCAGCGTCTTCGGCGAACACCGCGAGTCCGATGTCCGATGACCGATGTTCGATAGCCGATGTTCGATAGCCGATGACCGATAACCGATGAACGAACCGCCCATGAGTCACGATCGGATATCGGATATCGGTCATCGATCAGCCACCGATGCCCTCCTCAGGGTCGAACAGTTGTCTACCGTGTTCGACCTGCAGGGAGGACCAGCGGCGGCAGTCACGGACGTCAGCTTTCACGTCGGGGCCGGCGAGACGCTCGGGCTGGTCGGCGAGTCGGGAAGCGGCAAGTCGGTCACGGCGCTCTCGATCCTGCGGCTCGTGCAGCCGCCGGGGCGGATCGCCGGCGGGCGGATCGTGTTCAAGGGGCGGGATCTGCTGACGCTCGGCGAGCACGAGATGCAGAAGGTCCGAGGGCCGGGCATCGCGCTCGTGTTCCAGGAGCCGATGACGGCGCTCAACCCGGTCTTCACGATCGGCAACCAGATCGAGGAAACGCTCGCGGTCCACGGGATCGCGCGCGGCCGCTCGGCGCGCGATCGCGCGGTGGAACTGCTCGAAGCGGTGAGCATCCCCGACGCGGCACGGCGCGTGCGCGACTATCCGCATCAGCTCTCGGGCGGCCTGCGGCAGCGCGCGCTCATCGCGCTCGCGCTCGCCTGCAATCCGGCGCTCGTCATCGCCGACGAGCCGACGACGGCGCTCGACGTCACGATCCAGGCGCAGATCCTCGAGCTGCTGCGCAGCCTCCAGCAGCGCTTCGCGCTGGCCCTGCTCCTCATCACGCACGATCTCGGCGTCGTCGCCGAGATGGCCGACCGCGTGGCGGTGATGTACGCGGGACGGATCGTCGAGGAAGCGCCGGTGCGCCAGCTGTTCCACGATCCGCGGCACCCGTACACGCGCGGGCTGCTCGCGTCGATTCCCGGCGGACCGCGCGGCGGGCGGTTGCAGGCGATTCCCGGCACGGTGCCGGCGATCGGCCACCTGCCGCCCGGCTGCGCCTTCGCCCCGCGCTGCGCACACCGTTTCGACCCGTGCGACAAAGCGGCACCGGGCGTGACTGCGCTGCGCCCGATAGCCGATGCGAGTCGATCCGAAAACGTCGGACATCGGACATCGGACATCGGATCTCGGACATCGGATCTCGGTCATCGGACAGACGGCTCGCATGAGACCCGCTGCTACTTGTATTCGCCGGCGGTGGATCCAGCCATGATGCCGGAGCAGGGTACGTAATGCCGTTGCTCGAAGTGCGTCACCTCGTGAAGGAATTCAGCCGCCGGCGCGGGCTGTTCGGCAAGGGGCCGGCGGTTCGCGCAGTGGACGACGTGAGCTTTGCGATCGAACGCGGCGAGACGTTCGGGCTCGTCGGCGAGTCGGGCAGCGGCAAGACGACGACGGGGCGGTGCATCCTGCGGCTGATCGAGCCGACGTCGGGCGACGTCGTCTTCGACGGCCGCGACGTCCTCGCGATGCCGCGCGACGAGCTGCGGCGCGCCCGCCGCGACATGCAGATCGTCTTCCAGGATCCCTACTCGTCGCTCAACCCGCGCATGCGCGTCGGCGAGATCGTGGAAGAACCGCTCGTCATCCACCGGCTTGGCTCGAAAACCGAGCGGCAGGCGCGCGTCGCCCAGCTCTTCTCGCTGGTGGGACTCGACCCGGACCATCTTCGCCGGTATCCGCACGAGTTCAGCGGCGGCCAGCGCCAGCGCATCGGCCTCGCGCGCGCGCTCGCGCTGAATCCGTCGCTCGTCATCGCCGACGAACCGGTCTCGGCGCTCGACGTCTCGGTGCAGGCACAGGTCGTGAACCTGCTGATGGACCTGCAGCAGCAGCTGAAGCTGACGTATCTCTTCATCGCGCACGACCTGCGACTGGTGGAGCACATCTGCGGGCGCGTGGCCGTGATGTATCTGGGGCGGATCGTCGAGATGGGCGAGACGGCGAAGCTCTTCGCCTCGCCGCAGCATCCCTACACCAAAGCGCTGCTGTCGGCGATCCCACTGCCCGATCCCGACGCGAAGCGCCAGCGGATCGTCCTCGATCCCGACTCGTTCGATCGGTCTGCCGGGCTCAGGCAAATCACCGACGGACATTTCGCGGCGATCTGATCGACAGGGCGCCCGTCGATTCCATCGACTGGAACGCGGTCAAGGCCTGGCTCGATCGCTGAGACCGGCGGCGGCCGTGCGCAACACGACGCGCGCATGCGTACGCGCCGAGACGCGGGCGGCGTCGAGGATCTCGGTCACGATCAGGTTGTTCGCCAGCGACGACAGGGCGTTGGGCGGGCGCGTGCCGCGCGCAACCGCAATCAGGTGCGAGATCGAGTCGCGTTCGTCGGGCGGACGCGGATCCGGCGTCACGGCGTGGTCGGGCTCGTTCGGCAGCGTGACGCGCAATCCGGGGCCGCCGGTCGCCACCGCCTGGCCGTGGTCGCCGTACACCTCGAAGTCCTTGCGGCCGAACGGCCAGTTCCACGACGCCTGGATGATGCCCTGCGCGGCCGGGTACTCGAGCAGGATCGTCGCCTCGTCGTCGACGCGGGGATAGACCGCCGGCTGGAAATGCTGTGTCACGGCGGTCACGGCGATCGGGCGCTGGTTGTCCATCATCCACGTCATCAGGTTGGCGCCGTAGCAGCCGAAGTCGAACAACGCGCCGCCGCCGTTGCGCACCGGGTCCGACAGCCAGTCGAGGAATTCGGGCTGCACGTCGATCGCCTTGGGGCCGTTGTGGCCGTCGAGCGCGACCATCTTCCGGATGTCGCCGGCCGCCTTCCGCTCCTTGAAGAGCGTCCACATTGCGCCGTGGCTCGGATACCACGTCGTCTCGTAGTTGACGAAGACCTGGATGCCGCCGGCCTCGGCGGCGCGGCGGATCCGCTGCGCGTCCGCGTTGCTGACGGCGAGCGGCTTCTCCATCATCACGGGCACATGCCTCGGCGCCGCGGCTTCGACGACGAGCGGATGATCGCGCGTGTTGGTGAAGCTGGCGATCGCCTCGGGCTTCACGCGATCGAGCATCGTCTTCAGATCGGTGAAGCGCGCGCTTTCCGGGATCCCGAACGTGTCGCCGTAACTCCGCAGCAGCGCGGGATCCGGATCGAAGACGGCTGCGATCTGCACGTCGGTCCGTCCGCGGGCGGCGCGCAGGAATCCACCGACGTGTCCGTGCACGAGCCCCGCGATCGCCAGCCGCAAGGGGGGCGGCTGCTGTGCACGCGCACCGGGCAGCAGCGCGAGAAGAGCAACGACGATCGCAACGGCCAGCCGAGCAGTGTTCATCGAACGCCTCCGCCACGTTCCGCCTGAAGGCGGAAACGACAGAAGGGACCTCGGACGTCGGACCTCGGACATCGGACCTCGGTTCACCTGACCACCGTGCCGAGCGTGTCGTGATGCAGCGCGATCAGCGAGCGCAGGTAGGGACCGATGGCGTCCGCGTTGGCAAATCCAGCCGCCTTCGCGGCGGTGTCGTTGACCTCCGCTGCAATCGTCTCGGATTCGGCGTAGTGCCGCCAGTTGCGGAAGCCGTCGATCGTGATGACGTCCCACGCGGCGCCCTGCTCGTGCGTGAAGAGCAGCGCTTCGGGACGTCCGCGCGCGCGGTTGAACGCGCTTTCCCGCTTCCGCTCCTCGATCAGCGCGTCGCGCTTGCCGGCGAGGGACTGGAACATCTCGAGATGCAGGAGGCCCGGCTCCTTGAGATAGTCGCGGAACACCTGCAGCGGCGGACCTTCGACGTAGACGTCTTCGTGCCACGCGACGAGATCGTAGAACTGTCTGGCAAACTGCTCGCCCGTCACGCCCGACGCGGCGGCGGCCGCCTCGCGCCGGCGCACCCGGTCCGCGCTGTAATACGCCGTAAAACTGCCCGACGGATAGATCACGCACAGGTCCCACCGGTCGCCCTGCGAGTGCCGGACGATGTAGGGCACCTCGTCGCCGCCGGCGGCGATGACGGGAATCCGTTTCCTGTAGAGATCGATCAACTCGAGCAGGCGGCCGGGCGCCGCCTGGATCAGCACGAAGCGATAAAGCTCGGGGGACGGCGGCGTCTGCGGCGCGGCCGCGAGGGTGAGGGCGAGCGCAAGAAAGAGCATGGACGGGAAATATACGCGCAAAAGCGGCGGCACGATCTATGCGGGGTCAGAGTCCTTTTGGGCCGGATGGCCGGCAGCTGGTAACAAGAATGTTCGCCGAACTCAGATCTGCGACACGCGGCCTCAGGCGATGGCGCGCGAGCGCGTTCGTGACGCTGACGCTGGCGGCAGGCATCGCCACGACGACGGCGTTGTACGGGGTGTCGCAGGTGCTGGTCGCGGACCTGCCGGGCGTCCCAGCGATCGAACGCGTGGGCCGGATCTACGCGGCGAGCGCGACACTCGGCGTCGAGCGCGGCCTCATCGCGCTCAACGAGTTCGACGCGGGGCTCGCGCAGGCGGCGTCCTTCCAGGCGATCGGCGCGTACGTCGACCAGGACGCCGTCGTCGGCAGCGGACTGGAGGCCCAGCCGCTCGTCGCCGGGTACGCCTCCCCGGCGTTCTTCACCGCGATGGGCGTGCCGCCGGCAGCCGGACGTGTGTTCAGCGAGGCCGACCTGCAGGGCCCGCCGGTGGTGGTCCTGAGCGAGACGCTGTGGCGCCGGCAGTTCCCGGACGGCCGGATGTCGAGTGCGACCCTGATGGTGGACGGCGTCGAACGCGCCGTCATCGGCGTGATGCCGGCGAACTTTCGTTACCCGTTCGTCGGGGTATCGGCGGATCTCTGGGTGCCGCTCGCACACACCGGCCGCGAGAGACCGGCTATCGTCAGCGTGTACGGCCGGCTCCGCGACGGCGTCGAGTGGACCGGCGCGCAGGCGGAGCTGACGGCGCATTCGCGCCGCGGCACGCAGTGGGCGCTGCGCGTGATCCCGATCATCGACGACACGCGGTCGCGCGCGGTCAAGGCCTACGCCGGCACGCTCGGTCCCGCCTTCCTCGTCCTGTTGATCGCGTGCGTCAACGTCGCGTGCCTGCTGATGGCGCGCGGCGTCGAACGCGACAAGGAGCTGACCGTGCGCCGCGCGCTCGGCGCGACGCGGATCGCGATCGTCCGGCTGCTGCTGCTCGAGCACGCTGTGCTCGCCGTCGTGAGCGGCGCGCTGGGGTCGGCGCTGGCGGCAGGGATCCTGCGGGCGATTGCGGCGCAGCTCGCGCCGTTCGAGCCGCAGACGGCGGCCGCGCTCGCGGCGGATCTTCGTCTGCTGCCCGTCGCGCTCGCATCGAGCGCGCTCGCATGTCTGCTGTTCGGCGTCATACCGGCGCTGCGGTTGTCGACGCGCAACGTCGCGGCGTCGCTCAACGGCATCCCGTCACCGCATCGGATACCGATCCGCGGCTACGGCGCCCGTGACGTGATCGTCTTCGCCGAAATCGCGTGCGCGGTGGGCTTCGTCGTCTGGACGGCGATGCTCTACACGCTCTTCGCGGGCATTCACGCGATGGCTCCCGCGTTCCCCGCCGACCACGTCGTCGCGATGCGTGTGCGTACGGCGGGAGCCGCCGACGCCGCCGCGCGTGTGGCCGCGGTGCCGGGCGTCGTCCGCACGACCGTGTCGTCGGGGATGATCGGCGGCTCGCCCGAGCGTGTCGAGTCGAACGGCGCCGAGAAGGTCGTGTCGCGCATCCCGGTCGGCGACGGGTTCTTCGACGTGCTCGGGCTCACGATGGTGCGCGGGCGCAGCTTCGACGCCGGCGAACTGCGCGGGCAGGCGCACGTGGCCGTCCTCGGCGAGAGCGCGGCGCGGCGGCTCGCGCGAGGCGGCGACGCGATCGGGCTCACCCTGCGGACGCACGGACGTCCCGCCCTGACGGTCATCGGCGTCTGCCGCGACGCGATCGACTACGGCGTGCTGGCGGACGTCGACGTGGCCGGCGGCGAAATGTACGTGCCGTACGAACCGTCGATGTGGACGCCCGAGGCCGTCGTGCTGGCACGGCTGGCGGGAGACGCGCACCGGGCGCTCGGCGGGATTGCGGCCGCAGCCGGAGCGCCGGCCGGCGAGCGGCCGCCGCGGCCGATCGTCCTGAGCGACGACCTGCAGCGGCGCGACGGCGGAAGCCTGTTCGCCGTCGTCGGCGTGCTGGGATGGTTCGCCGTCCTCACGCTGCTGCTGGCCGCGGGCGGCGTGTTCGCCGTCGTCAGCCAGTCGGTGGCGCAGCGCACGCGCGAGCTCGCCGTCCGGCTGGCCATTGGCGCGACGCCGGGGCGGGTGCTCCGCCTGGTCCTCGCGCGCGAGATGAAGCTGATCGGCGCGGCGGTCGCGACTGGTGTCGTGTTCACGGTGCTGGGGACGCACGCGCTCTTCGTCGAGCTCACGCGCCTGAGCGCGATCCAGCCGGCCATGTGGATCGCCGCGCTGCTGCTGTCGGGCGGCGCCGCCGCAATCGCGGTCGCGTTTGCGACGTTCAGGATCGTGCGGCTCGAACCGGCCGACGTCCTGCGGAGGTCGTGACCGCCCCTAGGCGGCCTGCTTCACGTCCTTCTCGACCTGCCCGTCGCGGATGTGGATCACGCGGTGCGCGTACGCGGCGATGTCGGGCTCGTGGGTGACGAGGATGATCGTATTGCCGGAGTCGTGCAGCTTCTTGAAGACCGCCATGATCTCGACGCCGGTCTTCGAGTCGAGGTTGCCGGTCGGCTCGTCGGCGAGCAGAATCGACGGGTTGTTGACGAGCGCGCGCGCGATGGCGACACGCTGGCGCTGGCCGCCCGACAGTTCGTTGGGCTTGTGCGCGGCGCGCGCCGTGAGCTCGACCTTCTCGAGCGCCTGCCGGGCGCGATCCTGGCGGTCCTTGCCCGAGACGCCCGCGTAGACGAGCGGCAGCTCCACGTTGTGGAGCGCGGTCGCGCGCGGCAACAGGTTGAACGTCTGGAACACGAACCCGATCTCCTCGTTCCGGATGCGCGCGAGCTCGTCGTCGTTCATCGCCGCGACTTCCTTGCCGTTCAGCCGATAGCTCCCCTTGCTCGGCGTGTCGAGACAGCCGATCAGGTTCATCAGCGTCGACTTGCCCGACCCCGACGGGCCCATGATCGCGCAGTATTCGCCCCTCTCGATGTTGATGGACAGGCCGCGAAGCGCGTGGATCTCCTCGTCGCCCATCACATAGGTCTTCCAGAGGTCGGTCGTTTCGATCATGCCCATACGGCTATTGTTTCCCGTCCTTCAATCTCTGTATTAACGAGCGGACCGCGCCCGGGGTTTCAGGTGGAAAGAGCGCCTCCCAGTCTCTCACATCCACCGGCACCAGGACTGGGCCGGTTGCCCGGCCCTTCTGCCGCTGCTCCTTGACGGCTGCCGCCAGTTCGCCGGCCGGCGCCAGTCCGGGCCCGAGCAGGATGACGACGCACGCGGAGGCGCCGGACGGCTTGCATCTCGAGGCCGGCTCCCAGACGTCCGCGATCGCCGCGGCATCCACGAACGGCACGTACCGGATCGCGAGACAGAGCCCCTCCTCGGCTTTCTTGAAGAGGCTCTTTTTCGGCTTCAGGACGACGGCGATGTCGAAACCGGTCGCGGACACGGGCTCGGCGGTGCCGGGCGCGTCCGCGATCGCGTCGCGGACCTTCGACAGCGCGGCGCGCTTGATGAGATCCAGGCCCGCCGTCGGACGCCGCGGCGGGGGCGCGGGCCCGGGATCCGCAAAGCTGCCGGGAGGAGGAGCGGTCACCGGCGGCGGCTCGGTCGCGCGGGGCGGCGCCTGCGGCCGCGGTCCCTGCACGGGCGGCGGGCCTGTCTGCGTATCGTCGTCGTACTTCCGGCGCAACGCCGGATCCATCAGGATTCGGTACGCTTCCGTCAGGTCGGCGGCGATTCCCGACGCCATGTCCTGGAACTCGGGGCCGAGGTGCTGGACCTTGTCGGGGTGATAGCGCGCGATCTCGCGGCGGAACGCTTTCTTGATTTCCTCGGGCGGCGCGTCGTGCGCCACCGAGAGCATGTCGTAGAAATTCTTCAACGATTGTTCTTGAACTCGGCGACGTTGCCCGGCGGGAGCTCGGCCGTGCGCCGCTGTTCGCGCAGCTGTTTCTTCGACGGCTTGGGCACGGTATTGGTCGCGCAGTACGGACAGAACTGCCACCCGGGCTGCAGCGATCGGCCGCACTTCTGGCAGCCGGCGTGCAGCCGGTGGCCGCAGTGCGGGCACGCCATGAAGTCGACGCCGACGGTCGCCTGGCACCCGGGACAGAGCGTCCGCACTTCCTTCACTTCGGTCACGACGCGGAACAGTTCCTCCACGCTCGTGAGCCCCGACTTCACCTTCGCCAGCGCGTCCTCGCCTAGCGTCACCATTCCCCCGGCGATCGCCGCGTCGCGGATGATGTCCTCCCCCGCGCGCTGCGCGACGAGGCGGCGCATCTTGTCGTTGACGCGCATCACCTCGTAGATCCCCATCCGGCCGCGGTAGCCGGTGTGGTTGCAGTCCTCGCAGCCCACCGCCTTGTAGAACACGAAGTGCGCCGCCGTCTCCTCGGTCATGTTCAGCGCGCGGAGCGTCTCGGCGTCCGGCGTGTACTGCCGCCGGCACTGCTGGCACAGCCGCCGCACCAGCCGCTGCGCGACGACGCCGACGAGCGCAGACGCGATGACGTACGGCTCGAGGTTCATGTCCATCAGCCGCGTCACCGTCGACGGCGCGTCGTCGGTGTGCAGCGTCGAGAGCACGAGGTGGCCCGTCTGCGCGGCCTGCGTGGCGATCTTCGCCGTCTCCTGATCGCGGATCTCGCCGACCAGAATCACATCGGGGTCCTGACGGAGGATCGCGCGGAGCGCGGTGGCGAACGTCAGCTTCGCCTTCTCGTTCACCTGCGTCTGGTTGACGCCGGGGATCTGGTACTCGATCGGATCCTCGATCGTGATGATGTTCGTGCGGCCCGATTTCACCGAGGTGATCGCGGAGCTCAGCGTCGTCGACTTGCCCGATCCGGTCGGCCCGACGACGAGGATCATGCCGTGCTGGAAGCGCAGGAAGTAGCGGAGCTCTTCCATCGACGAGGCGGACATGCCGAGCTCTTCGAGCGGCGGCGCGCCCTTGCGGTGGTCGAGCACGCGCAGCACGATCTTCTCGCCGTGCATCGTCCGGATCGACGACACGCGGAAGTCGACGTCCTTGCCGTCCTCGGTCTTCACGCGGAGGCGGCCGTCCTGCGGCAGCCGCTTTTCCGCGATGTCCATCCCCGCCATGATCTTCAGGCGCGCGACGAGCCCCTCGTGGACCCACTTGGGCAGGTCCATCACTTCCTTCAGGATGCCGTCGAGGCGATGGCGGACGAGCACGCCCTTTTCCGCGGGCTCGATGTGGACGTCGCTGGCGCGGCTCGTGATCGCGCTGTTCACGACGAGGTCGACGAGGTCGATGATCGGCGCCGAGTCGGATCCTTCGCGCGCGGAGACGCCCGGCGCCGCGGGCGGCTCGAAGACATCGATTTCACTGCGCGGCACGAGCGCGCCGCCCGGCGCCGGCTCACCCGGCCGGCCCGCGGGCTTGGCGGGCGCGACGGGCGCGGCCAGCGCGGCGGTGGCGCCCGTGTACTTCGTGAGCGCCTTGTCGGGGTAGCCCGATTCGATCGACGTGAGGATGTCGGTACGCGTGGCGACGACCTGCTTGATCCGGTAGCCCGTCTGGAACTCCAGGTCCTGGACGAGGCTGAAGAGCAGCGGGTCCGACATCGCGACCGTCAGGAGGTTCTTCTCGAGCTTCACCGCCACGCAGACGCGCTTCAGCGCGACGTCCTTCGAGATGAGCACGATCGCGGCGGGATCGGGCGGTTCGTCGGCAAGGCTGACGTACGGGAAGCCGAGCTGATACGCCAGCGCCTTGGTGATCTGCTTCTCGGTCGCCAGATTGAGGCGGACGAGCACCGACCCGACACGTTCGCCGGTGCGTTTGTGCTCTGCGAGCGCGACCTGCAGATCGTCTTCAGTGATCAGGCCGGCCTGGATCAGACACTCACCGATCTTCTTGCGCACGCGTTCCTCTGGCGGCCCTGGGGAGGGGCACCGATCTTAGGTCGTTTCCCCTTGGGCTGCAACTAGCTGCCGATAATTGTCACAAAACAGCGCAGGCGACGTGGCCTGGACCCGGCGGAGTGGACTCGCGCCGGGCTTATCGGCGCCAGGCGGCGAGGAGGACAGAGTAAGCAGCCGCCGCCAGCACGGCGAGGAGGGCGACGATCTTCAGGACGGCGGTGATGCGCGTCCTGCGGCGAACCTGAAGGCGGAGCGCTTCGTCGACCGTGCGCGTTTCCCGGGCGATCGTGCCGGCGCACGCGAGGCGCAGCGACGGCGCCGCCGCGACGAAGCCGTTCGCCGACTCGGGATTCACGCCGAGGCCCTCGAGCGAATCGAGGGTCTCGACCTCCATGTCCAGCTCTTCGATGAGCGGCATCGTGAGCGATCGCAGGTCGTGCAGGTTGCCGCAGGTCACGATGCCGTCGACCGTGGTCCCTTTCTGGCGCGCGGCGGCAAGCGCGCGGCGGATCTCCGGCGCGAGATGCGCGACGAGCGAGTAGCGCTGCAGCAGGCGCGCCTGGCTGCCGGTCGCGCCGACGTTCGAGTCCCACGTGAACCAGTGCGAGTAGAGGAGCTTGCCGGGCCGGACCACGACGATCGCCACGGCGTTGCGGTTGATGCCGAGCCAGCACATCGCCCCGCCGGCGCGCGACACGCGGAGGCGCGCGAGCGCGCCGAGCGCGTTGCACGGCGTCACGACTTTCACGACCTTGAAGCCGGCGTTGGTCAGCGGCTCGATCAGCGGCGCGACGGCCGGATCGCGGCGGCGCGCGCCGTCGGGCAGCCCCCACACGACCGCACGGCAGCGCCGCGGCAGATGCTGCGCGCGGCGCATCTTCCGCACCGCCTGCGTGAACGCGCCGATCCCGGGAAACGCCGCCGGGTCGAGCGTCTCGGCGGACCACAAGTGGACCTCGCCGCCTTTGACCGACGTGCGCGTGAGGACGCACGTGTCTGCGCTGATCTCAACGGCGGTAATGGCGCGCATGGCTGACGCGGGAGCGTCGCATTAACTTAGCCCATCACCCGCGGCGCAGTGTAGACTTGACCTCTTGCCATGAACGACCGCGGCGCTGCTGACGGTGATGTGCGAAGCCGCACCAGCGCGCTGATTCGGGAGCGGCAGGACGCCCTCGCGTCCGACATCACCGCCGCCATCTCGACCATTGGCGCCCTGTCCGACACCGAGCAGTGGCACGGCCTCGCGGCCCTGCTGCTGCGGCTCTTCGCCGCGAGCGTCGGCGCCGGATCGCTCGACACGCAGTCGGCCGCGATGCGCGATCTCGGCCGGTACTCGCCGCCGCTGACGACGCGGCACCTGCTCGACGCCGTCCACTACGCCGAGCGCGCGATCCTCGACGAGGTCGCGCTCGACGACCGCCTCGGCGCGACGTCCGAGCCGTGGGCGCTCGTCGCGCACCTCATTCGCCGCGCGACGCTCGAGATCCTCGGCGCGCACGCCGAGCAGGTCGCCGGCCGCGACGTACCCGTCGCCGTCCGCGATCCGCTGACCACGCTGATCGCGTCGCCGGTGTTCGATCTGGCGCTCTCGCAGGAGATCGAGCGCGCCATCCGCCACAAGCACGCGCTGGCGCTGCTCCTCTTCGACATCGACGACCTCTCGCAGATCAACCGCGAGCACGGCTGGGGCGTCGGCGATCGGCTGCTGGAGCGCACCGGCATCCTCACGCGCCGCTTCTTCCGCACGCACGACTGGGTCGCGCGCCACGACACCGACGGCATCGCGGTCCTGCTGCCCGAAACGACGCTGGATCAGGCGTCGGATCTCGCGTCCCGTTTCCGCGAGACGGTGCAGCACCGGCTCGTCCTGCAGGATCACAAGACGGGCGCGACGAAGATCGTGACGGTGAGCGCGGCCGCGGTGGGCGCCGATCAGGTGCAGGCGGAAATCGACGCGGCGTACGTCATGGCGGAAGCGAAAGCCGCGGTGCTGCGGGCGAAACTGAACGGCCGCAACCGCGTCGAGCGCGTCGCGCTGCTGCCGACGTCGATGACGATCATCGGCGCAGCCTCGCACCTCGGCCAGTCGCCGCTCGACATCGCGCGTCTCATCCGGAAGGGCACGCTGAAAGCCTCGCGCCGCGGCCGCCACTACCAGATCGACCGCGACACGATCGACGCGTACCGCAAGGATGATCGCTAGCGTCTTCGCTGATCGCTCGTGTCAATGACGAATGACGAATGCCGAATGCCGAATGCCGAAACGAATCCCGGATCCCGGATCCCGGATCCCGGATCCCGGATCCGTTTTTCGGCATTCAGCATTCAGCATTCAGCATTGACACGTAGCCGCTAGCCTTCCGTATCCTCGTACGCAGCCTTGAGCCGCGAGACGACCGCCGGATCGGCGAGTGTGGTCGTATCGCCGAGCGCCTTGCCTTCCGCGATGTCACGCAAGAGGCGGCGCATGATCTTGCCCGAGCGCGTCTTCGGCAGGTCGGCGGCAAACAGGATCTGATCCGGACGCGCGATCGCGCCGATCTTGCGGACGACGTGCTCTTTCAGTTCCGCGGCGAGCGCGTCGGACGACGCCGTGCCTTCCTTGAGCGTGACGAACGCGGCGACCGCCTGCCCCTTGATCTCGTGCGGTTTCCCCACGACCGCCGCTTCGGCGACCTTCGGATGATCGACGAGCGCGCTCTCGACTTCCATGGTGCCGAGGCGATGGCCGGCGACGTTCAGCACGTCGTCCACGCGGCCGAGGAGCCAGTAATAGCCGTCGTCGTCGAGGCGCGCGCCGTCGCCGGTGAAGTACGAGCCGTCCTGCCACTGGCTCCAGTACTGCTTCACGAAGCGCTCCGGATCGCCGTAGATGCCGCGCAGCATCGCGGGCCACGGCCGCGTCAGCGTCAGCAGGCCGCCGCCGTGTTCGACGCGCGTGCCGGACTTGTCGCGGTTCTCCGCCGCGATGCCGGGGAACGGCAGCGTCGCCGAGCCGGGCTTGAGGCGCGTGAGACCGGGCAGCGGCGTGATCATGATCATGCCGGTCTCGGTCTGCCACCAGGTGTCGACGATCGGACAACGCTCGCGGCCGATGTGCGTGTAGTACCACATCCACGCTTCGGGATTGATCGGCTCGCCGACCGAACCCAGCAGCCGCAGCGAGCGCATGTCGCGCTTCGCGGGCCAGTCGGTGCCCCACCGCATGAACGCGCGGATCGCCGTCGGCGCCGTGTAGAAGATCGTGACGCCGTGGCGCTCGATGATCTCCCAGAACCGATCCTTCTGCGGCCAGTCGGGCGCGCCCTCGTACATCACGACCGTCGCGCCGTTGGCGAGCGGGCCGTACACGACGTAGCTATGGCCCGTCACCCAGCCGATGTCGGCGCTGCACCAGTAGACGTCGTGCTCCTTGAGATCGAACACCCACTTCGTCGTCGCGTACGTGCCGGTGAGATACCCGCCGGTCGTGTGGACGATGCCCTTCGGCTTCCCGGTCGTGCCGGACGTGTAGAGGATGTAGAGCATGTCCTCCGCGTCCATCGCTTCCGGCGCGCAGTCGAGCGGCGCGTGCGCCATCAGGTCGTGGTACCAGTGGTCGCGGCCGTCCTGCATCTGCACGGGAATCGCGGGACCGTTCGGATGGCGCTGCCACACGACGACGTGCGCGATCGACGGCGTGTCGCGCAGCGCCTCGTCGGCGAGCTGCTTCAGCGGCACGATCTGGCCGCGGCGGTAGCCGCCGTCGGCGGTGACGAGCACCGTGGCCTTCGCGTCGTTGATGCGGTCGCGCAGCGACTCGGCGCTGAAGCCGCCGAACACCACGCTGTGGACGGCGCCGATGCGCGCGCACGCGAGCATCGCGATCGCGCCTTCGGGGACGAGCGGCATGTAGATCGCGACGCGATCGCCGCGTGTCACGCCGAGCGACTTGAGCGCGTTGGCGAACGCGCTCACCTGGCGGAAGAGATCCCAGTACGTGAGCGTGCGGCGGTCGCCCGGTTCGCCTTCCCAGACGATCGCGGCCTTGTTCCTGCGGACGCCGCGGGCATGGCGGTCGACGCAGTTGACGCTCGCGTTCAGCGTACCGCCGACGAACCATTTGGCGTGGGGCGACTTCCAGTCGAGGACGCGCGTCCACGGCGTCGTCCATTCGAGCTCGCGCGCGAAGCCCGACCAGAAGGCGTCGGGGTCCGCGGCTGCGCGGTCGTACACGCCCGGATCCGCGATGTTGGCGTCGCGCGTCCACGCGTCGGAGGGCGGAAAGCTGCGGTCTTCCTGGAGCAGCGCGTCGATCTCAGCCATCGGATCCCTAATCCCTGATCCCTGATCCTCGAATCGCGAATCCCGAATCTCGAATCCCGAATCTCGAATCCCCAATCGCCGAATCCGAATCCCGCATCGCTGAGGCCTCGATCCGGATTAGGGATTCCGGATCAGCGATTAGGGATCCGGGATCCGGGATTCGCGATTCGGGATTCGCGGATCAGGGATGAAGGATCAGGGATTCGCCCCCTTATGCCGGGGGAAGGATCTCTGTCGTTCCCGGAGGCGGCAGGTCCTTCTTCTTGAACAGCGCGACGCCGAGCAGGCCGCCGAGCATCGCGATGATCGCGAAGATGATGGCGCGGACGAAGATGCCGAGGATCGCCATGACGCCGAGCACGCCGCCCTTCGTCAGGTTCGCGATCATCTGCTTGGCTTCGGGCGGGAAGTCGGGATTGTCGGCGATGCGCTCGAGGATCTGCTGCTGGTACGGGCCCATGGCGAGCGCGAGCGGAATCGCGATGACGCCGCATACGGCCCCGCCGATGAGGCCCGAGAGCAGGCCGACGAGCGCGCCGTCGGCCGATTCGATCGGGTACGGGTGGTTCTGCTGCAGCAGGTACGCGGCGAGCGCGCCGCCGCCGATGACCCAGAGGCAGCAGAGACAGTTGCCGAGACTGATCAGCGGCAGTGCCGAGAGCACCCCCATGGCCAGTCCTGCGTAAAGCGCCGGTTGAACCTTGTTGGGTGCTGGAGGCATATCAGTCGTAATACTCCCGTCCGAGATGCGTAATCAGCTCTTCGCCCTGCAGGTAGCGCAGGGTGTTCTTCAGCTTCATCAGCTGAATGAACAGGTCGTGCTCGGGGTACAGACCAGCGGCGTGCATCGGGCTCTTGTAGTAGAACGAGAGCCATTCCTGGATGCCGCTCATGCCGGCCCGACGCGCCAGATCCAGGAACAGCGCGGAATCTAACACAATTGGCGCCGCCAGGATGCTGTCGCGGCAGAGGAAATTGATCTTCAGCTGCATCGGGTAGCCAAGCCACCCGAAGATGTCGATGTTGTCCCAGCCCTCTTTGTTGTCGCCGCGCGGCGGATAGTAATTGATGCGGACGACGTGACAGAGCTTCTCGTAGAGATCCGGATAGAGGTTCGGCTGGAAGATGTAGTCCAGCACGGACTTCTTGCTCTCCTCTTTCGTCTTGAACGACTCGGGATCGTCGAGCACCTCGCCGTCGCGGTTGCCGAGGATGTTGGTCGAGTACCAGCCCTCGACGCCGATCAGGCGCGACTTCAGTCCGGGCGCGATGATCGTCTTGATCAGCGTCTGCCCCGTCTTCAGGTCCTTGCCGGCGAGCGGCGAGCCGGTCTGCTGCGCGAGCTGGATCAGCGCGGGAATGTCGGCGCTCAGGTTCGGCGCGGCGTTCGCGTACGGGATGCCTTCCTTGATCGCCGCGTACGCGTAGATCATGCTCGACGGGATCGCGTCGTCGCTCGCCTCGAGCCCTTTCTCGAGCGCGGCGACGGACTGGTGCACGGCGCTCTCGGTGAGATACACCTCGGTGCTGCCGCACCAGATCATCACCAGCCGGCTGAGGCCGTGATCCTTCTTGAACGTCTGGATGTCGGCGCGGACCTGCTCGGCGAGATCCTTTTTCGAGGTCCCCTTCTTCACGTTCGGGCCGTCGAGCCGCTTCACGTATTTGCGGTCGAAGACCGCCGGCAGCGGCTTGATGGCGTCGAGCTCCGGCTTGATCTGGTCGAGCATGTCGCGCTCGAGCACGCCGGCGGTCTTCGCCGCCTCGTAGGCGTTGTCCTCGAACAGGTCCCAGCCCGCGAACACGACGTCGTCGAGCGAGGCGAGCGGCACGAAATCCTTGATGCGGGGAGAATTGGCCTCGGTGCGCTTGCCGAGACGGATCGTGCCCATCTGTGTGAGCGACCCGATCGGCTTCGCGAGACCCTTGCGGATCGCGAGCACGCCCGCGATCGTCGTCGTGCTGACGGCCCCCAGGCCGACGAGCATGATCCCCAGTTTGCCTTCGGCTTTCTCGATCTTCTTCGCGTTCGTCACAATCGGATGACTATATCATCCGGGCATGGGATGGTTCCGGAGGAGCGCGCCGCGCGACGCGCTCGCGGTGACGATGACGGGCGTCAAGCTGGGCGACCGTTTTCTCTCGGTCGGCCTGCGCGATCCCAGACTGATCGCCGCGCTCGCCACGAAGGCCGGACTCACCGGCCGCGCGTGCGCGACCGACGCCGACGAGACACGCGCGAAGGACGGCGCGGCCGCCGTCGAAGCGGAAGGCGCGCTCGTCGAAGTCGCGCACGCGCCGTGGCACGCGCTGCCGTACGACGCCGCGAGCTTCGACGTCGCGCTCGTGCGCGACGTCTTCTCGACGCTGGCGCCGGCGGAGAACACGCGCTGCGCCTCCGACGTGCTCCGCGTCCTGCGCGGCGGCGGCCGCATCCTCGTCGTCGAGAACACGAAGC
>Ga0066903_100000331_pt1 | contig 28385 bp, 5 predicted proteins | sample PanSoiMetaGPlot1_FD_67491 | JGI IMG/M metagenome (GOLD analysis project Ga0066903, IMG submission 67491) | Tropical forest soil microbial communities from Panama analyzed to predict greenhouse gas emissions - Panama Soil - Plot 1 (version 2) | ecosystem: Environmental > Terrestrial > Soil >... | reverse complement strand
TTAAGCACATCGGGATGCTCCTCCAGGACTGATTCGATTTCGCCCGGCTCGATCCGAAAACCCCTGAGCTTGAGCTGGCGGTCCTTGCGCCCGAGATATTCGATGGCACCGTCCGCGAGGCGTCGGGCGGCGTCGCCGGTCCGATAGAGGCGGGCGCCTGGCTCCTCGGAAAACGGGTCCGGGATGAACCTCTCGGCGGTCAGCGCCGGATCCCCCAGGTATCCGCGAGCCAGGCCGGCGCCTGCCAGGTACAGCTCTCCGCTGACGCCCACTGGCGCGGCGCACTGGCGCTCATCAAGGATGTGCGCACGAAGGTTCGCGATGGGGCGACCGATCGGGACCGCTCTCCGTGTGTCGTTGCGCCCACAGGACCAGGAGGTCGCGTCGATCGTGGCCTCGGTCGGTCCGTACAGATTGTGGAGATCCGCGGGGAGCAGCTCGAAGCATCTATCCCGAAGCTCCGCCGGGAGGCTCTCCCCTCCACAGAAAACGCGCTTGAGGCTCGTACACAGAGACACTCCTTCCCCTTCGAGCAGGAGAGCGAGCAGGGAGGGAACCATCTGGAGCGTCGTGATGGAGTGCCTCTGGATGGTGTCAATCAGATAGGAAGCATCATGGTGCGCTCCGTCGGCAGCCAGGAAGAGGCGGGCGCCGGAGATCAGGGGGGCGAAGAACTCCCAGACCGAGGCGTCGAAGCTGGGAGAGGTCCTTTGCAGGACGACATCGGACGCCTCGAGGGGGAAGACCCTGGCCATCCACTGCATGTGGTTGGCCAGCGCGCCGTGGGAGATCATGACGCCTCTCGGATTGCCGGTGGATCCGGAGGTGTACAGGACGTAGGCGAGATTCTCCTTGAATGCATCTCCCAAGGGAGCCTCGCGGCTCTCTCCGTTCAGAAGCGTGTACTCCGAATCGAGCGCGAGCACATCCGCCCCAAGGTCTGGGAGATTCACAAGAAGATGAGTCTGTGTGAGAAGAAGGGGGACGCGTGCGTCGCGTAAAATGAAAGTCTGACGAGCTTTGGGATAAGAGGGATCGAGGGCAAGGTACGCCCCTCCGGCCTTGTGGATTCCGAGCATTCCGACGACCATCTCCAGGGAGCGCTCCATGAAGATCCCTACGATTCGATCCGGACCGGCGAGGTGCCTCCTCAGGAGATGCGCCAGCTGATTGGCGCGCTCGTTCAGCTCCAGGTAGGTCAAGCATTGCGCTTCCGTCTGAACGGCCACCGCGTCGGGGGTCCGCTCGACTTGGCTTTCGAACAGGGTGTGGACGCAGGCTTCCTGGGGGAAATCCTCCCGCGTCTGGTTCAAGGCGATGAGCTGCCGATCCTCCTCCGGCGTCAGGAGAGGAAACTCCGACAGCCGGCAGTCCGGCGCCGCCACGGCTGCAGCGAGCAGCGCGAGATAGCGCTGCGCCATCCGCCGGACGGTCGACGCGTCGAACAAATCGGTGCTGTAGATAAGGCAACCTTCGAGAGCGCCGCCGGGTTCCTCCCAGAGATTGAACTCCAGATCGAAGCGCGTCGCCCCCGTCTCGGAAGACACGGGCTCGATCGATAGTCCCGGCAGCTCGAAACGTCCGATCGGCGCGTTCTGCAAGGCGAAGACGATCTGGAAGATCGGGTTGCGGCTGAGATCGCGCGCCGGCTGCAGCTCCTCGACGAGCCGCTCGAACGGCAGATCCTGGTGGGAGAAGGCGCCGAGCGTCGCCTCGCGCACGCGCCCCAGCAGCTTGCGAAACGATGGATCCCCAGCACAGCTCGCGCGGATGACCAGCGCGTTCACGAAGAAGCCGACGAGGGGCTCGATCTCCGGGAGCGTCCGATTCGCGATGCCGGTTCCGATCGTGACGTCCTCCTCTCCGCTGAGGCGCGATAGGAGCCCGTCGAACGCCGCGAGGAGTCCCATGAAGAGGGTTGCCCCTTCGCGGCGCGTCAGCGCGCGCATGGCATTCGCGACATCGGAGGGGACCGAAACGCGTTCGACACCTCCCCGGAAAGTCTGCACAGGCGGCCGCGGCCGATCGGCCCCCACGTCGAGTTCCGGTGGGAGCGGAGTGAGACCCTCGCGCCAGTAGTTCAGCTCGTCCTCGAGGCGCTCGCCCGAAAGCGACTCCCGCTGCCACGCCGCAAAATCGGCGTATTGGATCGGAAGGTCCGGCAGCGGCGACGGGCGGCTGGCGGCGAAGGCCTCGTACAAAGCCGCCACCTCGCGCACCAGCACCCCCATCGACCACCCGTCCGACACGATGTGATGCATGGTGAGCAGGAAGACATGGTCGTCCTCTGCCAGGCGCAGCAGGCGCGCCCGAATGAGCGGGCCGCGCTCGAGATCGAAGGAAGCGGAAGCTTCCTCGCTGGCGAGCCGCTCCGCCTGCGCCGCCTCGGGAAGATGCGTGAGATCGGTCACTATCAGATCGATGCGCGTCTCGTCGTCGATGACCTGGACGGGCGCGCCGCCACGCGTCCCGAAGCGCGTGCGCAGGCTCTCGTGCCGGCGGCCTACTTCTCCCAGGCAGCGCTCCAGCACCGCGCGGTCCAGACGCCCGCGCAGGCGCAGCGCGACGGGCACGTTGTAGGCGGGGCTCGTCGGGTCGATCTGGTGGATGAACCAGAGGCGCTGCTGTGCGAAGGAGAGTGGTGACTCCGGCGTGCGAGGCCGGGACGGGATGGTGAGGGGCGCATCGCCGGATGCTTTGCCCTGCAGCAGGCGCTCCAGCAGCGCCCGCTTGGCCGCCGAAAGTCCGGTGGCGCGCGGGGCGTCAACGCTCATCGCTCACTCGTTGCAATCTCGGGGCTTCGGCCTCCAGCCGCCGCCGTGCATCCTCTTCCGGCATCGATTCCAGCTTCTCCACCAGCAGCTCCTCCACCGCCGCGGCCAGCGCGGCGACGGTGGAACCCTCGAAGAAGCGCCGCAGCGGCAGATCGATCTCGAACGCCGCGCGCACCCGGGAGACGACCTGGGTCGCTAGCAGTGAGTCGCCGCCCAGGTCGAAGAAGTTGTCCTCGACCCCCACGCGCTCGCGGCGCAGCAGCCCCTCCCAGATGGCGGCAATCGCCGCTTCGGTGGGGGTGCGCGGCGCCACGTGCGCGCCGGACGGGACGGCCGGTCCCGTCTCCGGCAGCGCCGCCCGATCGACCTTGCCGTGCGCATTCAGCGGCAGCGCATCGATCATCACGAACGCCGCGGGTACCATGTACTCGGGCAGCATGCGGCGCAGCGCGGCGCGCATGGCCGGCTCGTCGGGCGGCTCATTGTCAGGCACAATGAAAGCGACGAGCCGGTGCGCGGTGCCTTCTCCGAGCGTGACGGCAATTGCCCGACGCACCCCAGGCATCCGTTCGAGTACCGACTCGATCTCGCCCGCCTCGATGCGATAGCCGCGCACCTTGAGCTGGTGATCGATGCGCCCGAGGAATTCCAGCGCGCCGTCCTCGCGGAATTTTGCCCGGTCCCCCGTGCGGTAGAGGCGCGCTCCGAGCTCGCCCGACACTGGATCGGGAACGAAGCGCTCGGCGGTGAGGCCGGGGCGCCGCAGATAGCCCCATGCCAGTCCCGTCCCGCCGATGGCGATCTCGCCCGGAACTCCGGCCGGCACCGGCTGGAAAGCCGAGTCGAGCAGATAGACACGCAGGTTGGCGATGGGATGGCCGATGGGCACAGGGCCGGAAGCCAGATCAGGCGCGCATTCCCACGCCAGGCAGCTGATCGCTCCCTCCGTCGGTCCGTACAAGTTGGTCAGGGCGCGACCGGGCAGTTTCTCGAAGAGCCGATTGTGCAGCTCACGGTCCATCTCCTCGCCACCGCAGAACACCGCGCGCAACTCGTCGCACTCGCCGACTTCGACCGTCTCGAGAAAAAGGCGCAGCATCGACGGGACAAAGAAAGCCACCGTGATGCGCTCGTCCCGGATCAGGCGGGCCAGCGCGGCAGGATCCTTGTGCTCCCCCTCGAGCGGAATCACCGCCACGGCCCCGGCCGCCAGCACGCCGAGCAGCTCCCACACCGCGATGTCGAAGGCGAACGAGGCGTTGTGCAGCACGCGCTCCTCTTTCGCCAGGGGATAGCGCTCCTGCGCCCACTGCAGGCGGTTGACGATCGCCCGGTGCGGAACCATGACGCCCTTGGGGACGCCGGTGGTGCCCGACGTGAACATGACGTAGGCGAGATCGTCCGGCTTCGCGAGCGGGACTGGATTCTTATCGTGGGGTCCCGCCGACTCGTCCCACACCGGGTCGATCTCCAGGCGCAACGCCGGCGTGTCGGGAAGGGCGGGCGTCGCCTCGCGCCGGATGAGCACGACGGCAGGGTGCAGATCGGCGAGCATGGCTGCGATGCGCTCGGCCGGCAGCGAAGGATCGAACGGCACGTAGGCGCCGCCGGCCTTGAGCACCGCCAGGATGGCCACCGCCTGCTCGCGCGAGCGGCGGGCGCACACCGGCACGAACGAGCCAGGGCCGATTCCCTGCGCGCGCAAACGATGCGCCAGCCGGTTGGCGGCCGCGTTGAGCTCGCCCCGCGTGGTCGTCCTGCCTTCGTGCACCAGCGCGGCGGCAGCGCTGTCCGCAGCGGCGGCCGCCTCGAAGAGCTGGTGCAGGCAGGCGTCCGGGTAGTGGCGCTGGGTGGCGTTGAAGTCCACGACCAGAGATCGGCGCTCCTCGTCCGTGAGCATCACGATCTCGCCCAGCGGCCGGTCGGGGTCGGCGGCGACCGATTCGAGAATGCGACCCAGGTGGCGCAGCATGCGATCGGCTTTCGCCTGCGAGTAGATGTCGGTGTTGTATTCGACGTAGGTGTGGATGCCGATGCCCGCTTGCTCCTCGCATGCCAGGGTCATGTCGAAGCGCGACGCGCCATTGTCGACATCGAACGTAGCGGCGGACCATCCCACGAACTCCGGTGTCCCCAGCGTCGGAAAGTCGAGGTAGATGAGGGAGACCTGGATGAGAGGATTGCGGCTCGGGTCCTGGCGCGGCCGCAGCTCGTTCACCAGGGTCGCGAAGGGGACGTCCTGGTGGGCGTAGGCGCTGAGCGCCGCCTCGCGCACCTGCGCCAGCAGCTGGCTGAAAGTCATGGCGGGATCGAGCCGGGCGCGCAGCAGGAGCATGTTCAGGAAGTAGCCGATGACGTTCTCGGTCTCCGGGCGGTTGCGGTCGGCGATCGTGGATCCAATCAGCAGATCGCGCTGGCCGGTGTACTTCCAGCACAAGACGTCCAGCGCCGCCAGCACCGTCATGAACATGGTGGCGTTGGCGCGCCGGCTGATCTCCTTGAGGGCAGTGAGGACGGCGTCTGGGTAGACGATCCAGGCGCGCGCCCCGCCGAAGCTCTGCACCCGCGGTCGCGGCCGGTCGGGAGGAATCTCGAGGACGGTGGGAACGCCCGCGAGGCGCTCGCGCCAGTAGTCAAGATGGCGCTTGAGCCGCTCTCCGGAGAGCTCCTCGCGCTGCCAGACGGCGAAATCGGCGAACTGGATGGGTAGCGCAGGAAGCTCGAGGGTGCCTCCGTCGCGCAGGGCGACGTAGATCTGGGAGACCTCCCGCTCGAAGATGTCGAAGGACCAGCGGTCGGTGACAATGTGGTGCATGCACATCATCAGGACATGATCCTCCGGACCCAGGCGGGCCACGCCCACCCGCACCAGCGGCCCGCGGGCCAGGTCGAAGCGCACCGAGGCGAACTCGATCGCCTCACGCAAGGCGGCGGCGGGACGCTCGCCTTCCCGCAATCCCTGGAGATCCATCACGGAAAGATCGATCTCCAGCGCGGGCGCGACGACCTGCACCGGACGGCCCTCCACCACCTTGAAGGTCGTGCGCAGGACCTCGTGGCGCGCGATCGAGCGGTTCACCGCACGGCGCAGCAGATCGAGATCGAAAGGCCCGAGCAGGCGGCTCGAGTAGTGGATGTTGTAGGCGGGATTCCCCGGCTCCATCTGATCAATGAACCAGAGCCGCTCCTGGTCCAGCGACGCCGGGAAATACGCGAGCTGCTCCCGCTCCGGAATCGGTGGGATGGTCTTCGGGCGCGGAGCAGTGAGCCCCTTTTCCCGCAGGCGGGCTTCGAAGAGCGCGCGCTGCTCCGGGGTGAGCGCCGCGAGGCGCTCCTCCAGATTCTTCACTGACTCAGATTCGGGCCGCACCGCCGGCTTCCTCGGTCCTCCGCATCTCGCGCCCCTCTCCCAGCGCCGGAGAGGTGAAGGCCGCGCGCTCCAGCTCGTCGAAGAAGGCGATCCAGTGCTTCCACATCGACTCGGCGTGGAACAGCAGCTCCCCTTCCTGCGCTTCCGACAGATCCAGCGAGAGCGAGTCGTTGGCGCGCGCCACGTGCTCCGGCTCCTGCTCGACATGGATGTCGACCCACGGCAGGCTCGAAGCACCCGTGGCGCGGCGCACCGCGTTGCCGATTCCCGAGACCATGGCCAGGTCGGCAACCTCGGTGCCGTACATGAATCCGAGCCCGGCCATCAAATTGGCGGACGATTCGGCGTAGGCGGCGACCAGCCGGGCTGTCGCGGGCAGCGGCGCGGTGGCGCACACCTCGGCACGGCTGAAGCCCAGCGGCGTCATGGTGGTGACATAGAGCACCTCGTGCGCGCGGCTCTCGTCCCCCTCGCCCAGCTCCTGGTAGAGGATCTTGGAGATGGCGGTCTGCAGCTCGACCTTGGGCGAGACGGAGATCAGCCGTGACAGGAAGACCGGGAAGTAGTGCAGCGGGTGCCACCACTGGCCGAGGAAAGCGGCCGCCTGCCCGCGCGTGACGGGCACCGTGCGGATGCGCTCGAAGAAGGGATGGTTGACCAGCTTCTTGCGCAGCGGATGGTTCTTCAGTGCTTCCTGCAGCCTTTGATCCAGCATGTCCGATCTCCTCCCGCGGCCGATGGCCGCCCGTGGAACGTGGTTAAATAGCGTGGTCGTGAGCCGGCTCGCCGCGCCCGATCGCGGCGGCCGAAAAGTGCTCGCGCAGCTCCGCCAGGCGCGGCAGCGCGGCGAGCACGGTGTCGGGATCGAGCCCGAAGTCGATGAGGCAGGCAATCTCGTCCGCCCCGGCGGCGCCGACCGCCTCCAGGATGCGCGCGCATTTATTCTGCGTTCCCAGCAGCGTGCTCTCGTCGAAATAATGCGCGAAGGCCAGCGCCGCCACGTCGCGCGTGTCGGTCTCGGCGGCCTCCCCCTCCGGAAGCGCCATCTTCTGGAACTGCTTCATGTAGGTCTTCAGGTAGTGGGTCATCGGCTCGCGTACCTGCTCGCGCACCGCCGCATCCGACGTCCCCACGTAGGTGTGGACGACCATGGTCACGATCCCGGCGTCGGGATCGTGACCCGCGCGCTGCCGCGCCGCGCGATATCTGCCGGCCAGGGCGGAGAGATCGTCGAGCGAATAGCCGACCAGCGCCGCCAGCACATTGGCGCCGACGCTGCCGGCCCGCTCCCACGTTTCCGGATTGCCGGCGGTGGTGATCCAGATGGGCAGCGCCGGCTGGATCGGCCGCGGCAGCGTGCGCACCTCCACCGGGCGCTCCTGCGGACCGGGAAGGGTGATCGTCTCGCCCGCCCACAGGCGGCGGATCATCTCGATGCCGCGGAACATCACCTCCTTGCGCTCCTCGTAGGAGCTGGAGGTCAGCACGAAATCATCCGGATGCCAGCCCGAGGCGAAGGAGACACCGATCCTTCCTCCCGACAGGTTATCCACCACCGACCATTCCTCCGCGACCCGCACCGGATGGTGCAGCGGCAGCGCCACGCTGCCGGCGCGGATGCCGACGCGCGAAGTGACCGCGGCCAGCGCCGCGGAGAGCACCGACGGATTGGGATAGAGCCCGCCGAAGGGCTGGAAGTGGCGCTCCGGCGTCCACACCGCATCGAAGCCGTGCTGATCGGCGAAACGCGCGCTCTCCAGCGCCAGACGGTATTTGGCACCGGTCTCGCGCGAGCCGTCGTCGGAAAAGAAGTAGAGGCTGAAGCGCAAGGAGCGCTGCGGGCGCCGGCGGCGCCAGGCCTGCGCCTCCGTTTCGTCAGGATCCTGAATGGCCACGCCACCCGATGCCGCGCGGCCCGGCTGCCGGGTGTCGATCCCTTGCGCGCGCGCCCGCTTCTCCAGCAGACGGCGCTGCTCGTCGGTCAGCCTGGCCAGCCGCTCGCTCAGCTCGCTCACCGCGCTCCTCCTTCGGTCGCGCTCACGCCCCGCTCCAGCTCGGAGCGCACTTCCTCCGCCGACAAGGCCTCGATTTCCGCCAGCAGCCTGGCGATGTCGGCCGCCTTGCGCCGCTCCTCCAGCGCCGCGTCGACCACTTCCGCCAGCGCTTTCAGATCGGTCGCCTCGAAGATGCCGCCGATCGGCAGCTCGATCTCGAATCCCTTGCGCAGGTGCGAGGCGAGCTGGATGGCGAGCAGCGAGTTGCCGCCCAGCTCGAAGAAGCTGTCGGTGCGCCCGATGCGCTCGATGCCGAGGAGCTGTGACCAGATCTCCGCCACCTTGCGCTCGGTGTCGGAGATCGGCGCGACGATGGCGCGCCCGGTGTCGGCTGCGGCGGCGGCTCCCTTGCCTCCGACGCCCTCGAGGAATTCGGCCACCGACGCGGCAGCGTCCTCCATCAGCTTGTCGAGATCCTGAGGCGAGACGAGGATCTGCGGCTCGTCCAGAGACAGCGAGCGCCGCAGCGCTTCGATCCCCTCCTCGACGGTGATGCCGATCGCCGCCTGGATCTCGCGCAGCTGCTCGAGCAGCGCCTGCGAGCCGGCGCCCGTCGGAACCTGCCAGCGATCCCAGTGCGCGGTTCCCCAGTCGAGGCAGCGGACGACCGGCCCGGTCACGCGGCGGCGCGACTGGGCAAAGGCGTCGAGAAACGCGCTGGCGGCGCAGTAGTCGACCTGGCCGAAGACTCCGGTCGCCGAGATGGCCGAGCCGAAGAGCACCAGCGTCTCTCCCTCGCCCAGCTGGCCGTGCAGCAGGCGCGCGCCGGCGAGGCGCGGCGCCAGGATCGCATCGGCCGCCTCACGGGTCTTGATCTGGATCAGGCCGCCGCCGATGGGGCCGGCGGTATGGAAGGCCGCGTCGAGCCGGCCGAAGCGCCGGCGCGCCTCCTGAATTGCCTCCACCGACGCTTCGGGGTCGGTGACGCGCGCCGGCGAGCAGATGATGTCGAGGCCCTGGCCGCGCAGCGGCGCGACCGCTTCCTCCGCGCCCGGCTCGCACTCGAGGAAAGCGATCCCACGGGCGCCGCCGGCGGCGAGCCGCTCGGCGAGACCCAGCTCGAGAGCTCCGGTCCCGCCCGTGAGCAGGAAGGCCTTGCCGCCATCCCACGCATGGCTCCCCTCACCCGGCTCGAGCCTCACCTTCTCGTACGAGGGGACCCAGCGATGCCCGCCGCGCCAGGCGACCACCCGCTCCGCATCGCGGGCCTCGAGCTCCAGCGCGAGGCAGCGCGCCGCTTCCTCGGGCGGCGCTCCGGCCACATCGACCAGCCGGCAGGTCAAGCCCGGATATTCCTGCGGCGCGACGCGGCAGACTCCCGCCAGCGTGGCACGCTCGGGCGCCGTGGCTTTCTCGCCCGTAACGTCGAAGAGATTCGCGGCGACGGCGGCGATGGTGAACGCATCGCCCGTTCCCGTCGTGCCGATCGCCTGACACAGGTGCAGCAGCGCGTGGAAGCCGAGATCCTGTGCCGCCTCGGACGGCAGCTGCGGATCGGCGCACCAGAGGTGCGCGATGCGCCAGCGTCGGCGGTCGCTGCCGCGCAGCGCGCGCAGCAGCTCCTCGTAGTGCTCGGCGTGGTGCGGATCGATGCGGAACTCGTCTTTCGACACGCGGGTCAGCTCGCCGCCCGCGCGCACACGGACGCAGATGTCGCCGCGCGTCGCGAGAAGATTGACAAGACTGCCCGCCAGCTCGGAGCCGTCGTCGAAGAGAATCCAGTCGGAGGGCTCCGGCGGCGGGATGTGCAGGTGCGCCCGCTTCCAGCCCGGCACGTAGAACCATTGCGCCAGATCGGGATTCTTCGTCGCGCCGGTGGCTGGCGCGGAAACCGCGGGAGCGTCGCCCGGCTCGACCCAGTAGCGCTTGCGCTCGAACGGATAGGTCGGCAGCGGCACTCGCCGGCGGCGGAAATCCTGGTGGAATCCGCTCCAGTTGATGTCTACGCCAGCGCTCCACAATCTTCCCAGCGCCTCGAGCGCCGCCCGCGCATCGTCGGGCATCTCCTTGGCGTGGCGCAGCGAGGCGACGATTTCAGCCTCCGTCCCTGCCTGCTGGCGGGCGAGCGAAGCGAGCGACGTTCCGGGCCCCACTTCCAGAAAGATGCGCGACGTGCCCGAGGCGAGCGCCGCCAAGTTGTCGGCGAACCGCACCGTGCCGCGGATGTGACGCGCCCAGTAGTCGGGATCGGTCGCCTGCTCGGGAGTGATCCAGGTTCCGGTGGCATTGGACAGGAACGGGATGGCGGGCGGCTGCAGCCGCACGCCCCGGCAGGCCTTCCCGAACGTCTCGAGAATGGGATCCATCATCGGCGAGTGGAAGGCATGCGACGTGTGCAGGCGCCGGCACGCGGCTCCCTCGGCTTGCAGCTGCGCTTCGAGACGCGCGACAGCTTCCTCGCGTCCGGAGGCGACGCAGGTCGCGGGACCGTTGATCGCGGCCAGGCTCAGCTCGGAGAATGTACGCAGCCGCTCCAGCAGATCGGCTTCGGCGAGCTGCACAGCGAGCATGGAGCCGCGGGGAAGGGAGCCCATCAGCCGGCCACGCTCGGCCACCAGGCGCAGCGCGTCTTCCAACGACATCACACCGGCCAGGCAGGCCGCCACCAGCTCGCCGATGCTGTGCCCTGCCATCGCCGAGGGAACGACGCCCCACGAGATCCAGAGGCACGCCAGCGCGTATTCCACGGCGAACAGCGCCGGCTGGGCCAGCGAGGTCTCGCGTAATCGCCGATCCGCCTCCTCCCGGCGATGTGCAGCGGCGAAGACCACCTCGCGCAGATCGACCCCGAGACGCGGCGCGAGAATCTCCACGCAGCGGTCGAAGGCATCTTTGAACTCCCGCTCCTCGCGATAGAGCCCGGCGGCCATGCCGGCATGCTGCGCCCCCTGTCCCGGGAACAGGAACGCGATCTTCCCCGCGCGCTGCTCATTCCGGCGGGCCGGCCCGCGCGAGGTGTCGCGCAGCAGCGCCACCGCCTCCGCCGTGTCGCGGGCCACCAGCGCCCGCCGCCAGGCGAGGCGCTTGCGTCCGACCTGAAGGGTGTAGGCCACATCGGCGAGATCGAGGGACCGATTCGCGGCGAGACACGCCGCGAGGGCTTCCGCAGCCACGGCCAGCGCCGCCTCGCTGCCCGCGGAGACGACCAGCAGCTGCGCGCGGCGGGCCGGCGCCGGCGGTTCGATCTCCGGCGCCTCCTCGAGCACGACGTGCGCATTGGTGCCGCCGATGCCGAAAGAGCTGACGCCGGCCCGGCGCGGCGAGCCGTCGGCGTCCCAGCGGCGCAGCTCCGAGTTGACATAAAAGGGAGTCGCGCCGAGATCGATCTTCGGATTGGCGCGGCGGTAGTGGAGACTCGGTGGAATCTCGCGGTGCTCCAGCGCCAGGACGGTCTTGATGAAGCCGGTCGCGCCGGCGGCCGCGTCGAGATGGCCCACGTTGGTCTTCACCGAGCCGAGGGCGCAGCGGCGCCCGTTTCCCGTCGCGCCGGAGAAAGCCTGCGCCAGCGCCGCAACCTCCACCGGATCGCCCAGCGGTGTGCCGGTGCCGTGCGCTTCGATGTAATCAATGGTGGATGGATCGGCGCCCGAGAGCGCCAGCGCCTCGGCGATGACGCCCGCCTGCCCCTGGTCCGAAGGCGCCGTGAAGCCCACCTTCACCTTGCCGTCGTTGTTCACCGCGGAGCCTTTGACGATTGCCCGGATGGTGTCGCCGTCGCGCAGCGCATCCTCCAGCCGCCGCAGCACGACCAGGGCCGAGCCATTCCCCTTGACGCAGCCGGCGGCCTTCTCGTCGAAGGCACGGCAGCGGCCGTCGGGCGACTCGATCCCCCCCTCCTCGTAGAGATAGCCGTCGGTCTGTGGAACGCTGATGGAGACGCCGCCCGCCAGCGCCACGTCGCACTCGTGGCCCAGCAGGCTCTGGCAGGCGAGGTGAATGGCGACCAGGCTGGTGGAGCAGGCTGTCTGCACCACCAGGCTCGGCCCGCGCAGATCGAGACGATACGAGACATGCGTGGCCAGGTAATCGCGCTGGTTGCCGATGGCGGTCTGGAAGCCGCCCACCGACCAGGCGGCTTTGGGGTTGGCCAGAATGTTATTCAGCAGGTAGGTGTCGGGACCGGCGCCGGCGAAGACGCCGACGCGCAGGTCGTGGCGATCCGAAAGGTACCCCGCGTTCTCCAGAGCCGCCCAGGCGTCCTCGAGGAAGGCGCGGAACTGCGGATCCATCAGCTCGGCCTCGCGCGGCGTGAACCCGAACAAAGGAGCGTCGAAGCGATCGATGTCGCTCAGATCGGCGGCGCGGCGCACGAATCTCGCGTCGCCCAGGAGATCGCCGGCGACGCCGGCGGCGCGCAGATCGTCGTCGGACAGGTCCCGGATCGACTCGACTCCCGCGCGCAGATTCTGCCAGAAGGCGTCTACCGACGCGGCGCCGGGGAAGCGACCGGCCATGCCGACGACTGCGATCTCCAGATCGATCCGATCCTCCCTAGACAAGGCGATCCTCCACCTTGGGCCGCAAGCGGCGCCGCAAACTCCGGGAACTGGCTGGGAGCCAGTCATTGTGGCGAAGCCGCGCGCGTTCCGTCAAGAGCGCCCCCGTGCGCCTCATGCCGGCGCTCCGTCCGCCGCCGCGCGGCTCTTCGCGCGCATCCCCGCCGCCGCGCGCCGTCGCAACCCGCGCTGGCGATCCCTCTTGACGCCATCGCCCGCGACATCACCGGAAAGCCGCGCGGCCAAAGACGCGACCGTCGGGTAGCGGAACAGCTCGACGATCCCGATCTCGGTCGCCAGGTCGCGCCGCAGCGCCGTATGGACGCGCGCCAGAAGCAGGGAATGCCCCCCGAGATCGAAGAAGTTGTCGTGCGCCCCGACCTGCTCGAGCCCCAATGCCTCCTCCCAGATTGCCGCGATGCGGCGCTCCAGATCGCCGCGTGGCGCCGCATAGACTCGGCGGAGCGCTTCCGGCTCCGGCAGGCGCGCGCGATCCAGCTTGCCGTTGGCGGTAAGCGGCATCGCTTCGAGGAAAGCCCAGGCCGCAGGGATCATCGCCTCCGGAAGCCAGAGGCCGAGATGCAGGCGCAGCGTTGCCGCGGTCAGGATCGCCGGCGCCGGCGCGGCAGGGGGCACGGCGGCCGGCGCGCCCGGCGACAGCGCGCGGTCCGATCCCTGGCGCGTCGCGTAGACGTAATGAAGGTCGGTGCGCGCGAGGAGCGGATCCTGATCGACCAGGACCTGGAAGCCGTTCTCCTCGAAAAGCGCAACGATGGGGGCCAGGTGCTCGCGCCGATCCACCTCGACGACCGCCTGATCGGTGCGCGCCCAGTCACTCGCGCCGAGGCCACGCAGTACTTCCAGCTCCGCCTTCTCGGCGTTGATCTTGAGCAATCCCACGCGCTCGACGCGCTGCTCGGCGAGCACCTCGGAAAGAGTCCGCAGCGTGATCTCGAGCGTGCGGCCGGCGAAGCGCTCCCGCAGGAGCGCGCCGGCCTCACGCGCCAGGCTGCCCGCTTCTTGCGAGCCGGCGGCGGCCTGATTCTCCAGGAACGAAGTGACCACCTGCTGTTCGATCGCAGCGTCGGCATGCAGCCCCGAGAGCAGCGAGAAGCCGGGGAAGAAGGTGAACTCGGCGTTGCGCGCCGCATCCGACAGTCCCTCGGCGAACAGCACGGCGTCGGGCGCGAACAGGAAGAGATTGGCGCGCAGGATCGGCTGCAAGTGCGGATTCGGCTCGAAGGCGAGGATTTTAACGCCGGGGCAGACGAGGCTCGCGAAGAGCGAGAACAGGCCGATGTTGGCGCCGACGTCCACCACCGTGTCTCCCTCGCGCAGCGCGATCCCGTGGCGTAGATAGGCGCGCTGCTCGAAGATCTCGCGATAGATGTAATCGGTCTCGTGGCGGTTGAGCTCGGCAACCGCCATCCCGTTGGGGAGAGCCCGGCGCACCAGTCCATGCACGGTGGGCGCGACGCGCGGCTCCGGCACGACGTAGGCAACCAGGGCGGGATTGCCGGCCGCGTCCGGACGGGACACGACCGCCGCGTCGCGTACCTCGGGATGGCGCTTCAGCGCCTCCTCGACCTCGCGCGGCTCGACCCGGAATCCGCGCACCTTCACCTGCGTATCGGCGCGTCCCAGGAATTCGAGACGGCCATCGCGCAGACGGCGCGCCCGGTCGCCGGTCCGGTACATGCGGGCGCCCGGGCCGAGAGAGAAGGGATCGGGCACGAAGCGTGCGGCCGTGAGATCGGAGGCTCCCACGTAGCCGCGCGCGACGCCGGCGCCGCCCAGATAGAGCTCGCCCGGCATGCCGGATGGAACCGGCTGCAGCTGCTCATCGAGCAGGTAGGTTTTGGCGTTCCCCAGCGCCAGGCCCAGCGGAGTGAGAGGACGCGCCGCGTCGTCCGCCTCCGGGAAGCCCGCCACCGCGCCCACCGTGGCCTCCGTCGGTCCATAGTGATTGGCGACACGGCACTGCGGCGCCAGCGCGCGCAGCTCGGCCAGCCGCGCTCCGGGCGTCGCCTCGCCTCCCAGGATCAGAAGGCGGCGCGGCATGACCCGCTCCGGACGCGATCCTGCCAACAGCGCCTGCAGGTGGGACGGAACGATCTTGACGCAGTCGACCGGACGCCTTTCGAAGTATTCGGCGGCTCCTTCGGCATCGAAGGAGAGAGCGGGTGGCAAGAGCAGCAGACAGCCGCCAGTGGCGAGACAGGGGAACAACGCGGTGTGGCCGAGATCGGCGGCGAGGGTCGAGACCATCCCGAAGCGCCAGCCCGGTTCGATTCCCAGCCGCTCGATGACAGCGGCGACGTAGCCGGCAATCTGGCGATGCTCGATGCCGACTCCCTTGGGCCGTCCCGTCGATCCCGACGTGTAGATGACGTACGCGAGATTCGCCGGAGCCGCCGCGCGCTCGGGCAACGCCGAGGGAGAGTCGGTGGCGTCGCGCTCGTCACGATCGATCAAGAGGACGGGCGTCTCGATTCCCGACAGTCTTTCCGCCATTCGGCTCTCGCTGATGACGAGAGCGGCGCCGCTGTCCTCCATCAGCCAGCGCAGGCGCGCCTCCGGCTGGCCGGGATCGAGCGGCACGTAGGCACCGCCCGCCTCGAGCACCGCCAGCAGAGCTACCACCGCCTCGAGCGATCGGTCGAGCAGGATCGCCACGCGACGCTCTGCGCTGATACCCATCTCCCGCAGCCTGCCGGCAAGGCGCCGCGCGCGCTCCTCCAGCCCGGTATAGCTGAGGACCTCATCGCCGAAGGCCACCGCCGGAGCTTGCGGCGTCCTGGCTGCCTGTCGCTCGAACAGCTCGTGCAGCAGCATCTCAGGCCGCTCCCTGCGCACCGGCTCGGCGTAGGCGCGCAACAGATCGCAGCGCTCGGCTTCGTCCAGCAGGGACAGCGCCGCCAGCGGCGCATCGGGATGTTCGCAGGCGGCGACCAGCAGCCTCGCGAATCGGGAGAAGATGGCTTCGATGGTCTCGCGCTCGAACAGGTCGGTGCTGTACTCGAAGGCACCGGCCAGCCCCTGCTCCTCGTCCCCGAGCAGGAGCATGAGATCGAACTTCGCCGTGCCCGAGGAGATCTCGAAGGGCGAGATTCTCAGACCCGGCAGCTCCATGTTGGGCAGGCGCTGGCTGTTCAGCGCGAAGGCGGTCTGGAACAGCGGCGCGCGATTGAGCGCCCGCGCCGGCTGCAGCTCCTCGACGACCCGCTCGAAGGGGACATCCTGGTTGGCATAGGCGAGCAGCGAGGCCTGACGGACGCGCGCGAGCAGCTCGCGGAAGGTCGGAGAGCCGTCGGCGCGCACGCGCACCGCGAGCGTGTTCACGAAGAAGCCGACCAGATCCTCGGCTTCGGCGGCGCGGCGGTTGGCGACCGGGATCCCGATGACGATCTCGCGCTGGTCCGCATGGCGCATCAGCGTCCAGGCGTAGCCCGCCAGAAGAGCCATCTGCAGCGTGGCCCCCTCGGATCGAGCCAATCGGGCCACCCGCTCGACCAGGCTGGACGGAACCGCCACCCGCAACGTCTCCCCTTTCCAGCTTCCCGTGGCGGGCCGCGCCCGATCGACCGGCAGCTCCAGCGCCGGCGGCGCGTTTTCCAGCTCCGCGCGCCAGCAGGCCATCTGGCGATCCAGCTCTCCCTGCTCCAGCCAGTCGCGCTGCCAAACGGCCCAGTCGGCGTACTGGATCTCCGGCTCCGCCAGCGGGCTTGCGCGCTTCTCAACGGTGGCGGCATAGAGGATGCCGAGCTCGCGCAGGAGCACCCCCATCGACCAGCCGTCGCTCGAGATGTGGTGCACGACGATCGAGAGCAGGTGCTCGCGCGGTCCCAGACGCAGCAGCCGCGCCCGCATCACCGGGCCCCTGGCCAGATCGAACAGTCGCGCCGCTTCCTCCGACAGCAGGCGCTTCGCCGTCTCATGCGGCGCGGCGGACTCCGCCGGCAGAGATTCCGCCTCGAGCCCCACAGCGAACGGCGCATCGATCACCTGCTCGGGGCCTTCCGGTCCCTCCACGAAGCGCGTCCGCAGCGACTCGTGCCGCCGCACGATCTCCGTCAGGCCCCGGCGCAGCGCGTCGATGTCCAGGTCGCCTTCGAGGCGAATGACGCCCGGCAGGTTGTAGGCGGAGGATTCCGGCTCCAGGCGATGGAGAAACCAGAGGCGTCGCTGAGCGTAGGAGAGAAGGCTTCGCCGCGCACCGGACGCGGGGCCGATGGAAGAGGGAAGCGGAGAGCCTGTCCCACGCGCCATGGCGGAAGCGATGCCCGCGGGCGTGGGGGATTCGAACAGCACCCGCAGGGGGAGCTCGACGCCGAAGATGCGGCGCAATCGGGAGAGGACCTGCGTCGCCAGCAGCGAGTGGCCGCCCAGCTCGAAGAAATGATCCGTCGCGCCCACCCGCGCCAGACCCAGAACCTCCGCGAAGATGCCGCACACCAGCTCCTCCTGCGGCGTGCGCGGCGCCACGTGCGCCGAGGCAGCGCTCCAATCGGGCTCCGGCAGAGCCTGGCGGCTCACCTTGCCGCTGGGCGTCAGCGGCAGATTCTCCAGCAGCATGATCGCGGAGGGGACCATGTACTCAGGCAGCATCGCCGACAGGTGCTCGCGCAGCTGCGCCGCCGTGACGCGCTTCCCCTCGTGCGCCACCGCATACGCGGCGAGCCGCTTGCCGCCGCGCTGCTCGTGCGCGGTGACGACCGCCTGGCGCACCGCTGGATGCTTCGCCAGCGCCGCCTCGATCTCTCCCGGCTCGACGCGATAACCGCGGATCTTGACTTGATGATCGAGGCGCCCGAGAAACTCCAGCTTTCCGTCCGGCCGGAAGCGCGCCAGATCGCCCGTCCGGTACAGGCGAGCACCCGCCTCGGCCGAGAAAGGATCCGGAACGAATTGTTCGGCGGTCAGCGAGGGACGATCGTGGTAGCCGCGCGCCAGCCCCGCTCCTCCCACGCACAGCTCGCCCGGCACGCCGGGAGGAACGAGGCGCCCCGCGGCATCGAGCACATAGAGGGGGGCGTTGGGAATGGGGCTGCCGATGGCGGGCAGCGCCGGCCAGATGCAGGGATCACCTGTGAGATAAAACGTGGTCACAAGGTGCGTCTCGCTCGGGCCGTAGTGGTTCACCAGCCGGCAGCCGGGAAGCCTCGTGAAAAACGCTCTCAGCGCCGGAGTGATCTTGAGCTGCTCGCCCGCCGTATCGATCTCGCGCAAGGCGGCCGGATAGAGATCCTCCGCCACGGCCGTCTCCGCCAGCTGGTCGAGAGCGACAAAAGGAAGGAAGAGACGCTCGATTTGCTTCTCCTCGAGAATCCGCAGGAGCCGCGGTGCGTCGCGCCGCTCCTCCTCCGTGACCAGGACCAGCGCGTCCCCCACCGTGAGCGTCGAGAAGATCTCCTGGAAAGAGACATCGAAGGATAGCGACGCGAACTGCAGCGTGCGGCCGCCACCGGCCGCCTGGGAATCGCGGCGCTGGAACGAGAGCATGTTGGCGATGGCGCGGTGGCTCATCGCCACTGCCTTGGGACGTCCGGTCGAGCCGGAGGTGTAGACCGCGTAAGCGAGAGCGTCGGGAGGCACGTCGATGCCGAGATCGCCATCTTCCTCGCAGGCAATCTCCTCCCAGTCCGCGTCCAGCCGCAGCAGCCTTGCCGCATCGCGCGGCAGCCGGGTCGCGAGGCGCGCCTGAGTCAGGACGATGTCGGCACCCAGGTCATCGAGGATGAGGGCGAGACGCTCCGGCGGATACTCGGGATCGAGCGGCACGTAGGCCGCGCCCGCCTTCAGGATTCCGAGGAGCGCCACCAGCATGTCGAAGGAGCGCTCGATGCAGACCGGCACCAGGCTCTCGACACCGATGCCCTGCCCGCGCAGAGCGCGCGCCAGCCGGCTCGCTTTCGCGTCCAGCTCACCGTAGGTCAGATCTTCGTCTCCGAAGAGAGCCGCGACGGCATGCGGCGCGCGGCGCGCGTGACGCTCGAAGAGAGCGTGCACCGGGAGGGGATCGCCGTAAGGCACGCTTGCCGCGTTCCAGGCATGCAGCAGGCGATGCCGCTGCGCCTCCGGAAGCGGCTGCAGATCGCTCAGCACCCTGTCGGGATTCTCGCTCCCGACTTCAAGCAGTCGCGCCAGCTCCTCGATGAAGCCGAGCATCCGGTCGCGCTCGAACAGCTCGGTGCTGTAGATCAGGATCCCCTCCAGCCCGGCGTCGGCCTCGGCGAGGAACAGCTCCACGTCGAAGCGCGTCATGTTCGTTTCGGGCTCGTCGTAGGAGAGCTCCAGACCGGGCAGGGAGATCTCCTCGATCGGCGCGTTTTGCATCGCGAAGAGGGTCTGGACGACGGGGTTGTGTCCCAGGGCACGGTCCGGCTGCACCGCCTCGACGATCCTTTCGAAGGGGACGTCCTGGTTGGCGTAGGCCCCCAGGCACGCCTCCCGCGTGCGCCGGATCATCTCCCGGAAGGTCAGGCTCCTGCCCGCAAGACGCGCCCGCACCGGCAGCGTGTTGACGAAGAACCCGATCAGCGCCTCGGCTTCCACCGTCCTGCGGTTGGCGACTGGAACTCCGACGGCGAAATCCTTCTGGCCCGACCAGCGAGCCAGCATTACGGTGTAGCCGGCGAGCAGCGCCATCATGAGGGTTGCCCCTTCGTCACGCGCGAGCTTGTCGAGCCTTTCCCTGAGCTCGAGCGGCATCTGGAACGTCAGCGCTGCGCCGGCGCGGGTCGGCCGCGTCGGAGCCGGCCGATCGGCGGCGAGGTGCAGCGTCTCGGCCCCCTCGAGCTCCGCCCTCCAGTGGGCGAGCTGGCGCTCCATTTCTCCCCCGGCGAGCCAGCGGCGCTGCCAGGCGGCCCAATCGCCGTACTGGATGGCGAGATCGCCCAGCGGGCTCTCGCGGCCCGCTACATAGGCTTCGTACAAAGCGCCCAGCTCTTTGATCAAGACGCTGGTCGACCAGTCGTCGGTCACGATGTGGTGCAGCGTCAGCAGCAGGATGTGCTCGTCGGATCCCAGTCGGAACAGGCGCGACCGAAGCGCCGGCTCACGCGCGAGGTCGAAGGGCCGGCGCGCTTCAATCTCGATGCGGCGCTCCGCCTCAGCGCGTACTCCAGATGCATCGAGGCCTGACAGATCTTCCAGCGGGATTTCCACCGGCGCGTAAGGATCGACCACGAGCTCGGGACCTGCAGGTCCCTCGACGAAGCGCGTGCGCAGCGTCTCCTGCCGTCGCACCAGCTCGGTGAGGGCCCGTCGCAGCGCGTCACCATCGAGCGCCCCGCGCAGGTGAATCGAGGAAGGAAGGCTGTAGGCCAGCGACTCGGGATCGAGCCGGCTGAGGAACCAGAGCCGCCGCTGGGCGTACGAAGGAATCCTGCGCTCCTCGGGCGTCGCGGGGAGCACGGCCGGGGGCACGCTGCCGCGCGGCAGCGCGGCGAGGCGCTCGGCAAGCCCGCGCACCGTGGGCGACTCGAAGATCATGCGCAGCGGCGCTTCCACTCCCAGCGCGGCGCGGATGCGCGAGACCACCTGCGTGGCCAGCAGCGAGTGCCCCCCCAGATTGAAGAAATGATCGGCGGCCCCCACGCGCGCGACGCCCAGCACCTCGCGATAGGTCGCCGCGATCGTCTCTTCCAGCCCATTGGCAGGAGGCTCATAGACAATGGAGCGCCATTCCGGCTCGGGAAGCTTCCGGCGATCCACCTTGCCGCTGCGCGAGAGTGGCAGTGCGTCGAGCGGAACGATGGCGGAAGGAATCATCGCCGTGGGAAGGCGCTCGGCGAGGTGCCGCCGCGCGCGCTCGGCGTCGAAATCTCCAGCCTGCCGCGGTACGACGTAAGCCGCCAGCTTCAAGGTGCCTTCGGGATCGCGCCGCGCCACGACGGCGCAGGCGGCCACCTCGGCCTGCGCTGCAAGGGCCGCCTCCACCTCCGCCGGCTCGATCCGCTGCCCGCGGATTTTGACCTGATCGTCACTGCGCCCCGCAAAGACCATGCGGCCGTCGTGCAAATACCAGGCGCGATCGCCACTGCGGTAGAGGCGCGCTCCCGGCGGACCGAACGGATCGGGCACGAAGCGCTCGGCGGTCAGATCGGGCCGACCCAGATAGCCGCGCGCCACCGCCGGACCACCCAGGTAGAGCTCGCCATACACGCCGGGCGGCACCGGACGCAGCCGACCGTCGAGCAGATAAGCGGTGGTGTGGGCCATCGGCCGTCCGATCGGCGGGCTGGCCGGCAGGCTCTTTCCGTCACCGACGAACCAGCAGGCGGAATCGATGGTCGCCTCGGTGACGCCGAAGCTGTTCCCCAGCCGTGTGTCGGGTCCGAACGCGGCGCGGAACTCTTCAATTTCGGCGCTGGTCCAGACGTCGGCCCCGATCACGGCGATACGGAAGGAGTCGAGACGCTGGCGGCGCTCGCGGGCAAGCGCCGCCAGCGGGCGGGCAATGGCCGGGACGAAATCACCGAACTGGACTTTCTCGCGGCGCACCAGCTCGTAGAGGCGCGCCGGCTCCAGGAGGGTCTCACGCGCGGCGAACACCAGCGTGCCGCCGGAGCCGAGGGCACGCACGACATCGCCGATGCAGACGTCGAACCCGAGGGCCGCCATCTGCAGCTGGACGCCGATCCCCTCGAGATCGTACAGGCGATCCCAGGCCGCGAACGCCGCCGCCAGCGAGCCGTGCGAGACCATGACTCCTTTGGGCCGCCCCGTCGTCCCCGAGGTGTAGATGACGTAGGCGAGCGCTTCCGGATGGGTGCGTCGAGGCAGCGGGACTCCGGGCCACCGTGTCTCCAGGTCGATGATCTCGCAGTCGCTGCCGGCGAGGAGCGACGCTCGAGCCGACGTGGCGAGCGCCACGCGCACACCAGCATCCTCGAGCATGAAGGCGAGGCGGTCGCAGGGCTGCTCCGGGTCCAGCGGCACGAACGCGGCACCGGCCTTGAGCACTGCCATGATTCCGATCAGCAGCTCCGGCGAGCGATCGACGCACAGCCCCACGCGCGATTCCTCCCCGATCCCCGCCCCCAGCAGCCGCGCCGCGAGGCCGCTGGAGCGCTCGTCGATCTCTCCGAACGTCATGCGCCGGTCGCCCAGGACGGCGGCGACGCGCCCTGGATCCCGCGCCGCCTGGCGCGCGAACAGCTCGTCCAGCGGCGCGCAGTCCCCGACCAGATCCTTCCTGCCGCTCCAAACGTCGAGCATGTGCGAGGTTTCCGCCGGAGAGAGGAGCGGCAGCTGTGAGGCGCGCGCGTCGGGATCGCCGGCAATCGCCTCCAGGAGAAGGCAGAAGTGATCCGCCATCTGGCGGATCGTCTCTTCCTCGAAGCGATCGGGATCGAACTCCACCACCCCCGTCAGCGCTCCATCCACTTCTCTGAGATCGAAAGTCAGGTCGAACTTGGCGGTCGGCAGGCTGATCTCAAGCTCCGCCACTTGCAGCCCCGCCAGACGCAGGTCCAGCTGCCCGGTGGTCTGCAGGATGAAGAGGATCTGGAACAGCGGCGTCCCGCTCGCTTCCCGCTCCGGCTTGAGCGCCTCCACGATCCGCTCGACGGGGACGTCCTGATGGGCGAGCGCTTCCAGGACCGTGCCGCGCACCCGTCCCAGAAGCTCGCGGAATCTCGGATCTCCCGACAGATCGGCGCGCAGGACCAGGGTATTCACGAAGAAGCCGACCAGCCCCTGCAGCTCGACGCGGCTGCGGCCGGCCACCGGCGAGCCGATCAGAAAGTCGTCCTGTCCTGTGCTGCGGGAGATCAGGATCTGGAACGCGGCGAGCAGGGTCATGTAGAGCGTGGCGCTCCCCTCGCGTCCGATCGCCTTGAGGGCTTCGGTCACCTCGGGAGAGAGGCCGATTCTCAGCTGTCCGCCGCGCCGCGACACGCGCGATCCGGCGCTCAAGGTGGGCAGGTCGAGCCGCTGCGGCGCCCCGGCGAGCCGCTGCGTCCAGGTAGCGAGGTCTTCCTCACGCTCCCCCGCGCGCCGTGGATCGCTCTGCCAGGCGGCGTAATCGGCGTACCGCAGCGGCAGCTCCTCGAGCACCGCCTCCGCTCCGTGGAGGCGTGCGTCGTAGAGCGCCGAAATGTCGTGCAGCAGGACGCCGATAGACCAGCCGTCGGCCACGATGTGGTGCATCACGACGATGAGGGCGTGCTCCACGGGGGAGAGCTCGATCAACCCGGCGCGCAGGAGCGGCCCCCCGGCAAGGTTCCACGGGGTGGAGACGAGATCCTGGGCGCCGCGCGTGGCCTCCCGCAGCACGTCGTCGGTCAGGGCCCGCGTGCGCCGCAGATCGAGCGGCACCGCATCCTGGACCACTTGCCGAGGCTCGCCCGCCTCGCTCACGAAGATTGTGCGCAGCGACGCGTGGCGCGCGATCACGCCGGACAGCGCCGCCGCCAGAGCCTCGACATCCAGCGCACCTTTCAGGTGCAAGGCGCCGCACAGCGTGTAGGCGTGCGAGGAAGGGTCGAGCTCGTGCAGAAACCAGAGGCGCCGCTGCGAGGCGGACAGCGGAGCGCTCGTCGACTCCTGCCGCGGCAGCGACGCGACCGGAGCGGCCACTCCCTCCTCGTCCAGGAGGGCGTCGAGCAGCTCCAGCTCGGAGCCGGCGCCGAACTCGGCGTCGCGCGCCTCGTCGGCCCTGGTTTCCTGGTCGTTGATCACGGCGTCTTCACGCCTCCGCGGCTCTTTTCGAGCACACCTTTCGCCTGCGCTGGAGTCAGCGAGCGCAGGCGGACGAGGGCCCGGGCCGCCCGCGCCACATGGCCTTCCTCGGGCTGATGCGCGATGAGCGCCCGCGCCACCGCCTCCACCGTCGCCTTCTCGTAGAAGGCGGTCATGGGAAGATCGACACGGAACGCCCGGCGCAGCGCCGCCAGCAAGCGCGCGGCCTGCAGCGAGTGACCTCCCAGCTCGAAGAAGTCGTCCTCGGGACCGACGCCGCCCACACCCAGGATGCGGCGCCAGAGATCGGCCACTTCGCTTTCGACTGGCGTCATGGGACGGACCGAACGCTCAGGACGGATGGCCGCGTCGGCAGCCGGCAGTCCGCGGCGATCCACCTTGCCGTTGGCATTCAGCGGCAGAGCGTCGAGCTCCACGAAGCGCGACGGAATCATGTAGCCGGGCAGACGCTCGGCGAGCGCACGGCGCAGCGCCGCGACATCGCCTGATGGCCGGTTCTCCCAGACGATGTAGGCAATGAGTCCAGCCGACTCCCCGTCGTGCGCCACCACCGCCGTCGCGCGCACGCCTGTCTCGTCGAGGATTGTCTTTTCCACTTCGCTCGGCTCGACGCGGAAGCCGCGCACCTTCACCTGGCTGTCGCGCCGTCCCAGGAACTCGACCCGGCCGTCGTTGCGCCAGCGCACGATGTCACCGGTCCGGTAGAGCCGCGCGCCGGGTGGGCCGAACGGATCGGGCACGAAGCGCTCGGCGGTGAGATCCATGCGCCCTGCGTAGCCGCGCGCGACACCGTCCCCGCCGATGAAGAGCTCGCCGGGAGCGCCCACCGGCACGGGCCGCATTCTCCCGTCCAGCACGTAAGCGCGGGCGTTCGCCACCGGGTGTCCGATGGGCACCCGCTCGCCGATTTCGCGCGACGCGTCGAGCACGTCGCAGCAGGCGAAGGTCGTCGTCTCGGTAGGACCGTAGCCGTTTACCACCCTCCGGCACCCCGCGTCGAGCAGACGCCGCACCTGCGCGGGATGAAGCACGTCCCCGCCTGCGATCACCTGCTTCACACTCGCGAGCGCGGCAATCTCCTCGTCCACCATCAGATGGAACAGGCCGGCGGTCAGCCAGAGAAGAGTGACGGCATGGCGCTGCAGCAGACGTGCGATCTTGGAGGCAGAGACAACCCCCGGCGGCGCGATGGCCAGTCGTCCTCCGTGCAGCAGCGCCCCCCAGATTTCGAAAGTCGAGGCATCGAAAGCGACCGGCGCGAGCTGTAGAATCGTCTCTCGCGGGCCCATCTCCGCGTATTCGGAACCCAGGACAAGGCGCAGAACGTTGCGATGCGTGACCTCGATCCCCTTCGGCTCGCCCGTCGAGCCCGACGTAAACATGATGTAGGCGAGGCTCTCGGCGCAGGGGGCGGAGAAAGGCGCGGCCTGGGGCGCGCCGGACATGAGCTCGCGGGACGAAGCCATGTCGCCCAGACCCTCGGGCATCGGCAGCCGGCCGTCACTGACGGTGAGACCCGCTCCGGCGTCGGCGAGCATGCGCCGGGTGCGGGCCGGCGGAGACTCCGGATCCACCGGTACGTAGGCTCCTCCGCAGCGGAGCACGCCCAGCATCGTCGCGATCAGCGCGGGCGAGCGCTCCATCGCAAGCGCCACGCGGGATTCGGGGCCGACCTTCCTGGCCCGCAGGCCGGCGGCCACCCGCAAGGAGCTATCGCGCAGCTCCGCGTAGGTCATCTTCCCGCCGTCGTAGGCGAGCGCCGTCTCCTCCGCGCGCCCGCTTGCCGCGCGATCGAAGATTTCGATGAGGCTCGCCTGCCGCGGATAAGGACGCTGCGTCTCGTTCCACTCCACCAGGACGCGGCGCCGTTCCGCCTCGGGCAGCACGGAAATCTCCCCGAGAAGCGCCTCCGGTCGTGACAACAGCTCCTCCATGGCGCTAACCAGCCGCTGCAGCACGACGCGCGCGGCCGGCTCGTCGTAATGAGAGGTCCGGTAGGCCGCGCGGAGCCGAAGTCCTTCCTCCTGATCCGCGACGATCGTCAGCGGATAGTTCGTTTCCTCGTGCAGGCGCACCGACGCGATGGCGAAGTGCTTCCTGCGCCCAAGCGCCGTCAAATCGACGGGATAGTTCTCGAAGACGAGGACGCTGTCGAACAGCGGCGCGTTCGGCGGAATCGGGGCGCAGCGCTGGATCAGCGCCAGAGGCGCATACTCGTATTGCCGCAGCTCCGCTCCCGCCTGCTGCAGCGACCGCATCCATTCCAGGGCCTCGACCCGGAAGTCGATGCGGGCGCGCACCGGCAGTGTATTGATGCACAGCCCCACGAGCCCCTCGATCCCCTCGACGGAAGGCGGGCGACCCGAGGAGGTTGCTCCGAAGAGGACATCCCGCTCGCCGCTGGAAGCGGCCAGAACGAGAGCCCAGGCGGCCTGGATGAGCGTTCCCGGCGTGAGGCCAAGCGCCTTGGATCGGCGGGCCGCATCGGGTGGACCCTCTTCGTGGAGGATGCGGCACTTCCCTGCGGAGGCCCGTGCTTCTCCCGGAGCCGGGAGGGGCGTCGGCGAGGCGAAGCCGGCCAGGTAGGCGCGGAAGAACCGCTCCGCCTCCGCCAGGTCGCCCGCGGCAAGCCAGGCGCTGTAGCGTCGCAGGGCCGACGCATCGGGTTGCGGCGCGCTGGCGCCGGCCACCAGCGCATCGTAGGCGTCGAAGACGCCGTCGATCATCAGGGGAGTCGACCAGCCGTCCAGCAGAATGTGGTGGTGGGTGAAGACGCAGAGCAAACGATTCGCGGCAGTGTGCACCAGATCCAGCCGCGCCAGAGGGGCTTTCGAGAAATCGAAGCCGGGGGCGCGCGCCGCCTCCATCACGCCTTCGAGGCTCTCCTCCCCTTCTTTCCAGAAGCGGATCGGAAGGTCCGCTCGGCGGCGGATCATCTGCGCCGGCCGCTCGCGCCCCTCCCAGGCGAATTCGGCCCGCAGGGCCGGGTGGTGGTCCACGGCCAGCTGCCAGGCCTGCGCCAGCCGCTCCGCATGGATATCGCCCGCCAGCTCCAGCGCGATCTGCGACACGTAGGGATCGCGCGCATCGCGCAGATGATGGAAGAGCATGCCTTCCTGCATCGGGGAGAGCGGCAGCACTTCCTCGATTCCGGCATCCGGAGCGAAGCGCGTCGAGAATACCGATAAGAAGTTATGGAAATCATCGGCGAGGCGTCGCACCGTGGCCTTCTCCAGCTGCGCGCGCGAGGTGGACCAGCGGACCCGGAGCCGGCCGCCGGTGACGATGGCATCGACTTCCAGCGCATGCGTGCGCCGCCCGCGCGGCGAGCGCTGTGGCGAGGAGGGCACGCGCAGCGCCCCGAGCAGCGCGTCGCTCGGATCCGGCGCGGCGTCGAGACGACCGAGGTAATTGAAGCTGATCGGAGGGGCGGGGATGCGCCCGAGGACCTCGCGCACCTCCGACAACGAGGCATGGCGGCGGAGCGCGTCGAGGCTGCCGGCCAGCGCGGCGCTCGTCGCGCGGCGGACTGCCTCGAGCGTTGCGGAGAAATCGTCCGGCTGGATCCCTTCGATGAGGACCGGTCGCGTCTGGGTGAACCACCCCACGGTTCGGGAAACATCGATTTCGGGCAGAAGATCGCGGCCATGTCCTTCCAGCTCCACCAGCAGGCTGCCGCCGCCGAGCCACGGTCCGCAGGCGCAGGCAAAGGCGGCGAGCAGGACATCATCGATGCGCTCTCCCTGCTCGCGCGCGGCGTGCTGCAGTGCTTCGGTCTCCCGCTCATCCATCTCGACCGAATCATAGGCGCTGGTCTCCTCGAGCGGCACGGCATCGGATCCACCGAGCGGGAGCTTCACCGCTTCGAGGCTGGCCAGGCTGCGCCAGTGAGCGACGTCGCCGTCGAAGCGCCCCGCGCCCACTGCTGCGACCAGCGCCTGCGACCACTGCCCTGTTGCCGCCGTGCGCGGCGGCAGCGCGATCGCTTCGCCGCGCCGCGCCTGTCCGTAAGCGCGCTCGAAATCCTCCGCCAGGATGCGCAGCGAGACACCATCCACGGCGAGGTGATGGGCGACGAGCACCAGCGTCGTCCAGCCACCTGCCGCGTCGGTGGCGATGCCCAGGGCAATGAGGGGAGAGCTCTCAATGTCCAGCCGCTCCGTGAGGTAGGCGACGCAGCGCTCGACGGCTGCCTCACGGCTCTCGCCGGCGTCGGCTTCGACCCGACTCAGCTCTGGCGCAGGGCCTTCGGGCTCGGCGATCACCTGACGCCAACCGCTCTCCGTGCGCTCGAAGCGAGCCCGCAGCGCATCGTGATGCTCGACGAGCGCCGCCGCCGCGCGACGCGCCGCCTCGGGATCGAGCGGCTGGCGCGACTCCAGAGCGAGCGCCATGTTCCAGTGGCTGGCCTCCGCGAAGCGCTGCTCGAAGAACCAGGCCTGCATCGGCAGCAGCGGCGCCTCTCCCGACCAAGGAGGCTCGGCGGCGCGCACGCCTCGCCGGCGCGCCAGCTCCGCCAGTCCGGCCGGCGTCGGGCGCTCGAAGAGCATCCTCGGGGTGATGTGCAGCCCTGCGTCGCGGGCGCGCGCCACCACCTGGATGCTCAGGATCGAATCGCCGCCCAGCTCGAAGAAGTTGTCGTCGGGTCCCACCTCCTCAACGCGCAGGATCCGCGTCCAGATCTCGCGCAGCAACTGCTCGGCGCGGCTGGCGGCCGCGGCGTGGGGCTGTGCAGGCTCCTTGCCGAAGTCGGGAAGCGGCAGGGCGCGCCTATCGATCTTGCCGTGCAGCGAGACCGGGAGCGTCTCCATGACCAGGACCGCCGATGGCACCATGTACTCGGGCAGGCGCTCCGCGAGATAGGAGCGCAGGGCCTCGACGTCCTTCTCCCCGTCCTGATGCGTGACGACGTAGGCGCACAGTCGAGGACCGGTCGGAGACGGGTGGGGCACCACGGCGCACTCGCGCACCGCGGGATGCAACG
>Ga0066903_100000330_pt1 | contig 28395 bp, 23 predicted proteins | sample PanSoiMetaGPlot1_FD_67491 | JGI IMG/M metagenome (GOLD analysis project Ga0066903, IMG submission 67491) | Tropical forest soil microbial communities from Panama analyzed to predict greenhouse gas emissions - Panama Soil - Plot 1 (version 2) | ecosystem: Environmental > Terrestrial > Soil >... | reverse complement strand
CGGCATCGCGGTTTCCGAATGGTCGCGCGTCATCGTGCTCATCAGGAACGCCGGGTCGATCGGGCGGGTGACGCTCGATTTCCACTGATCGAGCTTCTCGGCGCGCTTCTTCAGCGTCGGACTGCCCTTGCCGGTATAGACCATGGCGTCGAGCGCGAGGCGCTTCACCCGGTCGGGATGGTGCTGGGCAAACAGCGCGGCGCGCAGTGCGCCCGACGAGAAGCCGACCAGCATCAATGGCCCGCTGTTGCGCGTCTTCATGATGTATTCGGTCGCCGCCAAGAGGTCGGGCACTCCCTGCGCCACGGTGGCGAGATGATCCGGTGGCTTGTCGGAGCGGCCGTAGCCGATGAAATCCATGCGCCAGATATCGAAGCCGCGGCAGGCGAACCAGTCGAGGACCGAGGCGTCCTCGTCGCCTGGAATCTTCAGGTCGAATCCCTGCGACCCCATCGAGGAGCCGTGCACCAAGAGAATGGTTCCCTTGGGCGGTCCCGCCACCGAGCGCTTCTCGGCCATGAACAGCTTGCGGTCGTTCGATTGCGTCCAATGTTCCTTGCTCTCCACCGGCCGCGTCTTGATGCTATCCATGATGCTCCGCCTTGGTGTGGCGCCGGCACCGGCCGCCGCCTCTTCTTTCGTTATCTGCCTGCTGTATATCGGACGCGCCGCCCCGACAACCATGCAATCTCGAGCCTGCGATGCCTGCGCTCACATCCGCCAGGCGACGTCCGGGTCCTCTTCCGGCACGATCGTGGCCTCGACCTCGACCGAAACGTCATCAACGATCTCGACGGTGCGGTCAGGCGCCTCGTATCCCGCCTTCCAGATGTGGAGGTCGAAGGCGCCCTTGGGCATCATGACCTGCGCCACTCCCGACGGGTCGGTCGCCGCGCGATAGGCGCCGAGCCGTACCTGCACGTCATCGATCGGAGCCCGAGATTCCTTCTCGACGACCCTGACGGTCAGCCGATGCTCCGGCGGGGCGACAATCGCGACGCTAAACTCGGCCGCCGATCCATCGTGTGGCAGGGCCAAACCATCGGCCGCGAACCGGACCGACCAGGCGCTCAATCCCGCTTCCGACGGCGCGGTCAGTTCCACTGTCGTCCAATAGAGCGCGCTCGTCCCCGGCCAGGGCGTCCCCTGCAGCCGCGTGCGCGCCGCGACGGCACCGCTCCCGTCGTGGATTTCGATCTCGCTATCCCCGAGCTCGAGATTGCCGGTCGACTTGGCGCCGACCTTGACCTCGAAGCGTTGCCCGGTCACCACGGGCGATGGGATGTCCCACACCGCAAGGCTTGTGGCGTGCGGAATGGTTGTGATGACGACGGGGAGAGGGCTTGCGTCGTGGTAAAGTCCCTCGGAGGCATGCGGCTCGAACGCGATAGTCAAAGCATGCGTCCCCAGCCGGGTCGGCGCCTTCATCACGATGTCGCCGCTCTCATTCGCCTTTCCGTCGAACGTCGCGAGGACGCCGGTGCTTGCCGCGCCATCCGGTGCCGTGACCACCACCGGCAAGCCGACGAGGTCACATTCCGCTGAGCACGACACCTTGACCTTCAGCACGACATTGGCGCCGACCGCGACCTCGGTCGCCACCGGCTCACTCGATGCGATCGTGGTCGCGTGGGTCTCGGGCGTCTTGGTCATGATTCGAATGTGCTCATACACACGGTTCTCGTGCCCGGCAAAATGGTAGGTTCGGCGGCTCGCCAGATCAAGCACGGCGGGGGTTGCGGCAGGAGGGTTCATCTCGTGGAGACGATTGGAAAGCCGGTGCGCCGATCTGAGCGCTACCAGGACTCGTTCATCTTCGAGAGGAAGCCCTTCACCTGGCCGGGCGGCAAGACGCTGGCGGTCTGGATCGTGCCCAACGTGGAGGTGTGGCGTTACGATTCGCCGTCCGGCACCGGCGTTTCACCGAATGCGGGCAACCGTGTGCCCGACGTGATCAACTACGCCTGGCGCGAATATGGCATGCGCGTCGGCCTGTGGCGCATCGCCGATGTGCTGGACGCAGCCGGCGTCAAGGCGACGGTCGCATTGAATTCAGCGGTGTGCGACGCCCATCCCAAGGTCATCGAGGAGATGGACAGGCGCGGCTGGGAGCTGATGGGACACGGCATCACCAACAGCGACAGCCTGGCTGGCCTGCCGCTCGAGCAGGAGCGAGAGGTCGTCCGCACAGTGCTGGGGACGGTTGAACGATCGACCGGAAAGAAGCCGCGTGGCTGGCTCGGCTCGGGATTGACCGAAACCCACAATACGCTCGACATTCTTGCCGCCGAGGGCGTGATCTATTGCGGCGACTGGAACATCGACGACCAGCCCTGCCCGATGAAGGTGAAGACGGGCGAGCTCTTCTCCATACCGTACTGCATGGAGATCAACGATCTGCCGCTGTTCATGCGCAAGGGCTACACCGGCGAGCAATATTATCGCTCGGTAATGGACCAGTTCGAGCAGCTCTATGCCGACAGCGCGAAGCAGCCGCGGGTCATGGGCATTCCGCTGCATCCGATGATCACCGGCCAGCCGCTCCGCATCAAATACTTCGAGCGTGCGATCGCCGAGGTCAAGGCGCGGGAGCGCGTGTGGTTCGCGACCGGCAGCGAGATCATCGACGCCTATCGGCGCGCAAACCCGGTAGCCTAAATCGATCGCCGGTTCGCAGACATCGGCCGCCTGGTTTCAGTGCTTACGCAACGCGGCCTGCGGCATGTCGTCCGGCGACGCGACCGAACGCGAGGCAGCGCGCAAGACCGTGCTGGGCAAACCCGCCCTGTGACTCGCCCGCACAATAGAGGCCCTGGATGACCTCGCCGTGGATGTCCATCACCTCGCCGTTGGTGTTGGTGCGAAGGCCGGTGAGGGTGTCGTGCAGGATCGGCGTCGACCAGGCGGCGTAGAACGGCGGCTTCTCGATCTTGTGGAGCGGTGTCGGCTTCTTGAAGTCGGCATCGGCGCCCGCAACCACGAAGGAATTGTAGCGGCTCACCGTCTCCTGCAGGACCGCACCCGACATCGGCGCCTTCTGGTAGGGACTCTTGATCTTGCCGGCGAGCTCCGCGATCGTGTCGGCGCTGAAGAAGAATCCGTCGGGGTCGACGTGCGGCGGCTCCGTCTTCCACTTCTCGCGTGCCGCCGCATCGGCATCGAAGATCGCCCAGATCGGGCCGCCGCCGTTGAGCTTGGACTTATCGCCGTGCCATGCCATGCAGGCGGCAAAGAAGTTGTATGACCCGTCCACCTCGTTCCAGAATCGCTTGCCGTATTGGTTCACGAAGATGACGTCCTGCCAGTCCTCGACCGTGAGGCCGGTGGCGCGGGCGAGGTGGAACATCGGGCTCTCGGGCTGATAGACGAGTGAGCTGTAGCCCCAGCGGCAGCCGATGTGGCGCGTCTTGGTGATGGCGGAGCCAGCCTCGCGCGTCTGAGCCGCCGTTGCCCAGAGCGACGCGCCGAGCTCCATCGCAGCAAGTTCACCCTTGGCGCCTTGATGAACCCAAGGTTCGCAGGCCTGCTGGTACTCTTCGGTAAGCCGCGGATCGAACATGCGGCGGAAGTTAACGTTGCCGGTATGACCGCCGGTCGCGATGATGACGCCTTTCTTGGCCTGGATATGCACGGCATTGCTGCCGTTCATGGCAAGGATGCCAAGGACTCGTCCCGAGTTCGGTTGCTCGCGAATGATCTTCGTCATTTCGTGCCGCAGGAAAATCTGCACACCCTTCTTGCGTGCGCTCTGCTCGAGCCTGCGGACGAGGCCGGAACCATTCCGATTGCGACCAGGGGCAATGAGTTCGCTCGGGATATGCCACTCGACTGTTACAAACGTCCGCTGAACGGTCGAGGCTGCTTCGGGGCCGATCATCCTGTCAATGAATTCGACTCCGTTCTCGACCAGGAAGTCGTAGGTCGCCAGATTCTCGTCGGCAAAGACGCGGACCAGATCGCGGTCGCTGTATCGGCTCGAACTGGCATCAAAGCGGACCCAGTCCGCATAGACCTGATCCGGCGTGTCCTTGATGCCGTGCCGTTGCTGTATCGCGTTGCCCCCGCCCAGGTGCAGCCGTCCGCCGCTCAAGATGCCGCGCCCGCCAATATCGTGGTTCTCGTCGACCGCGGTAACGGAGACGCCGTGGTCGCGCGCCGTAATGGCGGCGGCGAGCCCCGATACGCCGGCGCCGATGACGACCACGTCGGCCGAATGGTCCCACTTGATCTCGGCCCGGGCTTCGGTCGCGGCGGCCGTGCTCAGCGCGACCGCGCCGACTCCGGCGGCGCCGCGCGACAGGAAGGATCGACGGCTCACCTCTTCCGCGGCCGCGCCGTTCGCACCCTGGTTCTTTGGGTTCTCGCCCATGACTGATCCTCCCTTGCCGGTTCTGCTGTTGCAGCGATCTTGACATCGTGGTCGGCGGGGTCAAGACAACAAGCTGGCCGTACCGCCATGCACAGCCAGTGCATCGGGCGGCGAGGGCAGCGTGAGACGGCCGGTGCAAAACTGTATGTTCAACGAGCGAAGGCTCACCCTCGCAATAAGGCTCATCCCCGCAATAGCGTGCACGGCATGCGCTGCGGCCGCTCTGGCTCCAAGTCCGCTTCGCGCCGATCACCGATGCGATCCAGTGACGGATCCCGGCTGGCGGACCGTCGTGGCGCACGAGCCGATCAGCCAGGAGGATGGCGCTCCCTACCAGGACGGCGCGAACTGGTTCGTCGACCGCACCATCACGGTGCTTCCGTTCTGTCACTACTTCGATGACATCGGGAACTACAGCCTGCGCTCCTATTCACTCTCGCCCCGCACAAGCACGGAGCGGATCGCCATCTGCCAGGGCACTGCGTCGGGCGGCAGTGTGGCGGTTGCGCCCTATGCGGGTCCTTGCCCGCCCAAGTAGGGCCAGTCTGCAGCGCCTAACGGCCGATCCGCCGCGCCGCCTTCATGCGCTGGACCGAGTCGCCGGCGAGATGCGTCCAGATCTGGGCGTCGCGCACGAGCTTGTCGGCCGCCGGATCGATCGCGCAGCCGGCGCCGGAATGAATCTCCATATTGAGCTCGGTCACTTCCTGGATGGCGTCGCTTGAGAAGTTCATCGCCAGGGCGGCGCAGCCGGAGTTCATCTTCTGATCGTGCTCCCATGCCACCCGCATCACGAAGGCGCGCAACGCCTCGGTGAGCATGTGCATCTTGTTGAGCTTGAGCTGAACCATCTGCTGCTCGAACAGGACCTGGCCGCCCTGTTTCGCGGTGCGGGCGTGCCGCAGCGCCTGATCGCAGGCTTCCAGGCACACGCCGAGCGCGTTGGCGGCAAGCTCGAGATCCCCGAAGATGTCGCCGCCCGAGCGGTCGCCGACGTCCTTGCTCTTCATGTCGGAGGCGTTGACCTGCCCGACCACGTTGGCGTTCGGCACCCGCGCGTTCTCGAAGATCATCTCGCCATTCTGGTAGAAGCGCCACCCATTCTTGTTGAACACCTTGCCGATCCGGAAGCCTGGCGTATCGCGCGGCACCAGGAACATGGTGGTGCCCTGCCGCAGCGGCACGTTCGGATTGGTCCGCGCGTCGATGAAGAACAGCTTGCCGACCGGCGCATTGGCGATGAAGCATTTTTCGCCATTGAGGATCCATTCGTCGCCGTGGCGCTCCGCGCGCAGCTTGAGACCCGCCTTCGGATCGTCCACCGGCGGCAGGCGGTTGTCGGAGCCGGCGCTCGGCTCGGAGATGCCTTTGCCGAGCAGGAACGTATCGTCCTCGACGAATGGCCGCAGGAAACGCTCTTTCTGCTCGTGGCTGCAGACCGCGGAGATGAGATGGCTCCATTTCCAGTTCTGGCTGAATGTCTTGGCGATGGCGCTGTCGCCGCGCGCAAGCTCCGTCATCACCAGCGCCTGGGTGACGAAGTCGGTCCCTTGTCCGCCCCATTCTTTCGGCACCGCCATGGTGCGAAAGCCGAGCCTTGAGCCCTTCTTGATGATTTCCCAATCGAAAGTGTCGCTTGGATCGGCGATGGCGTCGCGGGCGAGCGAGATCGGGCGGATTTCCTGGTCGGCGAATTTCCGCGCCGTCATCTGCCAGTGACGCTGTTCGTTGCTCAGGGAAAAGTCCATGGCTGCGCCTTTTGGTCACTCAGCCGCGAGCATTGGCGTCGCGGCGCGGCGATAGTCGGCAAGCGCCTCCGCGATGTGCAGCCTGGCGTCGCCTGTGCCGGCGCCGGAATGCAGGCAGAGGAGTGCATCGTGCACGTATTTCTGCAGCGGCATGTCGCGCATGACGCCCATGGCGCCGAAACATTCCGCCGCCTCCTTAGTCGCCGCATAGATCGCCTCGGCGGTGAAGACCTGCGCGATGGTCGCGAGCGGCAGCTCGGAAAGACTGTGATCGGCACGTGCGCCGGGATGGTCCGCGGCCCAGGCTGCTTGCCAGATGATCGCGCGCGCGACCTCAAGGCGGATCGCGATCTCGGCAAGCTTCGTTCCGATCGCCTGATGCTCGATGATGCGGCGCCCGCCTTGCACCCGCAGCTTCGCATAGTCGAGCGCGGCGTCGTAGGCGGGACGCCCGATGCCCAGGTTCAAGGCTGCAAGCTGCGGAACGCGTGGGCCGGCGACACGCGCGCTGATCGGACTTTGCCCCTCGGCACCGAGCAGGTTCTCGGCCGGCACACGAACGTTGTTGAGGATCAGCTCACCGCAACAGCCGTGATGCCGGCGGGTCTTCGGGTCGCGCTCATTGATGGTCAGGCCCGGCGTCTCGGCTGGCACCAGCATCGTGCTGACGCCAGATCTCGCGGTTTGCACCTGCACAGCAAAGAGACCCGCGATCGGCGCATTGCCGACGCAGGACTTGACGCCGTTGACGACCCAGGTGTCGCCCTCGCGCACAGCGGTTGTCTTGGGCGCGGCCGCGGTTGCCGCTGGCTGGTGATAGTTCACCCCGAGCGCCGTGTCGTTCCCCGGCTCGTCATCAGCGAAGGCGAGATGGTAGCGATCGTCGGCCAGGAAGGCCGGGAACAATCGTTCGCGCTGCCCGTGCGTCATCAATTGCTCGAACAGCACGGGCGCGAGCGTCGCGGTTTGCGACAGCACGGCCGCGACATCGGGATCGCCGGCGGCCAGTTCCTCGGTCACGATACAGCAGGTGAGAGTGTCTGCGCCCGCGCCGCCCGAGGCTTCAGACAAGGCGAGCGTGCGCAACCCGATGTGCGAAGCCTTCGTGACGAGCTCAATTGGGAGCCGCCGGTCGCCGGCGTCGAGACGGTCGGCCTTGAGCACGACCGGCCTGATTTCCCGCACGACGAAGTCGCGGACCGTGTCGCGGATTTCGAGCTGCTCCGCGCTGAGATGAAGATTGTACATTCGAACTTACTCTCCCTTGATGCCCGCGGTCTTGATCACTTTCTCCCACTTGTCGAGGTCCTTGCGGATGAGCGCACCGAACTCCTCGGGGCCGAGCGCCATCACGGTCACCTGTTGCTCGGTCAAGAGCTTGGCCACATCAGCGTCGCGCATGACCGCAAGGGTTGCCTCGCTCAGCCGGTTCACGACCTCGCGCGGGGTGGCGGCGGGAACCACGATCCCGACCCAGGGCGCCATTTCGAAGCCGGGCACTGTCTCGGCCACGGCCGGCAGATCCGGCAGCGCCGGCATGCGCTTGGGCTCGGCGACGGCCAGCGCCCGCAGCTGGCCGGATTGAACGTTCTGCAGGAGAGTTTGGACGTTGTTGAAGCCCATCTGCACCTCGCCCGCGACCAGGGCGAGCGAGGCCGGTCCGGTCCCTCGGTATGGGACGTGGACGAGCTTGACGCCTGTTGCCAGCGAGAACAACTCCATGGCGAGATGGCTGAAGTTGCCGATGCCAGCGGAGGCGTAGTTCAGCGCGCCGGGCTTCGATTTGGCGAGCGCGATCAGCTCGCTGATCGAATGCGCCGGCACCGACGGATGAACCGCCAGCATCCCGGGGAAGCGGACCATGGTCGCGACCGGTACGAAGTCGCGCAACGGGCCATAGGGTAGCTTCTCGTAAAGCCATGGATTGACGACAAGCGGTGTGTCCGACGATGCAGCGATGGTGTAACCGTCCGGATCGGACTGCATCACCGCTTGCAGACCGATGGCGCCGTTCGCGCCGCCGCGGTTCTCGACGTAGACCTGCTGGCCGAGGCGTTCGGTGAGATGCTTTGCGGTCAACCGCGCAATGAAGTCGGTGCCGCCGCCGGCCGGGAACGGCACGACCATTCTGATCGGGCGTTGCGGCCAAGCCTGCGCAAGCGCCGCAGCGGGCAGCGCGCACGCGAGCAAGAACGCTGCAACGAACTTCGCCAGATGATTGCGCATGATGCTCCTCCCGATTTGGGCGGTTGCAATGCTACTGCACGATTGCGCCCGCGATCGCGTCTCCCATCTGCGTGGTGCTCGCCTTGCCGCCGAGGTCCGCCGTCAGCACCTTGGCCTCGCTGATGACCTTGGCGACCGCGGCGTCGATCCGGCCGGCGGCCTCGACAGCCTTTGGCTCCTTGTGCTTGCGGCCCAACCACGCGAGCAGCATTTGCCCGGACATGATCATCGCATAGGGATTGGCCACGTTGCGTCCGGCGATGTCGGGGGCCGAGCCGTGGGTCGCCTGCGCCATCGCCTGCCGCTCGCCGACGCAGAGCCCCGGCGCGAGCCCAAGGCCGCCGGCGAGGCCCGCGCCGATATCGGTGAGGATGTCGCCGAACTGGTTGGTGGTGACGACCACGTCGAACTGCTGCGGCGCCATCACGAGCTTCATCGAGATCGTATCGATAAGCACCTCCTCGAACGCCACCTCGGGATAGTCGCGCGCGACCTTGCGGCACTCCTCGGCGAACATGCCGCAGGCGAGGCGGTAGACCGGCTCCTTGTGCGCGGCGGTGACCTTCTTGCGCTTGCGTGTGCGCGCGATCTCGAACGCCTCGCGCGCGACGCGGTTCGAGCCCTTGCGGGTGATCACCCGCATGGCGACCGTGATGTCGTCGTTCGGCCGGAATTCCGGCAACCCGGCGACGACCGTCTCCGAGTAGAGCATGCCCTCGGTGATCTCGCGCACAAACACAATGTCCACATCCTTGTGCACCGAGGCGAGGCCGGGATGCGAGCGCGCCGGCCGTACCGCCGCGAACAGCTCGAACTTCTTGCGCACTGGCGGCATGACCCAGGTGGAGTCGTTGCGCGGATAGCCGTTATGGCCGATCGGCCCCATCACCCAGCCGTCGAGCTCGCGCAACGCCCCCTCGGTCATCGCGGGGAGCGTATTGCCGTGCTCGTCGTGTCCTTGCCGGCCGATCGGCAGCGGACACCAGTCGATGTCGAGGCGCGCGCGCGATGCGGCGGCCGTCATCACCTTGATGCATTCGGGAACGACTTCGAGACCGATGTCGTCGCCGAGCAGAACCCCGATCTTCAAGCAGTGTGCCTCCCAGACAGCGGCTGCCTGATCCTCGCATAGCCTGCGGGTGCTGGCCTAGACCCCGAGCAGGCTCACTGCTCCACGACGATGTTGGCTTCCTTGATGTCCTTCGCGAGGTTCGCCATCTCGTCCCGCAGCCAGGCCTGGGCATCGTCGACCGAGGACTGGTTCGGGACCACCATCCCGCCCTTCTCGAACGCGGCCTGCAGCGTGGGCGAGCTCGACGCCTTCACGAAGGCCTTGTGCAGCGTCTCGACGATCTCGCGCGGCACGCCGGACGGCGCGAACGCCGCCGTCCATTGGGTCGCGCGCATGTCCGGAAAGCCGACCTCGTCGATCGTGGGCACGTCCGGGAACGTGGGATATCGCTGCCGTGCCGAGATCGCGAGTGCTCGCACATGGCCTGCCTTCATCATGCCGATCGGATTGGCGATGTTGAACCACGAGACCTGAACGTCGCCGTTGGCCAGATCCTTGAGGATGCCGGGACCGCCGTCCTTGTACGGGATGTGCAGGAGACTGATCCCGGCGCGCTTGGCCAGGATCTCGGTGTTGACGTGCTGATAGGCGCCGACGCCGGCGCTGGCGTAGCGGATCACGCCCGGCCGCGTCTTGGCGTAGGCGAGGAACTCGGCAAAGGTGGTCGGCGGGAAGTTGTGCGCGGTCGACATGAAGAAGACCGGCGTGTCGGCGAGCCGGGCGACGATCTGCACATCTTTGTCGTAGTCGATCGGCATCATTTTGGCGAGCAGGATCGGGGTGAGCCCGTTGGTCGAGATGTTGCCGATCATGAGCGTGTATCCGTCGGGCCGCGAACGCGCCATCGCTTCGATCGCGATGATTCCCGAGGCGCCGGGCTTGTTCTCGATGACGACGTTCTGTCCGAGGTCCTTGCGCAGCTGTTCGGCATAGTGGCGCGCGACCACGTCGGTCAGGCCACCTGGTGCGTAAGGGACGAGGATTCGGATGGTCTTGTTCGGATAGCCGGCCTGCGCCGATGCATCGGTTGCGGTCAGCCCGATGCAGAACGCAGAGAGGAGCACCCAGCAAAAGCGTGTCATCGTGTCCTCCCTTGCGGCCGCGCTGCGCGATGCGGCGCATCTTGTGCGGGATTGTAGGGCGGGGATCTGGACCTCCACAAGCTGACCGGCGCGTCATCACTCGAGCATTGCAGTGATGCAATCGACGGGGACCGCGGTTGTGCCGCCCGGCGCCGGCCCCTATGTTGGCTTAAGAGCAGGAGCGCGACATACCGCCGCGCCGCCGAGTGCAGGAGTCGGCCATGGCTGCTGTCGCCGAACAGGACGCCGCCCCCAAGACGATCGAGGCGACGCTCAATTATCTCCTCGACACCGGAGTGATGCCTTCGGTCTACACCGGCGGTCCAGGCTCGACCGTCATTCGAACGGCGAGCACCAACGATCCGCACCGAGTGACCATGCATAACGGGCGCCTGGAACGTGACGATTTCGCGCTCGACCGCCACGGCTTCCGCTTCATTCGACACGACACCAAGGTGGCCGACTTCTACGACGAAGACGAGGTGCGCCGGGTCTATTACTCGGAGATGGAAGCGTTGGTGAAGGCCGAGAGCGGGGCGTCACGCGTGGTGGTGTTCGATCACACGCTGCGCACCGCCGATGACGCGGCGCGCGAGGCGCGCAAGATCCGCGAGGTCGTGTCCCGCGTGCACAACGATTACACCGAATGGTCGGGGCCACAGCGGGTGCGCGATCTGCTGCCCGAGGAGGCCGAAGTGCTGCTTGAGCGTCGTTTCGCGATCGTGCAGGTGTGGCGCCCGATCCGCCATCCGGTCGAGACCTTCCCGCTCGCCATCTGCGATGCGCGCAGCATGTCATCCAAGGACCTGGTTGTCTCGGAGCGGCGCTACCCCAACCGCGTCGGCCAGACCTATGCGATAACCTACAATCCGCAGCACCACTGGTACTGGTTCCCGCTGATGCGGCGTGACGAGGCGATCGTCTTCAAGGTCTATGATTCATTGAAGGACGGCCGTGCGCGATGGACCGCCCACACCGCCTTTAACGATCCGACTGCACCCCCCAATGCGCGGCCGCGCGAGAGCATCGAAATCCGCACGCTCGCGTTTTTCTGAAGGGCGCGACCGTCCTGCCCGGACCACTCCCGTCGCTGGCGGGCCGGGCCGCTGGGTCGCATAGGCGCGGGGCGCCGGTTCCTGCTATTTTGCGGCAGGAAGACGGAGGAACGTCGATATGCAAGCCTTCCGACCGGCGTGCCTGCTTGCTGCCGCCATCATCGCAGTCGCCGGATTGGACGGGCAGGGCACCCCGGCCTCGGCGCAGACCCCCGAGCAGTTCTACGCGGGCAAGATCATCGATTTCGTGATCGGATATCCGCCGGGCGGCAGCAACGACGTCTGGGCGCGGCTCATCGCCCGCAATATCGGCAAGCACATTCCGGGCAAGCCGAATGTGGTGCCGAAGAACATGCCGGGTGCCGGCAGCTTCCTGGCGATCAACACCGTCTACCAGGTGTCGCCGAAGGACGGCACTGTTCTCGCCATTGGGGCGCCGACGGCTGCGCTCGACGAGAAGCTCGGGACGCAGGGCGTGCGCTTCAAGACCGCCGAGCTGAACTGGGTCGGCCGTGTCGATTCCCTCATCAACATCGTCTTCATGTGGCACACTGCAAAGGTGAAGACCTTCGCCGATGCGTTGCAGACGGAGGCGACTTTGTCGGGGACCGGCGCCGGCTCGACGGTCTCGATCTATCCGACCGTCATGAACAACGTGTTCAACACCAAGTTCAAGCTGATCATGGGTTACAAGGGCTCGGCCGACGCCCAGCTCGCGGTTGAGCGCGGCGAGGTCGACGGCCATTCGACGTCGTGGGTGGCGGTGAAGGTCGGTCATCCGGACTGGTGGCCGTCCAAGAAAATCTCGATCCTGGTGCAGTTCTCGCTCACACGTCACCCCGAGCTGCCCGACATTCCGACCGCAGTCGACCTCGCCCGCAACGACGAGGAGCGCCAGATCCTGAGCGCCATCATGGCCGCGGCCGATGTCGGGTCCGCCTTCTTCACGACACCCGGCGTGCCGCCCGATCGTCTCAATGCGCTGCGCCGTGCCTTCGATGCGACCATGCAGGACAAGGAGTTCCTCGCTGACGTGGAGCGGACCAAGCTCAGCGTTTCGCCGATGAAGGGCGAGGATCTGCAGATGCTCGTGAAGCAGGTGAGCGACCTGCCGCCGGATCTGCTGGAGAAGGTCCGCCACGCCTACACGGCCAACCAGCATTGAGTTTACCCGCAAGAGCGGAGAGGACTGCCATGGCAAAATTCGTTATCCAGCCGCATGGCCGGTTGCAGGAGTGGATCGGGCACGAGAAGGGCTATTTCCGCGACGAGGGGCTCGACTACGAATTCGTTCCGGGTCTCTCGTCCGGACGGGCCAAGCAGATCGACGCGGCCGGCAAGGTCGCCGAAATCCGCTCCGGCGCGTTCGAGTCCTATCAGCAGGCCGGCGGCAACAAGGGCGTGAGGTCCGATATCTCCTGCGCCTGCCATTGGGCGGTGAGCCGCGCGTCGGTCCGCAAGATCGGGGTCATGTGGCGCGATGCCTATGTGGTCACGCCGGGCGGCATCATGGTTCCGCCGGAGTCCCCGATCGCGAAGCCAGAAGACCTCGCCGGGCAGGACATCGCCGTCGGATTCCATTCCGGCAGCCACTTCACCACCATCCAGGCGCTCGAGCCGTTCCTGAGCCGCGATAAGATCAAGCTCAAGTTCGTCGGTTCGGTCTGGGCGCGGGTTGATGTCGGCGTCGACCGCGATACGCCGGCGACCAGCGTGTGGGGATTGACCTATCAGGTGCTGGAGCAGCTCGGCTTCCGCAAGGTCGTGGATACCTCGTTCATGATCGGGTTCATGTTCCCGGGCGGCGTTAATCCGGTGGACGTCCAAAAGTACATGAACGGCATGAAGCGGGCGCAGATGGATCTCGACTTCGAGCCCGAGCGCTACAAGGCGTATTATCGCAACGAGATCCCGGATCGATACCAGGACAAGGTCGACGTCCGCCGGTTCTCGCCCGGCGAGCGCATCGTGTTCCTGCCGTACACCGACGAGATCCGCGACCGGACGCAAGCGTGGACCGACGAGCGCGGGCTGTTCGAGGAAACGGCGCGGGCTGCAGAACGAGCGTCCGCCAGGGCTTAGAGTGTGCAATCATAGACCCCGGTTGTGTGAGCGCGACTTCAGTGAATGTCCGCTCCACTCCTAGAGCGACCGACGTGCTGCGGTGCCTGCGAATTGCGCGACGGGCCAATTCCGGACATCCGGATACCTGACTTCAGACCGGCCTCTCGCCGACCACCGCCGTGCGCTCCATCCGTCGACGTTCCGGATAATAGTCGTTGGCAGCGTAGTGCTGGGTCGATCGATTGTCCCAGAACACGATCGCGCCAGGAGACCAGCGCAATCTCAACTGAAATTCGGGAATCTGCGCATGGGCGGTTAGCACCTGAAGAATTGCGCTACTTTCGCCGGGCTCCAGGCCCTCGATGCGCACGGTGAATTGCGGGTTCACGTATATGCATTTCTTGCCAGTTACAGGATGGGTTCGCACGACTGGATGAGAGGGATTGGGATATAGCTTTTCCATCTGGCGCAATCGCGCGATGTCCTCGTCGGTCTTCTTGAAAAGCACGCGAAAGTTCCGAAAGTCATGAACCGCGGTTAGACCCTCGATCATTTTCTTGAAAGCGGCGCTGAGGTGATCGTAGGCCGCTTCCATATAGGCCCATAGCGTGTCGCCGCCGGCCTTGGGCATAATCTGGCAACGAAGGATCGTGTACTTCGTTGGATTGATGCGAAACGTGGTGTCGCTGTGCCACACGTCCGTGGACTACACAGGCTTATCCCTGTCGTTATCGAGCACCATGATCTCTGGGAATTCGCCCTCGGGCCGAAACGGGTGCACCTCCAACTCGCCAAAGAGGCGACTGATAGCCACATGCTCAGCTGTGGTGAGATTCTGATCGCGCAGGATCAGAACCTTGTGCTCTATCAATGCCGCCTCGAAGGCGCGAAAGGTCTCTGGGTCCATCCCATCCTTCAAATTCAAGCCGTGGATTTCGGCGCCGAGCGGGCCCCCAAGCCGCTCGATCTCGAAGCGTGCGCCCACGTGTCGATTAGCTACGTTGATGTTCATGTCATCTCTGGCCGCGTCGGCGAATCGGTTCTGTTGATCTCGGGGGTGCGGGTTCAGCTTGGCTTAGCGCCGGAGAACTTGAGTACCTGCGCCCACTTGTTGATTTCCTGGATGATGAACTTTTCGAAGTCGTCGTCGGCGCCTGGAAGCACGGTACCTCCCAACGCAGTAAGTCGCGCTTTGATCTTGGGATCTTCGAGTGCCGCGTTAATTTCTGTATTGAGCTTGTGGACGATCTCGGCAGGCGTGCCTTTGGGCGCGCCTAACCCGTTCCATAGGCTTGCCTCGTAACCGGGCACAAACTCACCCACAGTCGGAACGTCGGGCAGCACCGGAGTCCGGTTGGTCGTCGTTACCGCGAGCGCCCGCAGTCTGCCCGACTTGATGAGTTCAAGCGAATTAGCCAGTGCGTCGAACATCAACTGGACTTGCCCGCTCATCAAATCGGTCAAGGCGGGCGGCCCACCGCGGTACGGCACATGCACCAGCGTGACGCCGGTCATCGATTTGAACAGTTCTCCGGAAAGATGGCCCGAAGTTCCATTTCCGGCCGATGCGACACTGAGCGCCCCAGGATTTGCTTTCGCGTAGGCAATGAATTCTGGCACGGTTGCCGCGGGAACCGATGGGTTCACCTGCATGACATTGGGGAGAACTACAGTGCTTGCAATCGGCGCGATGTCGCGAACGAAATCGTAGCCCAGCTTTCCATAAAGGCTTGCATTGATCGCGTTGGGCGAGCCGATCGCAAGAAGCGTGTAGCCGTCTGCAGTGGCGCGCGCGACCGCTTCGGCGGCGACGTTGCCGCCGGCACCGGGCCGGTTCTCAACGATGAACGGTTGCCCAAGCCGCAACGACAGCCAATCAGCCAGGATACGCGCGACAACGTCGAATACGCCGCCGGCCGGAAATCCGACAAGGATTCGTACCGCCTGCGCCGGATAGGCTTGCGCCAACGCAAGCCGTGACATCGCCGGAAGAGCAACGGAACCTGCTGCCAATTGCAGAAATCGACGGCGGCAAAAATCCATGACCGCATCTCCTCGTTTGCGCGGCCTGCGATGAGATCGCAGCTGCTGTTTCGTTCTGACAAAGAACTAGCAGAGCGAGATATCAAGGAATAATACTATTATCGGATGTTATCATCACGATTCGGAATGTAAGTCATGCCCTGGCACGACCGCATCAAACGAAATCTGAAACTACGCGACCTCGATGTCCTGATGGCCGTTGTGCAAACCGGCGCTATGGGACGCGCTGCGATTCGGCTGCATATGTCACAACCCGCAGTATCGAAGGCGGTCGCGGATCTGGAGCACACATTCGGAGTGCGCCTGCTTCACCGGAGCCGGAGAGGTGTCGAACCGACTCCGTACGGATTGGCGCTTGTTAAGCGCGGCTCCGCGGTGTTCGATGAAGTACGCCGCAGTGTTGAAGACATCGATTTCATTTCCGACCCGACAGTGGGAGACATTCGGATAGGAACAACGGAGCCAATTGCCGCCGCTATTGTCTCGCCCGTTATCAATCAACTCTCCAAGCAATACCCAAAAATGACTTTTCATGTCTCAGCAGCAGATACGCGAACGCTGTACCGGCAACTATCTGAGCTAAGTATCGAACTGGTGATTTCGCGAATGCCTGACGCGGCGGCCAAAGACCTGTCCGTGGAAATTCTTTTCCACGATCCTCTCATTGTAGCCGCCGGAAAAAATAATCCCTTGACCCGCCGTCGTAAGGTTGAATTCCCCGAATTGATGAATGAGCCGTGGACAATTCAACCGAGCGACAATTTTTTTGGCTCGCTCGTCGCGGATGCCTTTCGCTCGGTCGGATTGTCACCACCGCGTTTGGTAGTCGCGTCCACGTCCCATATCCTCCGCAACGATTTGGTCGAGACTGGGCGATTTCTCACGGTCTTACCTGGGTTCACTCTAAAATTGCCTCGGAGCCACCCTTCGCTCCGGGCAATACCGGTCGAATTCCCAAATGTCCACCATCAGATCGCGGTTTTCACTTTGAAAGGTCGGTCGCTCAGCCCGCTCGCGCAGATGTTCATTGATCGCGTGCGCGCTCTCGTCAAACCGCTCGCGAAAGCTAGGTGAGCGCTGGCCTAAACAAGGTCGAAGCTTCCCTCCGATGGCGGCATGTCGCCTTTTGGTCATCTTCTACCGAGTGAGCCGGTTTTGCCTGGCCGTCGACGTCCGCTTCACCCGGACTAAGGGGCACGCTGGCGACAACCATCATAGATCACGTGCAGCTACAAGCCCGCGAGCGGGTAGCGCGAGAAATCGTGCCCCTCCTTGACCACGAATTCGAGCAGGAACGGCGAGCCTTTCTCAGTGACGCCGACCGCCTCCTTGATCGCCGGCACGATGTCGGCCGGCTTCTCGACCCGCCGCGCGGCAACGTTGAGCCCTTCGGCGACCTTGGTGTAGTTGCCGCCGACCGTCATGGCGCCGTATTTCTTGTCGGAGAGTTTCAGCTCCTCGCGCTCAGCACCCATGACGCCGTTGTTGAACACGACCGTGAGGATCGCGATCTTGTTGCGTGACGCCGTCTCGATATCCATGCCAGTCATGCCGATGGCGGCATCGCCCATCACGTTGACGCAGAGCTTGTCGGGCGCCGCGAGCTTCGCCCCCATGGTGATGCCGAGCCCGTAACCGAGCTGCGTCGACTTGCCCCAGCCCATGTACGAGCCCGCCTTGGTGGTCTCCCACATCGGCATCATCTGCTCGCGCGGGCTGCCGGAATCATGCGTCATGATGACGTTGTCGCGGTCGACCGTGCGCATGAGGTCGCGGATCACGCGATACTGGTTGATCGGCGTCTCGTCCGAATCGAAGTGTTTGGCCCATTCCGCGAGCCACGCCTTCTTGGCCGCCGCGATCTCCTCCTTGAGCGAGGCGAGCGCATTGCCGCCGCGGGCGGCGCCCTTCTGCCGCCCGACCTCCTCGATCAGCGCATCGAGCACGAGCGCGGCGTCGCCGATGAGGCCGAGATCGATCCGGTACTCCTTGTTGACGTCACTCGCCTCGTTGGTGGAATGGATGATGGTCTTGCCGGACGGTACGCTCGGGCCGAACGGCGTACGGGTGAGGCTTGAGCCGACCGCCAGAATGAGATCCGCTTTCGCCACGTAATCCGTGAACATCTTCGAGCGAGAGCGCGTGGAGGCGCCGAGCGACAGCGGATGACTGTCCGGGATCGCGCTTTTGCCCGGATTGGTGGTGACGACCGGCGCCGGGATCAACTCGGCGAGCGCCGCGAGGCGGCCGCCGGCTTCGGCGTAGTGCACGCCCTGGCCGGCCCACAGCAGCGGGCTCTTCGCCGCGAGCAGCATCCGCACCGCCTGTTTGACCGCGTCCGGATCGGGCGCCGTGCGCTGCACCGGCATCGGTGTGTAGTCGAGCTCGCCCTTGTATTCGGCCTCCCAGACCTCGGGCGGCACCTCGATCAGCACCGGGCCACCTTTGCCGCTGCGCATGGCGTGATAGGCGCGGCGCATGAGATCGGGCAGTTCCTGCACCGAGTGTGCGAGCGCCGACCACTTGGTGACCGGCCGGTAGACGTCCGCGGCACGGAACACTGGCTTGAGGTAGTGCCGCGCCAACGGCAGCGTCGCCGGGATCACCATCACCGGCACGTTCTCGGCGAAGGCCTGAGCAATCCCAGGGAAGGCGTTTTCGATGCCCGGGCCGGCCTGCGCGGCAAACACGCCGTTGCGCTTGCCGCGGCTGATGCGCGAATAGCCGTCGGCAATACCGACGCCGACGCGCTCCTGCCGGCACAGGATGGTGCGGATGTCGAGCGCGGCGCAGGCCTCGATCAGCGGGTTGCGCGGATAGCAGGAGAGAAAACCCGTGCCTTCGCGTCTGAGGATTTCGGCGATGACGGCGGCACCATCCATGGTCTTCCCTCCCTGTCTTGCGCGCTGTGATCGGCGAAAGGTGCGACCATGTCAATTGACAAGGAGCGATGCTTTGCCGTGAATGATCGGCCTGGCACGGCAAGGCCGGCGGCTTGACACTCCGTCATCGGAGCAACGCCTCGGAGGGTGGTCAGCGAATGTCGACCATGAAAATTGCGGGAGTTGAGATCGTCACCGATCGTCCCGGTGGATTGGGAACGCCGATCGACGAACGCCCGCTGTTGTTTCGCCCGATCAAGATGCGCGGCGTCACGGCGCGCAACCGCATCATGCTCGGCCCGATGTCGCAATACCTTGCCATCGACGGCAACCTGACCGACTGGCATCTCGTGCACCTCGGCCAGTTTGCCATCGGCGGCGCCGGGCTCGTCTTCAGCGAGGAGACCGCGGTCGAGGCGCGCGGCCGCCGCACCCACCATTGCGCCGGCATGTATACCGACGAGCATGTGCGCGGTTACCGCCGCGTCACCAATTTCCTGAAGGACCTTGGCGCGGTGCCCGGCATCCAGCTCGGTCATGCCGGACGGCGCGGCTCGGTGCGCTCGCCGTGGCAAGGCCGCGCGCCGCTGAGCGAGCGCGACGCGGCCGCAGGCCTTGCGCCGTGGACCACGGTGTCGTCGAGCCCCATTCCGCACAGCCCGGACCGGCCGCCGCCGGTCGCCCTCGACATCGACGAGATCAGGGCCGAAGTGCAGGCGTGGCGGGATGCGGCGGCGCGCTCGGCCGATGCGGGCTTCGACGCGTTGGAGATCCACGGTGCCCACGGCTACCTGATCAATCAGTTTCTCTCGCCGGTCGGCAATCGTCGCAACGATGCCTATGGCGGCGACCTGCAGGGGCGCATGCGCTTTGGGCTCGAGCTCACCGAGGCGGTCCGTGCCTCCTGGCCCGCGGACAAGCCGCTGTTCTTTCGCTGCTCGGTGGTCGACGGCAAGGGCGGCCACTGGGACATGGACGATACCGTCGCGCTGGCGAAGGAGCTCAAGCAGCGCGGGGTCGACTTCATTGACTGCTCGTGCGGCGGTCTCGAAGGCTCCTCGCGCCTGCCGGCAGTGCCGCGCCATCTGCCCGGCTATAACGTCGTCTATTCCGAGCACGTGCGCCGAGAGGCGAACATCCCGACGATCGTCGTCGGCATGATCACCGAGCCCGAGCAGGCCGAGGCGATCCTGCGTGCGGGCAAGGCCGACATCATTGCGATCGCGCGCGAGATGCTGTGCAATCCGTACTGGCCTGTGCACGCCGCGAAGGCGCTTGGTCTCACCGACTGGCTCGACGTGCTTCCCGAGAACTATGCCTTCCGACTTTATCCGCGCGAGGAGGAACGCAGGCGGAAGCAGCGGGGAGAGCCCGAGGAGATTCCGTTTCGCCGCAAGGCATGACCTTGCGGCGACGCCGGGCTCGGCTAGCGGCGAGATGAAAGCAGGAGAGGGGACATGGCGCGCCGCGGGGTCATCACAGCGTGGCATGTGCGCGCGCGCGTCGCGCTCATCGGGCTTCTGTCGATGCTGGCCCCGATCGCTCAGGCTTCGGCTCAATCGATTGCCGATCATTTCCGCGGCAAGACGCTGCGCATCCTGGTGCCGTCAGCGCCCGGCGGTGACCGCGCGCTCTATCCGCTGACCTTCGCGCCGTTCTTCGGCAAGCATGTGCCCGGCAACCCGACCGTCCAGCCGGTGTTCATGCCGGGCGCAGGCGGCTCGAGCGCAGTCAACAATGCCTACAGCATCGCGGCGCCCGACGGGCTCACACTGGTGACGCCGTTGGTGGCGGTCGCGACCGCGCAGGCGGTCGGCGAGGAATCGGTCAAATATGACGTGTTGAAGCTCAACTGGATCGGCCGGATCTCCGACGCGACCCGTGCCTTGCTGTTGTCGGCAAGGGTCAATGCCAGGACCATCGACGATCTGCGCGGCCGCGACGTCGTCGTTGGCGCATCCGCCCGTACCTCGGAAAGCTACCTTATGCCGGCCTTCATGAACAAAATGCTCGGCACCAGATTCAAGATCGTGACCGGCTATCTGTCGGCCGGGAAGCGCAACCTGGCGATCGAGTCGGGCGAGACCGACGGGGCGATCACCACCTGGAATGACATGAGGACCTACCATCTCGACTGGATCCGCGAGGGCGGCATCATGCGCCTGATCGTGCAGATCGCGCCCGAGCGGCATCCCGAGCTTCCCAATCTGCCGCTGCTCCTCGACTACGCCGGGAACCAGGCCGATCGCGATCTCATCGAGTTCATGTCGTCGAGCTCGCAGATGGGGCAGTCCTACGCGGCGCCGCCCGGCGTTCCACCGCCGATCGTCGAGGCGCTGCGCCGTGCCTTCGACGCGACCATGAAGGACGCAGCCTTCCTTGAGAAGATGCAGGCCGCCAAGATGGAGTTCAATCCGGCGAACGGCGAGCAACTGACCGCGATCGTGGCGCGGACGGTGGGAGCGCCAAAGTCGGTCATCGAGCGCTACAAGGCCGCGATCGCCGGCGACTAGGGCCATTACGCGCCCTCGGCCAGGAGATCGAAGTCGCCGCGCAGCACGGCATCAAGCTTGCCGGTGCGCCAAGTGCCATCGGCGCTGCGCACCAGCGGTGCCGGCTCGCCGCGATAGCGGCGGACCACCGCGCTCGGTCGCGGCGCCTTGTCGAGCGCCTCGATGATCGCGCGCGGCAGCTTGGCGGCGGGTATGTCGCCAAGCGGTACGACTGCCAGCCGCACCCTGGCCGTCGCCCGGCTCGCGGCGCCGTTGCTGTCGGTCAGCTCGAGAATGTGCAGCCCGCATTCGCGCGCGAGCACGCGGTGAGCGCCGAAACCGGTGACCAGCAGGATCGGGAGTTCGCCCGTCCCTTTGACCTCGGACATCTGCATGTGCCGGTTCTCGCCCCAGTCGCGGTACATGCCCAGCATCTGCCGGCACCAGGCGTCGGTGGCGCGGCTGTCACCCGAACCGGTGTCGAGGGCCGGCTCGATCAGGATCGCGACTTCGATGGCGGATCGTTCGAACGCGTCTCTGATGCCTTCACTGACCAGGTGGACCTGCAGCGCCAGCCGCGAGATCAGCTCGCGGGAATAGTGACCGGCCTGGCCCGTCCCCTTGGCGAGGCGTACCCGCAGGGAATCGGCGGTATCAGCCGCGGCCTTCACCCGGTCCATCAATGCGAGGCGCGCGAGCTTCTCGAAGCGTTCAGGCCGCTGCCAGAACTCGACCGAGCTCATCTCGTCCGCGAGGCTGCGCTTGAGACCCTCCCACTCAGTCGAAGCCAATGAGCGCTCGGCGCCGGCAATCTTGTCGGTCAGCGCATCGAATTCGGCGTCGGTGCCGTCGGGCACCAGGATCATCGCGGCGAGCGTCGGCTTGCGGCTGTCGGCTTGCGGGGCCGCGGCAACGGCGCCGTCATCATCGTCATCCGGATCGACGAACTCGGCCTGGATCGAGCGTCCATCGCTGCGCACGAAGACGAACTGATCGCCCTCGGGAAACCGCCGCTCGACGATCGTGGCGGCGAGCGGGGCGATCACGTATTGCTCGATCGCTCGCTTGAGCGGACGCGCGCCCATTTCGGGGGAGAAGCCCTTCTCGAGCAGGAACTCGAGCGCCGATGACTCCCATTCGACCGCCCAGGCGCGGTCCTTGAGGCCGCGCCGCTCCAGCACGGCGCTCAGCTCTTTCTTGAGGATGACGCGCATCAGTTCGCGCGTGAGCGGGCGGAAAACGATGATCTTGTCGATGCGGTTCTGAAACTCCGGCCGATAGGTCTGGCTGATCGCGCGCATGATCTGTTCCGTCGTGAACACGTCCGTCGATGGTGCAAAGCCGAGTCCCATCGACTGGTGGCTGGTGGCGCCGAGATTGGTGGTCATGATGATCAGGCAGTGACGGAAATCGGCGACCTGGCCGACCGTGTCGGTGAGGCGCGCATCGTCGAACACCTGCAGAAAGAGGTCCCAGACGCGTGGATGGGCCTTCTCGAACTCGTCGAGCAGCACGACCGAGAACGGCTGTTTGCGCACGCGCGCGATCAGCGAGTCGGCCTCGCCGGCGACGGCGCTGCCGAGAATGTTGGCGGTCGATTCCGGCGTCTGGAATTCGCTCATGTCGAGCCGGATCATGCGGTCGACCGAGCCGAACAGGAATTCGGCCGCAGTCTTGGCAAGCTCGGTCTTGCCGGTGCCGGTCGGCCCGGCGAACAGGAACACCCCGATCGGACGGTCGGGGTCGTTGAGGCCGGCCTTGAGCATGGCGATGCGCTCGACCACGCTCGAAACCGCCTCGTCCTGGCCGATCACGCGGCTTTCGAAGAAGCCGCGGATCGAGGCGAGATCGATGCGTTCCTTGGTATCCAGGATGGAGATCGGGAGCCCGGTGAGCTGTGACAGCGTCTTGAGCACGTCATCGGCCGCGACCTTGCCGTCCTTGCGCTCCGACCTGATCGTTGCGAGCTTGAGGATCTGGAGCGCGGCGCCGGGAAAGCTCACCGCGCTGAGATATTGCCGCGCCGAGGCGACCGCGACGTCGGCGCATTCCGGATCGATCTCGAGCTCGGCGTGGTCCGACAATCGCTGGACTACCTCGTGCGCCAGCGCCAATGTCGCCTGTTCGGACTGCGGTTCGAGCGCAACCACTTCGAAAATGCCGCGCAGCGACGGACGGATCTGCAGGAGGCGCGCGACGCTGGTCGGGGTCGCCTCGGTCCATACCACCAGTCGGCCGTCGACGACCGCCGGCAGGATCTGGTCGAGGATGCTCGCGCTTTGGCCCTGATGGGTGCCGCTGCGCGCGAGCGCGAGCAGATCGGGGATGTACCAGATAACCTTCTTGTCGGGCGTGAGCTGGTCGATGGTCTGACGGATGCGCCCCTCGAGCTGGCCGAACCATTGCTGGCCGGCCATGAGGTCGGCGCCGCTCGCCTCGAACACGCACCAGCCGGCCGCGGTCACCCGCTCGGCGACGAGCCGCAAGAAGGAGGTCTTGCCGACCAGACGCTCGCCGCTCACCAAAAGCGAACGGGCCGGAGGCTGGATCAGGGTGGTCTCCGCGGCGGCCAGCGGTTGGCGCCAATCAGCGGGCTCGATCAGAAAATCGGCGCCGTTCTGATCGGTCCAGAAGCGGCCGAAGCTGGTCAGGAACGGCCGATCGATATTGCTGCGCTCGATCGTGTCGAGCATGGCGATCAGTTCGCGCGCCATGGGATGATTTACGCGCTCGAGGAAGCCGCGGATCGCGGCGGCCGGCGAGGCCGAGGGCGAGGGAAGCGTGTCGCCAAAGTCCGCGGCGTCGCCGACGGCGGCGCTGCGCGCGAAATAGTCGGCAATGAGCAGCGGAACGATCGGGCTGTCGCGCCACCACTCCTTGACGCCGACCACGACGGCGCCGACCGGTGGCCGCGGCTCGGCGCTAAGAAAATAGTCGAGCGCGAAATACATGGCCCAGGGCGCGAGCTTGTCGAAATGCGCCACCGCCCGATCGATGACCCGGTCACGGTCGGGGCGCCGCTGCAGGCCGGCGAACGCGGCACAGGCGAGGGTCCAGGTCACGCCCTGGGCGTATTGCATCACGGTTTCGAGCGGCACTGCCGGATCGGCGAGGAGCGCCGCGGCCTGCTTGAATGCTGGCTGCTCGGCAAGCTCGCGCGGGTGGGCGGAATTGTTGGCGAACGGCGCGAACTGCGCATCGAGGGCATGCAGCTGCGGCGAGAGCGCGCCGGGCTCGATCGTCGCGGCGACCGGCGCCGCAGGAGACGCCGATGGCCGCGATGCTTGATGCCGCAGCCTCTGCCAGAGCGCGCGCAAGCTGCGGAAGAGCACGGCCGAACCCCACAGGATTGCCAGGCCCAGCCCAAGCCCGAGCAGCGTAGCGAGAACTTTTTCCAATGCCGCCTGTATCACCGTTGCTGACTGAAATACCGCAGATCCGGCGGCGGCTGGTTCCTCGCAATCGGCATCAGGTAGCCATCCACGGTCAGCCAGTAGGTCTCGCCGTTGATGACGATGTTGCGCTTGTCCTCACAATTGTATTCGGAATAGGAGGGCACTTTCTCCCGCTTGTATTGCCGCGTTACGGTCCAGGGGCGGGTGAGCGCGTTGTCGATCGTCGTGATCTCATTGCGCAACACGTCCGGATTGTTCTTGTCGAGCGACAGCCGTTCCTTGACGATGGTCTTGTCGTCTTCGTGCAGTGGAATGCTGTTGTCGATCATGCGCGGGCCGCTGATCCCACGCGTCTCGATGACCAGCGTGTCGTATCGGCCGTCGCCGTCCTCGTCGAGCCACTGACCGATCGAATAGCCCGCGAACGCCGGCAGGAACGTCTTGGGCCAGTCGCGGCCGTCGGTGTAGACGCGCCGGATCGGGCTCGTCGACTCGACCAGGAAGTAGACGACGTTCGGCTTGATGACGATTTCCATCGGCTGATAGATCATCATCATCCGCGGCATTCCCGGAGGCATGCAGTTGCCTTTCGGGTCGAAGTCCTTGCCCTCGGCCTGCTTCTTCAGGTTGGCTTCGAGAACGGCCTGATACTCCGGGGTCAGCGGCGCCTGCTGCCCGAGCCCGGGCGGCTTACTCGCATCCCAGATGCCGACCCGGCTGAGACGGCCCCATTGTCCTTCCCAATTGGTGGGATGCTTCGACATGTCCTGTGCGCTCGCGCCGGCCGGCAGGACGAGCGCCGCCGCCAGCGCATATGCTCCGATCAAGTGCCTGTTGCGCATCAGCGTCCTCCCATGATCGGGCGGGGCAGTAAAACGGCCGCAGGCGCTCGCGGTTCAGGCTAGCGCGGGCTCGCGGCTCGGGCGGGGCTGCGCCGGGTCGCGCAGGCCGAGGATTCGCCGCGCGTTCGCGTAGAACAGCTTCTCCTGCTGCTCCTTCGAGAGCTTGAGCTCGTCGAGGAGTTTGAGCGCGGTCGCGGGATCCCAGCACGGATAGTCGGTGCCGTACATGACATGGTCGATGCCATAATACTCGATCGCGAACTTGAGGCCGGCCGAGTGCGGCGAGACCGTGTCGGTGTACATGCGCTTGAGATAGGTGCTCGCGGGCTTTGGCAGCTTCGCCCGCGGCGTGTTCTTGTCCATGCGGCCGGACTGGTAGGGCAGCGCCCCGCCGGTGTGCGACATCACGATCTTGAGTCCGGGATGGCGTTCCATCATGCCGGAGAGCACGAGCCGCATCGCCGCGACGCTGACCTCGACGACGCGCCCAAGGCTCAGATGCAGTGAGCCGTCGTAGCCGTCGAGCATGTCGACGAACACCGCATCGGTCGGGTGCAGGAACAACGGGAGGCCGAGCTCCTCGACGCGGGCATAGAACGGCTCGAGCCGCTCGGCGTCGATCCGCGAGTCGCTGCCGATGCTCCCGGGCATGTTGACGCCCATCAGGTCCAGGCGGTTTACCGCGTCGTCCAGGACCTCGATCGCGATCCTGGTATCGACCAGCGGCACTGCGGCGCTCGCCCACACCCGGCCGGGATACTTCTTCTGCGCGCCCGCCATCTCCTCGTTCCAATGGATCGCGGCTTCGCGGCCCTCCTCCGGGGGCAGGTCGGAGAAGAATACCGAGAACGGTCCGATCGAGCACACCACGTCGACCTCATGGCCGAGCCCGTCCATGTGCGCGAGCTGCTTGTCGAGATCGAACCATTCCGCCCAGCTCGACAGCACGTAGTCGCCGCCGTCCTGACGCAGATAGGTATAGCCGCCGCGATTGTTGACCTCGGCGCGCGGGTAGGTCTTGCGCTTGCAGAAGCGTTCGGACACCGAACGCGGCCACCAGTGGAAGTGCGAATCGATGATGCGCATCGCGCGATCTCCTGCCGCTCAAGGCCCGATCGAGGGCTCATGTTTTTGCGGGCCGCGGCGGCGCTGTTGCGCCGAGGCGCGGTTGTCGGGCAATTCTAGGGAGCGGCGGCGGCCGCGTAAAGGCGGGCCGCTCGAACGCCGGTGAGCGTCATCGGAGCGCTGGTCATGAACTATCCGATCGAGCGTCGCGAAGGCGAGATCGAGCGTCTGCACATCCAGGCGGCTGCCATGGCGCCGGACTGCGCCATCATGCTGGACCGTATCGGGGTCGGCGCGGGCTGGACATGTCTCGATCTCGGCTGCGGCCCCGGCGGCATCACCGCACTGCTCGCCGAGCGCGTCGGCCATTCCGGCCGCGTGGTCGGCCTCGACGCCGATCCGGTGTTCGTGGAACACGCACGCCGCGCCGCGGCCGGCAATGTCGAGTTCATGACCGGCGACGCGTATGACACCGGACTCCCCGATGGCTCCTTCGATCTCGTGCATATGCGGTTCATCGGCAGCACCGCTGGCCGGCCCGAAGCGCTGCTCAGCGAGGCGCGGCGCCTCGTGCGGCCCGGAGGGATCGTCGCCATGCAGGAGCCGGACATGGCCACTCTCACCTGCTATCCGCCGCATCCGGCCTGGGAAGCGCTGCGGTCGGCGCTGATCGGCGCATTCGCGAGCGTCGGTGCCGACATCAGCCTGGCCCGGCGCCTCTATGCGCTGGTGCGCCATGCCGGGCTTCTCGACGTGCAGTACCGCCCGTTCCTCATCGGCGTCCGCTCGAGCGATCCCTGGGTCGACTACCTGCCCTCGACGGTGGAGTCGTTGCGACGCACGATCGTCGAGCAGCACGTGATGTCGGAGAAGGAGCTTGCGGCCGCGCTCACGGCCTGCCGCGCGCATCTGCGCGATCCCGATGTGGTGTTCACGAGCTACACGGTCGCGCAGGTATGGGGCAGGGTGCCGTAGGGGCTCGGTGCTCCCGGGCGAGGAAACGAACTCCGTCGAATGGGTCCTCTCCACCGTTCGTCCCCGCGAAAGCGGGGACCCACTCTTTGCGACGGCGATTTTGACTCCTGGGCCCCCGCGAAAATCACCTGAAGTGAACAACATCGTCCGCCCGGCCCACGGAAAGGGACATAAACTAGCTCTTGCGTCTAGATTCGGTCCGGTTCCATCCGGTTCGCCTGCACCCAGGCCAACGCGCGGACACTTTTGGTGATTCAATTCCCGCAAAAAACGCTGGTGATGACGGACTGAACAAAAATTAATTCGCGATCCCGCGCGGATGACATTTCCCGGACTAAGTCTTCGTTCTATCTTGGTGGTGGCTGGGTGCCGCCGCGGGGGGATGGCTTTCATTCGGTTCGAAGGCCGTCGCCGCGTCCGGTTTAGTCAATCCGGCTTCCCGGTCGGGAGCCTATGTCCTGAGCCAACGTCGCTTCGTGTTGAGAGTTGTCCTGCTTCTCTCGCGCACAGGTTGACGCTTTGTCGAGGGTTATGCTCGGCGGACCGCCGCCGCGTCGAAGTCAAGACCGCACGTTGCGCCCCATGTTGGACCCAGGCGTCATCACTTGCAGCCGCTGCCAGCAAGCAAACTGGATTCCCGCGGGATTGGAGCGCGACGACACCACCTGCACACATTGCGGTGCCAGTCTGCTGCCCGGTTCACCTTCGCTCTCGACGTCGACTTCAAGTTCATCGTCTGCTTCAGCGTCGAATTCGGCGTCAGGCGCGAAGCCGCGCCGCAAGCGAAAGCGCCGGCCATTGGTCTTCCTGCTGTCGGAGCCTCTGGCGGCGGCGACGGCCACGGTCGCGTTCACCGTCATTCCGGGCGCACCGCAATTCCTGCCGCCTGTCATGAACGCCTGGGTGCCGATCCCCGGACCCGTCGTGGCGACTCGGCCGAGCGCCGTCCCGGTCCGCACGATCGTGGAGGGTCTGCCAAAGCAGCAGCCGCAGCAGCCGCAGCAGCCGCAGCAGCCGCAGCAGCCGCAGCAGCCGCAGCAGCCGCAGCAGCCGCAGCAGCCGCAGCAGCCGCAGCAGCCGCAGCA
>Ga0066903_100000329_pt1 | contig 28397 bp, 30 predicted proteins | sample PanSoiMetaGPlot1_FD_67491 | JGI IMG/M metagenome (GOLD analysis project Ga0066903, IMG submission 67491) | Tropical forest soil microbial communities from Panama analyzed to predict greenhouse gas emissions - Panama Soil - Plot 1 (version 2) | ecosystem: Environmental > Terrestrial > Soil >... | reverse complement strand
GCTGACGACGAAGGTGGATTCTCACGGCCCGACCTACTAAGGTGGGTGCCCAACATGGGCATTGAACGCCGTGACTTTCCCGTCGGGTGGGACCGGACGACGGGCGTCGACGACGAGCACGCGCACAGCTTCGTCAGCTCGATCCCGTTCGACGGCGCGCGCATCCACGCGGCCAGCATCTACTGCAGCGACGGCCGCGCGGGCGAGCAGATCGACGAGTTCCTTCACGAAGGGCTGCACCTGCCGCGTTACGACCGGCTCGCGATGCCGGGCGGACCGGCCTGCTATTCGGGCGGCTTGTGGGAAGGCCACAGCGCCGAGCGCCAGCTGGATTTTCTCTTCCGCGTGCACGGCCTGGAACGGGTGGTGCTGATCGCACACCAGGGCTGCGCGTTCTACTCGGATTGGCTGAAGGTGCCCGAGGCGGAGCTCGAGCAGCGTCAGCGGGAAGACGTCCAGAAGGCCGTCGTCCGGATCCGCCAGGCCCACCCGACCCTCAAGATCGAATCGTACTTCCTGCGCCGGAACGACGCGCAGCAGATGTGGTTCGATCCGATCGAGACCGAGACCTGACGCCCGGCCGGCGCCCGCGCGAACCGAGGGTTATACTTTCGGGATGGGAAAGTTTCGCGGAACGGTGCGCAGGAGCGATCTCGAAGGCGGGCACTGGCAGCTGGAGGCCGAGGACGGCACCACCTACGTCCTGGAAGGCCAGACCAGCGGCATCGAGAGTGACGGCGCCCGCGTCGAAGTCGACGGCGCGGTCGACAAGGGGGCGATGGGGATCGCGATGACGGGGCCGATCCTGAAGGTCAAGGGCGGCAAGCGCCTCTAGCTGCCGGCCGTCAGGAACAGGCGCGCCACGCCGGTGACGACGCCCAGGATCATGCCGGCGATGGCGGCGACCTTCAGCTTCTCGACCGAATCGCCGAGGTGCTTCGCCGTCTCCGGGTCCTTCACGCTGCGCAGGACATAAAGTCCGTTGCCGACCGCCCCGATGCTCAGCAGCCAGAACGGGTTGAAGACCAGCGCGACGAGGGCGATCACCGGGCCGCCGTAAGCGATCCCTTTCACCTTCGTCGCAACCGCCTTCTGGCTGTCCAGCGTCTGGGCGTTCATCAGGCAGCGCTGGCACTTCACGTTGCCCTGCTGGTCGTAGAGCACCGCCGCCGCCGGCAGGACCGTTCCGCAAGTCGCGCACGTCGCATCCGTCATCTCGACCTCCTCACCCCTTCGAAAGACCGTAGGCCACGATCGCGACCATGATCGCGAACGAGACGCCGTTCAGCAACCCGGGCAGCAGGCGCCGGCCGCGCGGCGCCGCGAAGACGATGCCGACGCCGACGAGATGCGTGACCATCCCGAGCAGCACGGCGAACCCGGCGGCGATCTGGACGCCCTCCGCTGGCTCATCGGCCGCGGCCTTGGACGCCGCGAACATCACCGCGCCCCAGAAGACGACGAAGCCGACCGCCGCCAGCACGAACGACGTGCGACGCGCGAAAGATTTCTCGGGAGGCGGCGGACCGGCCGTGCCCGCCGGATCGCTGACGGGCGGCTCGTAGGGATTGGTCGTCATCGTCGCGGGCCTACCGCACCACTTCCAGCCGCACCTGCACGACGCCAGAGCGCATCATGTCCAGCTTGTGGGCGGCCGCCTCCGACACGTCGACGATCCGGCCGTGCGGGCAGCCGCAGCGATCGTTGACGCGCAGGAGAACCGACGCGCCGCCCGGCCGGGTGACGCGGATGCGCGTCCCGAACGGCAGCGTCTTGTGCGCGGCGGTCATGCCGTGCGGGTCGTAGCGCTCGCCCGAGGCGGTGCGCCGCCCCGCGAACTGCTTGCCGTAATAGCTGGCGCGGCCTTCCTGGACCTGACCGACGGGCGCCGGGCCGCGCCGCGCGCTCGCCTCGCTGGCGCAGCCGATCGCGAAGCCGATGCTGGCGAGCGCCGCCACCGCGATCACCACGGCTGTGCTACGCGGCACCGACACGAAAACCGAGGATCCTCCGGGCCGGCCATTCCGTCAACGTGACGCGACATCCGGGCCCGCCGCACGTCTTTTGCGGTGGGGCGAATCCGCTATTGGGATATCGTTCCCGGCCGTTCTGGACGCAAACAGGAGCAGCATGCGCAAACGAATCATCGTGACCCTCGCCTGGCTGGTCTTGGCTGGTTGCGGCAGTGGAGGCGGCGCCAAAAACGTCTGCGGCGACGGCAAGAAGGCGGGCACCGAGGTGTGCGACGGCAGCGACCTCGGCGGGGCCAGCTGCAAGAGCCTGGGATTCGCGGGCGGCACCCTCCACTGCAAGGCGACCTGCGGCGACTTCGACCGCAGCGCCTGCACGGCGCCGACGGGATGCGGCGACGGGACGATCACGGCGCCGGAGATGTGCGACGGCTCCAATTTCGGCACCGCGACCTGCCAGAGCCTCGGCTTCGGACCGGGCACGCTGGCCTGCGCGGCCAACTGCGCGGACTTCGACACCCACGGCTGCGGCGCGCCCGCCACCTGCGGCAACGGCAAGCGCGACACCAACGAGGTCTGCGACGGAACGGATCTCGGCGCCTCGAGCTGCAAGCTGCAAGGGTTCGACGGCGGCACGCTGAAGTGCACGAGCAGCTGCATGGCCTTCGACACGTCGGCCTGCACGAAGGTCTGCACGCCGATGTGCGGCGCGCGCGTCTGCGGGGCCGACCCGGTCTGCGGCATGTCGTGCGGCACGTGCGACGCGCAGTCGTCGTGCGACCCGAGCGGCCAGTGCACGAAGATCTGCGACATGCCCGCGCTGACCGGGCCGACCCAGACGCTGAACGAGGATCTCAAGGTTGTCACGATCACCGGCGAGGTGACGTTGAACGGCGCGACGATGCCGAACGAAACGGGCACCAACACGCGCGGCAGCCTGCGCTTCACCGATCTCTCGAACCGGACGTCCGTATCCGTGTCGCTCGGCACGACCGGGGCCGCAACGTACAGCGTGACCCTGTTCGCCGCGACTTACGACGTCACGTACGTGTACGCCTCGGGCCAGAAGGTGCTGCCCGCGATGAACCATCAGCTCGACGCCGGCCTGGCGGTCAGTCAGAACGCGCAGAAGACCTACGACCTCAAGACCGTCACCGCCAGCGGCGAGGTGACGCTGAACGGCGCCACCATACCGGACGAGGCGGGCGGCAACACGCGCGGGAACATCCGCTTCACCGAGATCGCCACCGCCGCGGAAATGGGGGCGTCGCTCGGAACGACCGGACCAGCGACCTACAGCCTGACGTTGTACACAGGGACGTACAAGGTCACGTACTTCGGCGATTCGGCGCAACGGGTGCTGCCGACGTTGAACCACCAGTTCGATGCCAGCGTGACGCTCAACCAGGACACGCAGAAGACGTACGACCTCCGCGTTGTCACCGTCAACGGCGAGATCACCGTGAATGGCACGACCGTCCCCGACGAGACCGGCGCGACCACGCGCGGCACCATACAATTCGCCGAATCCGCCACCGGTGCTACCAGGTTGGTCGATTTGCCGATGACCGGGCCGGCGACCTACAGCGTGACGCTGTACGCCGGGACCTACGACGTCATGTACTTCTATGCCTCGGGCCAGAAGGCGCTGCTCGGGATGAATCACGTGCTCGATACCGGCTTCGCGGTCAGCCAGGCGATGCAGAAGAGCTACGACCTCCGCACCGTCACCGTCAGCGGCGAGGTGACGCTGAACGGCGCCACCATGCCCGACGAGACCGGCACCAACACCCGCGGCGAGATCCGGTTCACGGACCCGGCGACCTCCAGCTATATCTCGGCGTCACTAAAGACGACCGGGGCCGCGACGTACAGCCTGACGCTGTACGCGGGCACGTATGACGTGAAGTATGTCTACGCCTCGGGTCAGAAGGTGTTGCCGGCGCTGAACCACGTGTTTGCTCCCGGCCTCGCGATCAGCCAGAGCATGCAAAAGACCTACGACCTCCACACCGTCACCGTCAGCGGCGAGGTCACCTTGAACGGCGCCACCATGCCCGACGAGACCGGCTCCAACACGCGCGGCGAGATCCGGTTCACCGAGCCCATCAGCGCCAACTATCAGTCGGCATCCTTGAAGACGACCGGGGCCGCGACCTACAGCCTGACCATGTACGCCGGGACATACGAAGTGAGGTACGTCTACTCGTCGGGCCAGCGAGTGTTGCCGGCAATCAGCCATTCCTTCAACCCGGGCGTGACGCTGAGTCAGGACGTCCAGCAGAGCTACGACCTGCAAACCGTGACGGTCAGCGGCGAGGTGACGCTGAACGGCGCCACGATGCCCAACGAGACCGGCACGAACACGCGGGGCAGCTTGCAGTTCACCGACCGGATGACCGCGAGCGAGGCGGGGGTGTCGCTGAGGACAACCGGAGCGGCCACATACAGCGTGACGATCTTCAGCGGCGCGTACGATGTCGGCTACGCCTACTCTTCTCCCCAGACCGTGCTGCCGCAGTTGAACACCCGCCTCCAGCATGGCTGCCTGAGTGCGCCGACGTGCTCGGGAACGGTCGCCGACGTCAGCGGGACCTGGCAGCTCATATTCGACGACTCGGCGAACTTCAATCGGGCCACCCTGACATTGTCGCAGCAGGGTGGCGCCGTCACGGGCACCTGGACGGTGGCCTCTGCAACCGCCCCCCTGAACCCGGGCACTTTTCAGGGCGGTACTCTCGACGTTTCGTTCAACTTCCAGTACGAGCGCGAGTCATTCCACGGCGTGCTGCTGAACGGCTGCCTCATGACGGGCTCGACCCGCAGCGAGCTCGGTGGATTGGTCAGCGGCGTTTATCAGACCTCCTTCACCGGACTGCGGAGTCCGTGACGCCGCTCAGCGCGCGCGATCGCGCCCGGCGCCCCCGCCCGGCGGACCGTCGGCGAGCATCGGCTCCGGCTCGGCGGCCGCGGACTTGTCGCTGCGGCTCTCGATGACGCCGATGCCGTACTTCTCGAGCTTGTAGTAGAGCGCGCTGGTCTTGATGCCGAGCAGGCGCGCGGTCTCGGTCTTCACGCCGCCGCTCTTGTCGTAGGCGCGTTGGATCAACTGGCGCTCGAGATCCTCCAGGATGTCGGGCAGCGACATCTCGCTGGGCGGCAGGGCCAGCGAGTTCTCCGGCAGGCCGCCGCGCACGCTGCCAGGCAGCGCGCCGACGTCGATGGCGTCGCCCTCGGCGAACACCAGCGCCTGCTCGATGACGTTCTCCAGCTCGCGCACGTTCCCCGGCCATCCGTAGGCGCACAGGCGCGCCAGCGCCGCGTCGCCGATGCGCTTGACGGCCGCGTTCGTGCGCGGTCCGAGCTTGGCGATGAAGTGCGCGGTCAGCCGCGGGATGTCGTCCTTGCGCTCGCGCAGCGCCGGCACGGTGCACGGCACGACGTGCAACCGGTAGAAGAGATCCTCGCGGAACCGGCCCGCCGCCACCTCGGCCTGGATGTCCCGGTGGGTCGCCGACAAGACGCGCACGTCGACCTTGATCGTCTCCTCGCCGCCGACGCGCTCGAACTCGCGCTCCTGCAGTACGCGCAGCAGCTTCAGCTGCAGGCCCGGCGTAACGTCGCCGATCTCGTCGAGGAACAGCGTCCCCTTGTCGGCCAGCTCGAACCGGCCAAGCTTCCGCTTCACCGCGCCCGTGAACGCGCCCTTCTCGTGTCCGAACAGCTCCGACTCCAGCAGCGTCTCGGTCAGCGCGCCGCAGTTCACCTTGACGAAGGGACCGTTCGCCCGCTTCGAGCGGGCGTGAATCGCCCGCGCCACCAGCTCCTTGCCCGTCCCCGATTCGCCGAAGATGTAGACCGACGCGTCGGTCGGCGCGACCTTCTCGATGGTCGCGAACACCGAGCGCATGGCGGCCGTCTCGCCGACGATGTCGTCGAAGTGATAGTCGGCCGCCGCGTCCTCGCGCAGCGCCGCGCTCTCCGCCTCCGCCCGCTCGCGCGCCCGGCGCTCGCCGCGCAGCTCCAGCGCCCGCGCCACCTTCAGCCGCACCACCTCGGGCGCGAACGGCTTCTGCAGGAAGTCCCAGGCCCCGAGGCGCATCGCCTCCACCGCCGTCTCGACGGTGCCGAACGCCGTCACGATCATCACCGGGCAGTCGGGATCCCGTTCCCGCATCGCCCGGACGACATCCAGACCGCCGACGCCGTCCATCTTGAGATCGGTGATCACGAACTCGACGGGGGGGCGGCCTGCCGCGGCGGCGTGCGCCAGCCCCTCGGCGCCCGACGAGGCCGTGACCGCCTCGTGGCCCATGCGCCGCACCGTGGCGCCCAGCCCCTCGCGCATCGTCTCGTTGTCGTCGATGATCAGGATGCGAGCCATGCCGTCTGATTGTCCCTTCGTGTTAGGTTTTAGTCGATAGTTGCGATGTCGACCAATGACGACGCCAAGCGCCCGGCCGCCATCGACCTGTTGCGGCCTGCCGTGCGGGCGATGCCCGGCTACACGCCCGGCGAGCAGATCAGCGACCTCGTCAAGCTGAACACGAACGAGGGGGCCTTCCCGCCCTCGCCCCGGGTGATGGCGACGCTGGCGGCCATCGCGGACGACACCCTGCGCCTCTATCCGGATCCCGTCAGCGCGCGCCTGCGCGCCGCGGCGGGCGCCCGCTTCGGCGTCGGCGCGGACCAGATCCTGGCCGGCAACGGGTCGGACGATTGCCTGACGATCCTCTATCGCGGGTTCCTCGAGGCGGGCGAACGAATCGCCTGCCCGTGGCCGACCTACGGCCTCTACGACACGCTGGCCGCGCTGCAGGGCGCGGAGCTGGTGCGCGTCCCATTCCGCCAGAACGGGCGCCGCTGGGACCTGCCGCCGGATCTCGGGCGGCAACGCGCGAAGATGATCATTCTCGCCAACCCGAACAACCCGTCGGGGACGCTGGTGCCGGTCGAGGATCTGCGGAGGTTGTGCGACGCTCAGCCGACGTCGGTGGTGGTCGTCGACGAGGCGTACGTCGACTTCGCGCTGGGGGCGGGGATCGACGCGAGCATGCTCCCTTATCTGGCGCAGCACCCGAACCTGGTCGTGCTCCGCACGATGTCGAAGAGCTACAGCCTGGCGGGCGCGCGGCTGGGCCTGCTGTTCGCGGCGGCCCCGCTCTGCGCGGAGCTGGTGAAGGTCAAGGACAGCTACAACGTCAACGCCATCACGCAGGCGATCGGCGTCGCCGCCCTGGAGGATCGCAGCTACCACGAGGACTGCGTACGCCGGACACTCGACCAGCGCGCGCGCGTCGAACGCGAGCTCGGCGCGCTCGGGTGGTCATGGCCCGAGTCGGCCGCCAACTTCGTGCTGGTCGAGATCGGCGAGCGGGCGGAACAGATCTATGGCGCCTTGAAGGCCGAAGGATTGCTGGTGCGCTGGTGGCACGCCCCGGAGCTGCGCACGAAGATCCGCATCAGCGTCGGAAATCCGGACGAGAACGATCACTTGCTGGCGGCGCTGAAGCGCCTGGCGTGATCCCTTCGCCGCGCGCGGCGTGATCTCTCGCGCGCGGGCGACGTCTGCCGGCTCACATCGAAAATCGAGCATCCATGATATTGTGGCGATGCGTGAATCCCTCTCGTTGGGCGTTCGTTGGGTCGTTGGGGGTCCTGGCCGTGTCGGCGGGCTGCGCGCCGTCGCTGGCGACGATGCAGCCGGCGCACGTGGCGCCGAAGGGCCACTTCGAGGCGACCGCGGCGATCGAGATCGGCCTCCCCACCGGCACGATCAAGCGCGTGATCGACACCGGCGACTCGTTGTCGCACGACGCGATCAACCAGGGGAACGTGACGCCCGATCAGGAGCGGCAGATCTTCGACGCGGGCGTCAACTTCGTCGTCAGCCCGGTGTCGGCCGGCACGCACTTCGCCATCAACTACACCGCGCTCGATCGCTGGGAGGTCGGTGTCCGCTACGCCTCCGCCGCGTGGCGCCTGGGAAGCCGCTACCAGTTCCTCCGCCACGAGGACGGACCGTTCGACATGACGCTGGGCCTGGGTGTATCGCGCCAGGCGGTCGAGATCCCGCTCGCCTCCTACGTAGAGCAGATCCTCGAGATCGATGATTTCACGCGCTACACCGTCGACGCGGCCCTGCAGTTCGGGACCTCGCGCGCGTTCTATCGGGTCTGGGCGGGACCGAAGTTCGTGTACTCGCGCTTCGACACGGCGATGCGGCTGGCGGTGCCGCCCGGCGTGTCGCAGCCCGACCTCGCCAGCTTCGAGGGGCACGGATTTTACTACGGCGGCCAGGCTGGCGCGGCGGTTGGCTGGAAGCACGTCTTCTTCGCCTTCGAGATGACCGTGGCCGAGCTGTCCGGCGGCGCCACGGTGACGGCGGTCTCAGGCCCCCGCAGCGGCGGGGCCGATCCGATCGCGCACAACTCCGACATCAGCGGCCTGGTCCTCTATCCTGCCCTCGGTCTGATCGGCGAATTCTGAACCACCGTCGGAGGGTCTATACTCCGTACGAGGTAGATGCTGCGAAGGTGCTCGGCTCTGCTGTTTCTGCCGGCCCTGTGGACAGCGGCGTGCGGCGGCGACGGCACACAGCAGGAATCGTTTCCGCTGTGCGCGGCCGATCCCGGTCCGGCGCCGCTGCGGCGGATCACCCGCTTCGAGTTCGGCCGGAGCATCGCCGATCTGACGGGCGCGCCCGCGTCGCTGGCCGATGGACTGCCGCCCGATGAGATCACGCTGGACTTCGACGACATCGTCGCCGCCTACAGCGTCTCCTCCCTCCACGCCGCCGCGTATCTGGACGCCGCCGAGCAGGCGGCGGCGGCGCTGACCGGGGACAGCGCCCGGCTGACCGCGATCGCGGGCTGCGATCCGACGGGCGGCGACGCGACCTGCGTCGCTGGTTTCATCGACGCCTTCGGCCGCCGCGCCTGGCGGCGCCCGCTGGAACCCGACGAGCAGACGGCGATGCTGCAGATCTACACCGACACCGCCGATCCGGGCCCGACCGACGGCGTCGCGGGCGTCGTGGCGGCGATGCTGCAGTCGCCGCAGTTCATCTACCGTCCCGAGCCGGCGACCCAGCCGACGACGGCGACCACGACCACCGCCGCGCCGCCGAGCACGCCGCTGGAGCCGTACGCGCTGGCGACGCGGCTCGCGTTCCTCCTGACCGGCGCCGCGCCCGACGACACGCTGCTGGCCGCTGCCGAGAGCGGCCGCCTCGGCACCGAGCAGGGCCTCCTCGCCGAGACCGACCGCTTGCTCGCCGACCCGCGCGCGGTCGATCTGTTCGTCCACGTCGCGACACAGTGGTGGGAGCTGGGCGGCCTCGCGACGCTGGACAAGGACCGCAGCCTCTACCGGACGTGGACCGATGCGACGCCCGGCGCGCTGGCGCAGGAGACGCAGCTGTTCCTGACCGACGCCTGGCAGGGATCGCCCACCCTCGAGACGCTGCTGACCGCGCCAGTCACGTTCGCCGACGCGGATCTGGCGTCGTTCTACGGCCTCCCTGCCCCGAGCGGCGCCGGATATCAGCGCATCGACCTCGATCCGACGCGGGCGGCCGGGATGCTGACGCAGGGATCGTTCTTGGCCACGCACGCCAAGGCCGATCAGACCTCGCCCGTGCTGCGCGGCAAGTTCGTGCGCGCCCAGCTGTTCTGCACGCCGCCCCAGCCGCCGCCGCCCGACATCGTCGTGATGCCGCCGACGGTCGATCCGCGGCTGTCCACGCGCCAGCGCTACATGATGCACATCGTGGACGACAACTGCGCGGTCTGCCACCAGCAGATGGATCCGATCGGCTTCGCGTTCGAGCACTACGACGCCGCGGGCCGCTGGCGCGACATCGACGGCGGCCAGCCGGTCGACGCGACGGGGATGCTGACCGGGACGGACGTCGACGGCGCGCTCGACGGCGTCCCCAGCCTGGCCACGCGCCTGGCCGCCAGCGACGAGGTGGCGTCCTGCACGGCGCGGCAGTGGTTCCGCTACGCGTTCGGGCGCTCGGAGCAGACGGCCGGCGACCTGTGCACCATCGACAAGCTGGCGGGCGCGCTCAAGGGCCCGAACGGCGACTACCGCAAGATGGTGCGCGCCACGGTCCGGATGGCCGCGTTCCGCAACCTTCCGACGGGAGGCTCGCCATGATCCGCTGGGCCAGTCGTCCGCTCTCGCGGCGCGCGATCTTGCGCGGCGCCGGCGGTGCCGTCATCGCCTTGCCCTGGCTGGAGGCGATGACCCCGCGGCGCGCCCAGGCCGCGACCGGACCGATCAAGCGGTTCATCGTGATGTTCTCGGCGGACGGCACCATCCCGACGGCGTGGACGCCGACGCCGGGCGCCAGCGAGACCGACTTCACGCTGTCGCCGATCCTCGCGCCGCTGGCACCCCACCAGGCCGACCTGGTCGTGATCGGCGGCCTGACCCAGATGGGCGGCGGCGGCGACGGGCACCAGACCGGCATGGGCGGGATGCTGACCGGCCAGCTCCTGAACGCCGGGCCGTTCGCGGGCGTGGGCGCGGCGCCGGCGGGCTGGCCGATGGGCCCGTCCGTCGATCAGCGGATCGCGCAGGCGCTGGCGGCGCCGACGAAGCTGCGATCGCTGGAGCTGGGCGTGCAGGTCGGCGCGGCCGACAACTGGGGCCGGATGATCTACCGCGCCGCCAACCAGCCGCTGCCGCCCGACGACGATCCGGCCAGCGTCTACAGCCGCGTGTTCGCCGACCTGCACACCGATCCGGCGGTGCTGGCGCGGCTGCGCAAGCGGCGGCAGTCGATCCTCGACGGCGTCGGCGCGCAGTTCACGCGGACCTCGGCGCGACTGGGCGCCGCGGATCGCGCGCGCCTCGACGCCCACCTGACCGCGGTGCAGGAGATCGAGCAGCGCTTGACCACCGACCTGGTCGTCAGCAACCCGTCCTGCCACGACCCGACGATCATGTCGGTCGCCGCGACCGCGAACGATTCGTACCCGACGGTCGGATCGCTGCAGATGGACCTCCTGGTGATGGCGCTGGCCTGCGACATCACGCGCGTCGCGTCGCTGCAGTGGTCGCGCTCGGTGTCGCAGACGCGCTTCTCCTGGCTGAACATCACCGAGGGGCATCACGATCTGTCGCATCGCCCCGACAGCGACGCGGACGCCGTCGACAAGCTGACCCGGATCAACAACTGGTACGCGCAGCAGCTGGCGAGCCTGATCGCCCGCCTGAAGGCGACGCCCGACGGCGCGGGCGGCACGCTGTTCGACGGGACGCTGATCCTGTGGAGCAACGAGCTGGCGAAGGGCAACACCCACGGCCGCATCGGCGCGCCCTACGTGCTGGCCGGCAGCGCGGGCGGGGCGCTGCGAACGGGGCGCTACCTCGCCTACGACGGCCAGGGGCTGCCGCACAACAACATGCTGGTCTCGATCCTCAATGCCATGGGCGTTCCCGACACGACCTTCGGCAAGACCGACTGGTGCACGGGACCGCTGACCGGACTGCTGTGAAAGGAATCGAAGGGAGACAGATGCGACGCTCGAACGGCCTGACTGCGATCTGCGCGCTGCTGCTATGGGCTGCCCCCGGGGGCTGCAGCTCCGACTCGAACCAGCGGCCCGACGGGGGCGGCGGTGGCGGAAGCGGAAGCGGCGGAACTGGAAGGGGCGGAAGCGGCGGAATGGTGGCTGACGCGGCGATGATGAATTGCGGCGACACCAGCCAGCCGATCGATCCGACGGCGATGATCGACGACATGGAGGCGCCCAACTACCCGACATTGATGAATGGTGGCCGGAACGGCGCCTGGTGGGCGGGCGGCGACCAGACGTCGCCGGGGGCGGCCATCCAGCCCGACGGCAACGCCGACGCCGAGCTGATCCCGGGCGGCCGCTGCGGCAGCATGTACGCCGAGCGCGTCACCGGCCACGGCTACATGATGTGGGCGGTGCTGAGCGTGTCGATGGGCTGGGGAACGGAAGCCGACGGCGGGCAGGGCCTGCTGCCCAACGACAACAGCTTCCGGACCGGCGTGACGTTCTGGGCGCGCATCGGCGACACGTCGACGAACCAGGTCCGCTTCGCCATCAGCGACAAGTACTCGCGCCCGGAGGGCGGCTACTGCGTCGACGGCGGGGCGATGGACGTCGCCTGCTACGACACGTTCGGCGTCGACCTGACCCAGCTCGGCACCGACTGGAAGCAGTACCGGATCCCGTTCGGTGGGCTGACGCAGCGGCACTTCGGCCTGCCACGGCCGAGCCTCGATTCGAGCAGCATCTACACCATCGAGTTCAACTTCAATCCGAGCTCGACGTTCGACTTCTGGGTCGACGACATCTCGTTCTATTAATCGTTCGCGTCTGTTGCGGTAAAGTCCGGTCGCATGAAGCGACTGGCGGCGCTGGCGGCGGTGGGGTGGTTCGCGGGCTGTGCGACGCATGACGCCTGGAAGCCGCCCACCAGCCGCGACACCGCCGACGTCCCCGCGGTCGTGCGGCCCGGCAAGGGAAACGACGAGCTGCACGTCTGGTCGCCGCTGGCGGAGCCGGAGGTGGCGGCGCTGCGCGGCCTGGATTCGGCCCGGCAGGGCGACGCGCACGCGTTGCTCGCGCTCGCCATCCTCGCGTCCGGCGATCACCACGACGCCGCGAGCTACGACCGTTACCGCCGCCGCATCGACCAGTTTCTGAGCGAGGTGAAGCCGACGATCGACGCCGCGCCCGACGCGTGGCACCGCGGCTACGAGCTGCACCGGGCCATGCACCGCGCGTTCTTCGCGGGCGGCGGCACCGAGCTGGGCGGCTACGACTTCTACCAGCCGCGCATCACCGGGATCTTCGAGGGCGGACACTACAACTGCCTCAGCTCCGCGCTGCTGTTCGCGGTCCTCGCGCGCGGCTTCGGTCTGCCGGTCCGCGCCGCGCTGGTCCCCACCCACGTGTTCATCGAGATGGGCGAGCCAGGCGGAAAAGTGTTCGAGATCGAGACGACGTCGTCGACCGGATTCGACTGGATCCACGACGAGCGCTTCTACCGGGAGGGGGCCGCCACCTGGTCGGGGCAGCGGGGCCTGCGCCCCGTGACGCTGGACGAGTACCGGCACCGCGTCATGCTCGAGCCGCATCAGCTGGTGGCCGAGGCGATGATCAACAGCTATCAGGGCGACGACGACGCGGTCCGCCTGTGGCGCCACGAGCTGGCGGGCGTCATCGATCCCGACCGCCCCGAGCTGCGGAAGGGCCGCGTCCAGGTCTACGACAACGAGGCGCACGATCTGTTCGAGCTGAAGGCGTGGCGCACCATCGCGAAGATGTTCGACACCGTCCGCCCCGCCGTCGACGACATCGGCGCCAAGAGCACGGACGGCGAGACGCTGCAGCTGGTGTCGTGGGCGAACTGGTACCACGCGAACGCCCTGATGGTCGTGGGACGGCAGGACGAGGCGATCGCGATCATGGCCGCCGGCCTGCAGAAACTGGACAACGCCTGGCCCGACGCCCCGAAGCTGAAGGACAACTACGTCGGCGTGCTGGTCAATCGCCTGGGCGAGTTGATCGTCCGCAAGGACTATCCGACCGCGGTGACGACGCTGGGCAAGTACGGCGACGTCTGCCGGTCCAGCAACGCGTGCGCCGACAACGCCAGCATCATGTTCGCCAACTGGTCGATCGACCACCAGAACAACGGCGACTGGCAGTCGGCCCGCCAGGTGCTTCAGGACTGCGTCAGTCAGCTGCCCAACGACAGCCGCTGCCGCGACGCGCTCACGGATCTCGAGAGCCGCCACCGCTTCTGACGGCGGCGCGCCGCGCGCCTAGACCGCGCCGAGCAGGTCCAGCAGCGGCATGTCGGGCGACGCGGGGTTGACCCGCAGCTCGCGCGACTTCGGATCGACGAGGAGGTCCAGCTCCTCGAGTGGGACCTGGCCGATAAGCGGCGTCGTCCCAGCAGCCTCGACGAGCGCGCTCACGATCGTCTCGCGGCCCAGAATCGTGATCTTGACGTCGCCGACCCAAGGAATGGTCGCCAGGCGACCGTCGGCGTAACGGACGTTGCGGTGGCCCGCGATGCGCAGGCCCAGGCGCTCCACGACATCTGCCGGGAGCGCGAGCATCGTCGCGCCGGTATCCACCAGCGCGTCGATCTCTATCGATCGGACCTGATCGGCGGTGAGTGTTCCGCGAAGGGCCAGCTCTTCATCGACGCTGTTGACCAGTTTGATTCGCTGCATGACCTTCCCCATGCCCTTTCTTCGGTCGCCCCCGCCATCGGTTGCGCGGAAACGAAAGAGTTTAGCACCGCTCAAACGTCGGGCTGGAAATCCGTGCGGGCCAGGCGGTAGAGGACGTGCGGCCGCAGCGGATGGCCCTCGGCGATCAAGGGATGCAGGAAGTCGTCGGCGGGCGACCGGCGCATGCCCAGCTTCTCCATCACCCGCCGGGAGCGGACGTTCGAGACGGTCGTGAACGACACGATCTCCGACAGGGCGAGACGCCCGAAACCGTACGCCAGCACGCCCCGCGCCGCCTCCGTCGCGTAGCCGCGCCCCCAGTGCTCCGCCGCCAGACGCCAGCCGATCTCGACGGCGGGCTGGAAGCGCGCGGGGAAGTCCGGATCCGCGAGGCCGACCATGCCGATGAAGGGCGCGCCGCCCACCACCCCGACCGGCCAGAAGCCGTAGCCGCGCTCGGCCATGCGCGTCCGGCCGCGCGCGAATCGGACCTCCGATTCCTCCCGCGACAGGACGCTCGGGTACAGCTCCATCACGCGCGGGTCGGCGTTCATCGCCGCGAACGCCTCGAAGTCGTCATCACGCCACGACCGGATCAAAAGCCGTGGCGTGCGGATCTCGAACGCGGCGGTCACCCGCCGATACTTACATCGTCGTTGCGCAGCGATCGAGCGAGACGCTGACCGTCTCGGTGTCGAGGGTGACCTCGGCCTCGCCGCACGCGGTGATCATCACCGACGCGGTCTTGCCGTCGTGCTTGCCGCCCGCGACCATACCGGTCAGCGTGCCCGACGACGCGCAGTTGCAGGTGCTCGTCCAGGCCAGGTTGTTCGCGGTGAGCGTCACCGTGTAACCGGCGAGCTTGTGGTCGATGACGAAGCTGCCCGACACGATCGTCAGGTCAGCGCGCGAGCTGCCCGTCACGACGATCGGCGCGGTCGTCGACGTCGCGATGTCGAAGATCTTCCGGCCGCCCGGTCCGGTCAGCACCCGTTCCATGCCGCCGACAGCGTAGGTGAATCCGTTCGCCGTCCGGGTCAGCGTCTGGCCGCCGCCCGGCGCCGTCACTTGCAGCGTGCCACCGTAAAGACCGGTCAGCGTCAGATCGGCCGTCCGGGTCACCGCATCGCCGTCGGCCGCGATGAGACAGAGCGGGCTCGTGAAGTCGAGCGTCACCGTCCCCGACAGCGTCGCCAGGCCGAGGTTGCAGCTGCCGTAGTCCTTCGTCCGCTGGCTGCCGCTGCAGGCCGAAAACATCGGCGTCCAGCAGCTCTTCGCGTCCGCCGCGTAGGCGGACGGAATCACGGCGTCGATCGCGCGGCGCCACATCGGGCCCCTCAGCTGGTCGGGCGTGCGCTTGAAAGGCAACGGCAGCGGCAGCATGGCGGTCGCGCTGCCGCCCGAAACGGATTCGTCGAGGCTGGCCATCGCCTCGCCGACCGCGTTGCCGATCTGTCCGGTTTCGTCGTCGCCGGTCGACATCTTTCGGCAGCCACCCGCCGCCGTCATCGTGATCGCCAGTGCCAATAGCAGTTCCGAACCTCGACGCGAAATCATGCAAGCTCCTCCGTTTTCAGTTGCCCCATCGGATTTTTCAGGGGCGGGTTGAGACATGCCCTTCCGACACGGCACGCCCAGCGGAGCTGCAAAGGGGTAAGATTGATCACGTAATGAGCTACAACCCCAACTTCGATCCTTCGTCGGCGCACCTGGCGCTGAAACCGAAGTCCAACGGCCCCTGGGTCGTCGCGTTTCTGGCGCTGGCCGGCGCGGCCGCGGGCGGTTACTACCTGCACCAGGGTCGCCAGCACGCGCGTCAGGACGCCGACGCGGCGACGCGGCGCGCGCAGGCGGCGGAGGCCGAGAAGACGGACCTGGCCGGCAAGGTCGAGAAGCTGGAGAGCGAGAAGGCCGAGCTCGCCAAGGACAAGGAGGAGCTGTCGAAGGACGTCCAGGCGAAGACCGGCGAGCTGGAACAGCTGAAGGGGACGTACGACAAGCTGGAAGACAAGATGAAGGACGAGATCGCGAAGGGCGACATCCGGCTGTCCCAGAGCGGCGGCCGGCTGCGCGTCGACCTCGTCGACAAGATCCTGTTCGATTCGGGCGAGGCGGTGATCTCGAAGCGCGGCGAGGGCGTGCTTTCACGCGTGGGCGCCGTGCTGGCGACCATGGACGACAAGCAGATCCAGGTCTCCGGGCACACCGACAGCCACCCGATCTCGGAGAAGCTGGCCCCGCAGTTCCCGACCAACTGGGAGCTGTCCACGGCGCGCGCGGTGAACGTCGTCCGCTTCCTGCAAGAGAAGGCGAACGTCCCGGCCAAGAACCTGGTCGCGACCGGCTATGGCGAGTACCACCCGATCGCCAGCAACAAGTCTTCGGCCGGCCGCGCGCGGAACCGCCGCATCGAGATCCTGCTGACGCCGTCGCTGGATCCGAAGGCGATGGCGAAGTCGAAGCTGCGCGTCGCCGAGGCCGAGGCCCAGGCCAAGGCGGACGCCAAGCCCGAGAAGGCGGAGGCGCCGAGCAAGCCGAGCAAGCCGAGCAAGCCGGCCAAGGCGGAGAGCGCGAAGGCGAAGCCGAAGAAGCAGGCCAAGAGCGGGACCAAGCACCACCACGGCTGACAGTGGGCGCGCGCCGGCGATCAGGCGGGCGTCAGGTCAGGGGCAGGTCGACGACGAAGGTGGCGCCCTCCCCCAGCCGGCTGTCGACACCGATCGTGCCGCCGTGCGCCTCCACGATCACCCGCGCGATCCAGAGCCCCAGGCCGAAGCCCCCGTAGTGGCGCGCGGGGGCGAAGCGCGCGAAGCGCTCGAACAGGCGGGGGTGGTGCTGCTCTTCGATGCCGGGCCCGCGATCGGTGACCGCGATCCGCGCGCTGCCGTTGTGCCGGTCGACGACGACGTCGACCGGCTGGCCCGCGCCGTACTTGATCGCGTTCGACAGCAGGTTGGTCACGACCTGCTCGATGCGAAATCGATCCCAGCGCGCAACCGCGCTGCCGCGGATGTCGATCCGGATGGGACTGCCGGCGGACGACGCCGGCTCCTTCATCCGGTCGGCGACGCCCGCCACCAGCGGACCGACTTCCAGCTCCCCGCGATCCAGCGTCAGCGGTCCCTCGGCGATGCGCGACACGTCCAGCAGGACGTCGACCATCTTGACCAGATGAAGCACCTGCGTCAGCGCGGCCTCGGCGTCGCGCCCGATGCGTCCGGCGTCCAGCGAGACGGTCGCGTCCGTCCGCACCGCATGCTGGTAAAGGCGTTCCGCCCGCAGCTTCAACGAGGTCAGCGGCGTGCGCAGCTCGTGCGAGGCAATGGACAGGAACTCGTCGCGCACCTTGACCGCCTTGCGCAGATCCACCTCCAGCTGCCTGCGCTCCGTGATGTCGACGCACGAGCCGATGTAGCCGGCGAACGTCCCGTCGGGCGTATAGCGCGGCGTGCCGCGATCCAGGATCCAGCGGTACGCGCCGTCGGCGCGGCGCAGTCGGTACTCCATCTCGAATACCCGGCGCTCGTTGAAGGCGTCGACATACGTGTCGATGCAGCGCTGGAAGTCTTCGAAGTGGACCCCCTCGGCCCAGCCGATCCCCCATTCCTCCTCCAGCGAGCGCCCCGTGAAGTTCAGCCAGGTCTGGTTGAAGAACGTGCACATGCCGTCCTCACGCGACATCCAGAGCAACACCGGCGCCGCGTCGGCCATGTTTCGAAAGCGGCTCTCGATCTCCCCGATCTGCTGCTCGAGCCGCTCGCGCGACGGCCCACTCACGGCGTCACCTCGAGCTCGCGTGCCAGCGGCGCGATCGCCTCCGCCGCGCGGTCGCTCCACGTCCGGGCCCAGCCCGCGAGCCGATCGCGGTTGCCCGGATCCGACGCCGCCGCCACCTCGGCCAGCGCCTGCGCCCAGGCGCGATGCCAGGCGCCGTCCTCGCCCAACGAGAAGAAGATCCCACCCAGCAGGTAGTCGCCGCGCGCGCGCGCCCGATCGGCCACGTCGCCGAGAAAGAACCTGTCGAGCACCGGCTTGACGCCCAGGTTGAGCGCGGCGAACGCCTCGCCCCAGTCCCAGGTCACCAGCAGCGTCTCGACCAGCTTGCGCAGTGGCTGCCACGCCGGATCGCGCTCCCACAGTTGCTTGCCGCCGTCCCCGAAGCCGGGCCGCAGCCGGCGCAGCATCGCCATCCGGTACGCGAGGCGGTGGACCCGGCGCATCTCGTCGGCGGCCTGCAGGGCGGCCGCGATCGTGATGCGGCCGCCGGGCGCCATCTGCCCGACGTATGCCGCGATCATCTGCAGCGCGTGGTACACGTAGCGCAAGGGCGGCAGCAAGCGCTCGAGCGCGTCGAGCCAGGCGGGATCCAGCTTGCGATCGTAGTCGCCGTCCTCGATCGAACGCAGCAGGCCGTCGACGTGCGCCTCCTTGGCCTGCTGCAACGCCACGTATTTCGCGTAGGTGGTCTCGCGCGGGTCGGCGAAGCGATCCCAGTCATCGCCGATCAGGCTCGACCCCGCCTGGTGGCGCCGATACCAGTCGCCGAGCGGAACGTCGACCTCGAAGCCGCGCCCGACGTAGTAAAGCAACCGGGAGGTCGCGATCTCGTAGTCGGTCGGCACGCGGCGCGCCGCCTCGAGGTGCCAGTAGGTATGCGGCGCTTCACGCATCCCAGCAGGCCTCCTCTTCGGTCAACGACAGCCGGCCCTTGAATGACGGCATCACCGATTCCAGATCGCCCGGCAACCGAAACGCCGCGCCGCGATGGCGTTCCAGCGCGTCGCGCGTGACGCGGCAGCGGCGCGCGCACAGGACGCGCAGGTACGATCCGCGGTCGACGATCTCGACGGGGGCGTTGAGCTCGCGGATTGCCGCGATCACGACGTCGGCGACCGGCCCCGCCTTGAGGACCGGCCCCACCCAGTCCCGTCGGTCGGCTGCATCACTTGGCGGGTTCACCGTCGACCTCCACCCAGATCCCGTCGTCTTCCACCTTCATCGGCAGCTGCCGCAGGGCGACGCCGCGCGGGTTCTTGCCCTTGCCGGTGCGCGCGTCGTACTGCCACAGGTGCATCGCGCAGGTCAGCGTCCCCGACGCGGCCTCCAGCGTGCCGCAGCTGAGCGCGACGCCCCGATGGGGGCAGCTGTCCTCGTAGGCGCGGACCTCGCCCCCGATGTTCACCAGCAGCACGCGCGTCGTGTCGACGAGCAACCCTTTCATTTCACCGGGCCAGAGGCTGGCGGCGTCGGCCACGCGCTGGAAGCTCACGCGGACCGCCCCCGCCGCACGTCGACCCGCGCCAGCGGCTGCAAGCCGGCCTCGGTCACGGTGGTGTTCGGATCGATCGGCTGGCCTCCGCACAGCACCGTGATCGGCCCATCGATGACGGCGCGCAGCCGTGCCGCGGACTGCAACTTACTCGCAACCTCCGCGAGCGAATCGTCACCATTAGCCAGCACCAGCAGGCCGATCGTATCGCCCTCGAGAAAACCGTACAGGGGGATCATGGCCGGCTCCTGTCGAGCCACGGATAGACGCCCCCGAAGGCATCTCGGCCCCAGGTGGCGTAATCCAGCCCGAAGTAGCGCTGCACCAGCGCCACGAGGTTGGCCGGCGCCTCGCCGGCGAGCACCCGTTTGACGATGTCCTTGTGCGCCGCGTAGCGGTCGGGCTCCTGCTCGAAGATCCACCGGCACGGCCGCGAGCAGAAGACATAGCGGCGGCCGCCATGATCCAGGATGTTGGCGGCGTTGTCGCGCGGCGTGCCGCCCGACAGGACCAGCTGGCAGAGATCGCAGAACGAGACGATGGCGGTGCCGTGAACGGCGAAGTCGTTGCCCGGATCCGAGGCGCGCCACCGGTCGCTGATGCGCTGCCAGATCGGATCGAAGTCCGGCCACGACGCGGGGTATTTCTCGCGCAGCCAGGCGCGCTCGTCGGGCCCCGGAACGACGAAGTTGAACCAGACGGACGCGCGGTAGCTGTAGGCGCTGGCGTAGACCATGTGGTGGTAGTTGTCGAGGGCCTCGAGAAAGAGATCCCAGTACCAGGGCCGCTCCAGCCCGAATTCGTCGAGCGAGCGCACGAACTGGTCCAGCACCCATTCGTGCATGAACTCCTTGAACGAGCTCTGCCGGTGGGCAAGCGGCGTCAGGTAGTCCATCGAGAAACCGGTGACGACGGCGAACAGCAGCCAGCTGCGCCAGAACCACTTGTCCAAGAGGTACTGGGCACGCTGTCGATCGTGCTTCACGACCGTCGCCAAGACGGGCGCGCCGATCTGGGCGTGGCGGGCCTCGTCGGTCTGGATGCTGCCGACCATCTGCTCGAACATCCGATCGCCGACGCCGTGGGCGAGGGCCGACAGCCCGACGAACTGCACGTTGGTGAATCCGGTTTCGAACACGAAGTTGGTCGCGATCGCGAACTCGATCGCGTCGGACGCCAGCAGCAGCTCGTCGGCGAGATGGCGCGCGGCGATCGCGACCCAGTTGTTGGTGTGGAACAGCTTGTGGGTCCAGTCGAACTGCGGATCCCAGCGCACCAGATCGTGCATCAGGAGCAGCGGAATCTGCGTGTGGCGCATCTCGTCGAGCGCCCCGAACAGCGCCGCGGATCGCCAGGCGCTGTCGCGGCCGAATCGGGCCGCGCGCAGGTTGCCGACCACCGCCGCGAACTCCGCGAGCGGCAACGTCGCCGCGTGCAGCTTCAGGCTCTCCAGCCAGCCCGGCGGGAGGCGCTGGAAGTCCTCGAGGCGGCCGACCGCCGCGCGCACCGCCGCCACCGACGCCTCCTTGGCCTGCTGGCCAGCGACGTACTCCGGGTAGCTGGTCCGGAATGGCTCGTCCCAGCCGGCCCAGTCGGTCTGGGGAAGCCAGGGGCGGCCGCTCTGCACCTCCGGGAACGCGTCACGTTCAGACACGTAGGACAGCTCCCAGTCGAGCTTGCGCGCGAGATCGAGCCAGTCGTCGCGTTTGAGCACGCCTCTCCTCTGTACAACAGAATGCACCCACCGGCCGGGGGGCGCGCAAGTCGAACGAGGAGGGGCGCGCCGTCAGTGGCGGAGCTGAGCCATCCGGTGGTCGATCCAGTCGACCTCCCCCGGAATGCCGCGCGCGGCGTGGAAGGCGCGCAGCTCTTCGTAGCGCTTCGAGAAGTCGAAGCCGATGCTGAAGTAGACCTTGCGCAGGCAATCCGGACAGAGCCAGGGCGTGCTGCGATCCAGCTCGTCCAGCGAGCCGACGCCGTTCATCAGGCAGCGGTAGGCCGTGCAGTGCGGCAGCGAGAACATGTGCCCGGCCTCGTGCGACATCACGATCAGCGCGCGCCGCAACATCTTCTGGCGCGCCGCCGGCGTGTCCGGCTCGCCCAGCGTCTCGGGCAGGTAGCGCGCCAGCGAGAAGACGCCGACGCGATGCTCGAGGCTCGCCAGCCCGAAGATGTATTCCCACGCCCAGTCCGCGAACAGGTCCGACATCGTGATGCCGAGGTAGGCGACCGCGTCCGGCGGCAGTCGGGGCTTGAGCCCGTTCTCGATCAGGTCGGCGCGGTACTGGACCAGGATCTCCCCGTCGACGGCGCGCGCGCGCATGCCGAGGTTCGGCAGCGGCAGCGGCTCTGCCAGGCGCGTCTTCAGTTGATAGAAGGCCGCCAGGTAGGCGCTCAGCGTCTCCAGAAGATCCGTCTGCTCGGGCGTGAACGGTCCGATCGGCTGCAGCACGATCACGTCGCGCGCGGCGGTCGGGCGCGCCGGCCCGGCATGAACGTAGTCCTCGAAGCTCTGGCCGTGCTCGGGGTGGACGGCCAGCCAGTCGCCGGGGCCCGGCGGCCCCTTGGACGCGAACAGCGCCGGGTCGGGCCGGAAGGCGCCGGGCGGCGCGGTCGTCGAGCAGACGCGCGCCCCGCCCATCGGCCGCCCGGTCGGGCCGTTCCCCCCTGCCCCACAGCCGTCGAGGGCGGCGGCCGCCGCCGTCAGCCCGATCGCGGCGCGCACGGAACGACCGACGGAGCGACCGACGGAGCGACCCACGCAGCGATCAGCGCAGCGACGCATGATCGAGCGGACAACCGACCCGCGAAAAAGTTCCCTGGCCTATAATCATCGTCGCCGCATGCCCACCCGCCCGCTCGATCCGGCCCTGGATGCAACCGTCGCTCCGTCGTCGCCAAGCGCGCCCGACGCGCATTCGCGCACCGTCACCGCGGACGCCCCGCCCCCGCCGGCCGGCCTGCGACCCGGCGTCGTCGTCGCGGAAACCTACGAGATCACACGCTTGCTGGGCCAGGGCGGGATGGGCGCGGTCTGGGAGGCCAAGCATCTGCGGCTGCCCGGCAAGCGCGTCGTCGTGAAAGTTTTACTTTTTGGGGCGACGGACGCGACTGTGCTCGCGCGTTTTCGTCGCGAGGCGGAGATCGGGTCGCGCCTCGGGCACCCGAACATCGTCCAGGTTCTCGACTTCAACACGCTGCCGGACGGCACGCCGTACATCGTTCTCGAGCTTCTGCAGGGCGAATCGCTGGCGGCGCGGCTGGCGCGCGGGCCGCTGCCCCTCGATCACGTCAAGGCGATCGTCACGCAGGTCGGGTCGGCGCTGGCGGCCGCCCATCGCGAGGGCGTCGTTCACCGCGACCTCAAGCCCGACAACGTCTTTCTCTGCCCGACGGATCTGGGCGGCGAGGTGCGCGACGTCGTCAAGGTGCTGGACTTCGGGATCTCGAAGATCCGCGGATCGAACACCGTGCTGACGCAGGACGCGGCGCTGCTGGGGACGCCGCAGTACATGGCGCCCGAGCAGGCGACCGGCCGCAACGACGAGATCGACGCGCGCACGGACGTGTTCGCGTTCGGCGCGATGACCTTCGAGATGCTGGCGGGCAAGCCGCCGTTCGTCGGCGACACGCTGGCGGCGGTCATTCACGCCATCGTCTACACCCCCACCCCGTCGCTCGCGGCGGCCACCAAGGAGACGCCGCCCGCGATCGTCGCGGCGGTCGAGCGCGCGATGGAGAAGAACCGCGACGCGCGCTTTCCCGACGTCAACAGCTTCGTCAAGGCGGTCACGTCGCGCAGCCTCGCCACCGCGCCCACCATGGCCGCCGCGCAGCCGGTGCCGCCGCCGGTCGCAGCGACGGAGCGGATCGCGCGCGAGCCGTCGCGGACACCGGTCTACGTGACGTTCGCCATCGGCGTCGTGGTCTTCGTCGCCTTCGCCATCTGGAAGACCCGGCCTCGCGAGCGCGAAGAGCCGGTCCTCGCGCCCAGGCCGGTCACGAACACGACCACACCGGCGGCCAAGCCCGACGAACCGAAGCCCGAGCCCAAGGCCGACCAGCCGAAGGTGGAGGAGACGAAGGCGGAGGAGACGAAGGCGCCTGACAAGGATGCCCCCCGCCCGACCAAGGCCGTGGCTGGCGGCAAGGAGAAGGAAGCCCCGCTGTCGCCGGAGGCCGCGCGCGATCTGGACGAGGCCGAGGCGGCGCTGGAGGCGGGCAAGCCGACCGACGCGATCCGGCTGGCCCAGCACAGCCTCTACACCCAGAAGTCGAGCCGCGCTTACGCCGTGATCGCCCGCGCGCGCTGCGCGGAGGGGGATCTCGGCAACGCGAAGGCGGCGCTCGCGCGCGTCGCGACCCGCGACCGGTCCACGGTGGTGCGCGCCTGTGGCAAACTGGGCGTCGAGCTGCACTGACGATGCGAACCGCCACCGCCACGGGTCTTTCGCTCGCCACCGCCTTGCTGCTGTCGGGGGCGGGCGCGCGGGCCGATTCGCCGGTCGAGCCAGGGCGGGTCTACGTCGCGGGCGACGGGATCACCGTCGCCGTGGTGCCGCTGAAACCGCGCAGCGACAACAAGGCGCTGGTGCGGGTGACCGGGTCCGGCACGGCGTTCGACGACAAGGTGATGCTGTACGAACGCGACGATCGGGACGGTGGCAAGATCGCCTACTCCACGACCTACCATGGTCGCAGCTGGTTCACGATCACCGTCCCTTCGTCGGGGGAGGCCCGCCCGATCCCGATCTACCTGCCCGGCCGGCGCGACGTCACGGTCAAATACGACGAGCGCAAGAGCGCCGAGCTGAAGACCGACGACGTCTACCGCGCCTACCAGAAGCAGCAGGCGGACGGGACGCTGAAGGCCCTGGCGGCGTTCAACCGCAAGGACGAGACGGCGCGGCACGAAAAGCAGATCGCGGCGGAGATGGGCGCCGACTTCGCGAAGAAGTGCGGGTACAAGCTGCCCGTGACGATCAACTGGACGTCGTTCTCCGACGACGATCTGAAGGAGCTGTCGATCGCCAGCTACTGCGGCGAGCCGATCGACGCGATGGCCCGGCTGTGCGAGGACTCGGCCGAGGCGCGGCGGACGCTCACCGCGGCGATCAAGAGCTTCACCTGCAAGATCGGCCCGGAGATGCAGCTGGATGTCGCCGGCACGACGCTGAACTGGACCACCAGCCGCAGCGCCCGCAACATGGGCGACTTCGCCAAAAAGTACCTGGAGAAGAAGCTGTGAGGTGGTTCGCGCTGCGGACCGTCGCCGGCCTCGCCCTGGCGCTGGTGGCGTTCGCGATCGCGGCGCTGGCGCTGGACGGCGCGGCCTTCGCGGGCGAGACGCCGCCCTGGGGGAAGGCGCAGAACCTGGGCGAGCGGATGGTCCTGGAGAAGACCGCCGTCTGCACGGACGGCAAGAACCACTACGTCGTGGTCGCGCCGAGCGAGAAGCAGTCGACCCAGCTCTACTACGGCGATGGCAAGACGTTCTATCGCGTGCCGCTGCCGCCCTGGGTGCTGCAGGGCGACACCTTCTTCGAGCCGCGCTTCTTCGCCAAGACGAAGAACCCAAGCTTCCGCGGCCTCGACATGCGGATGTTCGCGTCGGTCGATTACGACGCCAAGAAGGCGAGCTGCAGCGCCAGCTGCGGCGAGCGCAAGGCCGACCTCCAGATTCTCGGCGAGGACGCCAAGAAGGCGCTGCTGCTTGGCAAGGCGACGTTCGAGCCGCCGCTGCACACGCGGGCGCCGCACCACCTGGCCCGCGACGAGGGCGGCCGCTACTTCTACGTCGACAAGGGAAACACGGCGGAGACGGAGAAGAACTTCCGCCTCTACGTCGGCCCGAAGGGCGCGATGAAGTTGCAAAAGATGACCAACGCGGTCGCCGACACCGAGGGCGAGATCTTCACGACCAAGTCGGGATCGCTGCGCTACGTGACCGACCGCAAGAACCCGCCCACCTGGATCCAGGGCGGCAAGAAGCTGACGCTGACCGTGGTGCCGATCGAGGGGACCGACGAGAAGACCGGTGACCCGATCAACAACTACCAGCTGATCTACAACGATCTCGGCGTCTACCTGGGCCAGAAGCTCGGCAATCCCTGCGACGACCTCTGAGAGGTTGAAGGCCCCTCACCCTAACCCTCTCCCCGCTTCGCGGGGCGAGGGGATCAGAAGTCGAACTTGCCGAACGAGCCCAGGTCCTTGAAGGCTTTCACGAGGCGCCCGGTGAAGCCCTTCTCGCCGAGGTGCATCCAGCCGCGCGGATCGATGTAGCGCTTGTTCGGCTTGTCGGGCCCCTCCGGGTTGCCGAGCTGCGCCTGCAGGTACGCGCTCTTCTCGTCCATGAACTTCTTCACCGGCTGGGTGAACGCCCACTGCGTGTCGGTGTCGATGTTCATCTTGACCACGCCGTACGAGACCGCCTCGCGGATCTCTTCCTCCGACGATCCCGATCCGCCGTGGAAGACGAAGCTGACCGGCTCGGCGCCCGTCTTGCGCTTCTCGATGATGAACTTCTGCGAATCGCGCAGGATGGTCGGCTTCAGCTTGACGTTGCCGGCCGCGTACACGCCGTGGGTGTTGCCGAACGCCGCCGCGACCGTGAAGCTGCCGACGGGGTTCAGCGCGTCGTACGCCTTCAGCACGTCTTCCGGGTGCGTGTAGAGGCGCGAATGATCGGCGTCCGAATGATCGACGCCGTCCTCCTCGCCCCCGGTGATCCCGAGCTCGATCTCGAGCGTCATGTTCATCTTCGCGATCCGCTCCAGCGTCCGCCGGCTGATCTCGATGTTCTCGTCCAGCGACTGCTCCGACAGGTCGAGCATGTGCGAGCTGAAGAGCGGCTCGCCGTTCTTGGCGAAGTACTCTTCGCCGGCCGCGATCACGCCCTCGACCCAGGGCAGCAGCTTCTTGGCGCAGTGATCCGTGTGGAGCACCGCCGGGACACCGTAGGTCTTCGCCAGCGTCCGGACGTGCAGCGCGCCCGCGATCGATCCCGCGATCGACGCCTGCTGCTGGCCGTTGTCCAGCGTCTTGCCGGCGAAGAACTGCGATCCGGTGTGGGACAGCTGGATGATGATCGGCGCCTTGGCTTCCTTCGCGGCGGCCAGCGCCGCGTTGGCGGAGCTGGATCCGATGACGTTCACCGCGGGAAGCGCGCAGTCGACTTCCTTGCAGTAAGCGAAAAGCTCTTTGAGGGCGTTGCCGGTTACGACTCCAGGGGACAGCTTGAGGTTGGCCATGGCTTGCTAGTGGCGCGAAGTATAGACCGACTACCGTCGACGATTGCTACGGTTTTCGCTCGCCGCGCGCCTCCCAGCCCGCCTGCCCACCGTGACGGAACCATCACGGTGGGTCGGGTTTCCGCGGCCGAGCCTAGGCGCGTACCGGCATCGCGGCGGCCTTGGCCATGATCGAGCGCGCCGACACCAACGCCAGCACCGCGCCCACCAGGCCGGCGATGTTGGCCGCCCCGAACCGGAGCAGCACGATGCCGCCGATCTCCGCGCCCGCCGCCAGCAACGCCGCCACGATGATGAACTTCGCGGCCTTGCCCCGGAACAGGCAGACGGCGCCGGCGATCGACGTCACCACCGTCACCAGCAGGAACCCGCCAAAACCCATCAGCGTCTTGCCCGATGGCGCGTTGTCGGTCGCCTGCTGCAGTTTCGCGAGCGCGGCGTTCGTCTCCGCGGTGTTTGCCGACTTGCCTGACTCTTCCTGCAGCGCCTTGCTGAGGGCGCTTGCTCCCCCGGCCGAGCTGAGGGCCCCGCCACCGAGATACCCGAGGGCGGCGACGATGTTGATGACGGCTGCGATGATGAGAATGACTCCGGCGGCTATGCGCATTGCTTGCTCCCGTTTTTGATTGTCGTTGTAGGCGGGAAACCCGCTTTCCCCGACTCAGACGTGCGCCCTTCCCCGAAGTCGCGCCCGGACGGTCAGACGTCCCGGAACGGCCTTTGTGTCCGGCCAGTTGCAGCGCGCCAGGCCTCGAAGATCTCGCCGAAGGCGACGCTCGGGCTCTCGGTGAGACCGTCCACGTCGACCATCATTTTTCCCTGCTGAGGGCCGGAGATCGTCAAGGTGAGGTTGTACGCCTGGCCCCAGGTCGTGAGCTCGATGTTTTCGATGACGCGCCACGGGACGCGGCCGCCGGGATATGCGGCCAGGTCGGTGATCCCTTCGCTGTCGACGGTGATCTTGTGGCGCGCGGTCCGGATGATCAGGACCCCGCCCAACGTCATCACGGCGATTACAACAAGCGCGAACACCACGCCCCAACTCACCTGCGGGAGGATCGATCCTCCGAAGAGAAGTCCGGGGATCAACCAGAGCGACAGCATGGCTGCCCCGAACCCCAGCGTGATCCAACCCGCCTTTGCGGACCGCTTGTAGACCCGCGTCACATCAGTCCGCCAGCAGCACGAAGGGGCGGTTCGGCTCGGTGCCGAATCCGTCCGAATTGCGGTGCACGAAGCGCTGGAGGCGATCGAACCCGCGCGGCGTCACGGCGCCCAGCTCCAGCATGCATCGGTTCGGGCGCGCGGGCTCGGGCGCGGTCGCGCGGAAGGCCCGATCACCGAGTGGACGGCCGTCCGCCAGCGCGCGCGGCGGGGCGAGCGCGTTCAGCGGCGCGGCGCCCACCAGCACCAGCGAGTAGAGATCGCGATCCGCTGCGGTGACATCGCTGTCGGCCTTGACCGCGAACTTCGCGCCGACCATCGGCCCCCAGTCGGCCAGTGCGTTCGCCAGCGCGCGCGCGGCGGCGACGGCGTCGGGCGCGCCGTGCGTGCCGTAGACGTAAAGGTGCGGCCGCTGGCGCGGGACGCTCTTGCCGTACAGCCCGGGAACGGCCGTGCACGGAGGTGGCGCCGGCGGCGGCGCGGCGGTCTTCGGCGCCGCCGGATCGCGC
>Ga0066903_100000328_pt1 | contig 28402 bp, 38 predicted proteins | sample PanSoiMetaGPlot1_FD_67491 | JGI IMG/M metagenome (GOLD analysis project Ga0066903, IMG submission 67491) | Tropical forest soil microbial communities from Panama analyzed to predict greenhouse gas emissions - Panama Soil - Plot 1 (version 2) | ecosystem: Environmental > Terrestrial > Soil >... | reverse complement strand
GACGCTGACAGAAAAGGTGCTGCCGACGGCGTTCGGGATGTCGTTGACGTAGACCCAGACGCCGGCAACCGGCGCCCCGGCGCTGTCGCTGACGTTGGCGATCACCGTGCCGGGATTCGTCGGGACCGTGTCCGGCCCCGCGAGATCGCAGGCAACGGTGACGATCAGGGCGAACGCGAGGATCCACGCGACGACCGTCATGCGCATCCGTGCCTCCTTTGGCACGAAGGCGCGAAGCCGGCGACGATCGGCTCACGTCGAGCGGCGTCGCAGCGTCGCTACCGCCGCATGTGACGGCAGGTGTTCTCGGGCACCCGTTTGACCCACGATATCCGCGCGAGGTTGCGCCAGACTTCGGGCGGCTGCCGCTCGCCTCTCGACGTCCTCACCCAGGATCCCTGGATGTCGAGCACGATCTCGGTGCCGACGTCGGGAATGGTGAGGCACGAGCCGACCGCGATCCAGGACGGAAACGGCGCGGTGTCGGCCCTGACGCGTGTCGCTGCGGTACTGGCGATCATCCCGGCCGCGAACGCGGCCACGATCCAGGCAGTCGCTCTCATGGGTCGCTCCTTTGCGTGTTCCGTCCTAGAATGTCGCACATGCTGATGCCGCTTCTCGCGTCCACGCTCGTGCTCCTGCAGCCAGCTCAACTGACGACCGCCGAGGCCAAGGCGCACGTCGGACAACAGGCCACCGTGTGCGGCACGGTAAAGAGCGCCCGCTGGGCGACGAACAGCAACCGCAAGCCGACGTTCCTCAACCTCGACGAGGCGTACCCGAAGCAGTTGTTCACGGTGGTGATCTTCGAGGAGAACCGCGGCAAGTTCACGCCGCCGCCGGAAGATCAGTTCAAGGACAAGCGGATCTGCGTGACCGGCAGGATCGAAGAGTTCCGCGGCGCGCCCGAGATCGTCGTCACCGCGCCGGCGCAAATCACGATGCCGGCGTCGCGTGACTGATGTCAGCTCGACGGTTCCGCGAACGCGGGGCTGTCAGCGGAACCATCCGGGCGGCGCGCCCGCGTGCCGGCCCTCTTCGATGATGGCGGCGAGTGCGGCCTTGTCCTGCGCGACCTGCTCGTCGAGCGCCAGCGCTTCGTTGAACACCCGCTCACGCTCGGCGATCATCTCAGCGCGGCCCGCGACGCTCGCCGTTCCGCCCTGGCGTAGCTGAAGCGTCAGCTCGTCCACGCGCTTTCTCTTGGCGGCCGCGCTCTCCGTCCCGGTCGCGATCCTGGCGTCCAGCGGCATCCAGCGGCCGCGCCAGTAGGCTTCGTCCTTCTTGGCGCCTGGACTCGGCGTGCCGTCCCCTTCCTTCGCTGCGGGCTTATCCGAGACCGCAGATGTGTTCGCCGAGGCGTCGACTTTTTCAGAGGGGGACGCCGTGCCGCCGACGATCGGCGTCAGAGTCTTGAGGTCCTGATCGGTATAGACCTTCTTCTCTTTCTTGTCCTTGTCGGCCTTGTCTTTGTCGTCGGCCGTTTTCGCCGCGGCGGCGTCGGCCTTCGCCTTGTCGCGCTGTTCCTGCGTCTTCTTGGCGACGTCGCCCAGCGATTGCGCGCGACCGGGCACGCCCGCGAGCAGCACCGCGACGCAGATGGCTGCGGGGCGCATCCGATGCACCGGGATCAGCATAGACACCTGCCTTGCCGGGAGCTTCTCTGCGAGCGCTGGGGAACGATCTACGGTAACACGACCTCGCCGCAGCGTGCCGTCGTCGATAGTTCCGAGCACCTCCCGAACGTCCCCATCGTCCAGAGGCCCAGGACGCCGGCCTTTCAAGGCTAAGACACCGGAAGATCAGTTCAAGGACAAGCGCATCTGCGTGACCGGCACGATCGAAGAGTTCCGCGGCACGCCCGAGATCGTCGTCACCGCGCCGGCGCAGATCGTGGGCGCGACGGCCACGAAGCGCGACTGATCCGCTCCGAGTACGCAGAAACTGCGACACTGACGCTCGCCTTCGTCATCACGCACGCGGCTCGCAAAAATCGTCGTCGCGTCGTCGCGGGACGATGCTACAACGGGTCATGGCTATCGATCGAACGAAGAACAAGTCGGACGCCGCTCTCGTCGGCTCGCTCAAAGAACTGGTCGCCGCGGAACGCGGGCACGCCGAGAGGCTGCGCGCGCTCGTTGCTGTCATGCGGGAACGCAACCTGCCGCTCCCACGCTCGGTGGAACTGGCTCTCGAGGATCTCGAAGAGGACGAGCGCGCGCCGCTCGACGGCGTGACTCGCCTCCCTGATGGCGCGTATCAGGTCGTCGTGCTGATCTCGGATGCGGCGTACGGGCATCTCCTCGAGCTCGGCACACTGATCGACCGGACAACGGTGGCACACGACGCCGCCGTGATCATCGAAGCCGCTCTCGCGCAGGCCGTCGAGATCTATCGGGCGTAGGGAGCGTTCCGGGGGCCCGTGCTATCATGAGGAGTTCCGAGCACGCCTCCGAACGTCCCCATCGTCCAGAGGCCCAGGACGTAGCCCTTTCAAGGCTAAGACACGGGTTCGAATCCCGTTGGGGACGCCAATCCACTCACGTTTTTCTCATGGGCCTGCACCAGTAGGTCGTTGTATCGAGCGTCGCCGCGCTCGATGATGTCCTCGATCCCGCTGCGGTCCGCGATGTCCAAGTTCCTGGGGCACTCCACGGTGATGCCCGCAAACAGGCGATCGAAGCGGGTTTCGCCCTCGAACTCGTCGCCGTCGATCTCGCCGCTCATCTCGTTCACATGTGGCGTGAAGATCAACCGGCCACGCAGTACGCGCTGGGACTGGCTGCGTCAGCCCTCGCAATTCGAGGTGAGGGCGCCGTTCACGCACGCATCCCAGCCCTGACCGCCATCCATGTTCACAGTGCTGCTGGCATCGAAGGAAATCAGCAGGTCGTGACCCTTCCCGCCGATCATCGTGATCGTCTCGTGCTCAGTTCCACCGTCATCCAGGTCGACGATGATGTCGTCGCCGCCGCCGCCGTCGAGCATCGCGTCGCCCGTGATCTGGTAGATGGTGTCGTTGCCGGCGCCCCCCGATACGAACCCCTGGGCCCCGATCGCCTGGCCCGCCGTCCAGAGAATCAAGATGTCGTCACCCTGATCGCCATACAGCGAGCAGCCCGCTTGCGGAAAGTCAGAGCTCTGCAACACGTCGTTGCCGGGCCCCCCGGACAGCACATCATCGCCGGTGTTGGTCGCGAGGTTGCAGCAGCCTGCCTCGCCGCCGTCCAGCCAGTCATCGCCTTCGTCGCCGAACAGGATGTCCTCGTCTCCCTGCCCCTCGATGTAGTCGTCGCCGGGACCGCCGCAAATCACATCTTCCCCATCGCCGCCGTAGATGGTGTCGTTTCCGCCGAGGCCGGCGATGACGTCATTGCCGCTCGTGCCGTTGATGACATCATCGCCAGCGGTGCCAACAATCGTGACCTCGAGTCCGCCGCAGGTGAGTGGTTTGGCGGTGAAGTCCCGCGCCTGCCGTGCATGGGCGGTTTCGCTGACGCCAAAGGTGCCCAACAGCGCGGCACCGAGACCTATCGTGGGCATTAGTCGTCTCATCTGATCCTCCCAGGTGGGGCGGATGGTCAATTCCGGCCGGCCGAGACCCGAGGGCGGCGCGTGTTCTTGCGCCACCGGCCTGAGACGCCCCCTAACGTAATACGGAGAAAGCCCGTCGGGAACGCCAGGTCAGGTAAGCCGCTTGAGACGGACTGGTTGCCGGTACTCAAGGACTTCACGTCGACGAACGCGACTCCGCATTGTTTCGCGCCGGCCTCGACGTCGGCGTGCCCTGCATCGTCGTGCCCTACAATGCGCGGACTGCGGAATCCTGGATCCTGCGCGCCCAGGATCTCCACGAACATGGATTCACGACGCGATGACATCTGAAATGCTGCGGAAATCGGCTGGCATCTCGTTTGCCTCAGAGGGACCCATGCGAACCCCACTGATTGCTCTCGTGCTCGCCGCGGCGCTGTCGGTTGGCTGCCATGGCAATTCCGCGTCCCCGTCCGGCCAATTGCCGCTGACCACCACTCTGCACGTGGGGCAACAGGTCAGCGTGTCGGGGCTCAGCGCGACGTTCGTCGCCGTCACCGGCGACTCGCGTTGCCCGCTCAATGCGTTCTGCATCTGGGCCGGCGAGGCCGCGCTGCAGTTCGAACTCTCCGCGAACGGCCGGGCGGCCCGCTACGATCTCAAGGTCAGTGCGAGTAACCCCAATCCGCCCCCGACCACACATGAAGGCTTCGCAATCGAAGTGCAGAGCCTGCAGCCGTATCCTGACAGCCAGCCGATTCCCCAGGAAGACTACCGGGCCACCGTGAAGATCAGCCGGTAGCGCCTTGGTGACGTCAAGCGGGGTCGCACGCCCGGTGGTGAGAGCCACGGCGCTCAGCCGCGCCGCGCTCGCGGGCGCGGGTTCCGGCAGCTGCCGAACGTGTGTTGGTGTTACTGCGGAGAGTGTTCCGGCAGCGCTGACCTAGACGAGCCGCCGACTCCTCAGCGTGAGCCGCCAGGCACAAAGGTCGCCGAGCTGGCTTTCGGCATGGGCGGAGGGTTCACGAAGTTCGAGGGATCGATTCAGGTAATCGACAACGAGACCAGCGCAATTGTCTACGCACCGGCCCAACGGCCTTACGCTGACGAACGACGGCCGGAGACTGATCGTGGACGACACGCTGGGTGAGACGATTTTCGTTTTCGATGTACAAGCGGATGGCGGCGTCAAGAACAAGCGCCCGTTCGGCAAACTGCACGACATCGAAGCCGGGAAAGAAAGCGGTGCCGATGGGATGGCGCTGGATGCGCAAGACCGCCTTTACGTGGCCTCTCACACCGGCGTGCAAGTGTTTGATCGAAGGGGCCGGTATCTGGGAACTATTCGGGTCCCCCGGGAGCCAGCCAATGTGGCGTTTGCCGGACCGGGGAAAAACACCCTCTACATCACGGCGCGCGAAGGCTTATATCGCGTGCCGCTGCTCGCCTCGGGACCTCCACGACTCGGTAAGTGAGCCCTTCGTCTCCTCGTTCAAGAAACGGTTCCACAAGCGAATCTCTGCCTCGCACTCGTAGCGGGCGTCGGCGACCAGGCCCCCATCTGGAACCACCCTTCTGGAACCACCCTTTTCGGATCGGCCGCCGCAAATGCCCCCGGGAGATACGGACTGCCGCCGCCACAGAACTCCGCAGAAAACACTATGCGGAGCGCTTCGCATCCTTATTGGCGGCCGAATCCGCAGCACTTGTCTTCGAGCGGATCTGTCGAGCATCGTGCGAGACAACGGAACTCACGCGGAGCTGAGTGTTCTTGCCAATCGTCCCGACGCGACGCCCCTTCGACGCCGGTTCGCACGCGCACTCCACTGCCCTGCTCTACGCAGCTCAGCGTGGCGAAGAGAAGCGCCGCTCACTCTGAGTCACAGCTCGCAGGGGCCCCCGTCCAAAAGTGCAGTTCAGGAACAGCCCGCCATTGAGGAGGATGATGATCAGACAGACGAACACGACAACGAAGACGAGGACGCCTAGAAGAAGCCCCTGCTTGCTGCGCGTAAGAGCATTGGGCCGATGGCCGGACGACCCGTCGGCCCAGACAGCTCTCAGTCTAGAACACGTTGTCGAGCTGATCTTTCAGAACCAAGACGATTGCCAGCGCAACCTGACCAACGTATCCAGCGATCCACATCCAGGGACCACGACTCGCCAACTGAAACGCCAGCGCGGTCACAAACCACGTGACGAATGCCGCTTGTTGCTTGCCGTATAGCTCCCCTTCGGACCAGAGCTTCGCGAGAAATCCGAGACAAAACAGGGCCGGCACGGACTGGCTGAGCAGCCCGAACCGCAGCGGGTGAAACAGGGCAAACACGAACGCATTCTCGCACGTCATGCCGCTAACCGTCCCTCCAGATACATCCCGATGACTCGGCTTGGGGACGCCACCTGATTGTCAACGTCGTCCGCGCACGCTAAGTAATTGAAGGCGTGCGTGGTTAACCGTCACCCATGACAGGAGCGCGGCCGACCAGCAGCGCGCGGATCAGTTTGCGGATCAGATCGAGGCGACCACATGCGGTCTGACCGGCGTGCACCCCGACGCGCCGATCGTCGGGTTGATTCAAGCCGCCGGCCACGGCCTTGAACTCGAGCCCGAATGACACCGCGCGCGCCCACGCGTCCTCCGGGCCGTGGAGGAATTCCTCGAACAGCGATTGGCGGAAGATCGTGACGAGGTTGACCGTCAGGACGCCGAAGAGGGCGACGCCTCGAAGCACGTCGAGGGCTTCGACGCGGTCGGCAGGTTCGACGGGCACGGACACCGCATGAGCCTACCGCGATCCATATGCCAGCCTCCATGCAATGCATCGTAAGGATGCGCCCTCGCGGTAGCTCTTACTGACAGATAATCTGCTGGAAGCCGCGGCAAGCCTTTCCCTGGCAGATCTGCCCGGAGCTGATCACGCGCGTGCTCGCGTTACCAGGTTCCGCATCGGGAGTATTCTGCATGGATCCGCTGAATCCCTGGGCGACGCAGAACGCGTCTGCGGCAGGCTTCCCGCAATTGGCGCCCCACTCACGACACACGTCCAGACGATAGCCGTTGTTCACCGGGTTGGCGAAGACGCGAGAGGCCGGGATCCGTGCGGCGCACGTGATCTGCAGAAACGCCGTACAGAAGTCGCCGTCGCACGTCTGACCCGTGCCAAACAGACGCGTCCGCGCAGACCGGCCCACGCGCTCCGCCGCGAAGTTCCGCACGTTGTCGAAACGCCACCGGTGACAGAACTCGAGCGCAGCCGGCTGGCCGCAGCTGGCGCCCCAGCTCAGGCACCAGTCGAGTCGATCGTCCATGAAGCGCGGCCGGTCGAACGTGTAGACATCGCCGTCATTCGACTTGAGATGATTGCCCGCCTGACGGTTCTGCACGGCCGTCTGGTCGCGCGTCGCAGGAGGGACGCACACGTGGTCGCCCGGTCGAGCATCACGCCAGACGAACCCCTGGCGGCACGTGTCGGGTCCCGACGCGCCGCCACCCGGCTGGCGCCGCGACGCGCCGGCAGCGTTGTCCGCAGCCGCTTGTGCCCGGACGTCCGGGTGTACACAGACGTGATCGCCGGCAAAGGCGTCGCGCCAGACGTAGCCCTGATCGCACGTGTCGGGTCCGTACTGCGCGGCGGCCGGTGCGACGGCGAACACGACGGGGAGTACAGCGAGAGCCAACGCCGCATTGCAGAGTGATCGCACCATGTCGCACCTCCGTCCAAACGCCTGCTGGTCAGGCAGCCTCGTCAGGGTGGCCCTCGTTCCAAGCGCCGCCCTATAAACTCAGAACGTCCGATCGCAGGAAACCGAACGCACCGCGCTCGGCGTTGGGACGAACGTCCTCACGGCGCCTGCAATGCTGTAGAACCTGGATTGGAGGACTTGTCGCATGGCAAAGCTCGTATATGGATTGAACCAGTCCCTCGACGGCTATGTGGACCACATGAAGATCGGGCCACCCGATCCCGCGCTCGCTCGTCACTTCATGGAGCAGGCGCACGGCCTGACCGGCGTGTTGTACGGTCGCCGTATGTACGAAATCATGCGCTATTGGGACGATGACCTTCCGGAGTGGGACGCGGACGATCGCGACTTCGCGGCGGTGTGGCGGAGCCAGAGGAAGTGGGTCGTGTCGCGCTCGTCGACGTCGGTCGGACCCAACGCCGCACTCATCGCAGATGACGTCGAGGCGGTGATACGGAGGTTAAAAGCCGAGCTGACTGGGGAGATTGACGTCGCCGGACCCAACCTCGCAGGGAGCCTGACCAGCCTCGATCTGATTGACGAGTATCGACTCTACATCCATCCCATCGTCCTTGGTCATGGCCAGCCATTCTTCGCCGGCCCCCGGCCGCGGCTCCGCCTCGTGGCCAGCGAACGAATCGGCGAGAGCGTGATTCGGTTGACGTACGTGCCGGCGTAATCGCGCGACTCGCCGGCGAACTGCCCTCGTGGACCCGATTCTGGCACACGCCTCAGGCCGCGCGATCAGCGAACCGGATACGTCACGAGCAGCGTGACATTCGTCGACGTCGCGCCGGCCGGCGCGAGCGCGAAGTACACGCGGATCGACGTCACCCCGTCGCTCGGCACGGTGATGGTCTGCGTCAATGTCGCGTCGCCGGTGCCGCGACGCGCGACGACGACGCCGATGCTTGAAGTCTGGATCGGGCGATCCGCCTGGTCCTTGACGATCATCATCAGCGAACCGAGATCCGCCGTCGCCAGCGTGTAACCGGCCGTGCCCGAAATCGTCAACGTCTGTCCCGGCTGCAGAACGGTGTCGATCGCGGGGTTCAGGTTGGTGATGCCGTTCAACGAGTCTCGCGCGGGCACGGGTGGGGGCGAGGGCGCCGCCGGAGAGGAACCGCCGCAGGCCGTCACAGAGAACAGCAGAACAACCATCGCGCTGAAAGCACCACGCGTCATTCCGTCGCCTCCTGCTGCGCCTGGAACCTCGCGGCCGGCGGACCTGGCGTGCCGAGTGTACTATGCGACAACCGAAAAGGCCGAGCGTGCGCCGGGCGCCTTGCTGCCAGCGGCCGGAGGCAGCCCCCGCATCAAGTCCATGTGAGCGACGACCTGCCCGTCGTGCGCTGCCTCGAAGTCCAGCGGCGGCCCTCCCGTCGCAGCCCAGAGTGCGACTTCCAACGGTGGCACGGGGCGGGGTCCAGTGAGGCCGATCGACACGAGCAGTGCCGCAACAAGCCCGAGCAGCACGCCTCTGATGACCTGGATCTCGCCGATCACGGCGGCGATGCCGCCGAACACGAACGGCGTGACGAGCAGGACGATGCCGGCCATGACGAGGGCGCCGACGTTGTCCCAATACAGCCAGTGGACGAACGTCTCGTCCGGCGCGGCGTGGTGATGGGCGATGCTCCAGTGCCACGCCTGGATCCAATACGGGTTGGCCTGCTGCACCTGCGCAAACGACTGGAACGTCGCGTTCACCCAGAGCACCATGAACAACCACACGAGGACGGAGACGCCCAGCGCGGCGACGAGTCCGCCCTGCCAGCGGCGGGTGCGCCAGCTTCCGTACACGGTGGCGAGCCCAAGGAGGCCGACGGCGCCGACGATCGGCGACATCACGGCGGTCACGAGCGTCGGCAGCCCGTCGAGATAGGACGCACCCGACGGCGCGCGATAGGTATTGAAGACGTCCGACACGACGAGGAGAAGCACGACGGGCACGACGAGCCACCAGTACGCGCGCAGCCACATGCCGCCGACCTGTCGCCAGTACCACAGGTCCGCGCGGAACTCGCCCACCGCGGGAACGCGCGACTCGCGGTATTCCTCCAGCAGATCGCCCGACACGGTCTCGCGCATGTCGAGCGGCAGGAGCCCGCGCAGAATCAGTTCGGCGACGGCAGGCGGATTCGGCATCGGTCAGCCTCTTCCTCTCAGCGGCCTGGCAAAGCCGCGCCAGATGGTCTCGTGCGTCTTCCGCGCGTCATCGAGCGCGCGCAACCCCTCGGACAGCACCGTATAGAAGCGCCGCGCGCGGCCGTCACGAATCGGCGTGCCGCTCCCCACTTTCGAACGCACGAGGCCCTTGCGCTCGAGCCGCTCCAGGGTCGCCTGCACGGCGCCCGCCGCGACGTCGCGCTCGAGGCGCACGTGCACGTCCTTGAGAATGGCCCGCCCGTAGGCTCCGCTCTCGAGCCGGACGATCGCCAGCAGCACCGCCTGTTCGAACGATCCCAGAATCTCCGCCACAGCGACTACATTGTAGTTACACCGGTCTGGAAAGGAAAGCACATCTTTCGCGCGGTGCGGCACGGCCGCGTTACGGGTGCGTGGCGCTGATGGTGTACGAGAGGGGCAACCCGCCCGGCGGCACGGTCGAACACTGCGGCACCCCTCCGACTCTCGCCGCCATCACCAGGTAATAGGTATCGGGCGCGAGCGTGCCGCTGGCCGTCAGCGTCGGTCCGGGCCCCTCGGGGCTTTCGAGCTCCTGGGACGGCGTCCCGCACGACGTCGCGATCGTCGCGCTGCAGACCGCAAAGATGAACCGGCAGTCCGCGGTGGGGTTGAACGTCACCGTCGCATCCACCGGTCCGCGTTGCCGCACGACGATCGACGGGAGGCCGGCAGGATACACGGTGGTGCCATCGGGACGCACCGTGATGGTGGCCGAGAACGTGTCCGTCGTTCGCGCCGACGGCGTCGACGGTGCCGCAGGAGGCGTCGTGCCCGATCCGCACGCCGCGAAGATGGATGCGAGCGCAATGGCAACGGGAGCTGCGGTTCTCATGTGCTCTCTCCGTGGAACAGGGGGGTCCTATATTCGCGTAATGCGCAATAGGACGCCAAACGGGCTCATGTATGCGCACGATGCCACCCTGGACGCGTTCGAAACCACTCGGCCTGGTTGCCGCCGTGGCCGTCGTGATCACCGTTGGAATGACCCTCACGCTCTGGCCAGGACGCTGGACCGTGACGAACCAGGACGGATCGCCGTTGTGCACGATCTCGGCGGGATGGTCCAACACGACGTGGCGGCGGCCTGCGGGGACGCATCGAAGGTCGGCGATCAACCGAAAGGGTGACCGTTCACGTGGAGACGCAGTAGGTCGTCGAGCCGACCCGCTCGAGTGACGCCTTCCTCCTCTCGACCAGCCGCGCAAGCGACGCGTCGATCTCCGCCCGCGACAGAAACAGCTTGAACATCGTCGCGAGCGCGCGCACCGGCGCAAACGCCGCGCCGTCGAGATACGCGCCGAGGAACGCGTCGGCGGCCGACGGCACGGTCAGTTTTCTCGAAGCTGAGACGAGATCCGCATGCGCCTCGTGGAGGAGATGATAGGGATACCCCTCCGGCGGCAGGTAGTGAATCCCCTTCGTCGGCATCTCGAACGGCCCGCGATCGACGAGCAGGACGCGCATCAACTCGCCGAGCGCGGCGTACGCCGGATCGTTGCGCGGGTTGGCGGGCCGGCCGAGGCGATGGCGCACGTCGCCGGCCGAGACTTCCCTGCGCTGGCGCAGCAGCGCGAGCGCGGTCTGCGCGTCGAGGCCGATGCCCGACAGATCGTCGAGCGGGCGCCCGCGGCGGACGAGCACGTACAGCGCCGGCATCGCCCGCCGGTGCACGACGGCGACGCGGCCGGCGATGACGTGGACCTCGATGCCAGCCTTCGCGCCGAGGAGATGGTTGGTGAGTCCGCTGGCGCGCGCGGCCGCGTCCTTCGGGGGATCGTCGCCGGCGAGCGCGCGCTGGAGGCTGGCGAGCGGCAGCCGGTCGCTCGCGCCGTAGCGAAGCGCCACGCCGACACGCTCCAGAAAACGCTCGGCTCCCGCGGGCGTCGTGATGAGCGGCGCGTGCGTGCCGAAGCTCCGATCCCGGCGTGCCTGCCAGTGGTCGATCGGCCCGATCACCGCTCCAGGAACCCTCTGCCTGCGAAGACCGCCGGCCTCGCCCGTTCGATGCGCGCTGCTCGCGTCGCCGACTGCTTGGCGGCGGCAAAATGATAGAGGTAACTCCTCTGCCGCCCCGGCGTCAGCGCGTCGAAGGCGCGCTTGAAACGCGGGTCCCGCCGGAAGCGCTCCGTCAGCTCCGCGGGAACCGGATAATCCGAGGTCCTCTTCGGCTCCATCCGCAGGCCGGCCTTCTCGACCGCGATGGCCTCGCGCACGTAGGACCTGATGGTCGCGGCCTTCGCGGCGATCGCCTTGGCGCTCGTGAACTTCATGACCCGGCCGGCTTGCACCTGACCGAGCTGCACCAGCATCTTCTTGCGGTCCTTCAGCAGCGCGCCCTGAAAGAAGCCCAGCGCGAAGTACTCTTTGAATCCCTGCAGGATCACGACGTTCCTGCCATCGACCGTATAGGTGGGCTTACCCCACTTACACTCCTCCTGCATCGCAAGGCCGGCGAGCACGCGCCGCATCGCCGCGATCTCCGCCTCCCACCGCTCTCGATACGCCATCTCCATGGCCCATCCTCCGCGCGTTCAGCCGATGACTGTGCCCGGACCACTACCCCCTCAAGATCTGCCGAATCGGGTCGGGCAGCAGCCGCGTCCCGAGCTTCCAGCAGCTCTGACAGGACGGACAGTCGTAGTAATGGATCGGCATCTGCGTCATCGACGCCGCCTGCGTGCGAAACGCGCCGGACGAGATCTCCGTGGTGACGTGCACGAGCGTGGTGGCGCACGTCGGACAGGTGACTTCCGGCGCTCCGCCGTCCACAGCCTCACTCATGGTTGGCCATCATAGCGCGGGCATAGACTGGCTCGCGCTGTGATAGGCTCCCGCCGCGATGAAGACCAAAGCGACCGCGACGTCCGCCACCGCCTTCATGGCCGGCATCAAGGACGACGACGTCCGCCGCGACAGCCGGGTCGTGGCCGGGCTGATGGCGCAGGCGACGAAGTCGAAGGCAAAGATGTGGGGCCCCACCATCGTCGGCTTCGGCAAACGCACGATCAAGTACGCGGACGGGCGCGAAACGCCGTGGATGTTGATCGCGTTCTCGCCGCGCAAGGCGAACCTCACGCTGTACGTCGGCCGCCGCTTCGACGGGCGCGAGACCCTGCTGAAGAAACTCGGCAAGCACTCCACCGGTGGCGGGTGCCTCTACATCAAGCGGCTGTCGGACGTCGACGTGCCGACGTTGAAGAAGATCGTGGCCGCGTCCGTGAAGCGGGCGAAGACGACGAGCGCCTGACCGCGTCAACCTGCGCTGTAGGCGATCTGCACCAGATCGCCCAAGACGCCGGTGCTCGTACCGACACCCATCAGCATGGTAACGGAGGTCGTCGCCGGCAGCAGCGTAAACGTCACCGTCATCGTCATCGTCGACGTCGTCCCGCGTGTGATCGGGCGATTCGCCGCGACGGTCGACTCGCTGGACGGCGACATGATGCCGTTCAGGAAGACGATGCCGCTGTCGGCGCTGACGAGCGAGCATTTCGCCGTCACCGTGACGGTGACGGGGACGCCGACCTTGAACTGCGTGCCGGCCAGAGGATCCGCGGACACGAGTGTGCAGCCGTCCTTTGTCGGTTGCGTCGGACTCGACCCGCACAAGATCAGCGCCGCGGAGGCCGCGAGCGCCAGCGCAATGGTGATCCCGTGGAGATGCGGACGCATGGGCGTCCGATTATAGGCAGACTCCGGCGCAGCTCAGCATCGTCGGAGGAGCCACCGGCTCTCAATCCCGTCGGAAGAGGCGATCCACGAGCGCGGCCGCGTCTGCCTCGAGTCGCTGCTGAATCCGGCTGAACCGGGCCTCGTGCTCCTTCCGGATGGAGCGCGCGATGTGCACGAACCCGACGGCGAGGCAGACCGTCAGCAGCACGAGCGCGGCAATAACGACGACGAGGCGCAGATCGACGCCCACGACAGGTTTGACAACGGAGGGAGCGAAAAAGTTCCTCCCACCTGATCCGTCACGTGGGGACCTCGAGCGTTCATTGCGACGCGAGCCCGAAAACAGTACCGACGATCGCAACGATGACGCCGACGATGATGGGGCCGACCCAACTGCCGTAGTTGGCCGCTTCGTAGGCGTCGGCCGCGGGCCCGCCTTCCAGCGGAAGCCACTCGATCAGCACGAGATCCTCGGGCTCGTCCTGGACAGCGAACGCACGAGCCCCGTGCAGACCATCGTCGAGCACGGCCGTCGTCTCGCCCGAGCGCAGATCGATCTGCCACCAGCCCGCGCGCGTCGCGCCGCCGGCCGGGACGCGGGGCGCGGCCACGATCGCGGTCGTCTCGGTGACGGCCGCCTGCAGGCGCGCCCGCGGATCTTCGGGGAGCGCCAGCGCGGGAATGGCGGCCGCACCTCGCCACGCGACCGGCGTGATGCCGTTGGCGCGCGCCCGCGCGAGGAGGCTGACCACGGTCGCAGGGTGAGGATCCAGCGCCGCTGCCAGCTCCGTGACGACGGCATCCTCGATCGCGCCGTCGAGCACGCCGCGGGCGAGATTGACGCGAGCGGCGTCAGCGGGGCTGCCGGCCCTCGTGACGGCGCGGAGCCCGTTGCGCCGGAGGTCGAGCGTGATCGAGGCGGTCGCGGGTCCGTTATCCGCCGAGGGGACAATCTCGACGCTGGCTATTGCCAGCCTCGGGGTCGCCTCGTAGACAACGGCCGCGCCCGACGGCGAGCGGAGTTGTGCCGACAACTGATGCGACAGGACGTGCAGCGTCGCCGCGCTCGACCAGAGAATCCAGGGAAGCACCCGAAGCCCCTTCGACGCCTGCTGTCGCGCGGCGCCCGATGCCGACAACACCTGATCGATCGTCTCCCGCTCGCTCGCCAGCGGCGCCCACGTGGCTGCCGGATCCAGCGCGCCGGACGTGAACGCCAACCCGTACACGCCGTTCAACGCCGCGGGAAGGTCCTTGACGCGCGCGAGCGGACGGAGCGCCGCCGTCGCCGCGCGTCCTTCGGCTCTGGCGGCGACGCCGATGCGATCGAACACATCGCGGCGCACGGTGTCGGTGACGCCCGAGGGACTTGCGAACTCCACCTCGATCCACGCGGCCGACAGATCGATCGTCGATGCCGGCGGCGGACCGCCGAAGGCCTCGGTAACCCGGCCCAACTGCCCCATCTGCTGGTGCGCCTCGCCGACGATGGTGGTTCGTCCGCTGCCGAAGAGCGGGCCCGCCTCGGAAAACCAGCGCTGTCCGAACTTGCGATCGCCGACGAAGAGGACCGGGCGTGCGCGCCACGCACCCAGACTGCCCCGGTCCACCTGGATCTCGATGGCGGCCGGTGTGCCGTCGAGCGCGGCGGCCGTCGTCGAATAGGTGAGCACGTCGGTCGTCTTGAGCGCCTGACCGCTGCGCGTTTCGACCTTGAATCGAATCGTCACGCGATGCTGACGCGTCTCGGGGATCTCGTTCATCGTCTCGGTCGGCGTCGCCGCCGCTTCGCCCGGACGATTCCGCGTCACGGGATCGAGCGGCACCCACCGATCGCCGTCTCGATATTCCAGCCAGGCGTGATCGGCGGCCTCCGTGTTCAGGGCCGCCTCCAATGCCGACGAGTCTCCCAGCGTCAGACCGGCGTGCTCGAGGGCAGCGACGACATCGGCGTGCGCGCTCTGCCATTCCGCGTTCACACGAGCGACGAGCGCAACGCCTCGCGTGCGCAGCGCATCCGATACGGCCGGCGCCGCGGCCGGCACCGGGTGACGGTGCGATGCGTCGGCGAACATCCGGTCGACGACCGCCGCTGCGTCGGCGGGAGAGAGGCGGCCGGCAGCGAAGCGCACCACACGGCCGTGGTGCCGAAGCAGGTCAGCCAGCAGCTGGGCCTGGTCCCACGAATTGCCTGCGCCCGCGACGAGTGTGCCTCGGGCGCCGCGCAGCACGCCCGGGTACACCTGCGTGCCGATCGTGTCGTGCACGAAGGCGAACAGGGCCGCCGGATCGTTGCCGATCTCCTGCGCCCTGCGATCGACATCGACGCGTGACAGCGACGCCGGATCGGCGAGCTTCCCCACCGCCGACGCGGCGTCACCGACAACGGATGCGTCAGGTGGCGTTGCCGAGGGCGCTACCGCGGGCACGGCCGCCGGCATGGCCGGCGAAGACGCAGGACCGCGTGCCGCTCCCATGTCGAGCCTGACGGCCTGTGGCGCGGCGGCGTTCGAGAAACCGGACACGACGAGCAGCAGCGCCAGGACGAGCGCCACGATCTGCTGCGGGCGCCACACGCGCCCGTTGCGCGAAAGGCCGCCGAGGGCGCTGATGCCGAGCGCGATCGGCAGTACTGCGAGACCGCAGAGAACCGCGATGCGGAGCAACCACGCTGGCAGACTCCACGGACCGCTGCCGGACATCAGCATCGGGTAGCTGATGGCGTGCCAGCCGCCCAGGGCGAACGTGGCGATGGCATACGCGGCGAATGCGGACACCACACCGCGGACGACCGCTGGGATGGCCGTCGCCCGCAGACAGATGATCGCGGCCGCCACGAGGGCCAGTGCGGTCGCCCACGACGCCAGCGTCGCGGTGGGCTGGCGGAGCATCCGCAATCCGTGATCGAGGCCGTCGGGGCGCCACGCCGTGATCGCCAGGAACGCGAGCACTGCGAGCGCGCCGCCGGCGAGCTGCCAGTGCCAGCGGACCTTCGTCCGCCACAGGAGTGCGGCGGCGAGCAGCCACGCCAGCGCGGCAATCAGCGCCCAGATTCGTACCGGGGATCCGACAGCCCACGTCTCGATGGCTGCGTCGACGATGATCGCCGAGGTGAGAAGCCCCGCGGCCGCCGACGTCGCGGAGTGTGCGGCGGAACTCTGCATGTGGTTCCCGTACCGGGGGCAGTGTAGATCGCTCGCCGAACACCCGCAATGCGAACCCGAAGAGCAAACCAGCGTGTCGGATGAGCTGGCGAGCGAGCGCTCGCACTCACTTCCCTTCCGAGTGCGGCACGACGACCTGTGTCGTGACCACGGTCACGTTACCCGCATTGTCTACCGCACGGAGGCGAATCGCGTAGACGCGGCCGTCCTTGTCGGTGCCGAGCCGCGACGCCGGCAACGCGATCGTGAACTGATAGCGGCCGTCGGTGCCCACCAGTACGGCGCCGCTCGACGTCACCTCTCCGTACTCGTCATCGACCGAGTACGTCGTCGAGGCCAGCCCCGAGGGATCGAGCGCCGATCCGCCGATCGTGATCGCGACCGGCTTGCCGTTCACGGGCCAGAGCACAGATGGCGAAGCCGACACGGTCACGGACGGCCCGGTCGTGTCGGGCAGCACGATGCGGAATTCGGCGCCAGCAGTGATCCCGCCGCCCGGTCCCCCCTGTCGTACCGTGATCTGCGACACGCTCGCCGCCGCGAGGCGCGCGGCCGGTACGACCGCCAGCAGCGTCGTGCGCGAGTCGAACGTCGTGACCAGGTCCACGCCGTTCAATGACGCCACCGCGCCAGGCACGAAGTCGTTGCCGGTGAGTTGAACGGTCGTGTCGCCGCTGCCGGCCAGCACCGCACTCGGCGCGATGGATGCGAGCACCGGCGCCGGATTGGTGATCGTCAACGTGCCCGGCCGCGAGACGACCTCGTAATTCGCCAGCCGCGTTCCCGGATCGCTCAACACGATCGCGATCGGGTACGCGCCGGCGGGACTGCTGCTCACCGACGTGGCGCTGAAAGAGGCGGTGATGACATCCGGCGCTACGAGACCGTCGATGCTGCCGGTGAACGCCGGGTCGGCGTCCCAGTATCCGCGCGTCGCGTCGCTGCCGGTGACCGTCAACGTGGCCGGCGCCACCACGATCGACTGCTCCACCGGCGCCGCGTCGTCGTAGTCCGCGTTTCCGGGCTGCGTCGCGCGGATCACGATCGTGCCCGCGCCCGTCACCGTCAACGTGCCGTCTGCCAGCGTGCCGGGGCCCGACACGACCGACAGCGTCACCGGCAGGCCCGACGTGGCCGAGGCGTCGAGCGTCACTGGCAGCGTTCCGTAGGTCAGGCCTGACGGCGCGTCGAACGCAATCGACTGCGTGCGGCACGTGCCGACGCCCACGAGGCACCACGCCGTCCTCGTGGCGTCGTACTCCGCGCTGCCGAACCCATACAGATCGGCAGCCGCGTTGAGCGTCGCCGTTTTCGCGCCGGCGTAATTCGTGCTCGACGTCATGTAGGTCGTCAGCGCCTTGAAGAAGATCTTTTCGGCGGCGTCGGCGCCAATGCCCGTCATGCTGCCGCCGTGATGCGTCCCGCCCATCACCAGGAGGTAGAACGCCTTGTTCCCGATACCGGACGAGTAGTGCACGTCCAGATTGCCGACGTTCGCCGAGTAATAGTCAACCGAGCTCCCGTCGGACGGCGGGTTGGCCATCGAGCGAACCCCGCCGGCAATCGCCTCTTCGCCGATCAGCCACGTGTTCGCCGAAAGGCCCTTCGCGTACCGCTCCACCATCGCGCCGAAAATGTCGGCGAACGACTCGTTGAGCCCGCCGGACTGACCGGAATAGGTGAGCGCCGCCGTGCGCTCGATGACGCCGTGCGTCATCTCGTGGCCGACGATGTCGACGGACACCAGCGGCAGACAATCGACGCCGTCGCCGTCGCCGTAGGTCATGGAGCTGCCGTCCCAGAACGCGTTGCAGTAGTTCGTCGAGTAATGCACGCGGTTGGTCATGAGGCCCGTGACGCCGTCGGCGGCTTTGAGAAAAGCCGGGCCTTGCGCGCCGTCGATACCGTTCCGCCCGTGCTTGCTGCTGTAATAGTCGTACACCTGCGTCGCGCCCCACTGCGCATCCACGGCGGCCTTCTGCCGGCCGCTGTCAAAGACATTGTCGGCATCGCTCACCGGCGTGGCGGCCGCGGTCTGACTCGAGTTGTTGTTCATGTCGAACGTACCAACTTTCCTGGTCAGATCCTGAAGGTAGTAGGTCGTGCCGTCGGTGTACGTGTTCAGCGACAGCGTGCCGCTATAGAGGCTCACGCCGGTCCCGGTCTGCAGGTTGTCGTACCGATACACGACCCGGCCGTCTGCCGCGTCGACGAAGAAGACCGGCAGCGCCGTCTGCGGCGATCCGTCTTCACGGCGCAGCCTCACGCGATACACGAGACGATCGCGATCCTGCCGCAACACCCAGAGGTCTGCGGCCGGCGGCGCGGTCAATGCCGACGCGCCGGCTCCATACGCGTTGAGCGCCGCCGCCACCGCGTCGTCACGCGTCAGGCGAGGCGTGGTGTCGAGCGGCCCGACGAACGACTGGTAGTCGTCCGTGACGGACTCGAGGTTGCCGTCGGCGTCCAGGTGCACGATGGCTTCGCCGCCAAACACGGGGACGCCGCGATAGAGCTGCTGAACCCGGCGATGCGACTTGCCGCGCTCGTCGATCTGGACCGTCATCTCTTGATGGCCGGTCCCGGCGCCGTGCCTTGCGGCTAAATCGTCAAGGTGACGCTGCGAGAACGCCCGCGCACGCTCGATCGCGCGCTGAGACTGTGACGACAGCGTGGCGGGCTGGATCGTCCAGGCCGCGACCACGAGCAGGAGCATCCACGCACGAAACTGTCCAAGTCGCATGGAGGGAGCCTAGCACGGCGGTCGCACAAGGAAATGGCATGTACATGTCTCCCCCGGGAGGCGCCGTGTGGCTTGCTACGATGGATGCATCGCGGGGGCGGACGATGATCGCAGAGGCGTTTCGCAACGCGTATGACGGAACCGGTCGTGCGGTCTTCAGACCCAGCAAGCGTCGCTATGCCAAGGTGTCCCCGAATTCCCCCATGGGGCGGCATGTCTCACAGCCGCTGAATGTGCTGTGCCGGGATCTGAGTGAGGTGCGGCAGTTCCTCATGACGTGCCGATACATCACCGATCTCAAACAGTTCGGGCGCCGCGACTACTGGATGCCGCCCGAGGAGTTCGAACGCCGCCGCCAGGGGGACTGCGACGATTTTGCGCTCTGGACCTGGCGGCAGCTGATGCATCTCGGGTATCCGGCACGATTCGTCTATGGGCGTGCCGGTCGCTACGGCGCGGGGCACGCCTGGGTCACGTTCGAGCAAGACGGACGCACCTTCATCGTCGAGAGTCTCGCCGCGTGGCCCGGATCAACATTTCCCCGGCTGAGCACGCTGAGGTATCAACCGGCGGTCTCGATCTCCTGGGACGGTCGGACGCTCCGGTACTTCGAGCACCGCACAGAACACCTCGCGGTGTCACTCACCGAGGCGGCTCCGTACATTTCGGAATGGGTGTGGTACTGGTTGCGCACGAGGGCGCTGATCGGCGCTCGCGTGTTCCAGTGGTTCTGGCGTAAAGCGACCTGAGTCGACCGCCTAGCGGAAATATTCGGGCAGGCCCGGTTTCGTCTCGCGAAGAATCTCCACGATCGCACGGCGATCGTCCGTCGACAGCCGGGCGTACAGGCACCTGTCGCGTCGTACGAGCGACGGATTCGGCCGTGGCATCGGAGTGCCATCCTACGTGATTGGAAGGCGATCTTGACCGCCCCCCGTCCCGGGGCACATACTCCACGACTGGTCCCCGTGCCCAAGTTCCGTGAGCGCCGGGTGGCGACTCGCCCTCGTGAGGGCGACGCGGAATCATGTCCGTTCTGCCGCACCGGCCTGACGCGGTTTCACGAGCCCGAATCACCCGACACGCAACCGGGCTGGGTCTGCGACAACCCCACCTGCGGCTATCACGTGCTGGTGCGAAAGCCGCCGGCGCCGACGATCGCCGAACGCCGCCGGTCGCTGGTCAACCGATCGGCGAGCGCGCTCCGCAAGTCGATGTCCGTCCGGGCCCGCATCGAGGGGCTGCGGCGACGGAGTGAACGGCTCAACGCTGCGCAGCCGCCGAGAAAGAAGTGACGGACGCGTCACACGCACCCGACATCCCGGCGCGGACCCGCGACTAGGCGCCCGCCTGCCAGCGGCGGATCGCCTCGATCGGATACAGCAGCATGATGATGTTCAGCGTCAGGTTGTCGCGGATCTGCGTCGCGACGAACACCTCGAGCGCGATCGCCACCGTCACGATCAGCCACACCGGCAGCCGCGCCGCCAGCAGGAACCCGCCCACCATCGCGAGGACGTCGCTCACCGAGTTGAGCACGCTGTCGCCGTAGTAGTCGAGCGAGATCGTCACGCTGCGATAGCGGTTGATCGTGTAGTCGGTGTTCTCGAAGATCTCCCACGCGGCCTCGATCATCGTCGCCAGCACGAGCCGCCAGCCGACGGGAAGCCGCCGCGCGAGGAGCCACAGCAGGCCGTAGAACACGAAGCCGTGAATGACGTGCGAGAAGGTGTACCAGTCGGTGAGATGCTGTGAGTTCTCGGAGCTGTTGACGACGCCCTGCCAGAGCTTGACGTAACCGCACTTGCAGATGGACACGCGCCCCATCGCGAGGAGCGTGATCGCCTGCGCGACGATGATCGCCGCGACCGCAACGACGATCCAGCGGGTCGACGCGGGTCCGCGGACGGGAGTGGAGGATGCGGCGATGGCCGATTATATCAATGCGGCCGAAAGGTCTTCCCCGTCTCGAGCAGCGTCTTGAGTCGTGAAAGAATCCGCGGCCACCCGTCGGCATTCTGGCGATAGGCGGGATCGTCGTCGGCGAACGCGTCGTTCGTGACGACGACCTTTACCGCCTCGGTCTCCTGCGTCAGCGCCACCGTCACCCTCGACATCACTGCCCCGTCGCCCCTCCCGAACGTGTACTCGAGCAGCGTCGGCGCCTCGACGCGCAGCACCTCGCCGGTGACGTAGCGCGTGGACTGGCCGTCCTTCCCCGATCCGGACCACGTCATCGCTCCGCCGGGCTTCAAGTCCACCTGAAAGTCGGCGCCCCCGAAGATCGTCCGGTTCGCTTCCGTCGACACGAACCCGTCCCAGACCTTGTCGATCGGCGCGGCAATATAGAAGGTGAAGATGAGCGGTGGTTTCGTCATGTCCTTCTCCTGACGGCTGCGGCGAGTGTTCCATTCTACAATCGGGCCGGACGTGAAGACCGCACTGAAAGTGCTGGCCGCCGGCACCATCGGCGTACTCGCCATCATCGGCAGCTATGTCGTGCTCGACGACCGCTGGCTGCCGATGTATCCGTCGAACACCACACTCATCGCGTTCCTGGTGCTGCCGATTCCGATCGGCCTGTTCGCCGCGTGGGCGGCGTACCAACTGATCGATTCGTTGTGAGGCAGAGGCCGCGCGAGCGCGCAGCGACTTACGCGCCGCAGGCGTGGACCGAGACCGTTCCGAGCGGCTGCTCCCACGTGATCGTGCCGCTGGACGTGACGCTCGGTTGCGAGGTGGTCCCGTCGCTGCCGATCTGCATCGAGATGCTCATCGTGCAGTCGTACTTCGCTCGCCCTGCGCCGCTGGGCGTGTCGAACCGCACGCCGCCGGTCATGTGCGTCGTCGCCGATATGCTCCTTGACCCGGTTGGCGTCGCGGCACCGAACGTGTAGACGCCATCCATCAGGATCGCGGGATCGCCGTTCATGGTCACCGTCTGCATCCGGCAGTCGGCGAACTCGAGCCGCGAAGACGACGTCAACGTGCCGGATGTCGCGGAACCCGTCGTGGTGAATGTGATCGACGTCGTCCCGCCGTCCGCGCACGGCGAGGTCGTGGTTCGCGACAGACCGTCTGGTGAAACCGCCACTGCAGTCTTCATCGCCGCCTGGTTCACCGTGGCCGCGACCACATTCTGCGTCGTGGACGCGCCGGAGCCCGACGAGGTCGAGGGCGTCGATGCGGAGGGCGCGGACGGACTCTGTCCTCCACATCCTGCCAGGAGGACAGGGACGGCGAGCAATGCGGCGGAACAACGTGCGCGCATCGCCGGGATTCTAGCAGATCGCCTCGATCACATGTTCGTGATCGGCGGATCCCCTCGTTCGCTGACGGCACCCGACCTGCATGCGACCGGGCACACGAGGTGTCGATCATGCAGATGCTCACCGCAGTTGCTGCCATGACAATCCCTGCGACGCTCTCCGCCCAGATTCCCGAGCAGGCGAAGTGGGAAATCACCTTTGCGGAAGTGGAAGCCGTAGCCGGATTGCCGGATCTGCGATCCGCGCCGCCGGAGACGTTCGAGGCGCGTCTCATGCAGCGGCCGTGGTCGGCCGTCGCGCCGATGCCGTTTCTGCGAATCGTTCGAACCGGGGGCACGCTGCGGCCGCAGCTGTTCCTGTTCTGGAACCCCAAGCTGATGGCGCCCGGGCAGCGGCCAAAAGGTGCCGACATCACGTGTCGAGACCGCGTATGCGTGAGGCCCGTCGAGCTCAGGGAACAGGACGATTGGCAGAAAGTGGTCGCCAGTCTCGCGCGCGACAACGGGTGCCCCTCGACGAACACGAACACGGTGGCGGTCTGCGCTGACTGCGATCAGATCTGGGCGAAAACGGCCGTGGACGGCAAGTACCGGGAGGAGACGTGCGGGCTGGGCGCCGACTCGACGCTCTCCAGAATGCTGGCGTTCTTGAAACGCGCAGCAGGGACGGCGTATCAGCCGTGACAGAAGCGAGATCATCCGACACGTGTTCGTGAGCGGCCGACCGAGCCGATCCGCGCGCCGTTCGCGCCTTATGGCGCGAACGGAGGACGCACGAGTTGGCCAGCCTCGGGCGACAGGGTCTTGAAGCGATTGCGCGGCGGTGTCGAACGGCGGTCGCTTCCCATCACAGATACGGCCGCGGCGAAGCCGGCGCCATTCGCCTGTACTGGTCGGAGGGCTTTCGACGGCCGTCACTCCGGTCGCCGCAGCGCCTCCACAAGCGTCGCGGCCCGTTCGCTCCAAACTTCGGCGACATCCTCTCCCCTCTGGTCGTATCACTCCTCGCAGGCCGACGTGTCGCCTACGCGAACGACGCACTGAAACTCGTCGGGCTCGGCTCCATATTCTTTGCACTGCGGGACGGGGACGTGGTGTGGGGCGCCGGACTCGCCCGGCGCGAGCACGTGGCCTACGCGACCAGGGCACGAGGCGTCACGTACCGCGCGGTCCGCGGGCCGGCAACCGCACGGTTGCTGCGAACGCACGGCATCGCCTGCTCGGTGCCCTGTGGAGATCCCGCGACGCTCCTGCCGCTGCTCGTCGAGAACGACGTCGCGCCGCAGCACGAGATCGGCATCGTGCCTCACTGGTCGCAGTTCCCGGACTTCGAGCGCGAGATCCGCGATCCCGCCGTGAAGGTCGTCGACGTCTGTGACTCGTTCGACGACGTCGCGCGCGCGATCCTGTCGTGCAGGCTCGTGCTCTCGACGTCGCTGCACGGCGTGATCCTCGCGGAATCGTACGGCATTCCCGCACTGCTGGTCTTCTACGGCGGTTATCCCAGAGCCGACGCCACCAAGTACGTCGACTATTTCGAGTCGACCGACCGTGACCTCCATGCGCGCTCGCTCGTACGCGCGTCCGACATCACGCGATTGGCGGACGAGGCGAGCCTGGTACGACCTCCCCGCTTCTCGCGTGACGCACTCGTTGCGGCATTTCCGTACGCGGCTCGGTCGCGTACGCCACAGCCGGCGCTGCGCTGGAGCCAGGTGCATCGTCAAACGCTCCGCTGTTACCAGTGACCTCGCAGCCTTCGCCACGACTTCCCGCTCGATTCGTCGCCTGGGCGCGCGAACGCGACATCGTCGTCATCGCGGGCGCGAACCAGGCGCGCAAGTACCGGCGACGGATCCAGCTCGGGCGAGGCACGCGCGAGCGTCCGTTCGAAGGCACACAAAGCATCGAGGCCGCGATCTCCACGCGGGAACTCTCGGGCGCCAACAGCAGATTGCTCTTCGCCTGGGGCTACGGCGCCGCCGTGAACCCCGCTCGCGAGTATTTCTATCGAACGGCTGCAGGCCATCTCTACGAACTTCGGTTCGTCAATCGCGACGGCACCGGGAACGCCTTCAACTACTCGGTGCCTGCCGCGCGCGATGACGCCGCGCGGCTTGCACGGGCGGTGTCGGCCTGCACGGGCCTCGGCGACAGGCCGCTTCTGTTCGTCGGATGCAGCTGGGGCGCCGCCGTCATCGACTACGGGTTGACCCATGCCGCGAGGCAAGGCCTCGTACTCCCCGGCGCGGGCATCGCGATTGGCGGACCTCGTCAGTTGTTCGCGCCATCCTCGCCGCTTCGTCCTTTCCTGCTCAGCGACAACGGCGACTACGACAACCTCTGGGTGCAGCGCCATCCCGACGATCCGATCGGCCAAGGCGGGATCGCGCCGCTACGGTACTTCCTGAACACGCGGCTCCACGACTACCGGATCCAGTCGCCCGACACCGGCGTGTGGGGCATCAGCGGGCGCTGAGATCATCACGCTCACGTAATATGGGACCCGCAACCCGTTCTCGTGAGGTGCCTCGTGACGATGACCCGCCGCGACGCCGTGTCTGCCTTTGCCATGTTTGCCGGAGTGATCGCGGCCACGCGTGATGCCGCGGCCCAGACGCCCGCGCAACCCCGCGCGCCGATCAAGTTCGATCTGCCGAACCTCTCGATGGACGACTGGGAAGTGACGATCAGTCACGTCGACTACGCGCCGGGACGGGTGGGGTCCCCGCATCGGCACGCGGGTTTCGTGCTCGCCTACGTGCTGAAGGGCGAGGTCATGACGAAGGTCTCGGGCCAGGGGCCGGCGAAGATCTACAAGACCGGCGAGATGTTCTTCGAGCCGCCGGGGTCGGTCCACGAGGAGTCCGGCAATCCAAGCCAGACCGAGCCCGCGCAGCTGCTCGCGATGATCTTCGCGAAGAAGGGATCGACGCTGACGACCCCCGTTACCGGCCGCGGCGGCGACGAGTAGGTTCCTACCAGATACACACGCGGTCGCGCGGCTCGACGTACAGCCGCTGGCCGGGGACGACGTCGAAAGCCTCGTACCACGCGTCGAGGTTGCGGACGGTGTTCATCCGGTACATCTCGGGCGCGTGGTCGGTCGCCAGCTGCGCGCGCATCGCCGTGTCGTCCATCTTCGCGCCGAAGGCCTGAGCGAACGCGATGAAGAACTCCCTGTCGCTGCGGTGGACGTACTCCGTCTCCGCAGCGTGCGCGCCGAGCGACGCGCGATACGCGTCGAACGCGGCGGTCAGGCCGGCGAGGTCGGCGACGTTCTCGGTTCTCGTCAGACGTCCGTCGACGTGGACACCGGGGAGCGGTTCGTACGTCGAGAACTGCTTGACCAGCGGCTCGGCGGCTGCGTCGAACTGTGCCGCATCCTGGGCCGTCCACCAGCGGTGCATCCTGCCGTCCGGCTCGTAGTCGGCCCCCAGCACGTCCACGAAGTGGCTCATGTCGTGGCCGATGATCGCGCCGATGGCGCCGTAGGTCGCGGCGTCGGATGCGGCGGCATCGTACTTCGGCGGCTGGAGCAGCGCCGCAGAGAACTCGTACGCGTTCTGCTGGAAGATCAGGACGGCGCCCACCGTGTGCGGCGTGATCACCCACTCGTGCGGATCGTACGAGGCGCCGAGCCGTGCCAGCGCCTGACGGTACCGGCGCTCGGCCAGGCGCTGCACGTTGCCGAATGCGTCCGCGGCGTCGATGCGGAGATCGCTCCAGTCGTCCCACGCGTCCGGGAATCCGATGCCGATATACAACGAGTCGAGCTTGGCCAGCGCGACCTTCCGGCTCTCGGGTGACAGCCACGGGACGTGCGCCACGCGCTCGCGGAAGGCCGCCGTGACGTTCGCGACGATGCCGCGGATCCGCGTCTTCTGCGCGGGCGAGAAGTAGCGCCTGGCGTACAGCTCGCCGATGGCGTCCGCCATCGCCGACTTCGTGAGCGCCAGCGCGCGCTCGTCGCGGGTGCGCTGGTCGCCCCGCATGTCTGCGGCCGCATCGGCGACCTCGCGCGGCAGGACACTGGCGTACTCGTCGATCGCGTGGAAGCGGAGATAGTCCTTCCACGACTCGAGCGGCCGCGACGCCACCAGCGCCGCGACCCCCTTCACGGCCGACGGCTGCCACGCGACAATGACCGGCTCCGAGCCGAGCCCGGCCGCGTCGAAGAACGCGTTCCAGTCGAGACCCGGCGCCTCGCGCGCGAAGTCCGCCCGCGACCATTGATGGTCGGCGTTGCCATCGACCGCCGAGGCCTCGCCGGTCGCGTGCGTTTCGGCGAGCGCGGTTTCGAGTGCGATCACCGACGCCGCGCGCCGATCCGGCTCGTCGAATCCCGCGAGCCTGAACAGACGGGCGATGTACTTCCGGTAGCGCCCGCGCTGCTCGACGGCACGCGCGTCCTGGTTCAGATACGGCTGCCGGTCGCCGAGACCGAGACCGCCCTGCACGAGGAATGCGCTGTAGCGCGTCTCGCCGTGGATGCTGTGCTCCACCGAGAGCCCGAGTACCGATGACGAGGCGTACACGCCGAGGTTGAGCGGATCCACGTCGGCGCGCATCGTGCTGCCCAGCAGGCACGTGAGCGCGCGCGTGTCGCCGGCCGCATCGATCCTCGCGAGCGCCGGTCTGAGCGGGGCGGCGCCTTTCATGTCGATCGCCCACTGGTCCAGAAGCGCCGCGCGGAAATCGGCGACTTTCCGAGCGAGCGAGCCCGGGCGCGCATTCGGCGCGGCGTCGAGCATCTTCTCGACCTGCATGCTGGTCAGGCCGGTGATCTCGTCGCGGACGCTCCAGCGGTCTTTCCCCGCCGGAATCACGGCGGTTTTCAGCCACGCGCCGTTGGCGTACGCGAAAAAGTCGTCGCCGGGCTCGATCGTCCTGTCGACCGTGCGTTCCATCCGCGACGGAACACGCGCGTCGGGCGTGGGCGCCGGGCCGTCGGCGGCCGAAAACGCCCAGAACGGAAGCAAGAGCAGTGCGATACTGTGTAGCACGCGACAAAGTACCAACCCGGTGGTGGCGTTGTCGCATCGCGGACCGACAGGTTTCGATCACTTTCGGACAAATGATTACCCGCGCTCATCCGATCGACGTCCTGTTCGTCATCCTGCCGCATTCGCTGCTGCTCGACATCGCCGGGCCGGCCGAAGCGTTCCGGCTGGCGAATCAGCACCGCGGGCGGCGCGGGCTGCCGCCCCGGTTCCACCTGCGATACGCCGCCCCCGACGAGACGCAGGACACGTCGGTCGGGCTGTCGATCGCGCACCTGGAGCCGCTGCCGGACGCGTTCACCACGACGACGTGGGTGGTCGTCGTGGGACAGCCGACGGAGCACCTCGGCACGGTCACGGCTGCGGTCACGACGACGGCCCGCTGGCTGCACACGCGCCTCTGCGATCCCCTGCGCGAGCATCCGCCGGACCATCGCCTGGTGACGATCTGCTCGGGCACGCTGCTCGCGGCGCGCGCGGAGCTGCTCGCCGGCCGGCGCTGCACCACGCACCACGAGCTGCTGGACGCGCTGCGCGGGCTGGCGCCCCAGGCGCACGTGATCGAGAACCGCGTGTTCGTCGTGGACGGCGCGCTGGCGTCGAGCGCCGGCATCACCGCGGGGATCGACGTCGCCCTGCACCTCATCGCCGAAGAGTGCGGCGAGTCGTTGGCGGCAAGCGTCGCCGAGGACATGGTGGTCTACCTCCGGCGGTCGGATCGGGATCCGGAGCAGTCGCCGTTCGGGCTGCATCGAGGCCACCTGCACGCGACCGTCCATCGCGTGCAGGACGCGATCGTCAACGAACCCGAGCGCGACTGGAACATGGCGTCGCTCGCGCGGACCGCGCACACCACCGAGCGGCACCTGCTTCGGCTCTTCATCGAGCACGCGCAGGTGTCGCCCCTTCAGTATCTGCAGGCCATCAGGCTCGAACGCGCGCGCCAGGCGCTCGAGCGCGGCACGAGCGTCACGCAGGCCGCCGAGATGGCCGGGTTCCGCTCCGACCTCCAGATGCGGCGCGCGTGGAGCCGGCACTGGGGAGGCTCGCCGAGAGACGTGCTCAAGATGCAGTAGCGGGC
>Ga0066903_100000326_pt1 | contig 28414 bp, 26 predicted proteins | sample PanSoiMetaGPlot1_FD_67491 | JGI IMG/M metagenome (GOLD analysis project Ga0066903, IMG submission 67491) | Tropical forest soil microbial communities from Panama analyzed to predict greenhouse gas emissions - Panama Soil - Plot 1 (version 2) | ecosystem: Environmental > Terrestrial > Soil >... | reverse complement strand
TGCCCTACCTGCGCGCGGCGATCGACGCCTCACCGTCCGAGCTGGTCTTCCCGCGGCCGGACGGGCGGATGATGTCGCGCCAGGTGCAGCTCGAGCTGGTCTTACGTCGGGCGCTCCGCGCGGCGAAGATCCTGATCGGCTACCGCCACATCTGCAGGCGCCGCGGGTGCGGCCACTCCGAGGTCGCGCCGAACGACCAGGTTCGTCACTGCCCGAAGTGCAAGATGAAGCTGTGGCCGTCGGAGCAGGCCCGGCCGCTGCGGTTCCACGACATCCGGCACACGACGGCGTCGCTGCTGATCATGGCGGGCGCCGACCTGGCAGCGGTCCAGCGGATCATGCGCCACACCGACCCGCGCATCACGATGGAGTTCTATGCCCACCTCGCGCCCGGCTACCTGCGCCACGCGATCGATCGCCTCGCGATCAACCCAGGCGACCCAGAGGAGCTGCCTCAGGCCACCGTGGCCACCGCGTTTGCTGCACCCTTGCTGCAGCCATCCGAAAACGGCGAAATCAGCGCGCGCGGCGAATCGGAAAAAGCGCCACCATCCGGCGACTTACCTGGGAGCGGGATATCGGGTTCGAACCGACGACATTCAGCTTGGGAAGCTGACACTCTACCAACTGAGTTAATCCCGCCTGTGCAGACATCGACATATGGCGTGACATCGGCGCGCCGTCAAGCGCTGTCAGGATCGCGTCGAGCCAAGCGGGCCATGCCCGCCGGGGCTGATCGCGGGAGGGTTTGGGAACCTTGGAGGGTTCTCATCAGATGCCGAAGCGGAAGCCGAGCACGGGGCCCTGGATGACGCAGCTCGAGAGGTCGGCGCAGAAGCTGGCGGGAAACAGCTTGAGCGCCTCGTAGCCGAGCTCGATGCCCGCGGTCGGCGTGAACAGGATCAGGACGCCGCCGCCGCCGCCCGCCGCCCAGCCGTCGTCGTGGCCGGAGACCAGCATCCGGCCCGCGCGACCGGTCAGCAGCAGCGCGAACGATGCCGTGCGGACAGGGACCAGCCGGACGGCGCCGAGCAGCAGCCCGTAGCTGAGGCCACCGGATCCGCCGCTGACATAGGTCGCCTCGACGCCGGGCGCGACGCGGTCGATCACGAAGTAACGGAACGCGGCCGCCGCCAGCAGTCCCTGCAGCGACGAGTATCCGAGGCCGCCGCCGATCTCCATCGACCCGCGATCGCCGTAGCGGCGCGGTCGGATCAGCGGCTCGGGCTCGGCGGCGGGTGGTGGCGCCGGTGGCGGCTGCGGCGCGGCCGCGGGAGGCGGCGTCGCGGGCACCACTTCAACGGGCTGAGGCGGCGCGTCCGCCGGCGGTGGCGGGTAGGCCGTCGCCTGGGCGATCAGCGCGAGCGCCAGGAAACCAGCGGTGACCATGGTGGCCTCCGTCCGATTCTAGCGCCTGCGTGTGGCCGCGGCTCAGTTCGCGAACGGATCGACCCAGACCTTCGCCGCCTTCTTGCCAGGCTTGGCGGCGGGCGCGGGCTTCGCGGCCGCCGGGGGGGCGGCCGGCTTGGGCGCCTTCTCGACGGCGACCTTCGGCGCCGCCGGCTTGGGCGACTTGTCGACGGCGGGCTTCGGCTTCAGCAAGGACTCTTCGCCGCTGTCGGCGGCAGCGACCTTGTGCGTCCTCGGCACGGCCGGCTTCTTCGTGGCGGGCTTCCACAGTCCCGCCTCCGTTCCATTGTCGGAGTTGTCCGACGGAGGGACGGGGATGTCGGTGACCGTCGGTCCCGGCGCCGCCGGCTTCGCGGCCGCTTCCGTCGGCGGCGTGGTCGGCTTCGCGGCAGTCGCCTCGGTCGGCGGCGTGGTCGGATTGGCCTGAACCGGTTCCAGCACCGGCGCGGCGGGCGCCGCCGTCGGCTTCGCGACGATCACCGTCGGCCCGGTCGGCGTGCTCTTGCCGCCGAAGAATCCTCGAACGCCGAAGCCGAGAATGAAAACGCCGGCACACACCAGCATGAACATCCACTTCGGCAGGCTCAGCGCGCCGACGAAGAAGCCGGGCTCCGTCTCGGTCGTCGCCTTGCCCGACGGCGGCGGCACCTGCAGGGCAGGCATCGCGGCGCCGGTCGGGCGTCCCGAGTACGGCGTGCCCATCGGCGCGGGGCCGAGCCGCGACGCGAACGGCGACGTCGACGGCGCCGGAATCGTCGTCTGCGGAGGCGGGTAGGGCGTCGGCAGGCGCGACCCGAAACCGTCGCGGCCACCCGTCGGTGGGCGGCGCGGATTCAACAGGCCGGACAGGCCGGTCGAATCGGCCGGCTTCATGAACGTCGCGGTCGCGACGCCGTCGCCGGGGCCATCGTCGTCCTGGCCGAGATCGTCTTCTTCTTCCTCGATCGCGCCGCCCGCGCTGATCACCTCGTCATCATCGTCCAGCTCGTCGTCGAGGCTCTCTTCTTCTTCATCTTCAGCCTCGGGATCGGCGAACTCGAGATCATCGCCGTGGTTCGACGCGGCCGGCGGCGCCGAACGTCGCAGCGCCTTCTCGCGTTCCAGGCTGGCCTGCGCCGAGAGCGCCGTCGTGACGTCATCCAGCGTCTCGGCGGCCTTCATCGCCGCCTCGGCCGGCTCCACCTTCGTCTCTTCTTCGTCGTCGTCGGTGATCGACGGCCGATCCAGCGCATCCAGCACGGCCAGCGGATCGGAGGCCGGGGCCGACGGCGCCAGCACGGTGATCTCCTCGTCGTAGCTGATCGAGCGGGTCTCGTCGTCCATCGAGACGCCGGACGCGCTGCTGGCGGTGACGCCCGGTAGCGGGAGCGAATGCACCGGCACGCCCAGCAAAGTTGGGGCGCGCTGGCCGGTGAGCGGCGCCGGGGTGCCGCCCCCCCGGAGGGTGGGGTGCGGCGTCCGCGAATCCGCCTCGATCGTGACGTCTTCGGTCGCTTCGACCGTCACGTCTGCCGAAGGATCGACGGTGATGTCGTCCGCGTCGTCCTCGTGTTCTTTCGTGATCTGGTCGGCTTCCGGGTCTTCGGCGGGCCCGCTGGCCGCCAACCCCGAAGGAGGCTTGGTCGTCATTTCGCCCACATCACTCCTAGACGGGCAAGGTTCCCCGGTTTTCGCTTGAAAATCAAGCGCCGGGCGGCCCGCGACGCGCCTTTGACACCGGGGGCCGGCGTCTCTATGGTGCCGCGCCGTGAGGAAAAACCCGCCTGCCCGTGCCCCCGGCGTCCGCGTCCGCGTAGGGCAATACCGCATCCCGCCCGACATTGCCTCGCGGGTGCGCGCCGGCCACCCCTGGGTGTTCCGCGACGCGTTGGGCGCGCGGGGCGTCGCCGAGCCGACCGGCTCCATCGTCGAGCTGCTGTCGGGCAACCGCGACTTCGTCGGCCGCGGCTACGTCGACCAGGACCACGCCATCGCCGTCCGTCTGGTCGCGCGCGATCCGGCCACGGATGTGGCGCCCGGGACCGGCACGATCGCGGCGCGGTTCGAACGCGCGGCCGAGCTGCGTCGCACGCTGTTCGGCGGGTCGTTGCCGCAGGCGATGCGCGTATTCGTGGGCGAGAGCGAGGGATTGCCCGGCGTCACCGTCGATCGCTACGGGGACTTCGTCGTCGCGCAGTGGTTGTCGGCGGGCGCGCTGCCGTGGCGCGACGAGCTCTACGGCGCGATCGAAGCCTGCTGGAAGCCGCGCGGCATCTACGAGCAGCGGCGCGTCCGGCCGCTGGCGGGCGGCGGGCCGCCTGAGCCTGCGGTGCGTGCGCGCGGCGACGAGGCGCCGGTCGAGCTGGTGATCGAGGACGGCGGCTGTCGCTTCGGCGTCGACGTGACGGCGCCGCTGGGCGTCGGTCTGTTCCCGGACATGCGGCTCGGATGGGCCGCGGTGGCGGCGCGGGCGGCCGGTAAGCGTGTGCTCAACCTTTTTTCATACACGGGCGCGTTCTCCGTGCACGCCGCCAAGGCCGGCGCCGCCGAGGTGGTCGCCGTCGACACGGCGTCGAAGGCCCACGCGCGCGCGCGCCGCAACTTCGAGCTGTCGGGTCTGGCGAGCGCGCACCACGAGACGCTGACTGCCGACGCGACGAAGACGCTGGAACGGTTCGCGTCGCGCAGTCGATTCTTCGACGTCGTCATCTGCGATCCGCCCACGTTTTCGCACGGGCCGGCGGGGCAGTTCTCGGTCGCGCGCGATCTGACGCGGCTGGCGGGCGCCAGCGCGGCCGTGCTGGCGCCGGGCGGCTTCCTGCTGTTCGCCAGCAACGCGACCAAGCTGTCGTCGGCCGAGCTGGACCGCGCGCTCGCGGAAGGCGCCGCGTCGGTGCGCGCCGAGCTGCGCATCGTCGAACGGATCGGCCTGCCGCCGGACTTTCCGGTCGCCCCCGGCTTCCCCGAGGGCAACTACCTCAAGCTGGCAATCGCGATCCGCGTTCCGTAGTCCGCATCCCTGGCAACGTTGCCGGAGGGATCGCGTGCGCGGGTGCGTGATCGATCAGCCGCGGGTCTTCTCGGGGCGGTTGCCGCGGGCCTTCACCTCTTCGAGGTAGCCCCGGACGGTCCCTTCGACGTTCTCGTTGAAGTGAACCTGGCCCTTGGCGATCTCGCGCAGCGACGTGACGGCTGGCTTGTTGGTGCAGACGACGAGCGGCCGCCCGCCGTTGGCGAGTTGACGCGCCCGCTCGGCGGCGAGAATAACCAGCGCGAACCGGTTGTTGACCTTCTCGAGACAATCTTCGACGGTGACGCGAGCCAAGGTGCCCTCCGAAAAAATCAGGAAAGTTGAGCCATGGAAGCCGAGGCCGGCAACCAAGGCGACGCAGTCTAGCCGTGTCGCTGCCGATGTCAAAGCGCGCCACGGACAGGAGAAAATCCGGAGATTCACAAGAGAAAAGCTCGAGCGTGCGGTTGCAAACGCGCGGGCCGGCTTCTAGACTCGATCCATAATAATTTGCCGTGCTTCCTTCTGGGGAGGAGGGGTGCGGAAGAAAGCGCGAATCGATGGCAATTACGGTGAACTGGAGTGATCTGGAGATCGCTTTCGAGCGAAATTCTCCGGATCAGGAGAGCTTCCTCGACCTTGAGAACGGGGACCTGCTCTCGATCGTGGAGGGAGAGCCCGACGCCGCCGCGCGGCGCGCCCGGGTCGCGTCGAACCCGGAGCGGTACCTGCGTATCGATCCGGCGTCGTCGCGGGAGCAGTACCGCTGGATGGAGCGCTTCGTCTCGTCGGTGTCGGATCAGCCGCTGCGCGAGCGGTTGCTGATCGCGATCGACGGGAAGGGCGCGTTCCGGCGGTTCAAGGACGTGCTGCTGGCGTTCCCGGCCGAGCGCGAGCGCTGGTTCGCGTACCGGTCGGAGCTGCTGCATTTCCACATCCAGACGTGGCTGGACCACATGCGCATCGAGGTGGCGAACCAGCCGCCGTGGGGCCACGTGGCTCAGCCGGCCGAGCCAGCCGAGATCCCGCGGGTGGTTCCGTCGGGCGAGGCGCCGGGCGAGATCTTGCGGCGGCAGGCGCGCGATCTGCTGGACGAGATTCCAGCCGCCGAGTTGCCGCCGGCGCTCGCGTTCCTCGAGTTCCTGCGCGATCGCGGGCCGAGCTCGCTGTTGGGCGCGACCGCGGCGCCGCGCCGGCCGTCGTCACTCGAAGACGACGAAGACGACGACGAAGAAGACCGCCCCGAACCGGCCCACGCCGCCCGCTAGTCGCCGGCCCCTCACCCTAACCCTCTCCCCGCTCCGCGGGGCGAGGGGATCAGATCTTTCTCCCTCTCCCGCTTGCGGGAGAGGGTGGGGGTGAGGGCAGCGTCAGCCTTCGGCGACGGATTTCTTCTGCGCCGCGGTGACGGCGGTGAGGGGCGGCGTCCAGATCCAGCCGTCGCGCAGGCGCGCGGCCTCGTCGCGTGCGCTCGTGTACGCGGGAAGCGACCACCCGTCGCGCGCCCACAGGAATCCGGTGAACGCGCAGATCACCGCCTCGAACAGGTGATCGCTCTGGACGCAGCGCTCGCGCCAGACGCCGGGCCCGAAGCGCAGCTGGTCGGACAGCGATTCCAGAACCCGCGCGCGCGTCTCGCGCTCGCGCAGGTGCTTCTTGAACGGCGCGCCCAGGCCCAGCGCGACCAGCGTCGCCTTCGGATAGGCCTCGATCAGGTTTTCGTTGAGCGTGAATCGGTCGGCCAGCGCGCGCACCAGGTGGGCGGCGCGCGCGGCCAGCGGGCCGGTCCCCTGGCCCAGCCCCTCGCGGGCGGCGATGCCGACGCTGCACGCGAGGAACACCTCAGTCGTGCGCTGCGTGTACGGCGTGATCGACGGCTTGCCGCGGCGCATGTCGCGGCCGCCACGCGCCGGGGACGCGTCTTCCAGCTGGCGGGCCTCCGCCGCCTCGGCGGCGAGCGCGCGCATCTCGACCACGGACGGATCGACGCACAGCTGTTGCCCCGGGCAGACCGGAACCGTGCAGCGCAGGCAGGGCGGCAACGTCAGCGGCGCGTCGATGCAGAGCAACGTCTCGTCGCCGTAGCCGCGGATCGTGTCGAGCAGCGTCGGGTCGTAGAACGGCGGCGCGCCCGTTCGCGGCGCGATGTCCACCACGGTCGCGCTGCGGCCGTCCACCCGAAGCGTGGCGAGCGCGGTCTTCTTGCTCTTTCCACCGCCGAGGTCGACGCCGAGTACGTGTTGAAACTTGCGCTGCACGCTCCGGTCAGCGTGCGGTATCCCGTCGAGCACGTCAAGACGCGCCGTCGCCGGCACGCTTTGACATGACGCGCTTCCGTCGTATCCTTGCAGTAACCACGCCGGGACCGGCGCTGCCGGCCTGGACGGAGGTGAAATGATGCGCCGGATCCTCTTCAAATCGAAGATTCACCGCGCCACGGTCACGCAGGCCGACCTCGATTACGAGGGGTCCGTGACGATCGATGCCGCATTGATGCGGGCGGCCGACATCCTGCCATACGAGAAGGTGCACATCTGGAACCGCACCAACGGCAGCCGGCTGGAGACGTACGCGCTCGAGGCGCCGGCCGGGTCGGGCGTCATCTGCGTGAACGGCGCGGCGGCGCACCTGGCGCGTCCCGGCGATCTGGTGATCATCGCGACCTTCGCCGAGGCGAGCGACGACGTGGAGGCGCGCAACTGGAAGCCGATCGTCGTCCACGTCGACGCGCAGAACCGGATCGTGCAGATGCAAGGGCAGGGCGACGACGGGGCGGACGAGATCCCGGGCCCCCAGCGGCGCTTGCGCACGATCTGATCGGATCCTCGTGTCGCGCCTCGAGGCCCTGAAGAAGTTCATCGCCGCGCATCCGGCCGATCCGTTTCCGCGCTACGGGCTGGCGCAGGAATACAAGAACGCCGGTCGGTTCGCGGAAGCGCGCGCCGAGTTCGAGACGCTGATGCGCGATCACCCCGACTACACGGCGGCGTACCTGCACGCGGGCAACGTTCTGCTCGAGCTGGGCGAGCGCGAGGCCGCGCGCGCGATCTTCGAACGCGGGGTCGAGGTCTGCCGTCGTCGCGGCGACGGTCACGCGATGAGCGAGCTCGAAGGCGCGCTGTCGTCGTTCGCCGAGTGATCGTCGTCGCGCATTCGTCATTTCTCGTCGGGGACGTCCCCTAAAGGCGAGTCCCAAATTGTGTTGCGCTCCGTTGCGCGGCCGCCACGCGTGCACAGAGTGACGAACGCACGCCAACACGAAGCCCAGCAGGCTGCGACGGGGGTCGCAGCGGGGAGGCCACGACGATGGGTTCCAAGAACGAGTTGACCAGAAAAGATTTCCTGACGCTCACGTTCACGCTGATCGGCACGACCGCGGTCGCCGCGAGGTGCAGCAGCAGCAACAACACCTCCGACGGAGGAGTCGGCGGCCACGGCGGCACGACCGGTGCCGGCGGCACCAGCCATGCGACCGGCCAGGGCGGCGCAGCCGGCCACGGCGGCGCGGCGGGAACGTCCAACGGCGGCGGCGGCGGCACCAGCGCAGCCTCGTGCACGGATCCGCTGCCGGACATGCAGGTGGCGGACACGACCGGCCACACGCACACGGTGATGGTCGCCGCGAGCACGCTCAACTCGACGAGCGCGCAGACGTTCACCACCAGCGACCCCGTCACCGGGCAAAGCACCACCAGCCCGCACATGCACATGATCACCCTTCAGCCGGCCGACCTGACCACGCTGAAGGGCGGCGGCATGGTCACCGTGATGTCGACGGTCATCCTGTCGCACGGACACATGTTCACCGTCATGTGCCACTGACCGGCGCGCGCGCGTTCGGGAACGGACGCGCGCCTACGGCCCGCCCGAGACGGGCCAGCCGTCGGCGTCCCAGGCCAGCTCGGCGATGCGCAGCGTCGCCGTCCCGTTCTGGCCGGAGGGCGCCGTGAGCGCGTGATAGATGTTGTACGTCTTGTTGTTGTAGACGATGACGGCGTTGTGGCCCGGCGCGCTCCAGCTGCCGTTGCCTTGCACCAGCAGCGTCCCGCCGCCCGACTTCAGCAGCGCGGTCCCGGCCTTGTCCGTGTAAGGGCCGGTGACCGACGTGGAACGGCCGACGCGGATGTTGTAGTCGTACGCGCCGTTGCAGCAGGCGCCCCACGACGAGAAGAGATAGTAGTAGCCGCAGTTCTTGAAGATCCAGCCGCCCTCCAGGCTGCCGCGGCCGTTCGCGCCGTCGGCGATCGCCGTCGGCGCCGCCGTGTCCGCTCGTGCGCCGGTCGTGTCCAGCTTGATGATCTTGAGGCCGCTCCAGAAGCTGCCGAACTCGAGCCAGGGTGTGCCGGCGTCGTCGATGACGACGTTCGGATCGATGGCGTTCCAATTGTCGTTCTCGCCCATGTTCGAACAGATCACCGTTCCCTGATCGGCCCAGCTGCCGCTGGCGATGTCGGCCTTGGTCGCGTGGCCGATGCACGAGACGTTGCTGCCGAACGTCGAGGCCGCGTAATAGAGGTGGTACTGGTTGCCGAAGAACGAGATGTCCGGCGCCCAGAGGTTGGTGGCGCCCGGAACCAGCTGGGCGACCCAGGCGGGCCGCGGGTTCAGCGGCGCGCTCGCGTTCTGCCAGCTGGTCAGGTTCGTCGAGGTCTTGGCGCTGAGGCCGGTCGCGAAGAGATAGATGGTGCTGCCGACGACCATCGCCGCCGGATCGTGCGCGCCCAGGCTGCCCGACAGCGTGAGCGCCTGCGGCGGCGACGCTGCATCGTAGACCGAGCCGACGCACGCCGTCTGTCCGCCGGTCCCCGGGCCCGCCCCTGCCGCTCCGCCGACGCCGGTCCCCGAGGCGCCGCCGCGCCCGCCGGCCGCGCCCGAGGCGCCGCCGCGTCCCGCGCCCGCCGTGCCGCCCCGTCCCGCCGCCGCCGCGCCGCCCGGCCCGCCGCTGCCCGCGACGCCGCTGCCGGAGCTGCCGCCGCCACCCGGCGTGCCCGTGCCCGCGCTGCCGCCGCTTCCGTCGCCGGCAGCGCCCGTCGCGGATCCCCCGGTCCCGGCGGTGTCGGAAGTGCCGCCGCTGCCGCTGCCCGCGACGCCGGCCGCGCCGGTCGTGCCGCTGGTGCCGGCGGTCGCGCCGCCCGCGCTTCCGCCCGCGCTCGCGCCGGCCGCCGCGCCGGCCGAACCGCCCCCGGTGCCGCCCCCGATCGAGCCCGAGCCGCAGGCGACCGCGCCACCCAGGGCGAGCGCCACTGCCAACAACGGCCGGAGGGAGGGGGCTTTCATCATTTGATCAGTGTCGGCACCCGGCGGCGCCTTCACGGGATGGCCGGTGGCAGGGTGCCGCCCGGCGCCGATTAGTATACATGCTTAACGAACTGATCGGCGGGCGCCCTACGATAATCTTCGTCGCATGCGAACCCGACCTGGCCGCACGCTGGCGCTCGCCGCGGCTCTGACGGCGCCCATCGTCGGTGCGGGTTGCGGCGGCTCGGGCTCGGGCCCCGCCCCCTGCCTGGCCGGGGGCGGCAGCGGAAACCTGACGTTCGTCGTGGGCGGCCGTGACGCCGCTCCGGTCTCGATCGACGGCGTCCCCGCGACGGTGACCAACACCGACAGCATGTCCGTCCCGGCGGGGCCGCACACGATCAGCGCCGCGCGCGTCACCACCCCGCAGGCCGGCATCACGGCCCAGGTGTTCGAACCGACCATCGATAACCCGACGGCCTGCGTTCAGGCTGGCGAGACGACGGTCGTCCACGTGAGGTACGCGCTGATCCCGACCAGCGGCAAGCTGTGGGCCACGGGTCGCGCCACGGACGGGTCGACCGTGTTCGGCTTCGCGCCGGCCTCGGTCGCGGCGACCAGAATGGCGGGGCCCGACGTCGCCGCGACGGCCGGCTTCGGCGGGTTCACCTTCGATCGCGCCGGCAACATCTGGATGGTCGGCGAAGTGTCCACCGATCCGGCGGTCGCGCGCTACCCGGCCGCTCAGTTTGTGGGCGGCGGCGACAAGCTCCCCGACGTCATGATTGACAGCCCTTTGGTGAAGGGCCCCCCAGGAGCGCAGACGGTCGCGTTCGATGCGTCGGGAGACCTCTGGGTCGCGGCGGGGCCAGGTCGTCATGTTCACGCCGGATCAGATCGCAGCCAGTGGCAGCCCGACCCCGACCATCACGCGCAACGGCCTGAACGGCCCGCAGGGGCTGGCCTTCGACGCGACGGGAAACCTGTGGGTCGCCGCCAAGGATGATCTGGCGGTCGTCCGGATCGATGCCGCTCATCTGACGACGTCTGGAAGCGGCGGCGATCTATCGATCACAGCGAGCGGGACGAACAACCTGACGCTGCAGCCGGTCGGCCTCGCCTTCGATGCTGCCGGAAACCTCTGGGTGAACTACGACGGGACAATCGCCAGCATCACGCCTACCGAACAGACGGGGACCGGAACGAAGACGATCGCACCGGCCATTCAGATCACGACCGACGTGAATGTCCGGGTGTACGGCATCGCGTTCGATCAGGACGGCGGCCTCTGGCTCGCGCAAGACGTGGGCAAGTTCGCGCGCTTCGATGCGGCGCAGCTGACCGCGTCCAACTCGGCGGCGCCGGCCACCATCATCACCAGCGACTTCCTCTATGCGACGTGGTTCGCGATCTATCCGGCGCCCGCGAACCTACCGCTGTTTCACAGAGTGCCCTGAGCGATCTCGTCGGCGCGGCTGACCGCGCGTCGAATCGCTTCGGCGTCGAACGGCCGGTCGAGCACGACCGCCCCGAGCCGCGTCGCCTGAGCCTGCACGACCGGGTTTCCGGTCATCAGCACGAAGGGCGTGCGCCGTCCGCGCGAACGGAGGCCCGCCAGCACCGACACGCCGGGCAGGCCCGGGATCGCCTGCGCCGACATGATGAGGTCGAACGGACGCGCGCCGTCGATCACCAGCGACGCGATCGCTTCCAAGAGCTCGCTTCCGTCGGTGACCTGCACGACCTCGTGTCCATCGCCGCGCAGCACCAGCGCGATCAGCCGTCTCATCTCCGCGTCGGCGTCGGCGATCAGGATCCGGAGCGGCGCGCCCGCCGCGCGGACGGCGGGACGATCGGCGGCCGGAGCGGGCCCGGTGGCGGGCAGGTGCGAGGTGGCGGGGCGGTTCATGGCGAGCTCCTTGTCGGGACGCCCCACGATGCTGCATCGCGTGTGCCACCTCGGCAGACCGCGAGCCCGCGCGGCCGGACGGTGCGCCGGGGCGACGCGCGCTGCTCATCCTGTGCTGAATTGGCGCTTGTTGTGCAGTTGGTCCGGACACGACGGCGCCGCGCGCGCCGGGGCGTTTGCAGACGGACCGGCATGATTCAGGCGGGAAGAGACGCGACGGCGGCATCCGGTTTGCGTCAGTAGCAATGAAGTGACGAACACGATGAGACCGCTGTCGGCGCGCCGGCCGCTGTGCGGGCCGGAGATCGCCGCCGAGCTTCCCGTCGCGGCGCTGGTCGCGGCCGTGCCATCGATGCTGCCGCCCGACTGGATCTGCGGCGTGGACGACGTGACACCCAACACGGCTCCCCTGTTCGTGCGGCCGCGCGAGGGCTGCGCCTCGCTGGAGGTCGACGTCGGTCGCGGTGACTTCTCGGTGCGCGACATCGAGGCGGGGGCGCGCCAGCTGTCCGCGCGGCACGGCGCGCGCGTCGTCCTCTGGGACGAACGGGACGCCATCTTCTTCGTCGAGCTGCAGGCGGGCACGCCGATCGCGCGGCTCGCGCGGTCGCACGCCGGCGACTACCACGGCCTGGACTGGGGCGCGATCTCGACGGGCGCGGTCGCGGCGCCGTTTCCGGGCGAGCTGACGCCGCTGCTCGCCGCCTGGCGCGACGGCGAATTCGTCGAGGGGCTCCGGCGCTGGCAGCACGGGCCCCGCCAGGCGCGCGGCGAACAGGTCGCCCAGATCTTTCGCCGCTACGTGGCGCGCGAGCCCTCGCCGGCGCTGCGCGCGGTCACCCGGGCGGCGCTGCGGCGCGCGCGTTCCACCGGCAATGCGCTGCTGAAAGGCTTCGGGCGGCTGTTGTGGCGCGCGACCGGCGACGGAAGCGCCGTCGCGGTCCGGCCGGCGCGCTCGTTGCTGCGCTTCTTCGACGGCGGCGGCGGACCGGCGATCGATTTTTCGAACCTCGAGACGCGGCTCGGCGCCGCGGCCGTCGCGCAGGCCGAAGGGGAGCTGACGGAGGCGCTGACCGCGGCGCGCGATGCGGGGCGGGACGTCGTCTTTCCGGGCCTGCTCTGCATCACGACCCGGAGGGCGCCGGCGGTCGCGTCGAAGAACCCGCGCGATGGATCGACATTCACGATCCCGGGACACCTGCTGCCGTTCTTCATCTTCGACGACGCCGTACCGGCCGCCGCCCACGCGCCGTCGCCGGCCGCGGCGACGCGCGTCTGACGGTCGGCGCCACGCGGCGGGCCGCGCCGGGGCATACTGACGCCGCTCGCATGACCACCGCCGTCACGACCGCGCCGTCCCGACGCCCGATGGCGCCCGGGCCGAAGGGGCATCCGCTGCTCGGGATGCTGCCCCAGTTCCGCGGCGATCGGCTGGGGTTCATCGTCCGCACCGCCCGCGCCTACGGGGGCGTGTCGCGCTTCATCGTGCGCGGGCGCTCCGTCTTCCTGGTGAGCGATCCCGCGGGCGCGAAGCACGTGCTTCAGGACAACGCCGAAAATTACGGCCGCAAGACGCGCGCCGTCCAGGCGCTTCGCGAAACGCTCGGCAACGGTCTGCTGACGACGACCGGGCCAGCGTGGTGGCGCAACCGACGGCTTGCGCAACCGAGCTTTCACAAGCAGCGGCTGGCCGGTTTCGCTACCATCATGTCGTCGTCCGCGGCGGACTTCGTCGACCGCCTCGGGCAGCTCGGCGAGGGCGGCGCCGCCTTCGACATCGTGCCGGAGCTGTCGCGCCTCACGCTCCGGATTCTGGGGCGCTGCCTGTTCGAGCGCGATCTGACCGACGCGGCCGACGCCGTGGGCGGCGCGCTGCAGGTCGTCCTGCACCACACGATCGGGAAGCTGGGCGCGCTGTTCCCGCTGCCCGGCGTGGTGCCGACGCCGAAGAACCTGCGGTTCCGCGCGGCGCTGCGCGCGCTGGATCGCGTGGTGCTGTCGCTGATCGCCGAGCGCCGCCGCGACGCCGCCGATCGGGGCGACCTGCTGTCGATGCTGCTGGCGGCGCGCGACGAGGAGACGGGCGAGGGCCTCGACGACCGGCAGCTCCGCGACGAGGTGATGACGCTGCTGCTGGCGGGCCACGAGACGACGGCGATGGCGCTGTCGTGGGCGTTCTATCTGCTGTCGCTGCATCCGGGCGCGCGCCGGACGCTGGAGCACGAGCTGGACGCCGCGCTGGCGGGCGGCGCCGCCGCCGGCGGCGAGGATCTCCCGCGCCTCCGCTACACGCGGATGGTGCTGGACGAGTCGCTGCGGCTCTATCCGCCCGCCTGGGTGGTCACCCGGTCGGCCGACGGCGACGACGAGATCGGCGGTTACGCCGTTCCGGCCGGGTCGCGCGTGCTGGTCAGCCCGTACGTCACCCAGCACGACCCGACGCTGTGGGAGGATCCTGAGGGGTTCGATCCCGAGCGCTTCGCGCCCGGCACACAGGAAGGGCGCCCGCGTTACGCGTATTTTCCTTTCGGCGGCGGCCCACATCTTTGCATCGGCGCCGGCTTCGCGATCATGGAGGCGACGATCGTGCTGGCGACGGTCGCGCGCCGCCTTCACCTGGATCTCGAGCCCGGGCGCCCGGTCGGAATGGACGCGCTCGTGACGCTGCGACCGACGCCCGGGATCTGGGTGACGGCGCGCGCGCGCTGACGCAGCGCCATTTTTGAGATGTCTTCGGCGACGCGGTCTGTGCGACCCTGCCGCGATGCCTTTCGACAAGCTTGGTTTACGGTTCGCGATGGTTCTTCTCACCGGCGCCGCCGGATGCATCATCCACGACAGCGGTATGGGCGCGGCCGGCGCCGCGGTGGGCGGCGCCGCGCTGCCCGCGTCGGATCAGAAGCCCCTTCGTCAGGCGGGGGCGGCGGCGCACAAGCGGATCGGGACGGCGATCATGAGCAATCAGCTCGGCAACGGGCGGGAGAGGGCGCTCATCGTGCGCGAGTTCGACTCGCTGTCGCCGGAGAACGAGATGAAGTGGGAAGCGGTCGAACCGCAGCCCGGTCGGTTCAGCTTCGAGGCGGGCGACCGTCTGGTCGACTTCGCGGCCGAGAACGGCATCCGGATGCGCGGGCACACGCTGGTCTGGCACCAGCAGCTGGCCTTTTGGGTCAAGGGGCTGAAGGCCGATGCCCTGCGCGCCGCGATGGTCCGCCACATCCAGGGCGTCGTCGGGCACTGGAAGGGGCGGATCGCGCAGTGGGATGTCGTCAACGAGGCGCTCGCCAACGGCGACAGCGGCGCGCTGCGCGACGATTCGCCGTTCGCCGTGCTGGGACCGACGTTCATCGACGAGGCGTTCCGGCTCGCGCATGCGGCCGACCCGGCCGCGCAGCTCATCTACAACGACTACGAGATCGAGGGTGGCGACACGCCGAAAGGAGAAGCCGCCTACGCGCTGTGCAAGCGCCTGAAAGAGGCGGGCGTGCCGATCACCGGCGTGGGGTTCCAGATGCACGTCGACCCGCGGCAGTGGCCTTCGGCCGAAACGATCCGAAAGAACATGGAGCGCTACGCGGCGCTCGGGCTTGTCATCGAGTTCACGGAAATGGACGTGCCGATGGGCGCGCTCCCAGGCGACATCAATGAAAAGCTGCAGAAGCAGAAGGAGATCACCAAGGAGATCGTCGCCGCCTGCGTCGCCGTCGACAAGTGCACGGGCATCACGTTCTGGGGCGTCAGCGACGCTCATTCCTGGCTGGACACCGCCGAGTGGGCCCACCTGCGGGGCCACGGGCCCCATCACCCGCTGCCGTTCAACTCGGACCTGCAGGCGAAGCCGATGGTGTCCGGAATCATCGAGGCGCTGGAGAAGCGGTAGCGGCGCCGGCCGCCGCGCGCCCGCCGAGGTGGCCGCTACCAGGCCATCATCGGGCCGAGGTTGTGGACCTTCGTGAACCCGTAGGCGCGCAGCAGCGCCGTCGCGTGCGAGCTGCGATGGCCGCTGCGGCAGTAGACGACCACCTCGCCGTCGCGCGGGCCGACCTCCGCCAGTCGCCGATCCAGCTCCTGCACCGGGATGTTGACGGCGCCGGGCAGGTGGCCGCCCGCGAACTCTGCGGGCGAGCGGACGTCGAGCAGCCGCGCGCCCGCCGCGACCAGCTTGCGTGCGTCGGCGCCCTGAATCTCGCGGCCGCGCCCGAACACGAGGTAGAGCGCGACCGCGACGGAGCTCAGCGCGCCGAGGATCACCAGCCTGCGCAGCATGGACGTGAAAATATACCTCGCCGCGCGGCGCGCGCCGCGGCGCCTCGGGTCACGGGGTCGGCGGCGGCTGCGTCCCCTCGGCCGGCGGCGGCGTCCCCTCGTTGTCCGCCGGCGCGCCCGGGGTCGGGTTGGCGATCTTGTAGTCGAGCACCTGCACCGCGTGCGCCGCGCGCAGCGAGGCCTCCAGGTCGGCGACCCACCGCTCCTCCACGACGGCGACGATCCCCGACATGCCCGGGTCCAGCGACGACTTCATCTCCTCGATCTTCTCGCGCGGGATGCCGACCGCGTTGCCGGTCAGGTACCCGATGCCGCCGCCCGCGGCGGCGCCCGCCGCTATGCCGAGTGGCCCGCCCAGGACGCCGACCAGCGCGCCGACGATCGCGCCGGTGCGCGCGTGGCGTCGCTGCGTCGACTTGACGTGCACGCGCCCTTTCTGATCCTTCGAGACCACCGCGTACGAATCGATCTGAATCAGACCCTTGCGCTGGCCGTCCTTCATCGCCGCGAAGGCGTCCTTGGCTGCCTTCTCGTTGTCGTAGACCGCGAAGATCAACGTCTGCGGCGCCGGACCTTGCGCGCTCGCCAGCCGGATCGCCCCCAGCGCCGCGACGCCCACCAGCACCGACACCCACCTGCGGACCGAACCTGACTGAACCATGCTGCGCCCCCCTTCCTTCGACTCCGCAAAGATGGCGGCGCCCGTGCGCGCGACGAGACGCGGCGCCACCTGATTCAGACGCGATGATCCATCGGGGCGCGCCTTGATTTTCGCCCGCCCGTCGCCACAGTGGGTAGGCACTCGATGAGCCGTGCAGCCGGGGGGAGTCGGTGACGGAAACCAGGGCGCCTCGGACAACTGTTCAGCTTCCACCGCGCGGAGCGGGCGCCAAGGTTCTGCTCGTCGACGACGACTTCGCGATCCTGGACGGCGTGTCGGACTTCCTGGAAGGCGAGGGCTATTGCGTGGTCCCCGCCAGCAACGGCATCGACGCGCTGAACCAATTGCGGTCGGGTCTGCGGGTCGACGCCATCGTGCTCGACGTGATGATGCCGATGATGGACGGGTGGGACTTTCGCGCGGAGCAACTCTCGGATCCTTCCCTGCGCGACATCCCGGTGGTGGTGATCAGCGCCTGCGGCTTTGCCCGCGACACCCTCCAGCACCAGTTCAAGGCGCATGAAGTGCTGTCGAAGCCGCTCGAGCTCGAAAGTTTCCTCCGCGCCCTGCAGGCAGCCTGCGGCCGCGGCAGCAATCCTGGATCGACGCCTCCGTCGCGCACGCATTAGGACCGCCGGACGGCAGCCGGCGGAGGAGCGTCCCGCCGCCGTGGCGTTCGCCCGCAAGTCGTTCTAATAATTGACCACGGCCGGAGTGGCGAAACGGTATACGCAGCGGACTCAAAATCCGCCGCCCGTAAGGGCTTACGAGTTCAAGTCTCGTCTCCGGCACAAGCGAAGTCGTTGGCGAATTCTCTTTGGACGGGGTTGGGGCGATGGCGACGTTAGGAGCGCGTCGCGTACTAACTGCGTACTGGGCGATCGGCGCTGCCCCGGGCTTGATCACGGCGCTGGTGCGCGCGCTCTAGCAGGGTGCGTGCTGCCGCCTCTGCTGTGCTTGATCTGCCTGCGCGCGTCGCCGACGACCGCTGCCGCTCTGGAATTGGTCGATGATATCCTCTCCGGCGTAGCGCGGCGTCGTTCCAGTCCGAGCCACGCGGGCAAATGTCGACCAGTCAACTGATCGTGGCGGTGGCCGTCGCCTTCTCTGGTCTTTATGGCGGCGGTTGCCGGAGGAGATCGGAGGCGACGGCCGAACCGACCGCGAAGTCGACGGCCGCGGCGCCCGTTGTCCCGCCCGCGAGACCCCTGAAGCAGGTTCTGGAAGAGGAGATCGGGCGCGGGACGTCGATCGCGATCCTCGCATCGGACGATGGCGTGCTCGCCGCCTCGGTGGACGGCAAGCGACAACGTACGCTCGTCTCTGGTCATGCGGCGGGGATCTTCGTCGACAACCGGAGCGACGCGCTCTGGTACAGGATGACGACTTCAACGTCGTTGAAGGACGGGAAAGAGAATTGTTATGTCCTCGATCTGCGCGCGCCGGAAGCGCGGCCTCTCCTGGTCATCTCCGGCGTCGATTACATGAACGATCCGGACGTTGCCTACGAGCATCCTTACGAGACCGTTCCGCCCGCGGCGAACGGCAGCATTCTCTTGCTGAAGGCATCGGGCCCGATTCTTCAGCGCCGGATAGACACGTGTGGCGGGCGCGAGCGCGATGGTTGTCCCAAATACAAGCGCGTGGCCTGCGCGCAGGGACGTCCAGAGACGAAGTGCCTCACCATCGATCCCGGGGCTGTTCCCCTCCTGACGAACCTGGCCGAGCGCGGGGTTGGGCACAGTCTGTTCTTGACCGCCCACCATCGTAGGGTTCGGCAGCACGTGGAGACGGAGGACGCCGAATGCCCCCCCTGCGGGACCGCGACCCGGGTGCCAGGCACGAGCTATTGGTCCGTGCTGACCCAGGTCCTGGGCGATTTCTGTCACGTGTCTGCGGAGCTCTACGATCCGAAGACAAAGGAGTTCATAGACGCCCAGTCCGGAATGCGCGCGCCGCACCCGTACCAGGATGTCGACACCACCTTCGACGGCGTCTGGACCGCGAGGAATGGCGACGCCTTCATCCGCGGCGACCAACTGCGCACGTTCACCGCGGGCAGGCTGCAATGGAGCGCGCACTACCGCGCGGGAGGATTCCTGGGCGGGGCCTGGTGGCTCCCCAACGTCGACATCTCATGCGGGGACGATCCCGCCGCCGAGGAGGAAGAGGATTCCCCGGAGTGAGTTCCTGCGGACACAAGAAATAGATCACCTGCCGGTCATGCGCGCGTGGATGCGATGCACGATTCCGGTCGGCTGGAAGTCTCCGATCTGAACGGTCTCGTTCCCGATCGAGATCGAGAGCTGCTCGTACCAGCTGTCGGGGGCCGGTGGCCTCCTCATAGGGCGCTCCCGCCACGCCTCGAGCTCGACGAGAAGCTCGATCACAGCGAGCAGCTTCTTGGTGGCGAGGGTACGACGGCGCTTGGTCTCGATGAGCTCGCCGGTTCCGCGCAGCTCGGCCGTGATCTCGCCACCCCCGCCGGGAGGTGGAACCCGGACGTGATAGCGGATGATCAGGTCCGGAGGCACGAGACGCGTCGCGATGATCTGCTTGAGTGCTGCCGCGATGCTCGGACCGCTGAACGCGCGTGCCAGCTGGACCGCGATCATCGCGAGATGGCCATTCGGTAGGGCCCACGTCCATTCGAAGTGTTCACCTCCGGCGTCGATGGCGAGGTGTGCACACGCGTCGGCCGGCGGCATCGGACCGGGGCGGTCGAGATCCTCGGAGCGCGCGAGGATCGTGGCGATCAGGCTCACGATATCTCGCGTGTCGATCGTCGTTCGCGCGAGCTCCTCGCCGGTGGGAAGTCGCCGCGTACGTCGCGCGCTGCCGTCGCCGTTGACTTCGAAGCTGTCGCCGTATCGGGCTGCGGTGTAGGCGACCCGCAGATCGGCAGGAACCTTTCCGGTCCGTGGAATGGCTTCGAAGATCTTCAACCACGACATGGTACGCGACAGGAGCCGGGCTCTCAGCACGCTGATACGATACGCTGTGCAGATTGGCGAGCTCGAGGTGCTGGTCGAGTGATTACAGCACAATGACGCGCGCCTGCGGGAGCTCGAGCCGGTCGACCGGGCACAGCTCGCCACGACCGGCCGGTAGCCGCAGCCCGGCAGGGCCCGTAGGGCCCGGAAATTCGAGGAGGGGGCGTGGACGGAAGGGGCGACTATCGATCCTAGATTCTGCACCAAATTCTGCACCAAACGTTGTCTCCTGGGGTTGCATCGCGCGCGACAGACACAGGACTTCCAGCGTCGAACCTCGCGTGCCCTCGGAGGTTGTCGCACCAGACGCGACTGGGCGCGACAACAGGCGGTCACTCAAAATCCGCCGCCCTTACGGGCTTACGAGTTCAAGTCTCGTCTCCGGCACAAGCGAAGTCGTTGAGGAATTCGGCGACTCCACCGACGGTGGCGCAAGATGCGTCTCGTTCCGTTCGGCCTGCGCGCGGTGGTCACCGTCGCCGCCGGGACGTTCGCAGCTCATCCCTATTGGGTGGGGACGGTCTCCTGCCAGAGCTGGACCTTGTCCTTCGAGCCATCCACGAGGGTGACGGGGCGGTACTTGCCTCTGCGAACGCACATCATGAAGCGCTCCTGCGCCTTCAGAGACTTGTTGGTTTCGAGCACGGAATGCAGCCCGGGCGTCAGCGACGAATCCAGGACCACGTCGTACAGGCTGCTGCCCACGCGCCCGACCGCCGTTCCGATCGCGACGATCTTGCCTGCCCCGATACACTCGGGCGCCGTGTCAGTCGAGGCAGTCGAGGATTTCGTGGCAGGCGCCGCGCTCGCCGCGACGGCCGTCTTGAGGGCGAGGCAGGCGTCGCCGAACCCCGCATCGCAAGCCTTGGTGATCCTGGTCTGAGCGCCGGCCGCATCGCGCGCGACCAACTCACCCTTCGCCAGGAGATCGCCAGCCCGGAAGCAAGCCTCCGGATGTCCCGCCGTGCACGCTTTGTCGAAGAACGCGAGCGCGCGCGCACCATCGCGGTGCTCTCGGCCGCCAACGTCCAGGCGGTCCCGCGTCCACGAACCGGCAGCGTAGAGCCGGCCGATCACGAAACACATGTCCTTGCCGCCTCGATCGCACGCCGACGTCATGAAGTACTCGGCCGCTTCGGGCGAGGTCTCGTACCCCCGCGGCTTGAGATGGACCTCCCCCACCTGGGCACACCGCTCGGCATTTCCGTCGAGGCAGGTGATCGCCTTGCACGCGGTCTCGAAGCCACGGTCGCACGACGTCTTCAACTTTGCCCGGTCCGGCGGTTGCGTCGGGATCGCTGCCAGCGCGACGTGATAACAAGCTTGCGGACCATAACGGTCGGCGCTGTCTCCTTTGGAGTTACACGCTTTCAACATCAGGCGGCGCTCTTCGGCCGGGTTCCTGTCAACGTATTCGCCGCCGTCGAGCGAGCTCGCGGCGTAGAAACATTTGGACGCGTCGTCCTTCTTGTCGCAGTCCTGGACTTCGCCGCGGAACGTCTTCTCGGCGTCGACGCTGCTCTCAAAGCGATTGCACGACTCCTTTGCGCCGAGCGCACAGCCGCGCTTCCATAGGGCTCGCGCCTGCGCATTGTCCTGGGGCACCCCTGCGCCGCTGGAATGCGCTTGCCCGGCCAGGTTGCAGCCCTGTGACCACCCGAGCTCGCACGCCTTCGCATAGGACTGCGCGGCGCCCGCCTGGTCACGCTCGCCGGCGAACTTGCTGTCCAGGAAGATTCCGAGGACCGTGCATCCGAAGCCGCTGCCGGCGTCGCATGACTTCCGCGCGAGGTCGAGAGCCGGCGCACGCTCCGCCTCGTTGTCCTTCGCCGTGCCCATCATCCAGGCGAGGCTCGCACAGCTACCCGCGTGCCCGAGGTCGCAACCCTGTCGGTACCACTGGCGCGCCGTCGCGGCACTCTTGTCGACGGTCTTGCCCTCTTCGTACAAGCCCCCCAGCGCCTCACAGGCATCCGGCACGCCGGCCCGACACGTCGAAGTGAATCGTTCGAGGTCCAGTCTCCGGAAACGCCGCTGGTGGCACGACCAGTTGTCTTCGAGGTCGCACCCATGCTCGAACATCACCAGCGCGTCGTGGTCTGCTTTCGCGCCTTCCAGAAGATCGCCCCCCTTCCCGCACGCTTCACCGTCGCCCAGGAAACATCCCTTCCTGTACATGGAGATCACGCGGGCGGCGGGCGCCGACGCCCTCTTCGCGAGCGTTGCCGCGAGCGTGCACCCGTCGGCGCTGTTCAGGTCGCACGCGCGCACCGCCGTCGGTGCGGCGAGCTCCTGCGATCCTCCCCCCTTGCCGTGATAGTGGGCGTAGGCGAGTTGAGTGCAGGCCGCGGCCGAACCGCCCTCGCACCCGAGCTTCAGGATGGGCAGAGCCTCCTGCTGCGAATCGGTCCTGCCGGTACGGTACAGGGCGATACCGGCGTTGGCGCACTGGGCGGCATCTCCTCGAGAGCACTCCATCTTCCACGTGTTGAGCGAGGTCTCGAGCTGCGCCTTCTCCTCCTCGTCGAGCTGGTGGCCGCTCTTGTTGCAGTCTTTGCTTTTTTCGCACGCGAGGCGCTCGAACTCTGCGGTGGTGCGCCGGTCCTCCACTGACCGGCCGTCCTCGTAAAATTTCGAGATCATCGTGCAGGTGTACGCGCTTCCAAGCTCGCACGCGCGCAGATACGCCTTGTGCGCGCCGTCCGGGTTGCGGGCGACGGCGATGCCCTTCCGCTGGTAGTTGCCGAACCACAGGCAGGCCAGGGAACTTCCGACTTCGCACCCTCGTCCCAGGAGCTGGAGCGCGGATCGGACGTCAATTGGAACGCCGTCGCCGTAGTGCACCAGGAGACCCGCGCTGACGCACGAACTGGCCTCTCCGGCCTCACAGCCCTTCTTGAATGCGGCCAGCGCCTTCTTCGTATTCGGGGGTGTTCCCGCCTCGCCGTAGGCCTTGAAGCCGGCGGTGAAGTTCGGGGACGGCTGGTGGTCCTTCGACTCCGCTGCCGCAGGACCTGCCATCGCGCCGATCATGACCACCACCGGAATCGTTCTCCGCATTCGTCGCCCCCTGGATAGGTGTGAGTACACGGTATCGGAAGGGAGGTCGTCGGCCTTGACACTCTTCCGGTGGCGACCCTCCCCCAGAAGACGTCGCCGTTGCTGGGAACGCGCGAAGGTGCCCCGTCGCGTCGACCGATCAGAGAGACGGGGCGGTGATCGCGCTTCGACACTCTTTAGTGCGCCTCCGTGCGACAGCTAAGAAAGAAGACGGTTTCATGTCTCCCTGAGATGTCGGAGCCGGTCATGAAGCTTCTCGCGCCGGGAGGCTGGATCGTGACGTACGTATTCGTCGCTTTCATCTTCGCCCGGTCGATCACGAGCCGTCCGTTGGTGACCACGCCGCCGAGTTTCTCTCGGCTGGTTGCTATCACGGTCTTGGGGTCATGCTTGATCACCGTCAACCGCGACGGTGACTTAGTGGCGCCGACAAAATCGTTCAGCTTGTCGCCATCGAGGACATATCGCTGAATTGGCAGCCGAAACCCGGGTGGATCGCCCGCGTGCGGGAAGGCGACCACGCCATCCTGGGTCTCCTTGTCGACTTCACAGTGCAGAGAGAGGGAGTCGGCTTCCTGGTTGCCGCCTTCTGTCTGCTGGGCCACGGCCACTGGTCGCAGCATTTTTGCAGTGTCAGGGATGGCGCATTTTCCGCCGTGAGGTCCCTTCCCGAGGTCCTCGCGGCAACTGCTCACGAAGCAAAACGTCGTCTTCCCCATGCGGGTCCAACCCGCTCGGACGAGCACCGCCGCTTTCTTGTAGAACTTTATTCGAACAGAGCCGTTGTTCACCGTGGCGCTTGCAGTGAGGTCCGGGATTGTTCGCTCGACGAAAGCCTGGCACGCATCCGCGGAGGAAGGCGGATCGTCTTCACCCATTGCCGTCACCTCCAATGCAAAAGGAGTGCTGGCGCCCGGCTCGACGTAGTACGCGAAATCGGGTCCGCAGAGGAGCTGCTCCAAGTTCTTGCTGAGGATGTCCGCCTTGCGAGCACATTTGGGGCGCCACTCGGACGGAAGGTCAGGGAACCGCCGGAGCGCATCGATCGAGTAGAGACGTCCTTCGACTCTGGCCCAGTTGGTACGGGGATCGAGCGCGCCGAAACAGGCTTCTTCTATCCGCTTGGCCTTTTCGCCTTCTGCGCGCGCCTCGGACAGCTTGCCTGCCTGCGCGAGCGCCCTGGCTCCGGAAATTGCTGCCTTGATATCGTCGAGCGCCTGCTTGTTTTCTTCCATCGTGTTACACGTTCGCGAAGGGGCGGGCTCCGCCTTCGACTCTGCGGTCTGGGCGACCGGAGCGACCGTACGCGCCGCTTCCTGGGGCGTCGCCTTGGCCTTGCACCCGGCTCCGAGCAGCAGCACGACCAGCAGCCTCATCGTGCGAGGTAGCAACCCGTCCATTGTCCTCATCAGCACCCGTCCTCCACGCGGCGAGCGACGCCTTGGGCCGGAACATCGTCCATCCGCGCGCATTCTTTAGAAATTTGTACATAGCGAATTGAGCTGCTGCCGATCTCGTGGACGCTGACAGTTCTGCGACGGCGCTGAGCGTTCGGCAGGACGCCGGCGAGCGGCTCGAATCGGTCAGGTCACCTACAGCCGGCGTGCCGTTCGCGCCAAACAATTGGACCGCGGCGCGTCTCAACTGAGCGGCGCACAACACGAGAGGTCCAAGATGATCGGAGCGGGAGCGGGGCGTTGGCTGATGGTGGCGGGCGCGCTGCTCGTTGCTGTCGGCGCGGGTTGCGGCAGCCACGATGGCGACGGGGGGAAAAGCGGATTGGGAGGGAGGGGCGGTGCGGGTACTGGCGGCGCAGCTGAGACGGGCGTTGCGGGTACGGGCGGCGCGAGCACGAATGGCGCCGCGGGCATGGGCGGCTCGACGGTTTCGGGCGGCGCGGGCGCTGGCGGGTCGGTTGGTGCGGGCACGGGCGGCGCTGGCGGCGGCGCAGCGGGCACAGGCGGCGCGGCGGGCGCTGGCGGCGCTGCGGGCACTGGCGGCGCTGCGGGCACTGGCGGCGCTGCGGGTGTTGGTGGCGCGGCGGGCGCTGGCGGCGCTGCGGGCACCGGTGGCGGAAACGCCTGCGGAGCGCTTCCGACCGATCCGGCGGCGCTCGCCGCGATGCTGGGCCTGGTCGAGGCGCAGCTGGTCGCGGCCGGACGCGCGGACGCCAACTTCGCGGCGGTGTTCGGCAATCAGACCGATGCCGTGCTGAGCGCTGCAGACGCGCAGCAGAAGCAGGCCGTGGAAGTTGCCGCGGCGGCGCGGATGATCCCCGTACCGCTGAACGACCCTGCTCCGCTTCCCGACCCCAGCGGTTGCGGCGTCACGGTGACGACGCTGGCGGCCGGCACGGGGCAGGCTTGGGAGTCGGCGGCATTCCTGGCGGCCAGCGAGCTGCTCGTGGCGATGGACGGCAATTCGGCCGATGTCTCGTTCCCGCCCCTCGACGGCGACATGACATTCGGCAACGTCACCGTTCACCTGAATCAGACCACGCGCGTCACGCTCACCCTGGTCAAGAGCCACGCGACAGCGGCCGTGTCGATGACCAAGACGATCACCTCGGCCAACGCGCAAGGCGCGCCGCTCGGATCGACCAGCGAGGTCGCCACGGCGACGATCGACGTCGACTTCTGTCCCGACACCGGAGGGGTCTCACCCGGGACGATCACGGTCACCGGGGATGGGACCGTGAATCCCGCCGGCGGCGGCGCGCCGTCGGCGTATCACGTCCAGGTGACCGGAACGTACAAGATCAACGTCAACGATCAGGCGGCGACGTCGTCCATCGATCTCACCGGAGCGGTCGACTACACGACGAGCGGCGGCGTTCCGCCGGTCGCCGTCTCGGCGACGTTCTCGGGCGCGAACGCATCGATCGCGGTGCAGCGCGCCGTCGGTCCTCCAGGCGACGTCGCGCTGGTCGCGCGTTCGGCCATGATGGTGCCGACACTCGCGTCGACGGTGGCGGAGGGCGGCGCCAAGAAGAAGTGGCAGGGCGGCGCCTGCGTCGCGGTGCAGGCCAACCCGGGGTCGATGACGGTCGCGCCGAGCGCCACGGTGACTGTCACGGCCACGCCGTTTCAGAAATTCGAAATGGCGCAATTCAGCGCGCCCGTGGTGGCGACGTTGAGCGGCGTTCAGAGCCTCGCTCCGCAGAACCAGCCGGTCACGTCGCCCGCGACGTTCACCTACGCGGCGGGAGCCAAGCCGGGCGACCAGGGGACGTTGAACCTGAAGTCGACCTCGAAGCGCGGCATCGGCACGGGGAGCGTGACGTACACCGTGGAGTGCCCTGCGGGGACGCCCACGACGTGCCCCGCCAGCCAGACCCTCAACCCGGTCACGTGCATGTGCGAGGGGTGCTTCATCGATCAGACGGTCGGCATTCCTTCGCATGGCTGCACCTGGAGCGGAACCATCAGCGTCACCGGGAGCAACGCAGGTTCGCTGTTCGACGGGATCACGCAATGGGACTGGGACTTCGAATACCAGGCGTTGTTTTCCGTGGTCAGCGCGGCCGGCGCCGTGGCGGGTCCCGTGACGGGAAAGTGGCACGAGGTCGGTGCGACCGTGTTCGTCGTCGGGGGCCCCATGTGTACCATCACGAATACGGCGGACGACACGTTCTCGGGCACTCAGCAGGCGACGCTCGGCGTAGGCCTCGACAACGGAAAGCCGCTCCTGATGCGGCTCTTGCTGCTCCCGAGGAGCTCGGGGCTGGACGGCACCTTCACCACGCAGGTCTCCGACGCGCTCTGCGGAAGCAACTCCAGCCGGGCCGACCACGTGTCGATCGACCTCTTCGACGGAACTGCGACGCCGACGGCGACGACGTTCACGGGCACCAGCGTCAACCCCATCGGCCCGCCGTTGCCCAGCGGCGGGGACGCGTTGTTGAACGTCAGCTGGAATCTGACCGTCGTGCCGATCTCGTCGTTCCCGTGACGCGTTGAATTTATCGAGACAGACGCAGGTGCGGATAGATGGACGCGCCGGAGGCGGTGTTTAGCTACAATCGCCCGCAGGCGAATCTCCCCCCTTCAAGGAGAGGACATGGCTCCCATCCTGGTGCTGGTCGTCGTTCTCGGTGCGGCTGGAATATGGTTCGTTTCGGCCTACAACCGCCTCGTTGGCTTGAAGAATCAGGTCGCAAACGGCTGGAAGCAGATCGACGTTCAGTTGAAGAGGCGGCACGACCTGATCCCCAACCTGGTCGAGACCGTGAAGGGCGCGATGACCTTCGAGCGCGGCACGCTGGAGGCGGTCATCGCCGCGCGCAATCAGGCGATCGGCGTGGTGCGCGGCGGGGGTGGCGCGGCTGTTCCAAGCGCCGGCGAAGTTCGCCAGCTGGTGGCAGCGGAGAATCAGCTCAGCGGCGCGCTCGGAAAGTTGTTCGCGGTCGTCGAGGCGTACCCGCAGCTGAAGGCGACCGGGAACGCCGCGGCGCTGCAGGAGGAGCTGGCGTCGACGGAGAACAAGATCGCCTTCGCGCGCCAGCTCTATAACGATCAGGCGACCAGCTACAACACTGCGCAACAGCAGTTTCCGACGAACATGGTGGCCGGGATGGCGGGGGCGGCGCCGGCCGAGCTGTGGGAGATCACCGACGCGGCCGAGCGCGAGGTGCCCAAGGTCAACCTGGCCGCGACGTAAGTGAGCGACGGTAGCGATCTGTTCGAGCAGCAGCGCGCCAACCGGCGGGGCACGCGCTGGCTGGTGCTCGGCTTCGTCCTGTTCTTCGGCTGGCTGGGTTTTGGCGGCGACTTCGTCTTTCACGAGATGACGCGCCAGGCGCCGGCCGGCGACTATCACCACGTCTTCCCCTGGTGCACGATCGGCATGGTGATCGTCAGCATCGCGGCCGTCGCGTATGCCTGGACGACCGGACCGCGGAAGGTCCTTTGGTCGACAGGCGCGCGTCGCCTCGAAGAACCGTCGACGCCCGAGGAGAAGCAGCTCGCGAACGTCGTCGAGGAGATGGCGATCGCGTCGGGATTACCGGTGCCGGAGGTCTACCTCGTCGGCGATCCCGACCCGAACGCGTTCGCGACCGGCTGGAGCGAGGAGGCGTCGGCGATCGTGGTGACCGAAGGGCTGCTTCGGATCTGCTCGCGGGACGAGCTGCAAGCGGTCATCGGCCACGAGATGGGGCACATCAAGAACCTGGACGTACGGATGATGACCTTGCTGGCGGCGCTGGTCGGCGCCGTCGCGCTGATCCACGACGGCGCCTCGCGCATTCTGAGCAATGGCAGCGACACGAGCCTGTTGTCGACATCCCGATCGTCGTCGTCGTCGTCGCGGTCGTCGGACGAAAAAGGCGGGGGGGTCGGGGTGATCGTCGTGATCGTCGCGGCCCTCTGGATCCTGTCTTTCCTGTTCGCGCCGCTGATCACCCGGCTGATGGCGCTCGCGGTCAGCCGCAAGCGCGAATTCCTCGCCGACGCGATGAGCGCGCAGTTCACCCGCAACCCCGGCGCGCTGGCCCACGCGCTGGAAAAGATCGACGACGCCGACGCGCCGACCGTCAGCATCAGGGGTGCCGTTGCTCACCTCTGCATCGCCGATCCCCTGGGCCGACCCGTCAACGGCCGACGTGGGTTCTTCGCGGATATCTTCGGCACGCACCCGCCGATCGAGGAACGCGTCGAGCGGCTGCGCGAGATGGCCTACGAGGGCGGCCCGGCAGCCCAGCCCGCGCCGGCCGGCTGACCTGGTCGCCGCGCAGCCGAAGTGACCGGCCGACGCGGCCAACGCGGGCAGCCCGGCTGGACCCGATACTCGTCCGCCGGGACCAGCGTCGACGTGCGTTAGGATGCTTTCCCCTCCAGAACCGCGCTCGGACGGGCATACACCTATAAGCCCCATGATGCCTCATCGCG
>Ga0066903_100000325_pt1 | contig 28433 bp, 17 predicted proteins | sample PanSoiMetaGPlot1_FD_67491 | JGI IMG/M metagenome (GOLD analysis project Ga0066903, IMG submission 67491) | Tropical forest soil microbial communities from Panama analyzed to predict greenhouse gas emissions - Panama Soil - Plot 1 (version 2) | ecosystem: Environmental > Terrestrial > Soil >... | reverse complement strand
CTCGTTCTGAAAGACCGAGCCCCCGACCGCTATGGTCCGCGTTCCCTCGCCAATGATCCCTTCGACTTGGTTTTGGGTGCTCGTCGCGGAGCCGATTGACGACTGTGCAAGCGCAACCGTTGGGTGCAATGCCCAAATCGAGATAACGGTGAAGATTGCAACAACACGCCCCAGCATGCGCCAACATCACATGCTCGTCCAACTGTGACAAGCCCGTGCTTTGTGGGTATCGCGACAATGGCGGGAAGTGTTGCAATATGGAAACACTTGGCGGATTCTGCCAGCGGTCGGGTTTCCTAGCCCGGCTTATTTCTCTGTCATGACGTAAGTGGCGTCCCAGTCGGGCGGCAGCGCCGCCTTGCGCAGCACTTCGATGCGCGAAAGGAATAGCGCATAATAGGGCTCAAGACGGGTAATTCCAACCGCACGGCACTTGGCAATGATGGACTCGGCGTCAGTCCAGTGTTGGGCCCGGTAGGCCTCCAAAAATTGCGCGTGGATCAGCTGAAGGCGATCGAGTTGCGCCCGTTCGTGATGCAGTAGTTCGAGAAACGTGAACAGCTTGGTCGGGCGATTGCGCCCTTTCACCCGTACGGCGTCGAGTTCGAGGGCCGGAAACGGCGCAACCGCCATAGTTTGCTCGCCAATCACCGCTGTTAGGCCATAGATTTTCGAGAGTCCTTCCAACCGAGACGTTAAATTGACATCGTCGCCGATCGCGGAATAGTCGAAACGCAGGGCCGATCCCAGGTTGCCGACACAGCAACTGCCGGAGTTGATGCCAATGCCGATCCGCACAGGCTTGAACGGCCGCTGTTCGGCAACGGCCCGCTCACTCCATTGCCGGTTCAACGACTCCATCTTGCTCGCCATGGCAATGGCCGATCGGCAGGCGTGGACAGCGTGATCCGGATCGTCGAGCGGCGCGTTCCAGAAAGCCATGATTGCGTCGCCCATGTATTTGTCGATGGTGCCGCGGTTCTCCAGGATGATGCCGCTGAGAGGGGTCAATAGCTCATTGATAAAGCGGGTCAATTCGGTAGCGCTCAGCTGCTCCGAAATCGACGTGAAATCGCGCACATCGCAGAACATCAAGGTGATGTCGCGGATTTCACCGCCGAGCACGAGCCGTTCCGGATCCGCTATGATCTGCTCCACCACCGAGGGTGCCAGATAGCGCCCGAAGGCGAGGCGGATTTCGCCACGCTGTGTCTCGACGCGGCGGAATATGTAGAAGGTGGTCGCGGTAATGAAGCACCCGAGCGACAGCGCCGGGAACAAAGGATCGAACAGAAGCGCCCAATAAACGAAGGCCGCCCAACCGCCCGCGAGGATGCCGACAACACAGGCGAGCCCGATAACCGCGGACATGCGGGCCGATATGCGGGGCATCAGGAACGCCAGTCCGAGCCCCAGGGCGAGAACCACGAACTGTTCCAGCGCTGGGGCATAGTCCGGCCGGCTCAGGTAGTTACCCGTGAGAATATGCTCGATCGTCTGAGCATGGATTTCAACGCCCGCAACCGCGGCATCGAGCGGAGTGGCACGCGTGTCGAACAGGCCCGGGGCGCTCGACCCAATGAGGATGATCCGCCCCGCGATCTCCTCTCGCGCGATGTCGCCGGACAGCACCTTCCAAGCCGGAATGAACGCTTGAGGTTGGCTGTGGCGAAACCGCAAGGTCAGGCCGCCATCCGCGTCAGTGGGAATTTCGAGGTTGCCGATACCGATGTGATTGAGGCCGGTGCTCCCGCCCAACGCGGTCTCGCCGTTGGCGTTGGATGATTTGAGCAAGTAGGTCGAGGCATCCCGTGCGACACGCAAAGCTTCGGCTGCGAGTGCAGGAACGAAGTTGTCGCCCAGCCGGTAGATGAGGGATGCGCGGCGAACCACCTGGTCGCGATCCGGGATCCAGTTGATCGCACCCACGCCTCGGGCGGCCTGTTCGATGACTGCGATGTTGCCGGTTCCCCCGGTGAACCCAATTACAAATTCGCGCGGGTCATCGCCTGCAATGGCGAACCCGGCCTTGGGCTGGAAAGCCGCATTGAAGCCGTTGGTTAGAACAACGGCGAGAACACCAGGGGCGGCCGCGAGCGCACTCGCGAAGGCACGGTCATTTCCGGGCGTGTTGGCCGCGATATCGCTGAGTGCCTTTGCCTGATCGGCGGGCAACCGCTTGACGATCTCTTCCACCGAAGACTGGTCAGGCTCGGAAAACAGAATATCAAATGCAATCGCTGCAGCGCCTTTTTCGGAAAGCTCTGAAACCAGATCGCCAAGCGTTGTCCGCGGCCACGGCCATTGTCCGTAGCGGTTGAGCGAATCTTCGTCGATGTCGACGATGCGGACCGGAACGTTCGGGTCGTAAGGCAACGGGTGGAGGCGCTGATACCCGTCGAACGCGATCAACCGCAACGCGCGAACGAAGAACGGATCCATCGACCGCACGACCGTTGCGGTCGCTAGCAGGCCGCATACGAGGAGGACATAGAATCGGTTCGCCCAAAAGACACTACGCGCACGCTCATATTTAAATCGACGCTCGCGTCTTGGTTTCCGCGTCAGCATTGGGTTGAAGGCGCCCGGATCACGCTGTCGGCTGGTCCAGTGGATCCCCGATCAGAAGGTCTTCAGGAATGCGATCAGCGCTTCTTTGTCGGCATCACCGAGACCCGGCTCTTCGGAAAAGCTGCTGGTCCCGAAGTAATGGCCGCGATTCACGACGAAGTCAGGGCATTTGTTCATACTCAGCAGATAGTCGTTCAAGCGTCGGGTGGCACCGTCACGGTCCGTTTGGCTATTTGCCGCGTTCAGCGCATTCAGCTCGCGCCTGACGCCCCAAAGCACCCCAAGCAGCTTGTACGTGTGCGCGATCCAGTCGACGAAACCGCCCGATTCGGGGGCCAGCTCAAGATTCGAGAGAAGAGTGACAGGGGTTCCCGCGGGGATCGGCCCGAAACGCACCCCGGAGTCTAGCGCATCGGTCTGGAGCGCGACATTTCGCCCGCCCACGGTTGCCGGATGGTCGAGGGTAAGGACGCGGCTCGCGGCGTCGAACACCGCCGCGCGACTGCCGGGTGGAATGCCGGGTCCAGACACCGGTGACCCAGCGTGGAAGGTCGCAAGTGGAGCCGCAACCTGCACACCAGTGACCGCTGCGCTGCCGGCGGTGGTCGTGCCGCTGAAGTTATATCGGCGGGTAGAGACGTGGAACAGGTCGGGAGCGAGCCAAGCCAGGAAGCCGATGGTGGATTGTACCGGCCCGGGCAGCTGACCGAGCGGTATATCCAGATAGGCTGGCTCCGGCAGGCGATCGATCGTGCCCGGCGAGGTCTGTCCGAGTTTGGCGTCGCGTTCGCGCCGCTCAGGCCATAGCATCTTGCGAATGCTGTCGTCGAACGACCGCATGCGCCCGGCAGTCGACGGGTCCGGATCGAAGCGGCCGACCGAGTTGTTCAACAGGAACGGAGCCGTCGACCACAGCGATACAAGCGACGGCACGCGAGTGTATCCGCGGCCTCCTGCCGGCATCGAAAACCGCCGTTCATCTCCACTGAGCGGATCGACAACAGACACATCACCCACCGACGGCAGGTCCTTGTAGGTTTGCGACGAGAAATCGTCCCAGATGTTCCCCTGGATGGAATTGGTGGCGAGCGGACTGCACAGGTTGGTCTGAAGGAGGCTGACCGGGACGCGCAGATCATTCGAAAGGTAGTTGTCCTTTAGAAAATCGTCTGCGGCGACGATGTCGCGCATCGCGGACTTGTAACCGTCAGTCTTGGTCCAAGCCCAGTATTGGTTCCAGCATTGCAGGTAGTTCGGTCCCTCGCAGCGGCCCGGATCGGCCTCTGCCGGCACCGTAGGATACTTGCTGGAATGGCAGCGTGCGCAGCGTTCGGCAAAGACAGTCTTGCCCCGGTCGAGCGTTGCCTTGTCGTCGACGAGATACTGCGCGCCACCAGGCGCGTCCGCCAGGCGATGGCTGCCGTCCGCCTTCATCAGGAAGCGCGCCATGTTGAGCATCTGGTCTTCGGTCGACTGCCAATACGAGGAGTTCTCGCGCGCAATCTTGACCCGTATCGGCGAAATCGCCGTGCCGCCGGCGAGGGGATTGAAGTGAAGCAGCCACTCCTCACTGAACAGCCCGATATTGAGATAGACGCGGTTGAGCGCGGGGAGCACGCCGATCGAATCGGAGCCGTCCTTCAGAACGCGCGGCGTCATGATGGTCGATGGCGGCCGAAAGAACTCGGTGAGCGCACCGTTCGCGACATAATCATTGAATTGCTTGCTGTCGAGATTGCCGCCCGCAAGCGTCTCCTTGCCGAACTCGAGCGCGAGTTTAAGCCGGGCGCCCACATGATAGATTGCGTTCATCGTGCGCGGATTGGTGATATAGTCGGTCGATATTTGCGACGCATCGAGCGCGCCCGGACGCGAGGTGGCCATGAGCTGGTAGAGGAAGTTCTTCGCTTCCACGTTCCAGACGAAGATACGGTCCACCCAGTAATACTGGGCTCCAACCAGGGACGACATATTCTCCCATTTCGGGTTCTCGGGATCGTCTGGCGGTTTAACCGGGTTTGGGCCGATGTGGCAGAAACTGCAGGCCATGCCGACGCGATAGGGACGTATCAGGTCCTTCGAGGTATAGTAGCTTGGGTCCGTGTAAAAGCGGACGGGGTCCCAGGCTCGTTGCGCCGCTTCGTCAAAATCCGGGTTGGGAAACAGTCGCAAGCCGAGAATCCCGCTCGCGTAGCCGTAGAAGGAGCCAACTGGGATGTTCTTTCCGCGCGCGCCGATCTTTACGCCGGGGTATTTGGCCTCGTTCTCGAACGGATCGGCCGGGCAGCCCTGCCTGCGAACGTCAAGCCACAGGCCAAATCGCTCGCGATTGGGCATGGTGGCCTTTTCGAAGCACGGCTCATTGAGCACGCCAAAGTAATTCCAACGGCTGTCCCGGCTGAATTGCAGGCCGGGATATGACGACAGTACCTTCAGGAGATCGAAATTGCCGCGGCTGTAGTTGATCAGCCGGTCCCAGAGCCGGTCGTTCCCGCCTGTCCAGACAAGCCAAGTATTACGGCCCTTGACCTCCTCCGGCGTGAGTTGAATCCCGCCGTCCACCTCCCGGAAAAAATCCTCGTCGGCGGGAGTGAAGCTTGCGGCCGTGCGTTGAGCGAGCCGGGCCTCGTCAAGGACGGACCCGGACCGAGGACCCGAATAAGCGTAGAGGATGCCACCGGCAACAGCGGCGACGGCCACAAGAGCAAGCAGCCTTTTTGCCGACATTCTCACGCCCATCAACGCCCTAGCCCTTGCGATATTCTTAGAGACATCGTTAGCTGCTTTCCCGTACAAAAGTTAGCAAACCGCACACGGCTCGTCCATCCGATTGCGGTCTGATCGTCCTGGCACCGTTCGTACCGGCTGTGTCAGGGCGTTGCACGGCGGTCGGCGCGAGCCGCTAGGACCTACGCCGTACGCGATTTGGTCTCTCGCCCACAGGAGAAGGTCATGGGATCCCCCGACCATCTTCACGATCACATCAAAGCCTTGCTGCATAGTGTGGCGCCTCCATCCATGAAGGATCCAGGCGTCCTCGAGGCGCTTGCCGCCGCCACCCGCTGGTTCTCCGTTCCGGGCGGCGAGACTCTATTCCGTCGCGGCGATCCTGCGGATGCGCTCTATTTTGTCGTGAGCGGGGTGCTGGGGGTCATACGTCGGGCGCCTACGGGACCAGAAACGATAATCACCAGGCTCGGCCCCGGCGAGGTCGTGGGTGAGATGGGCTGTGTCACCGGACAGCCGCGAACCGCCACCGTGCGGGCCCTCCGTTCCACCGAGCTTCTCGCCATCTCCTGGGACGAACTGGAACGGATTTCGGCGACAGTTCCCGACGTCCTCAGATCCGTCTGCACGACCGCGATCCAGCGCTTCATCCAAACACAGGAGGGGCGTCCGTCTAGATTCCAGCCGCGGACTTTCGCCGTCATTTCCGGCGGCGATGGCGTCGATTTGCGCGCGGTCGGTGAACAGTTCACCGCCAGTTTGAAAACGGACGGGAGGGCCGTACTTGCAACCCGCGAGGAGTTTCAGAACCTGACTGCCGATCAGCTGTTCCAGATCGAGGACCAGCAAGACTACCTGGTGTACGTGTGCGATCCTGGCAACCGGCCATGGACGTCATTCTGCCTCCGGCAGTCCGATACTGTGCTGGCCGTAGTGCGCGGCGACACCCCCCCGCGCGCCCTGCCGGAGATCGCGGGCCCTGTGAATACCGGCATCCCGGTCGTCTTGATCCTGACTTGGCCAGCCAACAGGCGGCCGTCAAGGACAGCTGACTGGTTGGCGAGCACTGGCCTGTCGCGCCATTTCCACGTGCGCGGACCAGCGGATATGAACCGCGTTAGGCGGCTGCTGACAGGTCGAGGCCTCGGCCTGGCCCTTTCCGGAGGCGGGGCGCGTGGCCTCGCCCATGTCGGGGTGGTGCGCGCAATGCGCGAACGCGGGATAGAGATCGACGTCGTGACAGGAACCAGCGTTGGCTCTTTAATCGGCGCCGGGGTGAGCGGGGAATACAGCGTCGAGCGAATGACCGAGGAAGTACGGCAATTCGCCAAAGGCACTCTGTGGTTTGAGATCACCGTTCCAAAGGTCTCGTTGCTGGCCGGCCGTAACCTCCGCCGTTTGCTGGCTCGCTGTTTCCACGACGACCTGATCGAGGACGCGCCGATTCCTTTTGCCTGCGTGTCCACCAACCTGACGGCCGGTGGGGCGGCCATTCACCGGACGGGACCCCTGCGAACGTGGGTCGGGGCATCCATGGCGGTGCCCGGCGTGTTTCCGCCGACGATCCTTGGCGACACCGTTTACGTTGACGGCGGCATGTTGAACAACCTGCCGGCCGACCTGATCAGGGAAGACGGCGCAAGCTTCGTCATCGGCGTGGATGTGGCGGGAAACGCGCTGGCACAAGATCTCGCTATGCTGAACGCACCACGAATCGATCCCGGACCGACCAATATCTTTGACGTGCTGTGGCGCACCTGCTGCATCGTGGATGACTCGCAGTCACTCGCCCGTCGCCGGCAATGCGACATGCTGATCGTTCCTCGGCTGCAAAACGTGGGCCTCTTGAACTTCCGTGCGTTCGAGTCGATAATAGAGGCGGGGTATCAGTCGGCGCTCAAGATGTTGGACGATTTCGACAAGCGAAGAGCCAATGGTCCGGAAACGCGGCAAGGCGATCCCTTGTAGCCGGCGGCAAACGCCAGTTGCGAAGGGGCGGAAATTCGGAAGCCCGATGCACACTGCATGGCTCGTCTCGCGTCCAAACGGGCGAAACGTTGTGCTTTGTGCACTGGGTTTGCTGCTCGGGAGTACCAACGCCTTCGGAGAAGAGGCGGTGACCGCACCCATTCGCCCGGTCCGGACGCAGGTAGTCGAGTTCAAACAGGAGAGCGAGGCCAGGACCGCGGTCGGTGAAATCAAGCCGCGTTACGAATCCGATATTGCGTTTCGTATTAGTGGCAAAATCGTCGAACGCTCGGTCGACGTCGGCACCGTGGTCCGCAAGGATGCGATCGTCGCGCAACTCGACAAAACCAACGAGGAGACCGCGCTCAGAGTGGCCGAATCGGACGTTGCCGGGGCGTCGGCCGGGCGTGATGAAGCGCGCCGGGATGAGGCCAGGCAACGCGAATTGCTGCCGCGCGGGGTCACGACGCAGGTCGCCTACGACGCCGCCGAACGCCGCCTCAAGCAGGCGGAAGCGAGGTTTGACGCCGCGGAAGGGGCGCGAAAGAATGCAGCCGACCGGCTCAGTTACGCCGTGCTGCGGTCCGACGTCGATGGCGTAGTAACCACTGTCGGTGCGCAGCCCGGCCAGGTTGTCGGAGCCGGGCAGATGGTCGTGCGCATCGCCAGGACCGACGCCAAGGAAGCCGAATTCAAGGTCCCCGAGCGAGCGATACGCGAGCTGCCGCCAAACCCGGTGGTTGAAGTGTCTCTGCTGGGCGATGCCAACGTCAAGGCCACCGGCCACGTGCGGGAAGTGGCAACGACCGCCGATCCGGTGACGCGGACGTTTGCGGTCCGGATCTCCCTCACTGATCCTCCGGAGGCGATGCGCTTCGGCGCTACGGTGCAGGGGCGGGTCATCGTCTGGCAGGAAGACCATGTCGCCCGGCTGCCTTCGTCGGCATTGTTTCGCTCCGACGAGGCGCCCGCGGTCTGGGTGTTCGACCCGAAGGAATCGACGGTCAAACTTCGGCCCGTCAAGGTGCTGCGATACGAGACGAACGACATTTTCATTGCCGATGGCCTTGCCGACGGAGAGCGCGTGGTCACCGCCGGCGTACAGAAGCTGTGGCCAGGAATGCGGGTACGGCTGCCTTGACCGGCTCCGATCGCGGTGGCGTGAACCTGTCGGAGTGGGCACTTCGGCATCAGCCCTTTATCGTCTTCTTGATGATAATTTGCGCGGTCACGGGAACCTGGGCCTATCTGGGGCTCGGCCGGAGCGAAGACCCGCCCTATACGGTCAAGATCATGCTGGTGAAGGCGATCTGGCCGGGCGCGACGCTCGAGGAGACGATCAACCTCGTCACAGACAAGATCGAGAAAAAGCTCGAAGAGGTCCGCCAACTCGATTTCCTGCGGAGTGAAACCAAACCCGGTGAAACCACGATCTACGTCACTCTGAAAGGGTCGGTGGTGCCGAGCCAGGTGCCGGACATCTGGGAGTCGGTCCGCAGGAAAGGATATGACGTCGCCTACACATTGCCGCCGGGGGTTCTCGGCCCGTTCTACAACGATGATTTCGGTGATACCTTTGGGATCATCTACGCGCTGACCAGCAATGGCTTCACGCAGCGCGAGGTGCGCGACGAGGCGGAGAGAATCCGGGCGCGCCTTTTGCGCGTGCCGGACGTCAGCAAAGTCGAGCTCATCGGAGCGCAGGAAGAGCAGATCCACATTGAGTTCCAAACTGCGGTGATCTCCAATCTCGGGCTCGATATCAACGAGGCAATCCGCGCCATCCAGGCCCCCAATATCGTCTCGCCGACGGGCGTCGTCACCACGGACAACGAGCGCATCAATATCCGGATCTCGGGCGCGTATCGCAACGAGGAGGACCTTCGTCGGATCAATTTGCACACGCGTTCCGGCTTTCTCCGTCTGGGCGACATTACGACGATTACCAGGGGCTACGAGGAGCCCAAGCAGCTGTTTCGTTACAACGGCCAGCCGGCGATCGGCATCGCCGTGTCGATGGCCAAGGACGGTGACATCCTCCGGCTGGGCAAGATGATTCGGCAGGAGGTGGCCGCCATTCAGGCGGACATGCTGATCGGGCTGGATTTGAACATCGTGTCCGACCAGGCCACGGTCGTCACGAACGCCATCAGCAGCTTTACGGAAGCGTTGTTCGAAGCCATTGTCATCGTGATGGCGGTCGGCTTCCTGGCGCTCGGCCTGCGTGCCGGGCTGGTGGTGGCGATCGCTATTCCCATCGTGCTCGCAATCACCTTTACGATCATGTTGTTCGCGGGAATCGCGCTACAACGCATTTCTCTCGGGGCGCTGATCATTTCTCTCGGGCTGCTGGTGGACGACGCGATGATTACCGTGGAAATGATGATCTCCAAGCTCGAAGAGAAGATGGACCGGATCAAGGCGGCGAGCTTTGCCTACACCTCGACGGCATTCCCGATGTTGACGGGAACCTTGGTCACGGTGGCCAGCTTCATTCCGGTCGGCTTCGCGCGCAGCGACGCCGGCGAGTACAGCAGCTCGATATTCTGGGTCATCCTCATCTCGCTGCTGGTGTCCTGGCTCGTTGCGGTGCTGTTTTCGCCGGTCGTCGGCGTCTACCTGCTTCCGAAGGAAATGCACAAGGAGGAGCACGCCGAAGGACGCATTGCCCGGTGGTTCCGTGCGTTGCTCCTGCTCAGCCTGCGCCGCCGATACACGGTGATTGCGGCGACCTGCGCACTCTTCGCTGTTTCGCTCATCGGCGCGAACTTTCTCAAACAGCAGTTTTTTCCACCCTCGGATCGACCGGAGCTGGTGCTTTCCCTCCAGCTTCCGCAGAACGTGTCGATCAACGCCACCCAGAGGGCCGCCGACCGGGTCGACGCTTTGCTGCGCAACGACGGCGACGTCGCGTACTGGAGCTCCTATATCGGGTCCACACCCGTCCGGTTCTATCTTCCGCTTGAGCCCGGCCTGCCGAACGATTTCTTGACCAATTCAGTGATCATGACCAAAGGCGGCGCCGCCCGCGAGCGGGTGGAGGCGCGCCTTGCCGAAGCGCTCGAGACCGACTTTCCCAGCGCGATTGGTCGCGTCGTCCCGTTGGAAAACGGGCCTCCGGTGGGATGGCCCATCAAGTACCGGGTGGCCGGGGACGATCCGCAAAAAGTCCGCATGCTCGCGCTCGAAGTCGCGCGAGTGGTCAGTTCCGATCCCCATGTCAGGAACGTGAATTTCGACTGGAACGAGCCGATCAAGGCCGTGCGGGTCGTGCTCGATCAGGACAAGGCCAGGCAGGTCGGTCTGCCGCCGGACGAACTGGCGCGCGCCCTGACTGCCGTCATGACCGGGATTCAGATCACTCAGGTCCGGAACGCCACCTATCTGATAAGCACCATTGCTCGCTCGGAACGGGCAGAACGCGTCGATCTCGCAACGCTGCGCGATCTGCAAATCCAGATGCCATCCGGTCATCCGGTGCCGCTGGGCGACATCGCAACGCTCGAATACACCGATGAGCAGCCGGTCATTTGGCGCCGCAAGCGCCTGCCGACCATCACCCTGCAGGCGGACCTAGTCGCCGCCGAGGGCGCCACGGTCGTGGCCAGTCTCAGCCCGAAGATGAGCGAGCTCAAGCAGCGATTGCCAGCCGGCTACTCAGTCGAGGTCGGCGGCATCGTGGAAGTGAACGACCTGGCCACAGCCTCGCTCCTGGTGGTGGTCCCCGCCATGCTGGTCATTATGCTCACCATCCTCATGATCCAGCTTCACAGTTTCCAGCGGTTGTTTCTGGTCATCAGCGTGGCGCCGCTGGGGTTGATCGGAGTGGTCGCTATCATGCTCGCCACCGGCACCCCGGTGGGTTTCCTTACGATCTTGGGGATCATTGCCCTCATCGGCATCATCATTCGCAACTCGGTTATTCTCATCGTTCAGATAGATGCCAACGTAGCGCAGGGAGAGAGCCCCTGGGAAGCCGTGGTGAACGCAACGATGCACAGGGTCCGGCCCATTCTGCTGACCGCCGCGGCTGCCATCCTGGGAATGGTACCGATCGCGTCCGACATCCTCTGGCGCCCGCTGGCCGCCGCGATGATCGGTGGGCTCGCCACGGCGACGCTGCTGACGCTCGTCTTTCTTCCGGCGCTGTACGTCGCCTGGTTCAGGATACCGGATCCGGCCGGAAAGCAGGCTACCGCGTGATAACCTCAACGCAAATCGACCTCAGGCGATCAAGATGGCGAAACGCGTTTTGTGTCTGGGAGGCGGTTATGTCGCGATGTGGTTTGCCAAGGCGACCCGGAAGTCGCTCATCCGGGGCGAGCTGGACGTAACCATTGTCTGCCGCGACAACTTCCACGTATTTCACGGCTTTGTGCACGAGATGCTGACCGGCAAGCTTCAGCCCGGCCAGATCATCAGCCCTCTACGACGGATCTTCCCGCCGGCCAAATTCTACAACTGCGAGATCGAGTCAATTGACCTGCAAAAGCGAACCGTAACGGCCAGCCGTGTTCTCGACGGTCGGCAATACACGCTCGAATACGACCACCTGGTACTGGCCCTGGGCTCGACTGAAGATTTGTCTCGATATGCCGGCTTGGCGGAGCATGCGCAGAAGCTCAAGACTTATGGAGATTGCCTCAAGACCCGCAACCATATCCTGACGATGCTGGAATTCGCTGCGGTCGAGACCGACAAGGAGGAGCGGCGGCGCCTTTTGACGTTCGTGATTGCCGGCGGCAACTTCGGCGGTATCGAGACCGCAACCGATCTGCACGAGTACCTGTACGCTCTCATCAAGCGAGAGTACTCCCACATTTCCCCGGAAGAGCTGAAGGTCATCGTCGTTCACAGCGGCAATCGCATCCTTCCGGAGATCGAGCGCTATCCCCGGCTTGTGTCCTGGGCGGAACGCCACATCGGTCGACAGAAGATCGAGCTCCGCCTCAACACCAGGGTGAGCGTGGCCACCTCCGAAGAGGTCGTGCTCTCCAACGGCGAACGGATTCCCAGCCGTACCATCATCAGCTGTGCGGGCACCGCGCAGTCGCCGCTGCTGGACACCCTCGATCTGCCGCGCGACGCACGCGGCCGCGTGGAGACCGACGAATTTCTGCGCGTGAAGGGCCGCGACAATCTGTGGGCGGGCGGGGATTGCGGCGCCGTCCCGCATCCCGAGGGCGGCGTCTGTCCGCCGCTGGCGATTTTCGCCCTCACCGCAGGACGGCAGATCGGGCGCAACATCGTCCGCACCGAATCCAACAGGCCGCTGGAGAAGTATCGATTTACCGGCATCGGGGACGGCGTTTCGGTGGGAGGCCGCAATGCGGTCGCCCACCTGCGTGGGATCCAGATGACCGGCCTTGTCGCATGGTTCGCCTGGCGGGTCATGCTGCTGGCTTTTGTGCCGACCTGGGATCGCAAAATTCGCATAGCAATCGACTGGATGCTGTGGCCGATAATCGGGCGCGACATCGTCAACCTGGAGGTCGCGAAGCCGTACGGCATGCGACGCGAGCTGTTCGAGGCGGGGCAGGACATCGTCCGCAAGGGTGACATCGGCCATCGCCTCTATTTGATCTGGAGTGGCGAGGTCGACGTGATCCGGGACGAGGGGGACGAAAGCAAAGTCTTGGCGACGTTGGGGCCCGGAGAACATTTCGGAGAGATCTCGGTATTCGAGGGCTTGCGCCGCACCGCGACCGTCCGTGCCCGCACGCGTGTCGAGCTGCTGTCGATCGGGCAGCAGGAGGCGATCGCCATGGCGACCGTTTCCGACCAGTTCAGTCCGCTGCGCAGTCTGCCGAGGACCGCATCTCGAAGCGAGCCCCCGGCACCAATTGCGCGGCGGGTCGCTCAAGAAGGTCCTTGAAAAGAGGCCGTGACAGGCGCCGCTCCGCCGGAGGCGGCTGACGAATAGAACTGCTGTCCCGCTCGATGCGCTGTCCGCCGACTTCCCAAGGTTCGCCCATCGGCAAATTGCTCGATTCATCCAATTTGGACCTAGCTAACTTGGCGGAAGTTCTTGATTTCAATTACCGAAATCGACTATGTTGTGCGGCCTGAAGTTATCTGGGTTGGGGAAATGCGCGGGAGCGCGGCGGTTCGACAAGTCGCTCGGAGTGTTTGTCCGTCTGACGGTGCGCGTCCGCCCCTGGCGCCGATGGCGATTCCTGATCGCGATACGGACTCTGCTTGCTTGAGCGTGTACATGTGCTTGTACAATTTGTTCTGTACCGAGATAGGGCAGCGTTCGGTCGTCCCTGGGTCGCCGTCATGAACGACATCCCCAAGCCGGACCCCAAGTCGAGCCCCGCCCCGGCGACGGACCCGATCTTTCGGGAGCTTCGCTTCCGCAGCCTGACGGTGAAGAACCGTATTTTTCGCTCCAACGTCTCCGGTCGGTTTGACAACGAAGATGGGTCCCTGACCCAGACCCGCATTAATTGGGAGTGCAAATTCGCCAACGGGGGCGTCGGCGCGATCATCTCGTCCTATGTGCCCGTGCTGATGGAGGGGCGCATCATCGCCGGTTACGCGACCGTACATCGCGATGACTTCATCCCGCTCTGGCAAAAGCTTGGCGACGCGGTGCACAGCTTCGACTCCAAATACATCATGCAGCTGAGTCACTCAGGCCGGCAAATGGACCTTCCCGGGATCCACAATCAGCACCGGCCGGCGCTGAGCTCGACTAGCCGTAAGGACCCGCTGAATGGATTCCTCTGCCAGGCGATGAGCAAAGCTGAGATCGCGAACACCGTTGCGGCGTTCGCGCGCGGCGCTTGGCGGGCGCGCGAGGCGGGCCTCGACGGCGTCGAACTGCATGCCGCCAATGGTTACCTGTTCACTCAGTTTCTGAGTTCGGGCATCAACGATCGCACCGACGAGTATGGCGGCTCGCTGCGTAACCGCGCTCGCTTCCTGCTCGAGGTCATCGGCGCCATCCGTGCGGCCGTAGGACGAGACTTCCACCTGCAAGTGAAGCTCAGCGCAATCGAGCGCAACAATGTGATGCCTTGGGAGGGCAAGGGAAACACGCTAGACGACACGGTGCAGGTCGCGCAATGGTGCGAAGATGCCGATGTCGACGCGATCCATGTCTCGACCGGTTCGTTGTTCCCGCACCCCCTCAATCCCCCCGGCGATCTGCCAATCGACGTGCTCGCCACCACCTACGACGCCATGATCAGCTCGGGCGTCTATGGCCTGCGGAACTTCATGATGTTCCGGTATCCGTTGCTACGTCCGATCTTTCGCTGGCTCTGGTTCCGCCTGAAGAAGGGCCATCCTGTCGAAGCAGTTAGCATCGCTGAGGCGCGCGCTATCAAGGCAGCGGTCAAGATTCCGGTCCTCAATACGGGCGGCTATCAGACCGCGTCGGTGGTGCGCAAAGGCATCGAATCCGGGGCCTTCGATGCAGTTGCCATTGCGCGCTCGCTGATCGCCAACCCCGACCTCCCCCAGCAATGGGCGGGTGGTTTCGACCGACCGGCGGTGCCCTGCACGTATTGCAACAAGTGCCTGGTCAATGCTCCCAAGAATCCCATGGGCTGCTACGAGCTCGCTCGCTTTCCGTCGCGGGAGGTCATGATCGATCAGATCATGAGCATCTATCGCGCACGCCCGCTGTTGCGAACGCCGCTCAAGGCGGAGGTCTAGATGGTCGATCAACCGGTCACCGCTGTCGAGGCGTGGCTGCAGCGCCGCCGGTGGCGCTTACGGCTTGGTCTGGCCGTCCCGCTCCTGTTACTTGCTCTCGCGGTCCTGGTTCTGATTGTCGGCGGGTTTGCGCTGCGGAGTTTCATGGACAATGGCCCCGTTGCCTATGCCTCGATCGAGGAGCATTACAAGTACGGCTCGATCGGGTCCGAGCCAGAGAGCGGAATTCCCTACTGGATCTGGAAAGTATTGCCATCGCTGTATCCCGAGGCATTCGACCATCGGCAGGACTATTCCGCCTTCGGATTCCTCTACGAGCAGGACGCGTCCGGCCGCAAACGCGATCTGCCGATCGGGATTTCGCAACGCAAGGTCCACGGCATCGATGTGGTCTGGCTCAACTGCGCGACATGTCACACCGGCACGTGGCGCACGTCGCCCGATCAGCCCGCACAGATCGTGCTCGGCATGCCATCGAACAACCTTGATTTTTACCGCTTTGTCCAGGTCATCCTGCGAGCGGCAGCCGACGAGCGGCTCGCTCCGGACGTATTGTTTCCGCGGATGGAAAGCGCCGGTGCCCGGTTCAACATGCTGGACAGGCTGATGTGGCGCGCCGGGGTGCTCCCCAATTTCCGCGAAGGCCTGTTGCGAACGCGCGGCCGGCTGCAGCCGCTCCTGGACGAGCAGCCGGCCTGGGGACCGGGCCGGGTCGATACCTTCAATCCCTATAAGGTGCTTCAGTTCGGGATCAGGGCCGACTGCCGCCGTGGCGAGGTAGGCAACTGCCTGGCGCCCGAAGAGGTGATCGGGGTCGCTGATTTTCCGGCGATCTTCAATCAGGACCCGCGCGCACGTGCCAACATGAATCTGCATTGGGATGGCAACAATGCGAGCCTGCAGGAGCGGAACCTGTCGGCTGCAATCGGCGCCGGCGTTACCGACAAGACCATCGATCACGCGGCTATCAACCGGGTCGCGTCATGGCTTGGCACGTTGAAACCGCCCGCAAGCCCACACCGCCCGGATCCCGCTGTAGTTGAGCGGGGCAGGACGGTCTATCGCGAGGCCTGCGCCTCATGTCATGGCCGGCAGGGGAACGGCGATTACGTTTTCGAGGGTGAGAGACTTGGGCAAGTGGAGCCGATCGCCGCGATCGGTACCGATCCCAGCCGGCTCGACTCCTATACCGAGGCGTTCCGTGAGCGTCAGATAAACGAGATGTTTGTCGGCACCGAGTATCAATTTCGCCATTTCAAGAAGACGAATGGTTATGCCGACCTGCCGCTGGACGGCCTTTGGCTGCGCGGTCCCTATCTCCATAATGGCTCCGTTCCCACTCTAGCCGATCTCCTAAAGCCGCCGGACCAACGACCCAAGACCTTTGTGCGCGGTCTTGACGTGATTGACCCGGCCAATGGTGGCTTTCAGTCGCCGCCCTGCACTCCCTCCGCGCCACCGCCGAAAGGCTTCTGCTTCGACACGACACTGCGCGGCAATGGCTCAGGGGGCCATGTCTATGGCGTGGAGCGCAGTGCGGCCGACAAGTCCGATCTCCTTGCTTATCTACTGACCTTTTGAGCTCGGGAGCGGTACATGACCGGAGCGCTCACGGTTGGCTCGACTGGGGACCAAGTCCGGCCCAACCGGACGCGGAGCACGAGGCCTTCGTTCCGGAACGCCGGCAGAGCCGTTTCGCGGTGATGCCAAACATGAGCAGCCGTCTTGCGGCTGTGCTCGAAGTATCGACTGAAGGTGAGACAAATGGCCAACGTTCCCACGACTGCCACGATATCGATCGCTGCCCCTCGCGGGCCATTCTACAACTGGCTCATCCTCCGCGTATTCACCGATGAACTCGATAAGATCCTGCTGGACTCGCCCGGCTTTGCTGGTGTGGCCAGCACATCGGGCAGGACCAATTCGTGGAACGTGAAGGGGGCGACGCGCATCGTTCACCTGACCGACGGGACATCAACCCGCGAGACCGTAACTGCGGCCACGGCGCCAGACTACTTCGCCTATCGCCTCACCGAATTCTCCAGCCGCAGCCTTCGCATGCTGGTCAATGAAGCGCGTGGGCAATGGTGGTTTACCGACGAGGGCACCGGCACCCACGCCAAATGGACCTATACGGCCGAAAGCAAGGGCCCACTGACCGCCCTCATCCTCATTCCGGTGATGAAATTACTCTGGGCCCGCTCCATGCGCTCGGCGATGGCCCGCATCAAGGCACGCGCCGAGATCGAGGTCGCGAAAGCGCGGTCATGAACAAGCAAGACCTGAACCTGTCCACTCTGCACGGGCCGCAGGAGATGACGGCCGAGGATCGGTCGTATCGCGGCTCGACATATGCGGAAGTCCGCAAAGCACTTTACGCAAATCCGTATCGCGGCGGAACGAGCGGCCAGGAGCCGGGGCCGCTGCCGATGTTCAAGTCGACGATCCGCAATGTCTTCCGGGGCGTGCTCTTTGGCGAGGACAAGTTCTGGCAGGCCTCCGCCCGCGTTTTGGATTCACGCGCGGATCTGCGGTGGGGGCCGGACGGCAAGGGATGGAGGCGAATCATTGCGCCCAACGGAATCTGCGTGCTCGGCACGTGGGAGATCACCGAGGACAATCCCTACACAGGCTATTTCGCGAAGGGCTCGAAGGGGCTGACGATCGGCCGCTTCTCCAACGATGGCAACGAGACGCGACGCGGGCAGCGTCGCTCGATCAGCCTCGGCATGAAGATCTACCCGACGACCGATGCGGGTCATACCGAGCCGCTCATCCCGGCGAGCGTGATCGTTCAGGAAGATCTCGGGGGCATGTGGACCGACTACATGAACGACGCCGAGCTGGTCAACGTGCCGAGCGTCCACGTCTACCGCCGCGGCATCTATCTCCTCATCATGCTTCGCGCGGCCGTGACCTTTGCGCGGCTCGATAAGGTTACCGACAGCCGACAGGCGTACCAGGTCGCCGAGCTCGGCAAGCCGGCTGACGTACCCACCAATGCGCCCGAGCACATGCTGCTCAAGATGGCGCCCGGTCAACGACGGATCGAAGGCCGCGCGTTGGATTTCCGGGACGAGATCTACGCCCATATCTTCAATCGGGACGACACCCACCCGACCGGGGCAATGGAATTCGATATCTCGGTCTCGAGCTATGGGCGCAAAAAGGGAATCGACGGAATCTCCCGTATCACCGTGGACGACTGGCAGCGCATCGGCCGTTTGAGGTTCACCGAGGCGGTGGCGTCCTACAATGGTGACCACGTAATCCAATTTCATCATCCGGGCTGGCGCCACGATCGAAACGATCCGGGCAGCGCAGTCAGGGTCAACGAAAAGCGTGTGCGTCGCTGAAGCGACGCCGATTGAGCTGGCGTCATGTCCACATCCTTCGACGTGATCGTGATCGGCAGCGGCTTCGGCGGTGCAATTGCGGCGCGCCGTTTGGCTGAAAAGGGCATGCGCGTCCTCGTGCTGGAGCGGGGCCGCCGCTGGGAACCCGAGCAGTATCCGCGCAAGCCGGGTGACGCCTGGCTCTTCAGTAATGACCGCCCGGCCCGCTCCAACGGATGGCTCGACCTGCGCTTCTTCGGCCACATGATCGTGGCGCAGGCGGCTGGAGTCGGCGGGGGGTCGCTCGCCTACAGCAGCGTTGTCATCAAACCCTCGCCGGAAGTTTTCAAGACCGGATGGCCGTCGGAGATCACCTACGAGGAATTGAAGCCTCATTACGACACGGTGGCCCGGGAACTCGACCTGCAGGTCCTTCCCGACAACCAGCTGACAAAACGGTTCACCCTAGCGCGTGATGCCGCGCGGAACCTCGGATACAAGGAGCGCTTCTCGAAGCTGGATCTAGCGATCAGTTTTTCCGAGCACTGGCACTACGGCCTCGAGGATGCGGTCGACAAGAAGCATTCGCGCCAATTCGTCAATGCGCACGGGGTTCGCCAAGGCACCTGCGTCCATCTGGGCAACTGCGACATCGGCTGCGACGTGCGGGCCAAGAACAGTCTCGACGTTAATTATGTTCCGAGAGCCGAGCAAAGCGGCGCCGAGGTGCGGCCGCTCCACTTGGTCCGTTGCATCGAGCCAAAGGGGACCGCGTTCCGGGTGGTCTTCGACCGCCTGCAGAACGGCCAGGTGATCCGCGGCGAGGAAACCGCCACACAAGTCGTCCTGGCGGCGGGCAGCATCGGCACTACGGAACTGCTCCTGCGTTGCCGTGACCAATTCAAGACGTTGCCCGGCGTGAGTCCGATGCTCGGCAAGCAGTGGACTTCGAACGCAAACTTCCTCTCGTTCGCCAAGTACCCGCGTGATGAGCGCCTCAGCCAGTCCACCGGCCCGACGATCGCAGGTATCATGGACTTCGCAGATGGAAGCTTCCGCAACCAGCGTTTCGTCATCGAGGACGACGGCTTTCCCAACCTCGTGCTTGGCGCGGTGAAGGCCTGCACCGAGGGGCGCCTGCGATCGGCTACTGGACAGCGCGTCCTGAAGAATTTCGAGAGATATCTGCAAAAAGGTACGCCGCTGCGCAACGTGATGGTCTGGCTTGGTGCCGGCAAGGACGCCGGCGACGGGGAGCTTTATCTGAAGCGCCGCTGGTTCCGGCGTTCGCAGCATGTCCTCTCTCTGGCTTGGCCGTATAAGCATTCGGAGGACGTCGTCAAAGCCATGCAGGCGATGCATGAGCAGGTGACCGAGGCCACTGGCGGGCGCTCGCTGCCCAACCCGACGTGGGGAGTGCTGAGGACCTTGCTAACGCTGCATCCGATGGGAGGCTGCGTGATGGGGGAGAGCGCGGCGACCGGGGTCGTCAACCACCTCGGGCGCGTGCACGGCTATCCCAATCTGATCGTCGCCGACGGCGCAATCATTCCGACACCCACGGTGCACAATCCGTCACACACGATCGCGGCGCTGGCCGAACGCATCGCGGCCCATGTCACGTAGTCTGAGGAGGACGTTCATGACGGCTGCAGAGCCCGGAGGAAGCGCTGAGAAAGGTCGGTCGCACAGGGGGCTCCGCGAGCTGTTCTCGTATCCGCTGATGTCCGCGATCGTCGATCGGCGCACGCGCCGGGTCGCACGCGGCACGTCGATCCCCTCCGGACCGATCAGCCACAAGAGCACGAACGAGCCGGAGCCGCTTACGCCGTTGGAAGAAGCGATTCTCATCGTATCGACAGGCCTGACCGGCAGCAGCGCGATGCACGACGTGCCGGCAAAGGGCGTGGACGGCAAGGACCGCTTCTCGGCACCTCTCATCAATGTACTGGCGCGCTCGGCGAGTACGATCGACAACTCGCACGCCGTATCGTTCTTCATGATCAACGACGAGGGAACGTGGCTCATTAAGCAGCGGCGCAACCGGGACGCGCTCGCTGCGCTGGCGGAACTGCCGCCGCGATGGGAAGACTGGGCGGAGGACCAGTGGATCGGTGCAGCAGCCGGTCTGAAGCACCGGCTCTATACGGAGCGGCTGGATTTCCCCCGCCGCTGGCCATACTTTTTCATCTGGAACCGGCAGCTGTCGAACCGCCCGGGAACTACGATTCTGTTGCCGGTCGTCGATCTCACCCGCCAGATGATCAACGTCGTGATTAGCCTCCTCTGCGAGGAGGACGGCGAGCGTCCGCTCTTTGTCGACGACCGGCGGCAGTTCCGGCCCAAAAGCCTGCTCGATTGGGCGGCGTGGGCGGGCAGCCGGATCGGTCTGGTCCCGGATATTCCCTACCAGATCATAGGCGGCGCAAAGCGCGGTCGGGACAAATGGCTGAACAGCGAATTCCCGGCGCCGATCGGCTACTACAACACACTGCGGACCGAGTATGAGACGTTCTTCCTCCTGCAGAATCTGATGCTCATTGCACAAGGCATGGGCCTCGGCGCGTGGATCCACGCGGCAGTCGACGCGCCCTACCTGTTCGAGCGAGATCCAGCGAAAGGCAAGTTCGGCATCGAGTTCCGGATGCAGACGCCGAAGAAGCAGCGGCGGTGGCCGCCGCTTCCGGCGCCGCTCCCCAATCCGATCGGGATCGACGGCGTGCTCGAATCGCTGTCGCCACCCTATGTGAAATCCATGGACGCGGCCGTGGATCAGGTTATCGAAGAAAAATACGGCCCCGATGGCACGTATGGGGACTCCGAAATATTCAATCGTGCGTACAGCAAGGCCGAATATGGCGACGCCTTCCTCAAGATGGCAAACCGGCGCCCGGCGCCGAAAGTCGTCGAATATGCAAAGGAAATCTGCAACTATATCTATGATACCTATGGCCGCTTTCCGGCGCACGCCAATGCCTTCCACTTTCCGGGCGTCTGGCTCCAGTTCTCGCACCTCGAGCTCGAGTTTTACGAGAAGTACTTCGACGCGAGTCTGTATCAACGGCAGGCGATGCACCGTGATGTGTGGGGGGAAAGCAAGTAACGCTCACCTCGAACATCAGTGCGGTTGGCTTCCGAAGGAATCGGGGAATGTTGAGACACCTTGAGGGCGCAGTCAGGCGATGTCGCACGGTGCTGCTCAAGAGGCGATTGCCAACGACGACCGTGTTCTCACATGTCCAGTCCGTTCCGCGAGCTGCCGAAGACCGAATCTTGACGCGAGTCGTCGATTGCAATTGCGCGGCGGGTCGCCCAAGATGGTGCTTGAAAAGAGGCTGTGACAGGCGCTGCTCCGCCGGAGGGGTCTGACGCATGGAACTGCCACCCCCGCTCGACGCGCTACCCAGGAACGACCGGGACGAGATCATCCGCAGGCTGCGGCCGGTGCATTTCTTGGCCGGCGACCGCATTTTTCGCGCCGGCGATGTGCCCGACGGATGCTATATCATCGCTTCGGGCCAGGTCCGGCTCGAAATCGAGCGCGACAGGCATATCGATACCGAGGCCGTGCTCGGCTTCATCGAGGGCGGATCAATCCTCGGCGAGCTCGCGTTGCTCGACGGCCTGCCGCGTTCGCTCAGCGCCTATGCGGAAACGCTGGTCGAAGCCAGCCATCTCTCCATCGCCGCCATCGAGGAACTGTCCGCGCAAACGCCACGGATCGGGCTCGGGCTGTTTCGGGCTCTGGGACGCGATGCCGCCATCAAGCTGCGCCGTACCACGGATCGCCTGGTCGACTATGCGGCGATGGATATGCCGGATGCGGACATAGACGCGATTGTGGAGCGTGCGATCACGGCCCAACGAGCGATCGAGTGCTGGCCCGAGGAGCGCGTGGACGAAGTGCTGCTGGCCATGGCAACGGCGATCAATGCCGAGGCGGAGCGGCTAGCGGCCCAGACCGTACGCGAGACCCGTATGGGAAATGTCCCAGACAAGACCCAGAAAAACGCCCATGCGAGTCTCGGAGTCTACCGATCTCTCGCCGGCAAGCGCGGCTTGGGAATCCTCGATACTGCAGGGGAGAGAGAGATCAGCGAGATTGCCAGTCCTGCCGGCGTGGTTTTTGCGATCGTTCCGATCACCAACCCGGTGGCCACCATCATTTTCAAGGCACTTATTACCATCAAGGCGCGATGTGCGCTGATCTTAAGCTTTCCGAGAGGCGCTCTCCGAGTATGCAACGATGCCTGCGCAATCATTCTGCGCGCGCTCGAGCAAGTGGGCGCGCCGCCCGATGTGGTCCAATGGGTGGGCACGCGCCCGAACCGATCCACGACCTTGAGTTTGATGCGGCATCCTGGCGTATCCTTGATACTTGCAACCGGTGGCTCCGCCATGGTCAGGGCGGCGTACAGTTCCGGCAAGCCGGCGCTCGGCGCCGGACCAGGGAACGCGCCGGTCTATGTAGCGTTAGATGCCGACATCGAGGCGGCGGCGCAACGCATCGTCGTCAGCAAGTCGTACGACAATGGCCTGATTTGCGGCGCCGAGCATAATTTGATCGCGCATGCATCGGTATTGCCGCGACTCTCTGCTGCGCTGGAACATCGCGGCGCGGCAGTGCTAACCGCGAACGAGACGGCAACGATCATGAATGGCCGCTTCGTCGCGAAGGAAGGCCGGATCGATTCCCGGATGGTCGGCCGGGAGGCAAGTGATATTGCCGAAAGACTTGGAATTGAACGCCCGTATCCGATCAAAGTCATCGTGATCCCGATCACGCGCGACCAAGTCACGGGCAACTCACCGCTCGCGCGCGAAAAGCTAATGCCCGTGCTTTCGCTGCTGAGCGCTGACAGCGACGACGACGCCATCGCGATCTGCCTGCAAGTCCTCGCGTTGGAGGGAAAGGGCCATACGGCTATTGTCCATACCGCCTCAAAAGCGCTCGCGCAGCGCTTCGGTTTGGCAATGCCCGCAAGCCGTATCCTGGTGAACTCACCCGGAACGCACGGCGTCAGCGGGATCACGACCGGCCTTATTCCCTCCTTCACGCTCGGGTGCGGTACCCTGGGCGGTAACTCATCGACCGACAATGTCTCGTTTCACAACCTGCTGAACATCAAGCGACTGGCATACTTTGTCGATCCCCAAATGCAGCTGCGACCTGTCGTATCCGAAAATGCCGGCCGTGGGGGATTCGAGCGGTGAGGCAGGATTAGCGCATATTCGATGCGATACTTGCGATTGTCCAACTGATTTGCACGTTTTTCGCTGACCTGTTCAAGTCGCGGCGTCGGTTGGAGATCGAAAATCTTTTTCTCCGACATCAGCTCAACATCGCCCTAAGACGCACGCCTGTCCTTCCGAAGTTACATCAACCCTGGGATTCGCCGCGAGAGGCAGAAGCATCGCATGATCGGGGCCGATGCTCACGGTCCTGTAATTCGCTCGGGACGTTGTTCATCGACTTGTTCAAGTCGGGCCGCCGGCTTGAGGCCGAAAACCTGTTCCCACGCCATCAGTTGAGCATCGCTTTGAGGCGAGCGCCGTCCCGCCTTCGGCTGGGGTGGCTGTGACGGGCGTTTGTTGGTCTGGATGAGCTGGCTCTGGCCGAGCCAGCTCGGTGTGGCGCCGGGGGTTGAGCCAGAGGCCATCCTTCGCTGGCACCGGGCGGGCTTCAAGGCGTTCTGGCCCTGGAAGTCGCGAAAGAGGGCAGGGCGGCCAAAGGTTTCGATCGGAGGCTGCGTGAGCTCATTCGGCAGATGAGCCGGGAAAACCCGACCTAGGGCGCGCCCCCGGGTCCACGGCGAACTGCTGATGCTGGGGTTCGAGGCCGCCCAGTCCGCCGTCTTGAAATACACGCCCCAGGGTAGCGGCCCCGGGTCGCAAGGCTGGAAGACGTTCTTGCGCAACCAAGCGCAGGCGATCGCCGCCGTTGACCTGTGTGTGGTTCTGAGCGAGAGATTTGATCGATTGTTCTCGCCGGGTTGCCCTGGCATAAAGGATACTCCTACGGGGCGTACCACAACGAGGTCCACCCCCAGTTGGTGTTAGGCAAAGATGTGCCGCTGAGGCGGCCGGTTCAGCGATCCAGCGTCATCGCTGCCGTCCCGATCTTGTCCGGATTGCATCACCACTACGTCCGGATAAGATTTCGGAACGGACAGGGGGCGCTTCCACGGATCGTGACGTAGCAACTCGTAGAGAGCCCGCCACACTCCGGCCTCTCCCCCTGAAGGGCCCCTAGCGCAGGCACCCTGCGCGTATCACCCCCGCATCGGCTTGAGCGCGACGGCCCAACGGTGCAGCTCGTCGAGCATCGCGGTGGCGGCCTTCTCGATCAGCTCGTTCGGCAGAAACGCGCCCTTGTCGTCGAGCATGCGGGCGACCGGGCCGATACCGACGCCCTCGGCCATCGGCATCATCTTCACCGCGGTGACCTGCAGCTTGCTCATCTGCACACCGCGCACGCCGCCGGCGGCGCCGCCGTAGCTGACAAAGCCGCACGGCTTGTAGTTCCATTCGCGGTAGAGATAGTCGAGCGCATTCACCAGCGCGGGCGTTGGACCATAATTGTATTCAGGCGTGACGAAGGCATACGCATCCGCCGCCGCCACGCTCGCGCTCCACACCTTGGTGTGCTCGTTCTGATATTTCTGCATGATCGGATGGGTCGGCTCGTCGATGATCGGCAGCTTGAAATCGGCGAGGTCGATCAGCACGCCGTCGAACTTCCCGTGCTTGCCGACGAAGTCAAGAAACCAGCGCGCGACCGACGGTCCGACCCGGCCCGGACGCGTGCTACAGATGATGGTGTGAAGCTTCAGTCCCATGCATCCCCGCCTTTGAACGTTGCGCATCGGCGCCCGGTCCGGCCCTTTGCCACACCTCGGCATTTGGTAACGATTCTGCCGTGGAACTCAACAACTTCCTTGTCTCGGAAGTCCGTCCTAATCTACTGTCCAAAAAAGGAGAATTCCGGTCCGGCTGGGCGACCCGCGCGCGAGTGGCACGCCATTGCCGGCTGAGGTAACAACGTGCCCCAAATCGCGCCCGAGCGCTACCAGAACTACGCCCGTTTTCAGAAGGCGGTCGATCCGCTCGCCGACGCGGTCGCGGCGGCGTTCGCCCAGCGCTCCGCCGGCGGCGGACGCCGCTTGCTCGATACCGCGATTGAGCGCGGCATCGACGCAGTCGACGATCCGCCCCCTGCACTGGTCGATCTGTTCAGGCAGCTCGACAGCGTGCCGCTGTGGGTCGACTGGGAGCGCATCGACCGCGGCGGCGCCGTCTTCCTGCGCTCAGGCGTGCTCGGCATCGCGGTGCTCAATCTCTTCTCGCTGCCGATCATGTACTCGTCGGCCGGCGGCAACAAACCGCTCGTCTTCACCGGCCACCTGATCAAACGCGCGCCGCGCCGCCTCGCCGAGACCGCGCGCTTCGTGCTGGCATCGAGCCGGCCGGGCGGACTGCGCCGTCATGGCGAAGGCTTCAAGATTTCGGTGCGGGTGCGACTCATGCACGCGCAGGTGCGCCGCCTCCTCTGGCGCTCTGGGCGGTGGAAAACGGAATGGGGCGAGCCGGTCAACCAGCTCTACATGGCTGGCACCAACGTGGCGCTCTCGGCCGGCCTGATCGAGGGCATGCAGCGGCTCGGCTTCCGCATCAGCCGCGCCGACGAGGAAGCGCTGCTGCACATGTGGCGCTATTCCGGCTACCTCTCGGGCGTCGATCCCGAGCTTGCAATCTCGACCCCCGAGGAAGGACGCTTGATCGGCGAGCTCCTCCGCGACGCCGAGGGCCCGCCTGATTCCGACTCGCGCGCGCTGCTCGAGGCGCTGATGTCCGCCGCCTATCATCCGCTGCTCGAGGGCAAGCAGTGGCCCGCCAAGCTCAGCTACGGACTCTCGCGCAAGCTGATCGGCAACGAGCTCGCCGACGCGCTCGGCTACCCGCCGTCGTGGTGGACCCCGACCATCATCGCGACGTGGCCCCTGTTCTGGCTCGGCAGCATCGCGCAGCAGGTGATCCCGGGCGCGCGCGGGCTGGCGACGCGGGTCGGCGACGTCATCTGGGACCGCATGATCGAGCAGGTCATGGCGGGCGCGCAGGCCGACTTTCGGCCGCCCAGTCGCCTCGCGAAGCGGCCGTCTGAGGAGACGAAGGCATGAAGACCGATACGCTCCCGATCCTGAGTGCGCACGACTGGTCGCTGCTCGACCAGCACTCCAAGTCCGCCAGCTACCGGCGCGGCGACGTGATCCTGGCCGAGGGCGCCTCGCGCCGCGCGCTGCACATGGTCTACAGCGGCACGGTGCGAGTCGAGCAGGCGCAGAACGGCCGCGGCATCGCGCTCGCCCTGCTCGGCCCGGGCGAGATTTTTGGCGAGATGGGCTTCGTCGAGAACGGGCCGGCGACCGCCTCAGTCGTCGCCGACGACGACGTGACGGTCTACGTGATCGACGGCGACGCGCTGCAGTCCGTGATGGCCTCCGAGCCGGGCTTTGCGGTGCGGTACTATCACTCGCTGGCACTGACGCTGATCCGCCGCCTGCGCGTCACCTCGCGTCGCCTCACCGAGGCCGGCAGCGCCGGCGTCGCGCAGGCGCAGGTCAACCCGTTTCACGGTCCGCGCACCGGCAACATCTCGACGCGGCAGGTGCCGCCCGAGCTGACCGAGGGCCTGGCCGCATTCGAGCGCGCCATGCTGGCGGTCAAACAAGAGCTGCGGGCCGGCACGCTCGCCGAATCGGACGCGGCGCCGCGCGTCAAGGCGGCGTGCGACGCGGTCGTCCGCCTGCTCGATCAGTTCACCCAGAGCGAGTTGATCACCGAGATGGGGTGGAGCGACCTCTTGGCGTTCCGCGACGCTTCAGGGCTCGAAGCCGGCGTCGGCGACTACGTGTTTCGCGAGACCTTCCGCACCTTCATGCTGAGCGCCACTATGGCGCGCTGCTACGCCAAGCCGCGCGGCTTTCCCGACGACCACGAGACGATTGCGGTGATCTACGCTAATGTGCCGGACGGCGACGACCGGCTCGGGCCGCTGATCGACCGCTGGTTCCTCGACCGGCCGCTTACGCGCTCGCGTCGCGCGAGCCGCGACCTGATGCAGGCGCGACTCCTCGCGGTGGTGAAACAGCAGCCGGCCGGCGCGCCGGTCAGGATCGCGAGCCTCGCCGGCGGGGCGGCGGCGGAGCTGTTGGCGCTCTGCGCCGCGCCCGAGGCGGCCGCGGTCAGCGCCACCTGCATCGACATCGACAACCAGGCCCTGCAGGCGGCCGCGCGCAACGCCGAGAGCGTCGGCGTCGGCGAACGCTTCACGCTGATCCAGGGCGACGTGGGGGTGCCGAGCGGCGAAGCCATCGCGTTGCCACCGCAGCACGCGATCTATGCGCTCGGGTTTGCCGAGTATCTCGGCAACGACCAGGTGGTGGGGCTGATCGACTTCGCGTTCGACCGGCTCATCGCCGGCGGCACGCTCATCATCACGAATCTCGCCGCCACCAGCCCGGACCGCGCGCTGATGGCGCACGTGCTCGACTGGAAGGCCAACCACCGGATGATCGACGAGCTGCGCGCGCTGTTCGCGCGCTCACGCTTCGGCGGCCGGCCAGTCGAGGTCGCGGCTGACGAGACCGGCGTCACCTGGCTCGCGAGTTGCAGCAAGGCAGGGTAGCAGACAGCGTCATTGCGGGACCCGCGCAGCAGGCGGAAGCAATTTCCCCCGCACGCTCATGCGCAAATGGAGGGAGATCGCGCCATCAGATCCAATTGAGCGGATTGACGTAATACTCGACCTTTTGCGACATTCTCCGCCTGCTATTCCGCGTCGTACACGATGTTTCCGATCGTGCGGGCGGCGCACCGTATTACAACGATGGTCGCCCGCACTTGGCGTTGGGCAACGATGCAGCGCTGAGGCGGCCGGTTCAGCGATCCGGGGTCACTGTTGCCATCCCGATCTTGACCGGATTGCATCATCACTACGTCCGGATATGATTTCGGAATGGACAGCCAGCGGAACGATTTGAATATCACCTCGTTTTGTATGCTATGAGTGAACGCGTAGATCGCTACAGAGAATGCGCCGCCGAATGTGAGCGGATGGCGCGCGGCGTATCAGATCCCGCCATCGTGAAGCTTTATTTAGACTTGGCT
>Ga0066903_100000324_pt1 | contig 28459 bp, 28 predicted proteins | sample PanSoiMetaGPlot1_FD_67491 | JGI IMG/M metagenome (GOLD analysis project Ga0066903, IMG submission 67491) | Tropical forest soil microbial communities from Panama analyzed to predict greenhouse gas emissions - Panama Soil - Plot 1 (version 2) | ecosystem: Environmental > Terrestrial > Soil >... | reverse complement strand
AGAACCAGCGCAAGCAGGTCGCCTACGACGTGGCGAGCAAGGCGGCGACCCTCGAGGCCCAGTTCGTGGTGGTGCAGGTGGCCGAGACCGCCATCGCCAGCGCCGAGGAGGCCTATCGGGTCACCAGCGCTCAGGTCGCGGCGGGCACGGCGACCACCACCGACCTGCTCGATGCCCAGTCCGCCCTGACCACCGCGAGGGCGAACCTCGCCCGCGCGCAGTACGAGCGGAGCATCGCCCGGGTGTCGCTGGATCGAGCGACCACCGCACGGTGACCCGATGCCGGCGGAAGCGCATCCCGAGGTGCAGTGGCGGCCAAGCCACAGCCCGTGGCTGGTGGGGCTCACGGTCACCCTGGCCACCTTCATGGAGGTGCTGGACACCAGCATCGCCAACGTGGCGCTGCCGCACATCGCCGGCGGCCTCTCGGCCACGCAGGACGAGGCGACCTGGGTGCTCACCTCGTACCTGGTCTCCAACGCGGTGGTCCTGCCGATCAGCGCGTGGATCGCCAGCCGGGTGGGGCGCAAGCGCTTCTACATGGCCTGCGTGGTGCTCTTCACCATCAGCAGCGCGCTCTGCGGCTTTGCCCCCACCCTCCAGTCGCTGATCTTTTTCCGGGTGCTGCAGGGCATCGGCGGAGGAGGGCTGGCCCCGAGCGAGCAGGCCATCCTGGCGGACACCTTCGAGCCGAGGCAGCGAGGGATGGGCTTTGCGATGTACGGGCTGGCGGTGGTGTTCGCGCCGGCCATCGGCCCGACCCTGGGGGGCTACATCGTCGATCACGCCAGCTGGCGGTGGATCTTCTACATCAACATCCCGGTCGGGATTGCCTCGCTGATCCTCAGCTCGATCATGGTCGAGGACCCGCCCTGGCTGGAGCAGGAGAAGGCGGAGTCGCGGAAGGTCCAGGTGGACTGGCTGGGGCTCGGGCTGGTGGCGACCGCGTTCGGCTGTCTCCAAGTGTTGCTCGACAAGGGGCAGCAGGACGACTGGTTTGGCTCGCCGATGATCGTCGGTTTCGCCATGGCGACGATCATCTGCATGGTGGGGACGGTGATCTGGGAGTGGGTCCACCCCAATCCCATCGTCAACGTCCGGCTGTTCATGAACCGCAACTTCGCCGCCAGCGCCACTCTGATGTTCATCCTAGGCGCGGTGCTCTACGGCAGCACGGTCCTCATCCCCCAGTTCGTGCAGACCCTGCTGGGGTACAGCGCCTCGCGGGCGGGGCTGGTGCTTTCTCCGGGCGCCCTGTTCACGATGGCCATGATGCCCCTGGTGGGCTTCCTCGTGTCCCGGGTCCCCGCGAAGTACCTCATCACTTTCGGGTTCGCTGGGCTGTCGCTGTCGCTCTGGCACATGAGCAGCATCAATCTCGGGATCGATCCGAAGACGGCGACCCTCTACCGGATCTTCCAGGCGTCCTCGCTGGCGTTCCTCTTCGTGCCCATCAACACGGTGGCGTACCTGGGCGTCCCGAGGGAACAGAACAACCAGGTCTCGGGACTGATGAACCTGGCTCGGAACATCGGCGGGAGCGTCGGCATCTCGTACTTCGTCACCGCGCTCGCACGAAGGTCCCAGGTCTACCAGAACACGCTGGTGGACCACCTGACGCCGTCCAACCCGGTGCTCCAGGATCGGCTCGCCCAACTCCAGCAGCGGTTCGGCGCCGCGGGACCCGGGGACGCGACCCGCCGGGCCTACGGGGTGGTCTACCAGACGGTCCAGCAACAGGCGGCAGTGCTCTCGTATGTCCACATCATCCAGGTGTTCGCGATCGTCACCGCGATCTTCGTTCCGCTGATCCTGGTCTTCCTGAGGAAGAATCGGCCCGGCGAGGCTCCCGCGGGAGCCCACTGAGCAATCAACGAGCCGGACCCGCGGGCCTCGGCGCTCTCCGTTCTTGACTTGGGCCCCGCGGGAATCCAGCCTCCATGGAGGAGGTGGAGCGATGATCGCTCGGGTGGTGACCCTGTTGCTCGGGTTGACAATCGCCTGGATGGCGGTGCTGTGGGAGCCAGCGGGAACGCCGGTCTACTGGCACGACATCGGAATCGGGCTGGCGATCGCCGTGCTGGCCGTCGTGGCGGTGGTGGTCCGGGGAGCGAACTACGTCTCGGCCGCGCTGGGGCTCTGGTTCTTCTTCTCGGGAATCCTCTTCCCGATGGTGCCGCACATCTACATTGGTATCGTCGGCGGGACGCTGGTCTTCGTGTTCTCGCTCGTGTCCACGTCGGATCGGACGTTCTGGCCCTTCGGAAAGTCCGAACCGGCGAAGTCCTGAGCACTGCGGGTCGGGCGCTCGGCGCGACCGGTCCTCACCCACTGGCGATAGAGGGCGAGCAGCGCCTCGCGTAGCTCGGGGCGCAGCGGACCGGGGAGGGCGACGACCGTGCTCACGTCACCCCGGGTAACGGGGCCGCGCACCTGCTGCAGGGCTCGAGCTGCTCCCGTCCGTCACCGCCGCTCATGGATCGGCCAAGGTGGGAGAGCCGCTGCTGGAGGCGAGTAGAACCGGCCGGCGCGGTGCCGTGGAAGCGCGCGGGGACGGGATCTACCTTTCCGGACGTCGCAATCGCGGAGGCCTCGATGCGCCCACCCGACCAGCTTTGCTCGCTGCTCCGGATCCAGATTCCCTTGCTCGGTGCCCCGATGGCCGGTGGCCCGAGCACTCCGGCGCTGGCCGCGGAGGTCTCGCGCGCCGGGGGACTCGGCTTCCTCGGGGCCGCCTATTCGACGCCCGAGCAGATCCTCGAGTGGAGCCGGGAGGTGCGCGGGAGGACCGACAGGCCGTTCGGCATCAACCTCTTCGCCGACGTGCCCGAGACGCCTGCCGGGGATCCCCGACCGATGCTGGAGCTGCTCCGCCCGATCCACGCCGAGTTGGGCCTGCCCGCTCCCGAGCTCCCGGCGTCGTCCAGCCGTTCGCTCGACGCGCAGATCGAGGCCGTCACCCAGTCGGGGGCCGCGGCGTTCAGCATGACCTTTGGCCTGCCCTCCTCCTCCCAGATGGAGCGTCTCCGCCGCGCCGGCCTAGTCCGGATCGGGACGGCGAACACCGTGGAGGAGGCGAGGCGAAACGAGGCCGCGGGCTTCGAGGCGGTCGTCGCCCAGGGCAGCGAGGCCGGCGGACACCGGGGAACGTTCGTCGGCGAGTTCGAGCGGGGGCTGGTGGGGACCTTGGCGTTGGTGCCGCAGGTGGTCGATGCGGTCCGCATCCCGGTGGTGGCAGCGGGCGGCATCATGGATGGGCGGGGGTGGGTTGCGGCCGAGGCGCTCGGCGCCGCGGGGGTGCAGCTCGGGACGGCGTTTCTCGCCAGCGACGAGAGCGGCGCAATTCCCGCGTACAAGGCGGCCGTGCTCGCGGCCACCGACGACGGAACGGCAATCACCCGCGCCTTCTCCGGTCGCGCAGCACGGGGGCTGGTGAACCGGTTCCTGAAGGCGGTGGACGAGCAGCCGGCGAGCATTCTTCCGTATCCGGTGCAGAACGCGCTCACCCGGCCGATGCGGACCGCGGCCGCGCGCGCCGGACGGGCCGAGCTGCTCTCGCTCTGGGCGGGACAGGCAGCACGGCTCGCCCGGCGCGGGCCAGCCGCCGAGATCGTCCGGTGGCTGGTGGAGGACGCGGCACGGGTCCGCGCCGCGCTCGGTTGAGGCCTACGGGCCGTCGGTGTCCCGGGTGTTCTGCAGCGTCGCCTGGAGGAGCGCCCGATCGGCGGCAGCCTTGCGGACCTGCTCCACGGCCTGCTGGAGCATGGCGATCTCCTTCTGCAGCGACTCCACGGTGGACTTCTCGGTGGAGGTCATCGCCTCCTCGCTGACGGAGCGGACGGAAGCCGGCTCGGCTGCGAAGGCGGGGGTGATGGCGAGAGCAGCGAGGGCAACCGCGGTACGGATCTTCATGACAATCTCCTTTTTCTTTTCTGTCTTCCGGACGTCCATCGCCCGGGGTGACAGCACGGGGTGTTCTCCGTGGCCGGCATCGTTACGACTCCGGTCCGATCCGGGGACCGTTTGCTGAGTCGCGCTTCACCTCGATGTGCGCTCCGGCGAGGGGACGGCTCACCCCCGCGGCAGCTTTGCCCGTGAAGCGGACTTGCGAAGAAGTCGGAAGGGCGGTCGGAGGACGCAGGCCACCACGAGGTCCTTCCCCGATCGAGCCGCCGTGCAGATGCCGAAAATGGAAAAGGGGCCGGCGCAGGCCAGCCCCTCTCGGTCCTGACGGTTGCGGCCTCTACCGCTGCTCTGCGGGCACGTTGCCGGGACGGTGCAGGGGCCGCGGCAGAGCGGACTTCCGGCCGAAGATCAGCGCGTCCAGCGAGGCCTTCCCGGCTCCGGCGACGGCGAGCCAGAGAAAGCCCGCGAAGTAGACGGACTCGTCGAACGCCAGCAGCGAACGGATGCCGTCGATCTCCGGCCGCTTGGCGGTGAGGATCGCGACGACCATCGTCCCCATCAGCGGCACCGCGGCAAACCGTGTGAACAGGCCAAGAATGATGAGCGTGCCTCCGACGAGCTCGATGCCCGAGACCATCGGCGCCTGAACAGCCGGGAAGGGGATGCCGAGCTCAGTGAAGAAGCTCGTCACCTGAGCGAGGTTGTGCAGCTTGCCCCAGCCGGTTCCGAGGAACACCGCACCGAGCGTGAGGCGGACGGCGAGGGGGCCGACCCACGAGAAGCGGTCGAGAATGGCAAGCGCGCGGGTACGGATGACGTCGAGACTCATCGTGGGCTCCTGCAGGAGACGTGCGGGGTACGGAGCGCCCGCATCGGCGGTTACAAACGTGGTGCTGGAGGGTGTGGCCTGCGGCTCCGCCGTTACGAGCTGCGACGGTCAGCCAACATCTCACTCGGACGCGGAACGAGCCAACCACGGACCGTCCAGTGTCCAAACGCCTGCGTCACCTCGTCGGCCGACATCCCGAGGGAGCCCGCCAGCGCGCAGACCGAGCCCAGCGACATGCCATCCGCCAGCGTCTCCAGCACTGCTCCCGGCCGCGGGTCCAGGAACTCGACCATCGTGCTGGCCTCGACCCGCCAGATCAGCAGCCACCCCTCGCGTCGCGGGGGCGGTCCTTGCTCTGGCCTCCACTCGCAGACATCCCAGGTGAGACCCAGCTGCCGGGCGGCGGGAGCGAGCGCCAGGCGGACCTGCTCCCAGTCATCCTCCGCCGACAGCGTCCATCGGGCGGCGGTGACTGCGTCGGAAAGCCAGACCTCCGCCGTCGCGCGCTCGATGCGCGCCAGGTCCACGAGCCAGGGCGCCTTCGCTCCGGAGGGATGGGTGCGGAGCGTCTCTGCGAGGCTCTCCCCCAGGTCGGCGAGCGAGGGGTGGGTGGATGGGAACCGGAGAAGGTGAGTCGCCACCAGCGTCCCGAACGCGTCGGCGCCGAGGGCCTCGGCAAGACGCGGGAACTCGAGCTCGAGCGTCCCGTGAAGACGGTGGAAGTAGCCGCTCCCGTACACTGCGAGGCGGTCGAGCGCGGTCCTTCCCTCCGCGGAGTCGTTTGCCACTGCGGAGAGCACGGTTGCGCCTGGCGCGTCGAATCGTCCGGGGAGCCCTGCCAGGGTCCGGCCGGCAGTGGCCTCCGAGACCCCGAGCGGATGGGTCAGCACCCAGCGCATCCAGCGCTGCAGCTCACCCAGCGAGGGCGAGGGGGACATCGGCCGCCTCCTCGAGCACCGCGCGGGCGCGCCGTGCCTGTTCGAGCAGCGTGGAGAACGGCGGAAGCCGATCGTCCCATTCGACGATGGTGGGCCGCGGGCCGAACCGGCGGACGGCGTAGCGGAACAGCTCCCACACCTCCGGGGCCACTTCACGGTCGTGGGTGTCGATGCGCAGGGGTCCCGAATCGTCGTGGCCGGAGAGATGGAACTGCTCCACCGCCGCGGAGGGCAGGCCGTCGATGAACCAGTGGGGCGGGAATCCATGGTTCCGGGCGGTGACGAAGACGTTGTTCACGTCGAGCAGGAGGCGGGCACCGGTGCGGCGCGCGAGCTCGCCGAGGAACTCCCACTCGGGCATCGTGGAGTGCAGGTAAGCGACGTAGCTCGAGGGGTTCTCCAGCAGCAACCGCCGGCCGAGCCGCTGCTGCGCGTGGTGGACGTGGGCGGTGAGGTGGTCGAGCGCCTCCTCGGTAAACGGCAGCGGCAGCAGGTCGTGCAGGTTCTCGCCGCCCTCGCCGGTCCAGCAGACGTGGTCGCTGACGCAGGCGGCGTCGATCCGGTCCGCCAGCGCTCGCAGCCGGGCGAGGTAGGTCTCGGAGAGCGGATCGACCGAGCCGAGATTCATGGACACGCCGTGGAGGCGCACCGGTCGGAGCGCGCGGACGCGCTCCAGCGTCTCGAGCGGTCGCCCGCCTCCGCCGCTCCGGAGCCCGAGGAAATTCTCCGAGATGACCTCGAAGACGTCGAGCGCGGGTGGATCCTCCAGCACACCGGCGTAGTGCGGCGGCCGGAGGCCCACCCCGATCTGGACGTCCCCGCTCACGGCACGCGAGCCACTGGCACCGGACGGATGCCGGTCACGCCGAGTCGCAGGCGGTACAGGCTGGTGCGCGCGGTCAGGTAGAGGGTCCTTCCGTCCGCATCGCCCCAGGCCATGTTCGCCGGAAGCTCGGGGAGCTTGAGGGTCCCGAGGTGCTTTCCCTCCGCCGAGATGACCCACACCCCGCCCGGACCGGAGACGAAGAGGTGGCCCTCGGCGTCGACCTTCATCCCGTCGAGCGCCTCCTCGCCGGGCGCGCCCGTCATGTCGAAGAAAACCGCGCCGGACCCGAGCGTGCCGTCGGCGCTCACCGGGTAGCGCATCACCACCTTCTTCTTCTCGTCCCAGTTCGTGACGTAGAGGAACCGCTCGTCCGGGCTGAAAGCGATGCCGTTGGGGCCGGTGAGGTCCTTCGCCACCAGCGTCACCCGGCCGTCCTTCACCCGGTACACGCCGGAGAAGGAAAGCTCCTTGCGCCGGTCGTCGAACACCTTCGGGAGCCCGAAGGGCGGATCGGTGAAGTACAGCGTTCCGTCCTTCTTGTAGACGAGGTCGTTGGGACTGTTGAGGCGCTTGCCCTGGTAGCGGTCGGCGAGCACGGTAATCGCGCCGGTGGGCTCGATGCGGATGACCCGTCGCTCGCCGTGCTGGCACACGGTGAGCCGGCCCTGGGGATCGAAGGTGAGGCCGTTGCTCCCAGGCTGCTTGTACTCGGAGATGTCCACACCGGTGTAGCCGCTCTTGGTGCGGAACACCGAGACCTGGCCGTCGCGGCTCCAGCGGTAGATGGTGTTCTCGTTGGGGTCGCTGAAGAGCAGGTCTCCGTCAGGGCTCCACACCGGGCCCTCGGTGAATCCGAAGCCGGTGGCCAGCGCTTCGGGCCGTGCGCCGGGAGGCACCACCGCGTCCAGAGCGGGGTCCTTCCGCTCCACGATGAGCTGCGGCGCGGGCAACCGGCTCACCGGAGGGCTGCGATGGACGTCCAGCGTGGCCGAGCGGAACCAGAGGAAGTTGGTCGGGACCACCGACACCGGGCCGTTCATCGCGAACACCGCCACGTGGAAGGTTTGGCCCGGCCGCGCATCGCGGGTGAGCACGACGCGGCTCGGAGCGTTGAAACCGCGCACCACGCCGCCGCCGCTTTGCCCGAGCACCGCGGGGAGCTTTCCGTCGACCCAGATCTCGGCGTAGTCGTCCACCACCACCTCGAAGACGATGGTGCTTCCGGTGACTGGCACCGGGCCGATCCGCTCCGGCAGGGTCAGGGCGACCCGATACCAGCCGAAGCTCACCTTCCCGTTGCCCCGGCGAGCCTCGAGAGCGGGGGGATCGACCACCGCCCAGCCGCGATCGTCGAAGTCCGCAGCGCCGGCCCGGGGCTCCAGGTCCTGCGTCTCGACCGGTGCGCCGGAGGCCCGGAGATCTGCACCCGGCGCGCGATTGGTGCCCGCGACGATGCGGGCCTCGTGGAACTTCCAGCTGGCCTTTACCAGTCCCGCGCCGTCCCGGGTGCGCAGGTCGACGATGGCGTCGGGACGCTGGAAGGGGGGATCGCCGGTGACCTGCGCGCGGGCGATCAGCGGGAGGAGGCCGACGAGCACCGCCGCCGAGGCGATGACCAGACGGAAGCGCGCGCTCACTGAGCCACCCCGTCGCCAGCGACCTTGACCGCCAGGTAGAGGACGGGCGCCTTCACGTCGCGGAACCAGTGCGGAGTTCCACTGGGCACCACCACGACGTCGCCGGGGCCGATGGTGCGAACCTCTCCGCCATCGATTCGGCTCCCGCGGAGCTCGTTGGGTCCGGTGGTGGAGAGGTCAGGCACCTTTCCGCCGGTGACGAACGTCGCGGTGCCTTCGAGGACGTAGAAGACGTCGGTGTCGATCTGGTGCACCTCGGCCTTGCCCGGCGCATCTCGGCGGCTGGCGTGGACCTGGTAGTCACCGCGGTCGAGGAGCACGGAGCCCTTGGCGAAGCCCGCCTTCACGGTGGACGCGGAAAGCGTGGCGACCCCAGGCGCCTTCGACGGGTCGGTGGAGAGCTGGGCCACCGAGGCCACCGCGGCGCGGGCGATCGCCTCGTCCCGGGCGGCACTGGACGCTCCGCTGATGCCGACGGCGCCGATGACCTTTCCGTCGACCACGATGGGCACGCCGCCCTGGAGCGGGGTCATCTCCTTCACGCCAGTGAGCGCGCCCCGGCCGTTGTGGACCGCGTCCTCGAAGTCCTTGGTCGCGTGCTGAAAGGTGGCGGCGGTGTGGGCCTTGTCGAAGCTGACTGCCGACGCGGCGGGAAAGGTCCCGTCGAGCCGCTCGAAGTAGACCAGCGCGCCCCCGGCGTCGACGATGGCGATGGCCGAGGTCCGATCGGTGCGGGCCTCGACCGCAGCTTCGGCGGCGATGCGCCGGGCGGCATTGAGCGTCAGCACCTTGCTGGTGGCGAGCTGGGCGCGGGCAGCGACGGTGACGAGAAGCGAGGCGGCGAGGAGGAGGCGGAGATTCATGGCGTGGCTCCGGAAAGGGACTCGGGGCGCCTCCGACGCGCGGGAGCGCCCCGAGCGATGACTCACTTCTTGGCGACGACCGGCGCGAGCGAGCCGCCGATGGCGACGCAGGCGTCCTTCGGGACAGCAACCCAGCCCTGACCGCGGCACTCGTTCTGAGCCGCGCAGCCGTGGTTCTCACCGGAGCACTGGCCGAGCGCCTTGCAGGTATTCACGCCGTAGCAGGCAACCACGGACATCTTCTTCAGCTTCTCTTTCGGAATGGGGTCGGCCTTGGCGGTGGTCGCCACGCCGAGGAGCCCGGCCACCGCGGCGCCGAGCAGGAGAGTGCGATTCATGGTTTTGACTCCGTCAGACTGCGAGGAAACGCGACCGGGCAATCGCCCGGGCACGACCTCTCGTCCGGCGGTCCGAGCGGACCGTTACAGCGTGTGTTGCCGTCCGCCTCTTCCGGAGCGCCGCTCGCAACTTCTGCCAGGTGCGAAGGCAGGGAAGATGAGATGACCCGAGCCATGTCCATCCAGCCTCGTCTCGACGTCGCCCGACCCCTGCGGTGGGTTCTGTCCTTTCTGGTGACCTCCGCCGCAGTGGCTGCCGAACCAACCACCGTGCTCCGCGCGGCACGGCTCTACGACGGGAAGTCCGACGGGGTGGTCGCTCCTGGGGTGGTCGTGGTGTCGGAGGGCCGGATCGTCGCAAGCGGCTCCCGGGTCGAGGTCCCCGCCGGCGCGCAGGTCATCGAGCTCGGCGACGCGACGTTGCTCCCCGGCCTGATCGATGCCCACACCCACTTGAGCCTCGAGTCGAGCCTCGACTGGAGGCAGGACCAGCTCGACGGGCTGAAGAAGCCCATCCCCGAGCTGGCACTCCGGGCAACCGAATACACGCGGCGCACACTGCTGGCCGGATTCACGACGGTGCGCGACTTGGGCTCCAGCGAGCTGATCGACGTCGGGCTCCGGAACGCCATCGACGCCGGGAAGGTCCTCGGCCCCCGGATGCTCGTGGCGGTCAATGCCATCGGCGCGCGCGGGGGACACTGCGACCCCACCGGCGGCTTCCGTCCCGACCTCCTCCGCGAGCCCGGGCCGGAGCAGGGAGTGGGGAATGGTCCGGATCAAATCCGCGCGGCGGTTCGCTTCTCCACCAAGCACGGCGCAGACGTCATCAAGACCTGCGCGACCGGTGGGGTGCTCTCGGAGGCGGACAAGGTCGATTCACCCCAGCTCACCCAGGCCGAGCTCGACGCGCTGGTGGACGAGGCGCATGCGCTCGGTCGAAAGGCCGCGGCGCACGCCCACGGAGCAGAGGGCGCGAAGCGAGCCATCCGCGCAGGCATCGACTCCATCGAGCACGGCTCGTTTCTGGACGACGAGGCGTTCGAGCTGATGCGGAAGAAGGGCACCTACTTCGTGCCCACGCCGCTGCCCTGCATCATGGAACGGCTCCGGGCGGCCAAGGCGCCGGCGAACATCATCGAGAAAGCGGCCCGCGCAGACAGCCAGGCGCAGGAGACGCTTCGCAAGGCGATCGCGAAGAATGCGCGCATTGCCTTCGGGAGCGACGCCGCCGTTTGCCCGCACGGGACGCAGCTCAACCAGTTCGCGATCTTCGTGCGGGCGGGAATGAAGCCGCTGGCGGCGATCCGCACCGCGACCTCGGTGGATGCCGCGCTTCTCGGCGTGTCCGACCGCGGAACGCTGGAGGCGGGGAAGCTCGCGGACGTCGTCGCCGTGCCCGGCGATCCCTCGCGGGACATCGCGGTCATGGAACGGCTCTTCTTCGTGATGAAGGGCGGGGCCGTCGTCCGGAACGACCGAGCCACCGTGGCCTCCACCGGCTCGGGACCGAGCGGCGCCGGTCACTGAAAGACGCGCTCCGGATGGCCGCGGCAGCGGTAACGAGGTGTCTGGCACCTCGTGAAGCCCGGTAACGAGGTGTCTGACACCTCGTGAAGCCAACATGCCGAAACGACTCGAGAACTGACCTGGCCGCCCTCGGGTCGATGCCTTGGCTCGGGGCGGTCCTCTTGCTCGGCCGCCCCGGGCCCGGGTGTAACGCTTTGGCCCGACCGCCATACCCCCCTGTGGCATGGCGGCAGCAGTGTCATCCGAGGGTTCGCGCGAGGGGCCAGACGCGACGCGGGGCGCCGCGCTCCCGCTCCTTACCCCGGAGGACCGCGCGCTGGTGGAACGGCTGCGCGCCGGGGACGAGGCGACGTTCCTCGCATTCGTCGAGAAGAACCACCGGGCGATGATCCGCGTCGCGATGGGCTACGTCTCGTCCGAGGGCATCGCGGAAGAGGTCGTCCAAGAAGCCTGGGTGGGCATCCTCCAGGGACTCGCCAAGTTCGAGGGCCGGTGTCCGCTTCGGGCCTGGATGTTCCGCATCCTGATCAACTGCGCAAAGATGCGCGGCGGTCGCGAGGCGCGCTCGGTTCCCTTCTCCGCGCTCGAATCGGACAACCCCGAGGGAGAGCGCCGCCCGGTGGAGACCTTTCGTCCCCCGGACGATCCGCGCTGGCCAGGCCACTGGGCCCGGGGACCCGAGCGCTGGACCGACGAGCGGCTCGCCGACGCCGAGGCTCTGACCCGGATCAAGGCGGAGATCGAGAAGCTTCCGCCGAATCAGCGACAGGTGATCACCTTGAGAGACATCGAGGACTGGGATTCGGCCGAAGTGTGCGAGGCGCTGGGAATCAGCGAAGCCAATCAACGGGTGCTGCTGCACCGTGCGCGGACCCGGGTCCGCCAGGCGCTGGCCGGATGGGCCGCGGAGGAAACGCCATGAGCGCCGCCCGTCCCCAGGATCTCGCTTGCCGCGAGCTGGTGGAGATCCTCACCGACTTTCTCGATGGTGCCCTCGACGAGCGCACCCGCACCCAGGTGGAACAGCACCTGGTCCTCTGCCCGGGCTGCACGGAGTACCTCCGGCAGTTCCGAGCCACCATCGGCTCCGCCCGCAAGCTGGCCGAGGAGGATCTGCCTCCGCGGGTGAGGGAGAATCTGCTCGATGTCTTCCGCCACTGGCGGCACGGGAGCTGAGGCAGCCATGCGTGCCTGGAAGTTCCTCGATTCCGGCCGAGTCGCCCCCTTCGGTGGACACGTTTGGCCCGCGCCGTCCGCTGGCGCTCCGGGGGAGTGGCTCCGCTTCCCGGCCCAGGAGATCTTCGCCTGCCGCAGCGCCGATCTTCCGTGGTGGATCGGCCCGGAGCTGTGGGAGATCGAGCTCGAGGCGCCCGTTCGCGGGCTGGAAACGCAGCTCGCCGCCCCAGGCGGCAGGTTGATCCGCCGCGTCGTCGACTGGGACGCGGCCGCACTCCGTGCCTACGGAGTGGCCTGCGCCGAACGAGCACGAGCCCTGGCGGTGGATGCCCTGACTCGCGACGGTCGCGCCGAGGAAGCAGCGGCACTCACCCGTGCCCGCAGCATGCTGGAGCTGTCACGCGTGGCGCGGGGGTTTGCTGGCGATGCGCGCGAGCGGCAGTCGTCGAATCTCGCCGGATACCTCGCCGAGTCCTCGATGCGTGCGTCGGAGGCCGCCGCCGCCGCTGCGGCGAACATCGCGGCCAATGCCGCGGTCGCCGCAGTGAAGGATCCGACCGCGTTCGACCATGAACGCCAGTGGCAGGCGCAGTGGATCTCCGAGCGCGCCGGCCTCACCCCGGTGCCGGTGGCGGCGATGTAACGAAAGGACTCGGGGCGCATACACGAAAGCGCCGAGGACAGCGCCGCATGCCCCCGACCCCCGATTCCCACTCGACGTTGCATCCGCCCCTCGGGCTCCGCGGGCATTCCTCCAAGGCCTTTCGCCAGCGTGGGGGATTCCGTCTGCTCGCGATCCTGGTGCTCCTCGGCGCCGGCAGAACCTGGGCGGCACGCGTCGACGAGGTGGGCTGCATCGGAAACACCGTCGCCGACCTCGACCGCGCGCGCGACTTCTACGTCCGTGTGCTGGGATTCCGCGCCGACGGCGAGCAGGAAGAGGCGGGCCCGGAGCTCGAGCGCCGCACCGGCGTATTCGCCTCCCGCACCCGCACCGCTCGCCTCGTCCTGGGGAGCGAGTGCCTCGAGCTGACCGAGTACCTCGCCCAGAAGGGCCGCCCGGTCCCGGCCGACGCCAGGAGCAACGACCGCGACTTCCAGCACATCGCCATCGTCGTGTCGGACATGGACCGCGCCTACGCCCGACTCCGCGAGGCCCGGGTGGAGCACGCCTCCTCCGGCCCCCAGGAGCTTCCGGCCTGGAATCCCGGCGCCGGCGGCATCAAGGCCTTCTACTTCCGAGACCCGGACCGCCACGTCCTCGAGGTCATCTGGTTTCCGGCGGGCAAGGGCGCCGCCCGCTGGCATCCCACGGGGAAGAGCGTCCCCCTCACGCTCGGCATCGACCACACCGCAGTGGTGGTAGACGACACCGACCGTTCGCTGGCCTTCTACCGAGATCGGATGGGTCTCGCCGAGGCGGGCCATTCGGAGAATTTCGGGCCCGAGCAGGAGCGGCTCAACGGCGTCTTCGGCGCGAGACTCCGCATCACGCAGGTCCGTGCGTCGAAGGGACCGGGCATCGAGTTCCTGGAGTACCTCGCTCCGCGCGACGGCCGTCCCTACCCGTCGGATGAGCGGGGGAGCGACCTCTTTCACTGGCACGTCCGTCTCCTGTCCAGCGACGCCCAGGGCCTCGTCTCGGCGCTGCGCGGTGCCCACGCCGCGTTCGTCACGCTTCCCGGTGCCGGCGCTCCCGCGTCCACCGTCCTTCCCCTCCGGGTCCGCGACCCGGACGGCCACGTGCTGCAGCTGGAGACCCCATGAGCCCCACCGTGACGAAGCTGCGCGCCCCGGCGCTCGACGCCGAGGAGCGCCGACTCGGCGAGTCGCGCCGCCGTGAGAAGCACTGGAAGCGCTGGGGCCCGTACCTCAGCGAACGCGCCTGGGGCACCGTCCGCGAGGACTACAGCTCGGGCGGGACCGCCTGGGACGACCTGCCCCACGATCACGCACGGTCCCGCGCCTACCGGTGGAACGAAGATGGCATCGCCGGCATCTCCGACCGGCACCAGACCCTCTGCTTCGCGCTCGCGCTCTGGAACGGCGCCGATCCGATCCTCAAGGAGCGCCTCTTCGGCCTCACCGGCCAGGAGGGCAACCACGGCGAGGACTGCAAGGAGCTCTACTGGTACCTCGACAGCACGCCGACCCATTCGTTCATGCGGATGCTCTACAAGTATCCGCAGCGGCCCTACCCGTACGAGGAGCTGGTGCGGCGGAACCGGGAGGCCGGCCGCGGCAACCGCGAGGTCGAGCTGCTCGACACCGGTGTCCTCGAGGGGAACCGCTACTTCGACGTCCAGGTCGACTACGCCAAGGCGGACGTCGACGACATCCTGATCCGGATCGAGGTGGCGAACCGCGGACCGGACGTCGCCCACCTCCATCTGCTCCCCACGCTCTGGTTTCGGAACGTCTGGTCGTGGGGACGCGGTGACTCGAAGCCGGCGCTCGGGGCGCTCAGGGACGTCGACGGCCGCGCGATCGGCGTCCGCACCGACCATCCCGTGGAGGGCAGCTTCACGCTCCGCTCGGACGCAGCGGCGGAGTGGCTGTTCACCGAGAACGAGACCAACGCCCGACGCCTGTGGGGCACGCCGAACGCCTCGCCCTGGGTGAAGGACGCCTTCCACGCCCGGGTCGTCGAGGGACGCACCGAGGCGGTGAATCCCGCGCAGGTGGGCACCAAGTCCGCCGCATGGATCCAGCTCACCCTCCCGGCTGGCGCGACCCGGACCGTGCGGCTCCGCTTGACCCGCGGCGGACTCCAGAAGCCGGAGCGCTCGGGCGTCGGTGACGACTTCGACGCGGTGTTCGCGGAGCGCAAGGCCGAGGCCGACGCGTTCTACGCAGGGGTCATCCCCGCCGAGCTCAGCGACGACGGCCGCAACGTCATGCGCCAGGCGCTGGGCGGGATGCTGTGGAGCAAGCAGTTCTACCACTACGTCGTCCGCGACTGGCTGGAGGGCGATCCCAACCAGCCGTCTCCGCCCGGCTCACGCAAGGACGGGAGGAACTCGGACTGGGGCCACCTCCACAACGCCGACGTGCTGAGCATGCCGGACAAGTGGGAGTACCCGTGGTTCGCGGCCTGGGACCTCGCCTTCCACACCATCCCGCTGGCGCTGGTCGATCCGGAGTTCGCCAAGGAGCAGCTCATCCTGCTGCTGCGCGAGTGGTACATGCACCCCAACGGGCAGATCCCAGCCTACGAGTGGGCATTCGGCGACGTGAACCCGCCGGTGTTCGCCTGGGCGGCCCTGCGCGTCTACCAGATCGAGAAGAAGCGCCGCGGCGTCGGCGACCTCGCGTTCCTCCGCCGGGTCTTCCACAAGCTGATGCTGAACTTCACCTGGTGGGTGAACCGGAAGGACGCCGAGGGGCGCAACGTCTTTCAGGGCGGCTTCCTGGGCCTGGACAACATCGGCGTGTTCGATCGGAGCGCGCCCTTGCCGACCGGCGGGCACATCGAGCAGTCCGACGGCACGAGCTGGATGGCGATGTACTGCCTGAACATGCTCCGAATGGCGATGGAGCTCGCCTGCGCCGACGAGACGTACGAGGACGTGGCGAGCAAGTTCTGGGAGCACTTCGTCAACATCGCCCACGCGATGAACACGCTCGGGCTCTGGGACGAGGAGGACGGCTTCTACCACGACGTCCTCCACCTCCCGGGGAACGAGCGCATCCCCCTGCGGATGCGGAGCATGGTGGGACTCATCCCGCTCTACGCGGTGGAGACGCTCGACCCCGGGCAGCTCGCCAAGGTACCGGCCTTCGCCCGGCGGCTGGAGTGGTTCATCGATCATCGGCCGGACCTCACCGCCGGCGTGGCCTGCATGCGCACCCCGGGCGTCGCCGGCCGGCGCCTGTTCAGCATCGTCAGTCCCGACCGGTTGAAGCGGATCCTCCAGCGCATGGTGGACGAGGAGGCGTTCCTCAGTCCCTACGGCATCCGCAGTGTGAGCCGCGAGCATCTCGCGCGACCGTACCGGCTGGACCTCGGAGGGATGAGCTACGGCGTCCGGTACGAGCCGGCGGAGAGCAGCACCGGGCTCTTCGGCGGAAACAGCAACTGGCGCGGTCCGATCTGGTTCCCGGTCAACTACCTGCTGGTCGAGGCGCTGCAGAAGTTCCACCACTACCTCGGCGACTCGTTCACCGTGGAGTACCCGGCGCGCTCGGGGAAGCAGGCCACGCTCGCCGAGGTGGCGGCGGACATCTCCCGGCGACTGTCGCGGATCTTCCTCCGCGACGGGCAGGGTCGCCGGCCGGTGTTCGGCGGTCATCCGACACTGAACGCCGACCCGCACTTTCGCGACCTGATCCCCTTCCACGAGTACTTCCACGGCGACGACGGCTCCGGAGTCGGCGCGTCCCACCAGACGGGCTGGACCGGGCTGGTGGCCAAGCTGCTGCAGCAGAGCCACGAGATGCCTGCCCGGGAGGCCCCGGCGGCAGAACCGAAGAGGAGAGCGTCATGAAGGCCGTCGCAGTGTTCCCTGGGCAGGCGGGCAGCGCCCACCTCGCCGAGCTGTCCCGCCCCGAGATCTCCGATGTCCCGGGCGGGCGCGGAGTCCGGGTGGAGGTGCTCCGGGTCGGCGTCGACGGCACCGACCGGGAGATCCAGGACGCCGAGTACGGTGAGGCGCCGGCCGGCTTCCCGTTTCTGGTGCTCGGGCACGAGAGCCTCGGTCGGGTGGTTGAGGTCGGGCCGTCGGTCAAGGAGCTGGCTCCGGGGGACTTGGTGGTGGCAATGGTCCGCCGCCCGGGAACGAGCGTGTACGACGCGATCGGGATGCAGGACTTCACCACCGACGATGCCTACTTCGAGCGGGGCATCAGCCGTCTCCACGGATTTCTGACCGAGGAGTACGTCGACAGCGCGGACTGGATCGTCAAGCTGCCTCCGAGCCTGTCCACGGTCGGCGTTCTCCTCGAGCCGATGACGGTGGTGGAGAAGGGCATCGCCCAGGCGTACGAGGCCCAGCGCCGGCTCCGGGTGTGGCGCCCGCGGCGGGCGGCAGTGCTCGGGGCAGGGACCATCGGGCTGATGGCGACGCTCGTCCTCCGGCTGCGAGGCCTGGCGGTGGACACCTTCGCCCTCACCCCGAAGCCCAACGTGAACGCGAGCCTGGTGGAGGCCACCGGGGCCCGGTACGTCTGCGGGCAAGACCGCAACGTGGTGCAGGCGGCCGAGGCCGAGGGCGGCTACGACCTGGTCTTCGAGTGCTCGGGGTTCAGCCCGCTGGTCTTCGACGGCATGCGGGCGCTCGCCAAGAACGGCGTGCTGGTGCTGTCGAGCATCACCGGTGGCGAGCGGACGGTAGAGATTCCCTCCGACGCCATCAATCAATCGTTCGTGCTCGGGAACAAGCTGATGCTGGGAACCGTCAACGCGGGCCGCGCCGATTTCGAGCAGGGCGTGCGCGATCTCGTCCAGGCCGAGGCGGCCTACCCCGGCTGGCTGGAGCAGCTGCTCACTCACCCCGTGCGCGGGCTCGAGAACTGGCCGATGCTGTTCGAGGCGCTGAACGGAAAGAAGGGGGTCATCAAGGCCTTCCTCGAGGTCCGTCCATCGTGAGTCCGCGGGTGACCAGCGCCGCGCCCGCGACCGTCCCCGGAGCCCCGGTGCCACCTCGCTCGCCAGCGCCCATCGACGTGCCCCGGGAGGTGTGCACGCTCTACCCGCGCTCCTCGCGGCTGGAGTGGCTGCTCACCAACGGCACCGGCGGCTTCGCGATGGGCACCGCGGCCGGCTCGAACACCCGCCGGTACCACGGGCTGCTGGTGGCGAGCCTCCATCCTCCGGTCGAGCGGATGGTCACCCTCTCCCGGCTGGAGGAGACGGCGCTGACCGACCGCGGGGATGTGCCGCTTTCGGTCAACCAGTACCCGAACACGCTCTACCCGGATGGCTACACCCGGCTGGTCCGCTTCACTTTCGACGACGGGCCGGTGTGGACCTGGTCCGTCGGCGACGTGCTCATCGAGCGCAGGGTGCTGCTCGTCCCAAGCGAGCAGACGGTCCTGGTGCGCTATGCGAGCTCGGCTCCGGTCCGGCTCCGCGTCGAGCCGCTGCTCGCCTTGCGCGACTACCACGCCCTGACCCATCGGAACCCGGACGCATGGACGGGGTTCGAGGAGCAGGCCGTGCCGGCAGGCCGGGTGGTTCGCTTCCAGCCCTACGCATCGCTGCCGTCGCTCCGGCTCGTGCACCGCGGCGGCGCCTTCCGCGGCGCGCCGGTGTGGCACGAGAACGTCGAGTACCTGGAGGAGCTGGACCGCGGCCTGGACTTCCGCGAGGACCTCCTTCTGCCCGGGAGCTTCGAGCTGGAGCTCCTTCCCGGTCGGCCCCAGCTGGTGTCGGCGACCGTCGAGCCCGCCGCCGCCGTGAACCTCGACACGCTCGGTGCTCGGTTCCAGCGCACGGCACCGGTCGGACCCGCGGCGGTGAGCCGTCCCGTCCGGCGGCATGCGGACGAGCCTGGCGAGGCGCGAGCGCGGCTGGAGCGCGCCGCGAATGCCTACCTCGTCCGCCGGGCAGATCGCTCGGCGACGGTGATCGCCGGATACCCCTGGTTCACCGACTGGGGCCGGGACACGATGATCTCTCTTCCCGGTCTGCTCGTCGCCCGCGGTCAGCTCCAGCTCGCGCGCGAGGTGCTGGAGGGCTTCCTCGCCCACCTCGACGGTGGGCTGGTGCCAAACCGCTTCCCCGACGCTGCCGGCCCTGCCGAGTACAACACCGTCGACGCCACCCTCTTCATGTTCCAAGCGGTGCACGCCTGGGAGCAGGCCGGTGGCTCACCGGCATTCATCCGCGAGGTGTTCTACCCCGCGGCTTGCGGCATCCTGGATGCTCACCTCCGCGGCACGCACCACGGCATCCGGGTCGACCCGGTGGACGGTCTGCTCGTCGCCGGCGGCCCTGGGAGCAACCTCACCTGGATGGACGCGCGGGTGGACGGCGTCCCGGTGACGCCCCGTCACGGCAAGCCGGTGGAGGTGAACGCGCTCTGGTACAACGCGCTCCGGCTCTCGGAACGCTGGGCGAGACAGTTCGGCGATGGCCCGCGGGCGCGCTCCTTCGCGCGAGAGGCGGACCTCGTTGCCGGCGCGTTCGACCGCGCGTTCTGGAACGACGCCCGCCGCTGCTGCTTCGACGTCATCCTGCCCGAAGGGCCGGACGCGCGGCTCCGGCCCAACCAGCTTTTCGCGGTGGGGCTGCCATTTCCGCTGCTCGACGGGCGCCGCCGCGCGATGGTGCTCGAGGCGGTGGAGGTGGCGCTGGTCACCCCGGTGGGGCTGCGCACGCTCGCCCGCGGCGAGCCGGGCTATCGGCCGTCGTACCGCGGTCCCCCCTCGGAGCGGGATGCGGCCTACCACCAGGGGCTGGTGTGGCCCTGGCTGGTCGGTCCGTACGTGGACGCGCTCTTCGCCGTTCGCGGCGACTCGGCGGAGACACGGGGCCGGGCCCGCGCTGCCATCGGCCCCCTCGTCGCGCGGATGGAGGCCGGATGCCTCGGCCAGCTCCCCGAGTGCTTCGAGCCCGAGCCGCCGTTCCGTCCGGTCGGTGCGCCGGCACAGGCCTGGAGCGTGGCCGAGGTCCTTCGCGTCCTCGTTCGACTCGGAGACGCATGATTCGGCGGCGTCTTCCAGGCCACCTACCCGAGTACGCGATCGAGGGCGCTCTCCTCGCCCTCTTCATGCTCTCGGCCTGCACCTTCGCGGTGCTGCTCGAGCACCCGGACTCGCCGGTGCACCGGGCGCTCGGGGATCCACTGCTTCGGCGGGCGCTGATGGGCCTGGCGATGGGGACCACCGCCGTCGCGATCATCTACTCACCTTGGGGCGGGCGGTCCGGCGCGCACATCAACCCGGCGACTACCCTGACCTTTTGGCGCCTGGGGCGAATCCGCGGGGGCGACGTCGCCGGCTACGTCGGGGGACAGCTGGTCGGCGCGGTGCTGGGCGTTGCGCTCGCCTCGGTGCTCCTCGGACCCAGGGTCGCTCACGTTTCCGTCAACTTCGTGGTGACCCGACCCGGGCGCTGGGGCACGGGCCCGGCCTTCCTGGCCGAGGTCCTCATCTCCGCGCTCCTGATGGCGGTGGTGGTGATGCTCACCGGCTCGCGCTGGGCTCGCTACACCGGCCTCGTCGTGGGCGTGTTGGTGGCGACGTACATCACCGTCGAGGCCCCGCTCTCCGGGATGAGCATGAATCCCGCTCGCTCCTTCGGCTCGGCCTGGGGCGCGGGCGACTGGCGGATGTTCTGGGTGTACGTGGCCGCGCCGCTGGTGGGGATGAACCTCGGCGCGGTCCTCTCGACGTGGGCCCGCGCCCGGCCGGCTTGCCCCAAGCTGCACCACCCTGAGACACAGCGGTGCATCTTCTGCGGGCACCGGCCAGTCTCGACGGCGGACCGCGCGTCAGTCCTCGCGAGAAGCTGACCCTCGTCGGCGCGCGGCCGTCCCTCCTCCAGTCGAGCGCCCGACCCGCCCCTGGCGTCGCTGGCCCTCGGTGCAGCTGTTCAACGCGCTTCCTGGAATTACCTTGCCTTCGAAACCCACAACGAGAGGAGAGAGAGGTGCGGATCGCGCAGGTGGCCCCGCTGTTCGAGAGCGTTCCTCCCCGGCGGTACGGTGGGACGGAACGTGTCGTCTCGTACCTCACCGAGGAGCTCGTCCGGCAGGGACATCGGGTCACACTCTTTGCCACCGCGGACTCCGAGACCTCGGCCGAGCTCGTCCCCATCGTCGAGCGGCCGCTGCGCGGCGATCCGCTGTGGATGTTCCATGCGCTGGTCGAGCTCGAGAAGGTCCTCCGCCGGTCCAGGGACTTCGACGTCCTGCACTTCCACACCGACGGCCTGCACTACCCGATGGTGCGGCGGGTCAGCACGCCGGTGGTCACGACCCTCCACGGCCGGCAGGACCTTCCCGGCCTGGCTCGCTTCTACCGGGTCTTCTCCCACATCCCGGTGATCTCCATCTCGGACGCGCAGCGCGCCCCGCTCCCGCACGCGCGGTGGGTGGGCACGGTCCACCACGGCCTTCCCCCACAGCTCTATCGACCCGGCACCGGGCGCGGTGGGTACCTCGCCTTCCTCGGCCGCATCTCGCCGGAGAAGCGGGTCGATCGCGCGGTGGAGATTGCCCGCCGGACGGGCCTTCAGCTCCTGGTCGCCGCCAAGGTGGACCCGGTCGACCGGACGTACTTCGAACAGGAGATCGAGCCGCTGCTCCGTGAACCGGGTGTCGAGTACCTGGGCGAGATCGCGGACGCCGAGAAGTCGGCCTTCCTCGGGGACGCGCTGGCGGTCGTCTTTCCGATCGACTGGCCAGAGCCGTTCGGCCTGGTGATGATCGAGGCGATGGCCTGTGGCACGCCGGTGCTCGCCTTCCGCGGCGGCGCGGTGGACGAGGTGGTCACCCCCGGCGTCACCGGGGCCGTCGTCACGTCGGTGGACGAGGCGGTGGAAGCCCTGCCAAAGGTCGCGGCGCTCGACCGGGTGGCATGCCGTCAGGAATTCGAGCGGAGGTTCTCGGTGACCCGCATGGCAGAGAAGTACCTGCGGGTGTACGAGCGGGTCATGGGCGCAGGCCGCGAGGTTCACGACGCGGAGTGGGGGACGGGACTCGCCTCGCATGGCTGAGCCAGAGAATCGCGTCTCCGAGGGCCACGATGATCTCGCCCGGGTCCTGATGCACCAGGACACGTTCGCCGTGTTCGACCGGGCCGGGGCCATCTCCTCCGAGCTCCGGAAGGAGCAGGGCCTCTACCACCGAGGGACGCGCTACGTGTCCCGGCTCGAGCTCCGGGTCGATGGCGAATGGCCGATGACGCTGAGCTCCTCGGTGGTCCGGGACAACGCCCTCCTCGCGGTGGACCTCACCAATCCGGATCTCTGCCGGGAGGGAAAGGTCGCCGTGCCGCATGGCACGGTTCACCTCTACCGGGGCTGCGTGCTCGACGACGGGGTCTGTCACCAGCGCCTTCGGGTCCACAACTTCGCGGTGAGCGAGATCGCGCTGGACCTCGCCCTTCGCGTGGAGGCCGACTTCGCCGACGTGTTCGAAGTGCGCGGCTCCGTGCGCCCCCGCCGGGGGGCGATCGACGCTCCCCAGACGCACGAGGACGGCATCAGCATCACCTACCACGGGCTGGACGGGGTGGTCCGGCAGATCCGCCTGCGCTCCCACCCCGCGCCGGACCGGGTGACGCCCGAGGAGGTTCGTTTCTCCGTCAGCCTCCGCCCGGGAGAGGAGCGCGAGCTGTCCTTCGAGCTGAGCTGCTCCGAGGGCACCTTCTCCCCCAAGCGGTCGTCCTACGCGCACGCCGCCACCCGCCGGGACAACGAGCAGGACTCGCTCCAGGCGGAAGAGGCGCGCGTCCATTCCTCGAGTGGCCTCTTCGACGGCTGGTTGCACCGCTCCCTGTCGGATCTGCGAATGCTCCTCACCCGGAAGCCACAGGGGTTGTACCCCTACGCCGGCGTGCCCTGGTACAGCACCCCCTTCGGCCGGGACGGGTTGATCACCGCGCTCCAGATGCTCTGGATCCAGCCGGAGGTCGCGGCCGGCGTACTCCGCTTCCTCGCCGCCAACCAGGCGACCCGTTCCTCGGCCGAGGCGGACGCCGAGCCGGGCAAGATCGTCCACGAGATGCGGCACGGCGAGATGGCAGCCCTGGGGGAGGTTCCCTTCGCTCGCTACTACGGCGCCGTGGACACCACGCCGCTCTTCCTGGTGCTCGCCGGTGAGTACCTCCACTTCACCGGGGATTTGGATCTGGTGCGCGAGCTCTGGCCGCATTTCGAAGCGGCGATGGCCTGGATCGATCGGTTCGGCGATCAGGACGGCGACGGCTTCGTCGAGTACGCCCGACGCTCTTCGCACGGGCTGAGCAACCAGGGATGGAAGGACTCCTGGGACGCCATCTTCCATGCGGATGGGCGGCTCGCCGAGGGGCCCATCGCGCTCTGCGAGGTCCAGGCGTACGTCTACGCCGCGCGTCGGGCGGTCGCCGCCATGGCTGCCGCCCTCGGACACGAGGACATCGTCCGCCGGCAGAAGGGACTCGCCGAGGAGCTCCGTTCCCGGTTCGAGAAGGCGTTCTGGTCCGAGGAGCTCTCGACCTACGTCCTGGCGCTGGACGGGGCGAAGAAGCCCTGCCGCGTCCTCGCGTCGAACGCCGGCCACTGCCTGGCGATGGGGATCGCCAGCGCGGACCACGCCCAGAAGGTGACGGACACGCTGACCGGCGAGGGCTTCTTCTCAGGCTGGGGAATCCGGACGGTCGCCCTGGGCGAGTCGCGCTACGACCCGATGTCGTACCACGACGGATCGGTCTGGCCGCACGACAACGCGTTCGCCGCGATGGGCTTCGCCCAGTACGGGCTGAAGCAGCCGGTGCTGTCGGTCCTGACGCGGTTCTTCGAGGGGAGCACCTCGTTCGAGCTGCGACGCATGCCCGAGCTGTTCTGCGGCTTCCCGCGACGCCCGGATTCCGGTCCCACGCTTTACCCCGTGGCGTGCTCACCGCAGGCCTGGGCGTCGGGCGCGGTGCTGATGATGCTGCAAGCGGTCCTCGGGCTCGACGTGGACGGCGCCCGAGGGCAGGTAACCTTCAGCAACCCGATGCTGCCGGACTTCATGGACGTGCTTTACATCGACGGTCTTCGCGTGGGCTCCTCACGCGTCGACCTGCGGGTGCATCGATACGCCGACGGTGCAGCGGGCGTGGACGTCTCCAGGCGCTCGGGGCCGGTGAAGCTGTCGATCCACAAGTAGGCGCGGGAGAGCTGCAGGGTCGCCGCGTGCCGGATTGACTTCGACGCGGGGCTGTGCGCCTCGTGCGCCTTCGCCGCCAGAGAGGGAGGTCTTCGCAATGCGGATTGCGCCGACGTTCGTCGTCATGATCCTTGCAGTCGGGCAGCCGGCCGTCGGGGACGAGCCCGCGAAGCCGGAAGGGGAGAAGCACTGGAGCTACACGAGCGGCATTACTCCTCCGAAGTGGGGCGAGGTCTCGCCGACTTGCAAGACCGGCACCCATCAGAGCCCGATCGCGCTCTCGACCGAGCACGCGAAGCGCCATCTCCCGTTGCAGCCGCTCGAGTTCTCCTGGACCAAGTCCACCGGCGAGCTCGTCGACACCGGGCACAGCTATCAGGTGAATCTCCCGCCCGGAAACACCACGAAGTACGGCGGGGTGGTCTTCGAGCTGCAGCAGTTCCACTTCCACACGCCCTCCGAGCATTCGGTGGATGGGAAGACCGCCCCGATGGAGGCGCACTTCGTCCACAAGTCCGCCGATGGGAAGCTGGCGGTCGTGGCGCTGATGCTGAAGAGCGGGTCCACTGGCGCCCCCTTTGCGACGGTGCTGACGACGCTGCCAGCGTCGGGGGACAAGCGCAGCGTCGAGGTCGACCTGCCGGCGATCCTTCCCGCCGACCACTGGCACTTCGCCTACTCGGGCTCGCTCACCACGCCGCCCTGCAGCGAGGACGTGCAGTGGATCGTGATGAGAGGCAAGGACGTCGTCTCCAAGGACGAGCTCGACACGTTCAGAGCGAAGTATTCGAAGAACGCGCGCCCGGCGCAGCCAGCCAAGGGCCGGACGGTCGAGATTTCCCCCTGAGGCCGGACCGGGTCGCGCGACTACGCCGAGACCCGGTTGGAGGTTACAGCGAACGACGCAGGGCTCTCCCTGTGCCATCCGCGTGGCGCGGTAACCCATGCCCACGCGTCCGAGTACCCGGGATCGTGCGCTCCGGTTCTCGTTCGTGGCGTCGTCGATCCACCTCGGTGGATCCTCCCGATCTGGTCTCGAGACTCCTCGGCGGCGACGAGGCGCTGTTCGCCTCTCTGGTGGACCGCTTGCAGCCGGGACTCGGCCGTCTGGCGGAATCGCTCACGGGGAACACCGCCACCGCCGACGAGGTGGTCCAGGAGACCTGGGCCTCGGTACTGGGTTCCCTGCACACCTTCGAGGGAAGGGCGAGCTTCCGCACCTGGGTTCTCAAGATCTGCACGCACGTGGCGCTGGCGCGTGTGCGGAGGGAGGGGCGCTCGGCGGTCCCGGTCGGCCCGAGCGTCGACCCTGCTCGCTTCGGCGAGCTCGGCGAGTGGCGCGATCCGCCCGCACCCTGGACGGAGCAGACGCCCGAGGCAATTGCCGCGCGGCAGGAGGTCATGGACTGCATCCGGCGGGCGGTGCTCGCGCTTCCAGTCCGGCAACGCGTGGTCATCACCCTCCGCGACGTCGAGGGATTCAGCTCGGGAGAGGCCTGCGAGATCCTCGGAGTCTCCGAGGTGCACCAGCGCGTTCTCCTCCACCGCGCGCGAACGTTCGTGCGGGCGGAATGCGAGCGGTACTATCGAGAGGCGGCCTGATGCTCCGCTGCCCGGAGTTCGTGGAGCAGGTCACCCAGGTGGAGGAGGGAGCAGGGGGCATCAGCCTCTGCCTCGCCCGATGACCTCGCCTGACGAGCCCGGTCCACCGTCCGGCACCAGCAACCAGCGCTCACGCCCGCTGAGACGTCACCGCAGCCACCCACCCGTCAGCAAACCAGCTGAGCACCGTCTTGAACGCGGCCCGTGCCGGCTCCGGCTCGTGGGCGAACGTCGCGCAGACATCCTCCAGCGAGCCGTCCTCCCGCGCGACCATCAGTGCGGCCGCCTCGGCCTCGGACAGCCCGGTGTGGAAGACCTTGAGCTCCTGCCGCCAGACCACCACGGTGGTCGGGCCAGGAGCCGGCGGCGGCGCCTCGCCCTCGGCCTCGAGCGCATCCCAGAGCGCGCGAACGTCGTGCTGCAGCCGAAGGATCCGGAGCGATGGGCAGAAGAGGAAGCGAGCTCCCGGAAGCCCCTCGGGGGGAAGCGACTGGAGCGCCTCCGCGCCGGCCGCTGGCGCATCGGCCGCGGTCCGGACCTCGGAACGGGCACGCTCCAGCATCGCGAGATCCGGCAGGTCTGAGCGGATGCCCTCCCGCGAGCGGAGCCATGCGCCGAAGTGCTGCCCGACCTGGCCGATGTCCGGCGAGCGGCTGGGGTGCTCGCGGAGGTAGTCCCGCACCGCCTCGACGAACCCGTCATGCCCGAGGATCCGCGCGGTGTGCGGGACGTCCTCGGCCACCGCGTCCACCAGCCGGAAGAGGTACATCCGGGCGTAGATTTCCACCCGCTCCAGCGAGTCGAGCGGCGGTCTGGGCAGCACTTGCTCCCGGAGCTCGTCATCGCGCCCGGGCACCGACCCGGTGATGCGCCCGTGCAGGAGCCCCTGGAGCTCGGAGAGGTTCACGCCGGTGCCTCCTCGAGCACCGACTTCTCGAACGCGCGGGCCCGCTCGGCCTGGGCCAGGACCTCGTCCAGCGGCGGGATGTGGTCGTCCCACTCCACCAGCGAGCTCACTCGCCCGAAGCGACGGACCGCGTCGCGGTACAGGCTCCACACCGGGTCCGGCACCGGCGCATCGTGGGTGTCGAGCAGATGGGTCCCGAGGTCCTGGTGCCCGGCGAGATGGAACTGAGCCACCCGGTTCACCGGAATGCCTCGGAGGTACTCCCCAGCATCGAAGCCGTGGTTGGTCGCGCTGACGTAGACGTTGTTCACGTCGAGGAGGAGGAGGCAATCCGCCCGGCGCGCGACCTCGGAAAGGAAGTCCCACTCGGAGATCGCGGAGACCGCGAAGGTCAGGTAGCTCGAAACGTTCTCCAGGAGGATGCGCCTTCCGAGCCGCTCCTGGACCTCGGCCACCCGCGACACGACGTGGGCGAGCGATTCCTCGGTGAACGGCATCGGCAGGAGGTCGTGCGCATTGTGCCGGCCGAAGGTGCCCCAGCAGAGGTGGTCCGACACCCAGGCCGGCTCCACCGCGTCGGCGAGCGCGCGCACGTCGCGCAGGTATTCCTCGTTCAGCGGGTCCACCGAGCCGATGGAGAGCGAAACTCCGTGGAGAACCACCGGGCGATCGGCCCGGACGGCCTCCAGGACCGCCCGCGGGCGCCCACCCACGTTCAGGAAGTTCTCGGTGATGACCTCGAACCAATCGGCGCGCCGCCCCGCTTCCAGCACCTCCGGAAAGTGCTTGGTGCGCAGCCCGATGCCGTGGCCGAGGAAGGGAACCATGGGGTCCGTCGCGGGGCAGAAAAGCACACCGGAGCCGTGCGCGCCCCGTGGTGGGACGCTCCGGCTCCGGTGGTTGCAGCCTGGCCGACTACTTCTTGGCGACGACCTTGCCGCCCTTGTCGGTACACTCCTTCTCGGTCTTGGTCGGGGACCAGCCCTGGCCCTTGCAGCCGTTCTGGCCGCCGCAGCCGTGGCCCCCGCCCGCGCACGAGCCCGTGCCCTTGCAGGAGTTGATTCCGGCACACTTCACGTCGCCGCCGGCCTTGTCGTGCCCTGCGGCAGCCTTGTCCGCGGCGTGCGCAGCGGCAGTGGCGAACATCGCGCACACGGCCGAGGCGATGAGGGCCCCCTTCAGGTTCTTTCCATTCATGTTCGACACTGCCTCTCTTGGTTCGGACTGCGTGTGGACGGCCGCGGAACACACGGCACGTTGTCTCCGCTCGCACGCGGGCGCGCGGAAGCTTCGGGGGGAGCGGCGAAGAGGGTCAACTCCAGAGTGCCCTCCTCCGCCACCACCTTGGCCAGGGACTGGACCCGGGCCAGCCACCCTTCGGTGAAGCGAGGACCCACGCGGTACGCCTCCCGGTGAAAGTGCTCGATCCTGGCCCGGATCCGGAGCCATCCCCCATCGAGGCGGGACACAGTTCCGGTCACGTGCTCCCGACCTCCGTCCTCGCGGGGACGGCTGCAGATGGTGAAGGAAAGCTCCGCCTGGAACTCGGTGCTGTCGCCCGGCATCCTGGGCACCGAAACCGCCACTCCGGCGAGCTCGGTGGCCAGCACGCAGCCAGCGGGGTCGGATTTGCGGTTGGTGGCCCACTGGCGGAAGTGGTCGGACTTGGTCGGGTCGGCGTCCACGGTGATGCTCGCGAGCGGTACGGAGCAGCGCCCACCCAAATTACGGCCCTCGGGGTCCACCTGGATGTCGCAGGACACCGCCGAGGACGTGGCGGTGATGCGCTCGCCGAGCGGCGCGTCGAAGACGGCATTCAGGGTGTTGTTCCCGGCCTTTCCGTCGACTCGCAGGGCCTGGGGGGCTGAGGAAAGGATGGCCAGCAAGAGCGGGGCCGTCATGGGAGTCACGTGTTGCCTCCAGCGCGAAGCGTGGCGTGCGTGTCCGCCGCGGCCGACCGGAGGTCCTGCCGCGTCGCGGAGATCTGGCTGATGCTTCGCTCCACCAGCAGATCCAGGGTCCAGTCGAGCACCACGCGAACCTTGTTACCGAAGCCCACCAGCTTGGTGAGGTAGAGGCTCCGCCAGACGAACCAGGCCAGGGCGCCCG
>Ga0066903_100000321_pt1 | contig 28601 bp, 25 predicted proteins | sample PanSoiMetaGPlot1_FD_67491 | JGI IMG/M metagenome (GOLD analysis project Ga0066903, IMG submission 67491) | Tropical forest soil microbial communities from Panama analyzed to predict greenhouse gas emissions - Panama Soil - Plot 1 (version 2) | ecosystem: Environmental > Terrestrial > Soil >... | reverse complement strand
TAGCCGAGCTCTCTTCAAAGGATGTGATTCACAATTTCTTTTTGACAAACATGCGGATTGCCGGTGACGCAATTCCAGGTTCGCTGATTCCAGTCTGGTTCACTCCCATCAAGACTGGCACTTACGAGGTGATCTGCGGACAGCTGTGCGGCCTGGGGCACTATGGAATGAAAGGGACCCTCGTGGTAGACACTCAGCAGGATTACGAAGCCTGGCTAAAGGAGCGCGCCGAGCTAGCCGGTGGTGCCCCAAGCGCCACATCGGCTTCACCATCGCCAGGCGCAGCTCAGCCACAAAACAAACCTGCCGCATCTCCGACTCCTGGCGGATAATTCCTTCCACTGGTAGCCCGCCCGCTCGCAATTGTCCCATACCCCGCCTTTGTCGTATTGTCCCCCTGTGGGAAAATCGACGAAATGGTTGAACCGTTTCGCGTGGTTCATTTGTGTGGCCGCACTGTTGCTCATTTGCAGTGGTGGAATGGTCACGAGCAAGAACGTTGGTCTGGCGGTGCCGGATTGGCCGACCACGTTTGGCTACAACATGTTTCTGTTTCCAGTCTCAAGATGGGTCGGCGGAATTCTGTTCGAGCACACACATCGCCTGATTGCTTCGGCCGTTGGATTCTTGACGATCATTCTGGCGATCTGGCTTTGGCGCAGCGAAAACCGGAAATGGGTACGCTACCTCGGTGTCGTTGCACTCGCCGGTGTGATCCTGCAAGGAATCCTCGGTGGCTTGCGCGTGACGATGCTCAGAGACGAAATCGGCATATTTCACGCGTGCGTCGCACAAGCCTTTCTCGCACTCCTCGTAGTCATCGCGGTTGTAACAACAAGCTTTTGGCGGTCTGAGTGGCAAATTATTGTCGACCCCAAGAAATTCGCGCCAATTCGGTCACTAGCGATTGCAATAACGATCGCGATTTATGTGCAGCTTGCGCTCGGAGCGACGATGCGCCATCAGCATCGCGACCTGTCGATTCTGGATTTTCCCACGGCAAACGGCCGGTGGATTCCGGATACGAGCGCGACCGCGCTGGCAAAGATCAATGCCTGGCGCGATGCGCGCGGCTTGTCTGATGTCGACGCATTCCAAATTTGGCTGCAAATGGTCCATCGTTTTGTCGCGCTGTTAATTGCAATCGGTGTAATTGCATTCTGTTCGCGCGTTTGGAAAGACGCCTGTCAGGTTCCCGCGCTGAAGGAAATCTCGATCTCGTGGATCGTATTTCTTTTTGTTCAGCTAACGCTGGGCGCATGGACCATTTGGAGCAACAAAGCCGCCGATATTGCCACGACGCATATCGCAGTAGGCGCGATCATGCTATCTTTTGGGGTGAGTATTTCGGCCGTTTGCTGGCGAATTTCGCAAAAGCAACCTGGTAGGGTGCGACCACCGGGCGCGCCGCGGAGCGAACGTGTCGCCGCATGAAAACCGTGGCCCTCGAAGTCGAAAATGCGAAACAGGCATTCGCGCGGAGAAGGTTTGTCGTTGATCTCTTCGAGCTGGTTAAAGCGCGGCTGACTTCGCTTGTTTTACTGACAACCGCAGTCGGTTTTTACCTCGGATCGAGACCGTCCGTCGATTATGCCGCCTTATTTCGCGTCGTGTTTGGAACGGCCGCCGCAGCAGCCGGAGCTGCAGCGCTTAATCAATGGTGGGAACGCAAAGCAGACGCGCTGATGCATCGCACAAGAATGCGTCCTGTGCCGGCCGGACGAATGAGACCATCCGAAGCTCTTGCACTTGGTCTTGCCTTCTCGGTTTTTGGAGTTGCTTATCTTGCATTGGCTTCCAATGCGTTGAGCGCTGTTCTCGCTGCGATTACGATCACGATTTACATCTTCGGTTACACGCCGCTTAAACGGGCCAGCACCGCAAACACAATCGTCGGAGCGATTCCGGGCGCAATTCCGCCAGTCATTGGTTGGGCAGCGGCTCGCGGAACAGTCGACGCAGGCGCCTGGAGCCTTTTCGCAATTCTTTTGCTGTGGCAACTACCGCATTTCTTCGCGATTGCCTGGATGTATCGTGAAGATTATTCGCGGGCGGGGTTTCGAATGATCTCGAGTGATGACCTCAGCGGCGAGCGCAGCGCCAGTCAAAGTGTGTTTTTCTGTATTCTGCTTCTGATTCTGGGAGGTCTCCCTGCATTCGTCGGAGTCGTCACCTCCGAGTATCTGCCGATTCAGCTGACGCTTAGCGGCTTGTTTATTGGCGTTGCGATGCAGTTTCTGAAGCTGCGGACCGCAAGCGCTGCACGCGTGTTGTTTATTACGTCGATTGTTTATCTTCCGTTGCTGCTGGTTGCCCTTGTTCTTACCAAATCATGAGCACGACTTCTGTCGGTGTGAATCGCGCTTCCTCGAAGCCTTCGATTTTGTGGAAGACCACACTCATCCTGATTCCATTCGTTACACTCGGGCTACTACTGTGGCTGCGTTCCATCGAAGTGAACGCACTGAGGCAACGGACTGTTTCCTCCTACGGGACGGTACCCTCTTTTCAGCTCGTTAATCAAAATGGCGAGGCGTTTGGCTCCGGGCAGCTTACCGGCAAAATCTGGATTGCCGATTTCATTTACACGACCTGCCCGGGACCATGTCCGATGATTAGCGGCCGAATGAGCGAGCTACAGAAGCCCTTGGAGAAAACCGATGTGCATCTGGTCTCATTTAGCGTCGATCCTGAGAAAGATACGTCTCAGGCATTGCGCGGTTATGCGGAGAAATTGCAAGCAGAGCCCGGGCGGTGGGATTTCCTTACCGGAGCAAAGAGCGCGATTTACAAACTGTCGCACGATGGTTTTAAACTTGCCGTTTCCGATGGTAGCGGGGAACAGGGAATCCCTGTCCACAGCACGCGGATGGTGCTCGTGGATCGGCACGGCCAGATCCGCGGCTATTATGATGCGACCGAAGCAGACGCGGTGACGAAATTGCTCGCGGACACAAATCATCTCCTGCGCGAGCAACCCAGGTAGCTGCAGCTGCGATTGCTGATCGCGACGCCGGAGTCAACGACTCCGGTTACAGAGTCAACCGACCGGCTCGGGACCGGCGCTTGGACCTTCGTCGCAAACCATTCGCAAGTAATCGCGATACTCGCCTTTCGGCAGCCGATCGATTGTTTGCGTGAGCTGAGATTCGTCGATAAATCCAGCTCGAAGCGCCACCTCTTCCAAGCACGCAATTTTCAGCCCCTGGCGGTGCTCGATCGTGGCGATGTAGTTGCTTGCTTCGAGTAAAGTTGTCGTAGTGCCCGTATCCAGCCATGCCATGCCCCGGCTGAGCAGCTTTACATGCAACTGGTTCTCCTTGAGATAAAGCAAATTCAAATCGGTAATTTCCAATTCGCCGCGCGCTGATGGACGCAGCATCCGACATAGTTCAACAACGCGCTTGTCATAGACGTAAAGCCCGGGGACTGCGAAGTGACTCTTCGGTCGCTTCGGTTTTTCCTCCAGGCTGATCGCCTTTCCGTCAGCGTCGAACTCGACCACGCCGTACCGTTCCGGGTCACGGACTTGGTACCCGAAAATGCAAGCGCCACGCTCAATAGCCAGCGCATCGCGGTAAAAATCGAGTTTTCCGTAGAAAATGTTATCGCCGAGGATGAGCGACGCACCGCAGCCCTGAATAAACTCTGCGCCGATCAGGAAAGCTTGCGCAATTCCCTCGGGCTTCCGCTGCTCGGCATATTCAATGTGAATTCCGAGGTGCGCGCCATCGTTCAAGTAATCGCGCAGCATCGGCAAATCCTTAGGTGTGGAAATGATGAGCACCTCGCGCAAGCCTCCGAGCATCAGCGTAGCCAGCGGGTAGCAGATCATCGGTTTGTCGTAGATCGGGAGAAGTTGCTTGCAGACGATCTTAGTGAGCGGGAAAAGGCGTGTCCCGGCGCCGCCGGCGAGTAGAATAGCTTTCTTCATTTTCGATTTTGGATTTTCGATTTTTGATCGCCGCCGCACCAGCGCATAAGTAAGTCCGCCCATTCCTGCCAGAAACGTGTCCCGGCAGTCAAATCGATCCCGCTCTTTTGACTGACAACTCCAAGCGCCTGTTGCGGAGCCGAGCGGAATGTTGTCTTATCGACAAGAAACGAATCGCCACGAACCAGTTGCCTATCTCTTACACGGCCGCCTGCACACTCAGATAACGCATTCTGGATCCAGTCTCGCGGTAAGACCGGTCGTGACTCAATTGTGGCACTCACCGTAATATTGAGAAGTTTCCTTAAAATCAGGGCGCAGAGGAGGGCGGTGGAACTCGTTGCATGCACATGCGACACGTTTTTCTGTCGAAGCAGTTTGGACAGCACAAGAGCAAACCGGGCCTGCCGCAAAAAGATGGCACCTGGCGCCCTGGCGCCTTGCTGCGCACGGTCTTCTTCCAGTTTCTGCACGAGCGCATGGTTAGCTCTCCATTCGGCCTCGATGACCATCGGGTCCGGCACAAATTCGAGAGACGGCGCCATTTCTTCCATCGCTCGCGTGTACCGGGTACCTGAATTCAATTCGCAAACGATTGGGACAATCGGCACATTACGTCGTTTCATCTCTTCAAGCTCGCGTTCAAGGAGCGGCAAATTCTGATCGGGCCAGCGATCAATCAGATAGACGATTGTTGTAGCCCCTTCGCTAAGCGAAGCGCGGCGCGGGGTGGATTTGATCGGAGCGTCAGATGTTTTCTGCAGAAGCTCAATAAGCGGCGCGACCGTGTGTTCGATTCGGAAACGTTGTTCGATTCTGGCACGACCGGCGCGACCGTAAATGGATCGCAATTCCGCATCTTCGACAAGGCTGCTTAGAGCTTCGGCCAGCGCCATTCGATCCGCCGGCGGAACAAGCAAACCGGTTTCACCGTGGACAACTGATTCGGGAATTCCAGCCAACTGAGTTGATACAACCGGCCGCCCGGCCGCCATCGCCTCGATGATCACGGTTGGAAAAACATCGCTGGCTCCTTGCGCGTCTGTGACCGAAGCCAGCGCGAAAATATCGGCTGAGTTCAGTTTTTCCCGAACAACTCCCTGCGACAGTGAGCCGAGCAAATGAACGCGACCTGAAAGGTTCAGTTTCCTAATTCTCGCTTCGAGATCGCCGCGTAGTGGGCCGTCACCAATGATTTCACATGTGAACTCGCGACCTCTGTGCGCGAGCTCTTCACAAGCCTCAATGAGGAAGTCGAATCCCTTGAATGCGACCAATCGGCCGATGCTGACGATGCGTGGCGTAGGGTTGCCCGACACTTCGTTATGCGGCGCCGGAAAACGGGTCAGATCGATCCCGTTGTAAACACGGTGGATTTTCGCAGCTGAATCTGGACAATGTTGGCGCAGCAGGTCTCGGCTGTAATCGGTTTCAGCGGCAACGAACTCCGCAGCGGCGCAGATTTCCCGCAAAAGATCGTCGTTCCCGAGATCCTTCATGAAATCCTGGCCGTGCGCGGTCATGCTGAATGGGATCCCCGAAATCTCTTTCAAGAAAATCGCAGTGTGCGCTGCGCGATTGGCGAAGTGAACATGAACATGATCGACACCGCGCCGCTTGAAATAGTCGGCAAAGTAGAGGGCATTACGCGCGCGCTGCTCTGCCTTGACGCTGGTGCCGTATTTTCGCTCGTGGCGCTCAACCAGCTCCCGTGGCCATTTGCCGTCTGTTTTCGCCTTCTTTTCTGAAATCTTTAAGATTTCTTGCGGCGGTGCGTAATGTATCGAAGCGCGCAAATCGGCGATATGTTCGTGACGCAAACTCGTAAGGGGGGGATACACCGACCCGAGCTCGAGTTCCAAACCAAGCCGCTCCAGCGCCAGCATCTCGGCATCGCAAAACGTCTGCGAAATCACCGGATATCGGGAGTAAAGATAACCGAGGCGCACAGCTTATGATTTCGGATTTCGGATTTCGGATTGCGGATTGGAAAAGGCGTCCACGCGACCGTCTAAACGCCCAACACTCAACCTCCAACGTCTAATGAAGTCAGGTGGCCGGTGGATCGCCAGCGTTGGGCGTTGGAACTTGGGGCTTCGACGTTGGACGTTTTCCACCCTTACGAAAAGCGGACGTCCTTGCCCGGATCCATCTCAAAGTCCAAGTCCAGGGAATCCTCCGTGTTCGGCTTGATCACTTCCTCCGTGAATTTCACGAAAATGGGGTCTTCGCGAAAGATTGCGTATTTGTCCATCGACTCAAAATCGATGGCGATGAAGAACGGCCACGGTAATTCGGGGTCGATTCGTTTTCCGCATTTAATGCTCAGGACCTCGGGAATTTTCAGAAGTTGCATGCGCGTGTTCATCATCATCGCCTCGACGCGAGCGGGGGTGACCTCGGGTTTGAGCTTATACAGAACGATATGATGAACCATGAGGGTTAAGCTAATAGGCGTTTCCCATGACGCGCGCAAGTCCGAATCCGTTGCCCCGAGGAAAGCAAGAATATGGTCCCCCGACAAGGGACGTTGATATCTGCTGTGACACCAAATCGAAACGGCATTACCCCACAAGGCTTTGACGGCTTGAATGCGGAGAAAAAATTGCTCGACCCAATAGTTTCTGGAGTCGACAAGAGAGATAGTGACCAACGAGAACGCACAAGTGCCCATCGAAACGGGACCGACGAATCTGCCTGCAAAACGATGGTGGACCGTGCTTCAATCAGCCGATTGGATCGTCGTCGGTTGGGTGCTTGCGATTAAGCTTTTGCTCTTCGTACTTGCCGTCAAAAGCTACCCGATCTTCTGGGAAAGATACCTGAAGGGTCCTCACCAGTGGTTCGACATATGGAACCGCTGGGATGCTGTGCACTATCAAAGAATCGCGCAGTTTGGCTACGCCGCCACGGGCGTGACAAAAGCGTTTTATCCACTGTTTCCATGGTGCATTCGAATAGTTACTTACATCACCGGAAGTTATCTTGTATCCGCCTTCGTTGTCGCTGGTGTTGCTTCCATTGTTGCTGCCGTTGTGCTGAGAAGGCTGGTCCAACTTGATTATCCTGAGGACGTCGCAATGGGGAGCGTGTGGTTCTTCCTCATTTTTCCAACCGCATACTTTCTTCACATCGGATACAGCGAAAGCCTCTTTCTTGCTTTGGCGTTGGGCTGTGTCCTGGCGGCACGGGTTGAGCGCTGGTGGCTGGCTGGAGTGTTAGGCGCGTTTTGTTGGATGACCCGGGCGCCCGGCATTGTTCTCGTCCCAACGCTAGCTGTGGAAGCCGCCCAACAATTTTGGGTCAGACGTAAGTCTTGTAGCCAAGGCCCTGCGAGCCGTCTTTCAACAGTAGAGATCGCCGACATTGACCGACCACAGGCCGGTGGCTGCAGCCCCTCACGTAATGTCACTTCCGCCTGGAATTGGCAATGGCTTTGGATCGCTCTTGTTCCCGTTGGTTTTGCAGTCTATCTGCTGATCAACTGGCGTGTCGCCGGAGATCCATTCGCTTTTTTGCAAACGCGAAAAGCACTCTTCATCCAATCATTCGCTCCACCTTGGCACGGAATTCGCGAAGCGGTTCTGAATATGCGTCGAGCACCGAACCAGGCAGAAATGATCGGCGCGCAGGAAGTCTATTTCGCTGCTATCGGCTTTATCTGCACAGTCATCAGTTGGTTTAAGTTGCGTCCGCTTTATGCAGTGTGGATGACAGGCAGTTGGCTGCTTTTCACAAGTGTGACATTTCTGCAAAGCGTTCCGCGCTACACGCTAACAATGTTCCCGATTTTCATTCTGTTTGCGCTGCTCGGTAGAAACCGTTTTTGGAATGGTGTACTTACGATGTGGTCGCTGGGTTGGTTTACGTTCTTCGCTATTCTGTTTGCGCGCCTCTGGTGGGCATTCTGACCAGTGCATCCATATGTTAGCAGCGACGCCACCTTCCATCGTAACTATGCTGGACGCATCGTTGCCAACGATCTGTTGACAAGCGTAAGCTCACTCCGTATCGATTTGTGCCGTTGTATGGTTGCATAGCATCATTATGCGTGGGTTAGACCAAAACGGCTGGCACTGCAGGCTCTGCGGTCAACCTCTGAGAGAGGATTCTCGCCCGTCCAGGCAAGGCGATGTCACGCTGTCGGTCTTAATTCCTGTACACAATGAGGAAAGCCAGATAGCGGAGAATCTGTCTTTAATACAACGAGAGGCATTAAGGACAGGGCTGACGATCGAGATGGTTGTGATTGATGACGGCTCGACGGACAACACCTGGAAACTTCTGGAACGTGTCGTGGCGCAAATGCCGGAAGCAAAAGCTCTTCGGTTTAGTCGTAATTTTGGAAAGGAGGCGGCAATATGCGCCGGAATCGCATATTCGAGCGGAGAAGCCTGTGTTGTGATTGATTCGGATTTGCAGCATCCTCCGGAGTTGCTTCCCGAAATGGTTCGTCTCTGGAGGGAGGAACACTGGGATATTGTCGAAGGCATAAAGAAGACGCGAGGCACCGAGCCTCTGATCAATCGAATTGGCGCGCGCTTTTTTTATCGCACTCTCAGTCGTCTCTCCGGGTATAACCTGTACGGATCCTCGGACTTCAAGCTTCTGGATCGCAAGGTCATCGACGCATGGTTGGATATGCGAGAGCGTAACACCTTCTTCCGGGGCATGATCACCTGGCTCGGCTATCGTCGAAAACAGATAAGCTTTTCAGTGCCGAGACGGCGGTTGACCCAGTCCCGATGGTCATTCTTTAGCCTTTTCCGCTTGGCTATCATTGCGATTACAGCGTTTTCGTCGCTGCCGCTGCACGCAGTGACTGTCCTCGGAGGCCTCTTTCTTTTGTGTGCTGGCTTCTTCTCCGGCTATGCGCTGCTCTTGTATTTTACCGGCCTAGCGCTTCCCGGCTTCACTACGGTCATCATACTTGAGTTGCTGATAGGCGGCCTTTTGATGGTTAGTCTGGGCATCATTGGGACCTATATCTCTCAGATCTATCAGGAAGTTAAGTATCGTCCACGCTATGTCGTTGCGGAGGCTGTCACCAATCGCATCGATGATAAACATTCAGCTGCGTTGGAAAACACCAAGCCGGAAATAGCTGAGACATTGGCCAACCGATCACAGGCCTGACCAGCAATCTTTCTACATTGGCGACGCCTTGCTGAGTGGTATGCGACTTCCAGAGCGACATCAGGTGGAACGGCGGGGAGGTGATGCCATTCACATCCGGGGAGATTATCAGGCGCGCGCGCTAAGCTCTGAGCGCGCTGTCCAGCGTTTTTGGCACGAAGCCAAGTTCAGGTTGATACAACGCGTTGCAATGCCCCGGAAGAGCGATCGCGTACTTGATGCAGGATGCGGGTCAGGAACAATTAGTAATTTTTTGGCGAGCTATGCCGGCGATGTTGTCGGAATCGACAGCAATCCATCGGCAATAAGCTACGCAAGAGATGCCTTCACGGCACCTAATCTCCAATTCCGATTAGGTCAATTTGATGAACTAAAGGGGGATAAGCCATTTGATAGGATCTACTGCATCGAGGTTATCGAGCACCTTTACGAGCACCAAGTCGCGGATGTTCTGGACCTGTTCTACGAACTGACAACTCCAGGTGGTCAACTCCTTCTAACCACACCGAACTATCGGAGTGCCTGGCCGGTTATTGAGAGGCTTTTGGATAGGTTCGCGTTGGTCGCAACGCTGCAGGAGGCACAACATGTGACGCGTTTTACAAAGGGGAAGCTATCCAGCATGTGTGAGCGAGCCGGATGGAAGATTCGTCACGTGGGAACGTTCAACGGCGTTTCGCCGTTCCTAGCTCCAATCTCGCGGCGTCTTGCGCTCGGTGTGGAGCGGTTCGAGTTTTTGCTCAACCAGGTGCTCCCGCAAAATCTCTTGTTTTGCCTGTGCGCACGGGATAAAGACCTAGGCGAAGATGGGGGGCGCGCTGGCCCACGGGAACTCGTAAACTGACGGAGTATCAAGGCGAATGCCCGCGAGCATGAGTAAGTTTATCGGTTTTTCGGAGACCAGGCTCTCATCGATTACAGCAAGAGCGCTGTGCTTCGGTTTAGCGGTCGCTAGTGTAGTGGTTTGCGCCTTGAGCGCTGCGGCGCATTATCTGAAATGGGCATGGGGAAACTCATGGCAGCCTGTCACCTGGGTCTTAGCCATGCTCTTTTTGCTGCTCGCTTTTTTGCCACAGTTGCGAGAGATCGCCGCCGGTCTCAGGTCATTCGTAAAGCCGAAAGCGGCGTTTTTCATTTTTTGCGTCGTGGCCTTTACACTCTCGAGGCTCTGGAACTTCAAAACCGCGCCGTGGAATGGCAATGCTCTCTTTGACGAATCCGGCTGGGATTTGTGGTTCTTAAAGAGCCACGTGATTGGACATCCATTTCAGCCGGCATGGTTTCATTTTCCAATCTCCAGGGAGACGCTTTTTCATTACCATGTCTGGGGTTTTCTTCGTTTGCTGGGTTACAACATCATTTCCTATGAAGTAGCTCTGTTTGTTATCTGGTGCATGACATTTCTGTTTACACTTTTGTTAATCGACGTGCTGTTCGGATCCAACATTGTCACCGGGCTTGCAGCTATCGTCTTCTTGTTTCTCCCGTACTCTTTTATTTATACTTTCACTGGATATCGCTATCCAATGGGGACGGCTTTGTGCGTAGTCTCTCTTTATTTTCTTCATCTGGGATTTAGGCGAGCTTGTAACTTCTATCTGGCACTAGGAGGGATTATGGCGGGTCTCTGCCTGGCAAGCTCGATATCTGGCAAGCAGTATGTTTTGGCCCTGGTATTTTCGGCCTTACTCTACGCGCTGTTACACTGGAAGACTTTGGGGCAAACTGCTAGCTGGAAGGCGGTGTTACTAGTTACTTTTGGGTTTGTAGTGGCAGCGACTCCAATCATTTGTTATATCATCTTTAACCGTCAGGAGTATACGCTTTATGAGGCAAGCTTTATTCGCGATTTCTGGCACGCAGTGCGGCTGAATCGACCCCCAAACGATATTACGCATTACACAAGGCCCCTTGTGAATTGTCTTTTCCGCGTTCCGGGCCCACGCTTCCTAATTCCGGACGTGTTGCCTATTCCGCTCCCATACTACTTCTTTCTGGTGCCTGGGCTTGTACTTGCTGTTGCTCAAAGGCGTTACGAAATTGTGTTTCTCGCGATCATTCCTGTGGTCGGGGCGTTTATCGCGGTTGCGGTTGAAAACCGCCTGCTTTTGGCAATTCCATTCTGGATTGTTCTGATGGCATTCACTTTCGCCTGGCTTTTAGGAGTCAAGCTTGAACCTGCGATTAAGGTTTTCCTGTGGTCAGTCTCGGTGATTGTTCTGATGCGGGGCTTGCTGCCTTCAATTCAGTACATATCGAAAAAAACCACGAATCCGTTTGGAATTTACTACTTCGCACAGGAGGAAGTAGCCGTTTCCCGGTTTTTAAGAAACGTTGTTGCTGGAAAACAACCGCAGGATCCACCTCGCTTGGAGCATAACGAGTTCAACCGTATCGAAGGCATTCCGGATGCTTCTTACGATACTTTAATCTGTCCAGGGCGGGCTTACTCGATCATCCATTTGTTCCTGCATGATTATGACGATGTAAAGGTCCTGTCGTTATGTGGCGGTTCGCCTCTGTATGTAATGACTCCGCAGGCTGTTTGGAGCGCAAACAAGAAAGCGATTGCTGATTATACCCCGGGCGGCAAGGATCTGAAACTGATCTGGGAGGACGATCCGCGGACGCAACAAATAATGAGAGTGCTGCAGCCGCTTGGGGATCTCGCCACGCAGGAATCGCTTTCGTTTTCGGTCGCGGGAAGGCGCCATGCGTTCCACGTAGTGAATATCCCTGCCAGGAATATTCGCCAATTCCAGGAGCGTGTCCGGGCGCTGCCAAATTCTATTTTTTGACCACCGGCCTTACCGGAATTTGTCGGGAGTGCTTTTTGGAGTAGCTCCGGGTGTTAGACTTGACCGAGGAGTTGCCAACGTCGGCCTGATCGCTCTCGGCAAATCGATTACCGATACCCGGTTCGAAGATGCATTCAGCACGTAAAGCTTGTCGCTTCTGAGCGCCAGGGCGGACGGGCCATCGAGTTTGTCTGGAAGCCTCGGCCTTAAAGCTCCGGTCCGTGATCCACTAAAGTCAAAGACCAAAACTGTATCCATCATAGCACTGGAGGCATATACTTTGCCCCTGTCTGAATCTACAGCCAAAGCTTCGAAACCGTACGGACCTCCCCATTCCGGAACGACCCATTTGTTCAGGAACTTTCCATTCGCATCAAAAACTTGTATCCGCTTGTTTCGCGGGTCGGCGACATATACCATGTTGGTCTTGGCATCAACAGCGACGGAGGTAGGATCATCGAGCTGCCCGTCGCCACTGCCTTTGCTACCCCAGGTCGTAAGCACCTGGCCGTCGGGACTGAATTTAACAATTCGCGTGCGTCCCTGATCGACCACATAAATCGAGTCATCCGGGCCGATCGCAATCTTTCGCGGCCCGTAGAATCCCGGATCCGGGCCTTTCAACTCAGCAAGGAAGCTTCCATCGGGTCCGAGTTCCTGAACGCGATGATTGGATCCCTCAGACACATAAATGTTACCAGCACGATCGATTGCGATGCCATTCGGTTCTCCAAACTCGCCATAACCAATCCCTTGCCTGCCCATGGTCGCAATAAAGACGCCACCAGGTGAGAACTTCTGGATACGCCCATTGTTCGTGTCGGCGACGAAAATGTTTCCAGCACTGTCTAATGCGAGGCCTCGAGGCGTATCAAATTGGCCTTTTCCAGTTCCGCGACCGCCTTCGAACGCTGTAACAGGTGGCTCGGACAAATCCCTGCCTTCCAAGCTTACGGGAAGGGAATCTGGAACCTTATAGATTACTAACTTTCCATATCGATTCTGCTTATCTTCGTAAACCTTCTCAAAGTAGGTTGAATAGAGCTGCTCATTAGGTTTCTTGACCTTTTCGCTGTGGCTTCGGACGGCATTGTCAAATGCTACGTAGTTTATCCCATTTTGCTTAAGTAGCTCATAAACGAGCCGCGGGTTTTTGCTCTCAAACATCTGCCGGTAGATCGGTTCGCGCTTCGCAAGATCGTATCCGGCGCCCCATGTGAAATATGGCCAGCCGAAAAATATCCTTCGACCGGCTAGCAGAATTTGATGGTTAACGAAGTAATCACTCAGGAAAACAGCATCAGGCTTGGTGTGTGAGCGTAACCATAACACTAATGGATCCTTCTTATAATCCAACACCGCAAAGGAGCTGTTATATATCGGAAAAAAATCAATGGCTCCTCCAACAACTATCGTAGCCGTAAGCGCGGTGGCCGCGACCGGGCCAATGACTGGAGGAGTCTTTAGCTTCCATACGAACCACAGCCCATTGGCGGCAAACAGGTTTGCGATAACCAGCCAGGTGTTCAGGTACTTGTGGTTAGCCAGGGCCTCGGCACTGAATTGAGTGCAAAAGGTCAGCAGGAACAAACTGCATATCGCCAAGAAAAATCGTCGTTGAAACCACGACCCGAAGATGACGGCGATCGATATGACAGGCCATTTTAAGGCAAACGTGAAAGCAATGTAGTTAATGACCTTCCTTACACTGGGATTCTCGACAGTGTAACCAAAGTGGAGAAGTGGATGCGCTGCCGCAGCTACTTCTCCCGAGTGCAAAAAGAGAATCTGCGGCAGGGCGAAGACGGCTGCCGTGATTCCAAGCAGTAGCATTTGCCAGCGATATGGAAACAGAATCAACAAGCAAAAGAGCACCGCAGCCGCAGCAGGAAAAACCGGAGCTTGCCACAGGGGAAGAACGCCCAACAAAAAGCCTGAGAAAACAAAGCTCTTACTGTGTGCAATGTGGCCTTTGGCAATGCTCAACAGTTTTCCTTTTGCGGGTTCCCTGGGTTCGGCCGGGCGAGTTGCCATTGTGGTTGATGTTTCCACGTCGGGATTGAGACTAGAGTTAATAGTAACCGGGGACGGTCGCTGGCGGTATTGATCAACTAAGAAGATCAAAACGAGCAAAAGTATTCCGATGCCGCTGGGCAGATGCCTTTGGTTTACGAACACAATCTGTGACCATATTCCCCAGGTTTCGCCGCGGTATGGATATCCTGTCGGAAGAAAATTTTGGAGATGGATTATGGCATTGAGTGCACCGCGCAGAGAGGTCTGGGCTTTCAGGAACGGGATAAGCATTGGAGCGCCATGAAAGAAGAAGAGCGCTGCCCCAAGACGTCCCACGACTCGCGAGTTAAACAGAAGCTCACCCAACGCCATCACAAGAGCTAGCATGCTGATGAGACCAAGCACACTTAGCACGTCCACAGCCCAGGCGAGATGCAGCCCGAGAAATTCCAGATTGCCGGCCTGAAAGTAAAAAAGGAAATGATAATGAATAGGTTGACCGGAGTAATGTGGATATTCTGTAGGGAAGTTGTGACCTAGCGCGAAACTCTGCGCGATTGCCGAGTTCGGTCCAAAGTCGCTGAACTGCATCCCAGTCAAACGCACCATGCCATTACTGACATGCATGGTTCCGATTAACAGAACGCACACACCTATAAAAAGTGCTGCCAACATGAGCCAGTCGCACGTCGACCGCCCTGGAGCGCGAGGCTCTATCGTTTTAATGTCCCGTGATTTTCTTGAAAGCCAGAAAATCGCAGCGGGTGCGGCGAGGAAGAACAGAAGGTTCGCCCAGAACAGAGGTTGCGCTGTGCGCATGAAAGCCAGACCCGCCAGATATGTAAACCAGGTACCGAGCAGGATGCCTACCAGAACGGCCGCGGCCCATCGATGGTAAACAGATACGTACCGGTAGAACCGCCGACACAGAAAATCGCCGAGACAAATGGCTAACGCCAGGTAAATCAGAGCCAACATCGCACAGAGTTGATTTCTGAGAGTCGATAATTGATGGCAAAGCAGAATCCGCCCCACTTCCTCGGAGAGGATTTTCCCTGCAAATTGCGCTGATCAACCACCTGCACAGGCGCGAATCCTAGGCACGCGATCTTTTCTGTCAAACGTGACGAACGGGCGTGACCGAAAAAGAAGAAACCAATAAGTTTCGCCTCGCCTGCTCAACGGGGCGGCGTTGGCCGAGGCCGTGGAGACGAGTGCGCTCTCGGCGTCGGTGTGGGTCTCGGAGTTGGTGTCGCTGGCGGGGGCGCAAAGGCATATACTTTGTTGTCGCCGGCGACATAAATCCGTCCACGAGCTACGATGCCGGTGGTGCTATAGTAGTGTGTTCCTGCCATCAGTTCATTTGGGCCGCCGCCGTCGTAAACGACGGCACCGGTGTTGCCGTCATAACCATGTAACCGTTGGTCACCCGCGGTGTTATGATCCTCCGTGCCAACTACCCAAACAATCATCTCGTTCGTGCCATCTGTGGAGGTGGCGAAAGGCGAGCCACAGCCGCCATTGTTCCTTGTGACATTCCACCCACTAACAATTGTGGGCGGGTCCGTAGCAGTAATCCGAAACGCCGAAAGCCTGGCGTTGTTGTTGCTCACGCGAAAAGCGACATAGGTGCCTTGGTTTGTTCGATATGTGGCAGCAGCTTGAATGATGACGCCACCGACATTGGCTGAATCTACGGGCGCGCTGATACCACCGAGGTTGTCGCGATTAAGTAAATATCCGTTGCTATCCTTGCCAAGCGCAACGACCAGATGAGAAGGTGTGGCACCAGGAACGTCCACCAGCACCGGACCACAGCCGCCTAGCTCTGCGTCCAGGTTGTCGAGGACTACCCAGTTTTCAGGCACCCAATAATCTGTGGGCGATCCGCTGAAGATCGGGCCGGGTTGGAACCGAATGACTGCCTCGCCACCGCTCCAGGTCCCGCCGGTGTTAATCGTGTTACCAGTAACAACGAACGGGTTCTTCCCATCGCTGGCAATGCCGCCAACCCCCCATATAGCGCCGCCGTTTGTACCCAGAGTAGTGGCCGCAGCCCATGCTGTCACGCTGGTTGGATTATTTATCGGCACACCGACCAGCCACCCGTGATAGACGCTGCAATCTCTCATGCTCCCGTACCCAACGTAAAGAATGCTACCCACGATGCCGAGCGCAGGTCGTTGCTGTTGAACCGCTGCGTCGAAGTTAACACCGTTGAACGACACCGTCGCCTCTACGTCCACGGGCCAGCCCGGATTGATATCCCCTGTATCCACGTTCAGTGAAAAGATGAGCTGCATCTTGGTGTTGCCGCCATCGGGCGTGGTCATTGCGTCTAAGAAGAGCGCACGTGAAACAAGATCGACCGCCGGCGTACCGATGATCCCCATGGGATCAAACTTGGTGCATATGAGATCGTTTGCCGATACTGGAGGACCAAGGTTGCGTTCCCAGATAATGCTGCCGTCGAGAGCATCCAGCGCGTACACATTGTTCGATTCGGTTGCCACGATAATCACTGCTTTGCCGCCTGGCCCACCTTCAATGTACAATGGCTGTGCATGGACGTTGCCAACGATCGTGCCGTCGAAATTCATGTCGCGCGCGAGATTGGCGGATGCGCTTTGTGTGAACGCAGGATCGACGTAGAGGCCGTCCCGCGAATCGTGGTTATGAAACTGCGTCACGTTCACTTGCGCGTTTGCTGGAAGAATTGTGCTCGAGAGATAAACAAGGATGACTGAGAAGATGGAAGACGGCGACTTCATGCGTCAGTGGTAGATGATTTTCGTGGTCGTGTTTTTTTTCATTCGCTGGGCTGAAGTGGAGAAGAAGCTTTTACTCGAAGGCCATCAAAGGTGTCGAGCGCGTTGTGCTTTGTGGCGAGAAATTCGCCCACGCTCAGCGAGTCGGCTGAAGCGAGTCCGTTTCTACGGCTGGATTTGATCGGTCCATAGAAATTGCCACATAGCTATGGCGTTGATCGCGATTGAGACAGCGAAAAGCGTGATCTCGGGCAACGTTATGTTCGCGGGCCCATTGCCTGTCAGCAAAAGGAACATCCAGGGAAGCAGGATCATGGCATACCGATAGGAAAACTGCCAACTCCCCGGGTTGCCATGCAGCCAAAGCACGAGTGTTATTACACCAACGGCGACCCACGCCAGCAGCTTGTATCGACCGCCCTGGCGAAAAAGAAGGCATAGAAAAGGACTGGCGAGAAAAATGGAGCAGCCAAAACCGTTTGGCCGAATGTAAGGAAAAGACCCAATACTCTCGAAGCCTTGAAATAACATCGTGTAGATGTTCCATGGGATAGCCTGGATCGAGAATAACCCATGTTGGTACCAGGGTTCCTGGGCTACTTCCGGGATGTGAATATACCCAAAATCAAAAATTGAATGGAAACGCGCAAAGTTATATGCGGCGGTTAGTAAGCCTAGAATCACCGGCAGAGCGAGGAAACGGATAAACTTTGGCATGCTGCCCAGTATTCCTCGTTTAAAATCCTTAAAACTAATCGCGTTCACATGTCGCAGGGAACTGGCGCCTTTGCCAAAATTTAGGGGCGTCGCATGAGAAACCGGTGCCGCCTGGCGCTGACTTGGCTCGTGCCAGAATAAGTAAAGGTAAAGAGGCAACGTAATGAGTAGCTCCGTCCGATTTCCAAACGCCAGGGTGAAGAACGCTCCTGCGACAAACGGCGAGGGTCGGACCAAGATAAAATACAGTGCAGCCGCTTGCCCCAGCAAAGCTAAGCCGAGAGCTATTTGCCACGCTCCGCCGAAACCAAGGTTACACCATGTCCAGGTTCCAAAAATTGGAAACAAGGCGAACATAATCCGGCGAGCCAACGGTTTGATTTGGAAGCTCGAGTAATCGGATTCAAATGCCTTCGCAAGTTGAAAGAAGAAATAAACGCTTAGTCCGGCAATTACGCTGGCTAAGATTTGTCCAGGGAAGGCGTGGATCAGTCGCGTATTTCGCAGGAGCGCTATCGGAAGCATGCTTAAGACCGCGCCCAACGGAAAGGCCGAGTAATATCTGTCTCCTTTCGGAATCATCTCGTTAAGCCAGTCAGGAGGTTTTTCCCGAAGGCCCAACTGGCCGTGAAGCAAGGCGGAAGCAATCTGGCTTGTGTAATCCAGATCATGCAGAGTTGCCTTGGTCGAAAAGTAAAAGGCGATCGCTGCTAGCAGCGCTACCGTGGCTGCTGTCCTCACTTCGCGGCTGTTATAATGCTCGGGAGTCGTCACTTTATCGAAAGTCATCGTCAATGTAAAGCCTACAGCGTTGATTCCATATCAGAACGCCCATTCACCATGGACGAATAACACGACAAACAACGCGAAAAGCAATAGTGACCAGACCGTGAGAGCGCCTGCCCAAAAGCGGTTTCTGCCAAGCAGTGCGAAGAAGATAAAAATCGGGAACATCGTTAGTGTGTAGCGTGGCATGCTCCGAAAAAAGTTAACACTTGTAGAAAGAGCCCACGAACCCGTCATCCACACGGCGTAGGCAGGGCGCAGCTTGATCCAACTAATAAGTGTACAGACAAACCCAGCCCTGCGAAAAACAGCTCCTGCGCCCCCACCATCTCTGCTTCACGAGGAGTAGGGTACTGGGCCCAAATCGCTCGGCGATTCCCGGCCAATGGCGAGGCGAATGACTGCTCGAATGATGTCTGTCGCGTTTGGAGGAAGGCGAATGGATCCCCGGTCACGCTCCAATTAATTACCAGGTAAATTACAAAGCCCGCTGGCACCATCGCGATCCAAAGCCATCGCCAATTCCAGGCGCAAGTGACATTAGGCGAGGTGCTGTAGCCACCGGCGTGTGGCCGGTCAACGTCGGCGATCTGTACTGTTGAAAGACTGCGCGCAGCCCCGTGCCTGCACAACTTACTCCTTACCAAATATTGTTGCGCCGCTTCCACGGCGAGTTTTGGTACCAGAACGATGCCAGCCGCGCGGGTCATCGAACAAAACGCGCCAAGGATCCCCGCCAACCACCATCGTTCAACGCGTGCTGCCAAAATACAACCGAGTGCCAGAGCTAGAAACAGGGCTTCGTTGTCTCCAACGTGAAGAAAATATGCGGTTGGAAAGATAAGCAAGAACCATACGCTCCGCATTGCAACGCTCGTCGGATAATCCAATTGGACGAGTCTGCGCAGCAGAATCGCCGCGACGATGCAGGCAATGCCAGAGACGACAAGCCCGGCCGCAAGGTAGCTTTTACTGAAAACGGCGAGGACACGAAGCAACTAGGAAAACAGGGGATAAAAGGCTATGGAGCCGTCCGTGCCATCATATCTAAATTCGGCAATCTTCTGATAATATCCAAAATCCCATTGATCCCATATTTCGAACCACTGTCGCGGAGTAGTTAAGTACTTATCCCATAAGAGCGCGCAGCTCTTCGCCCCAAAATAAAACAGCAGTACTTTGATAGCCAATACTCAACCGACAACGATCCAATCCTGCTTCGGCAACGAAAGGATCCGCATCGAGTTCCTCATCGCCTCCCATTATACAGCCTGCTGCAACAATTGTTGCTGGCGTCGGTCGTTTCATGGCTTCAGGCTGAGTAAACAGTAAAGCCTCCCACGCGGTATTTTGGCTCTGGTGAGAAGCGAGTCGGGGATGGCAGCAATTTTGGGAAGCGTAGCTTAAGCTTCCTGCCCGATCTAAGCGGCACGCCCGCGGCCCGATAGAACTCCTCCACCAAGCCCCGAAATTTAGTTCAGACTCTGGGCGTATTTCAGCGACAGCTGGGACGAATTCCGTCCATTGCTATCTTTTGAAATCTAAAGCGCCTTTTTTAACTGCGTAAGCGTATCCAACCATCAGAATCGTGATGAAACTGAGCATGCTCCAAAAAATGACGCTGCTCTGCCTTATCGCATCGCGATACACAACCGCCCACGGGTACATGAACACAATCTCGATGTCGAAAAGTATAAACAGCATCGCCACCACGTAAAATTTCACGCTAAACCGCGGCTGGCGTTCCCCTTGGGGAATCATCCCGCATTCGTAAGGGATATCCTTGGCCGGCGTACGTTTTCCGCTTTTACCTACCAGGACACTGACCGCCAATGCCGAAGCGGCAAATAGGATGGCGACGACGATTTGCAGGAGGACCGGAAAATATTCGCGCAACATCCGGAATGCCCTGGACTGCTAAAAGTTCCGTTATCTCACACCAGCAAGATGGCCATTCTGCTGAGCAATCGCGCTGGCCAAAGCCGAAGGCAACCCTTTGTATTTCTTGCCGTTCTTTTTGACCGCTCCTCGCGCCACGAGATTTTGCAGTTTCTCGTAAGCTCGCAGGCGTAGCATTTCCTCGCCGCCACTGGCAGCGTTCCGGGCCCGAAGATTCTCGTGCACGATGTCGAACAACTGCTTAAACTCGAACGACGAGCGCCTTGAGAGGACAGCGACCAGCTCCTCAGTTACCAGATCGGGAACGCGACGGGAGAATGCATTTTTCTTTAAAATAGCCATAAGGTGAGAAAAATAGCACGTTTTCACTGAATTGCAGTACTTTTCTTTGTTTTCGCTTAATAGAGTCTCAAAAGCGTGCCGAAATGGCACAGCTGTTTCCCTCGCAATTCGTTTGCTGTCTATGGTCTGTGGGATGAACTACTTGTCGGAGCTGGCGTTGATGTCGAAGAAGGGATCGAACTCCCTAGACTAGTGGCCGCTTGCTGTCTTGCTGCTGTGCCAACAGTGCTGAGGATGGCAAGCCCGATGGCCGCTTGATCTAAGGTAATGGGTCCCAGCGACTCGGCAACATAGCCGTCGTGGTCATATCTTTGTGACGAAACGATCGGGCTCAGGTGCTTTATAATCACCTCTGGCGACGGGAGCTTGCTCAGGTCAACAGCACGACCGATCCCCGGCATGAAAGCTGCCGCCATCAGCAACATTGGGCGAAGCGAAGCGTCCAACCGTGAGTACAGCAGGGCAGTATCCACATACGAAAAAAAGTTCGTAGGCGCAGGCAGCAATCGCTCAGCTGCTGTGTACCTTTCCGAATTGGAAAGTTCCGACGACCCGCTTGTGCTGCGTTTCGCTGCCTCTTCGACTGAGACTGGATTGAAACCAGCGATCAGAATGCGGTCAGACACCGCGATCGTTGGAGTGATCGTTACAAGTGTGGCTGGCGATTGCTTGGAAAAGTAACGGACACCGTCTTTCTCTGTTTGCGTCCAGAGTGCTCCTTCATCGGCGCGCACGAAGGCTTCGATGATCTTGCCGGCCTTTGCTGCGTCCGTGACCGGCAGGGTGAGAAGCAACGAGGGCCACTGGGAGTTGGAAGGCCAGTCTGCCAACGCTGCCAGTTCAAGGCCAAACGCAGCTTTCCAATCATCGGGTGCGACTCCGCCGGCGGCCAAATCTTGAAAAATCTTCTGAACCGCGCCGCCCAATGTAGCCGCCTGGGTTAGCGTCTCCATCTTGTCTCCGAGACTGAGCAGCATCGCGAGATAAAAAAAGGTTTCCTTCGTCCCGAGCGTCAACGAAGAGCGATTGAGCACGGCGTTTTCGAGCTTTGGCATTCCCAGAAAAAGCACGTCGCGTATTTTTCCATTCTCGAGTCGGGTCGAACCAGCGATGCACCGCATCTTTTCAAGCATCGTAGTCTCTCCCGGAGTGGGGCTTGATCGGACAGCTGCCCGCAACGCGGCAAGGCGATCGGAGAAAGCCTTGGGCTGGAGATAGAAAAACGCCGCATAATTGGACGGCCGGTGCAAGATAGCAGCGCGGTACGCTTCGTCGTGTTCCAGCGTATCTTCCGATTTTTTCGCGCGACGGTCGACCCGATCAAGGAGTGCTTTTAGTTCAGTCACGTTCGTGGCAGCAAAAAACCACGGTCGATCGTAGGTTGTTGCCAGAGTGAATGGAGTCGCCGTGATCAGGTCGATTTCGTGCCCCTGATACTGAATTTTCTCGCGCGTCGCGCCTGTGCGTTGTTCCAAAAGCGTCGAACGCCATTTGCCAATGACGCGCTCGGCGTTTTCCTGGTTACAACTGAAGCGGAAGCCACCGACAACAGATGGAGCTTTTTCGTCAATGGAGGTCAAAGCGACAAAGGCGTTTTTCGGGTCGAGCTGTTCGATCTCCTGCACGGTGCCGAAAGCTTTCTCGCTTCCTACATTTTCCAGCGGCTTGCGCAGAAAGTCTCGGACCGCTGGCTCCCTGTACAGCCGATAAACATCAGACTGGCGCCACTCATTGAGCGTCCGCTTAAAGTCTGGCACGTGTGCCAGAAAGATTGTGCTTCTCGGTAGAATCGCCGCCGCGGGAGCACTCGAAATTTGCTGGGAAAGATTCCAGTAATACCAACCGGCGTACGCGGCGACGGCGAGCGCAATAATCAGTAGCAGAATTCGTTTCATAAGCAGTGCCTTAGGCGCGGATGCTCGATACTCGATGCTTAATACCCGATCAAACGCAAACTGATCAGGCACAATCGGAAATCGGACCGGCCGCAGGGTCCTTCATTTTCTGTGGTGGGCGCCGTGTCGCCTAACAGGTCCAAATTGTCGCAGCCGACACGGCTGCCTCTACAGGAGGTTACGCCCTCGGATGAAATTGCCGATGCACAGCTTTCAGTCGTTGCTGATCGACATGCGTATAGACTTGAGTTGTCGAGATGTCGGCGTGACCAAGCATTTCCTGGATGATGCGAAGATCGGCGCCGTTTCCCAACAGATGAGTAGCGAAGCTGTGCCGCAGAAGGTGAGGGTAAATGTTCTGTTCAAATCCCGCGCGGCGGGCATGTTTCTTAACGATCTGCCAGATGCGCGCTGAAGTTAGTTTGGCGCCGCGTTGGGAAAGGAAAATTTCGGTGCTGCTACGACGCTTTACCAGTTTTGGGCGTTCGGTGGACAAGTACGCTGCCAGCGCTTCGCATGCTTTGCGGCCGACCGGCACAAGCCGAGTCTTATTTCCCTTACCGGTCACGCGAATAACTCGCTCTTCGAAATTGAAGTTCTCCAGACGCGCGCCTGCCAGTTCTGAAATCCGCAAACCGCTTGCGTAAAGCAGTTCAATCATTGCCCGGTCGCGCAGACCGTGAACAGCATTCGTGTCGATCCTCTCCAGGAACTGCTCGATTTGCAGTTCATTTAACGTCTCCGGCAGATAACGTTCGATCCGCGGGAGCGCCAGCGCTTCAGCCGGATCGCGCTGAACTCTGCGTTGAGAAACGAGGAACCGAAAAAAAATCTTTAAAGCAACTACGATAAGTTTGATCGAAGAGGCCGAAAGGCCGGCGCGCTTGCGGTCGCCAAGGTATTCGCTGATTACCGCCAGGCTGACAGCGCGCGGATCTTCGATTTTTTTTCTGGCGACGCACCACCGCGCAAATTCGTTCAGCGATCTTTGGGTAGAGAGCTGATAATTTTCAGAAAGACCGCGTTCAATTGCGAGGAAACGGATAAACGAGTCGATCGCGTCTTCCATTTTTCATACTGTAGCGGCACCCATGTCGCCCTGCAAAATCACAACGTGATAACAGGCGTTTCATCTGCGACAGAATCAAAATGCTTCGAATGGCGTGTGGTCGCGATATGATTGACAAGGCAACCTTAAGTGTCCGATGTTTGTTTACCGTGAGTTTGGACCTCAATACCATCCTGAAGGATTGGCCGCACGAGAACGGCAACATCAAGGTGCGAAAGATTGCCGGACTTGATGGCCGCGAGAAATTGCAGCTGCGGGTCGACTTGGGCGTGTTACAAATGGAAGTGGCCGGGCGGCCCGATGGCCGGCGTCCGCACAATTGCGAGTCGCTTCTCGAGTATCATCAGCGGCGGGCGGCCCGCTCGGAAGCGAAAGGAGAAAGGTACGAACTCACCCCCGAACAATGCTCCGAGCTTCAACAGGAGGGTATCCAATACTATCACCGTTATCTGAGCCTGTTTCAGATCAATGATTTCGACGGCGTAGTGCGTGATACTCAGCGCAACCTGGATCTTTTCACCTTTGTTTCCGAACACACGGATCGAGAGGAATTTTCCTGGAGCCTCCAACAGTTTCGACCTTACGTCCTCATGATGAACACGCGGGCCAAGGCGTCTCTTTTACTCGGACAGGGTAAATTTGCCGACGCCATAGCTGAAATCGAACGGGGTCGCGACACGATCGTGGATTTTTTACAGCACTCTAACTTTCCGGAATTGGTGTCGAAAAGTTCAGAGGTCGCATTTCTCGACGAATGGCTCGAGGAAGTGAAGGCAAAGCGTCCGCTTTCCAAGCTGGAGATCATGCAGCGTGAAATGCAAACTGCGATTGCAAAGGAGCTTTACGAACGCGCAGCGGAGCTGCGCGACGCAATTAAGCTGTTGCAAGCGAAGAAGCATTAAAGTCGTTGCTCCTCGTTCACCAAGTCGCCGCACCAGATCGCGGCGACGCCTGATTTTTCGACGCCTGTGTGATGTAAAAAATGATCGCCTGATCATCGACGATTAACCGTAAAATCCCTTGCTGGGTTACAGTTGACGCCTGACGTTTCATTCTCTATGGCAAGAGAAGTTACTGCATACGCACATCCTGAAGCACTGGTGGAGACCGATTGGCTTGAGAAACACCTCAAAGACGATGGGATCCGGATCGTGGAATCGAACGAAGATGTCCTGCTTTACGACACGGGACACATTCCCGGCGCAGTCCATATCGATTGGCGCGCCGATCTGCAGGACCCGGTGATTCGCGACTATATTTCACCCGAGAAGTTTGCGGAGCTTTGCAGCCGTAACGGGATCACGCCGGAGACGACGTGCATTTTCTATGGTGACAAAGCCAACTGGTGGGCCTGCTACGCACTCTGGGCGTTCCGACTGTTTGGACACGAGAAGGTGAAAATTCTCAATGGCGGTCGCGACAAATGGAAAGCCGAAGGGCGGCCCATGACGCGTGAAGTTCCAAAATATCCAAAGACAAATTATCCGGTGCCCAAAAAACGATTCGACACGGAAATTCGTGCCTTCTTCGATGAAGCGCTGGCCCAAAGCAAAAGTGGCAGACCGTTGATCGATGTGCGCTCGCCAGGCGAATACCGGGGCGAGATCACACACATGCCGGAGTATCCGCAGGAGGGCGTGTTGCGCGGCGGCCATGTTCCGGGGGCAAAGAGCGTGCCGTGGAAAACCGCCACAAACGATGACGGCACATTTAAACCGGCTGCCGAACTGGCAAAGATCTACTTTGAAGAATGCGGAGTAGGACCCGAAAAGGATACGGTTGTTTATTGCCGTATCGGCGAGCGCTCGAGTCACACATGGTTTGTGCTCGCCTACTTGTTAGGCCTGAGTAATGTTCGTAACTACGACGGGTCCTGGACCGAGTGGGGCAATAAGGTGGGTGCTCCTATTGAGAAGTCCGGATAGCGGTTTATCAAGTTGCAGCCGGCATCGTTGATGCCGGTCTCTTAAGAATACGCGCTCCCGGCGGGGATCACCGATCCCGGCTACAGCAGCGATCACCGCCATGTTCAAATGCGTCCGTTTTTTTCCAGCAGCTCATGGATTAAGCGGATACGCTTTCGTTCTTTGGGACTGGAAATCAACTGCGCAATCGAGCGCCGTATTCGCCGTGTCCAATTCAAATTTGCCTTAGTCCCAGGTACGTTAAAGCGGTATCTGCGCGCAAGTAGATCGGTGATCATGACGACGGCAAGCCATGCCTCGCTTCCAAAAAGCGCTCCCATGATTGCAGGGTAAAAATCTTTCTCAAAATCGACGCGGTCTATTCTTGGATCGAACCCGGCGAAGACAGCGATCTTTGCTAAATCGAATCGGGATTGTTCCGATGTCGCTGTCGGACGTTCAAAGGCTTCTTCCCACAAAGCGCGGATCGGTTTGTGATCATGCGTTGTATAAGTCGCAACGGAGAGCCGCTCGTATTCGTTTCCGGGCACGACTTGTTCACCACGAATTTCCCATTGCGGGATTTTGAATCCCGCGATCCCGAGAGCGCGCAGATTTGGTCGTACGTAATCAGGAACAAGTCCGAGGTCTTCGCCGATCACTCGCGTGGCTCTAGCTTCGTCCAGAACAACACGCAAATATTCTTCGCCCTCGCGTTTGTTCGCCTCGGAGTTTTCAGGGGCTTCGTCGTCACGTGGAACGAAATGTGGCGCGCGGCCGTTAGTTCGTTCAAGCATTTGATTCCAATCGAGCGGAAAAAATTGCTTGTTCTTTCGCGGTCGCCACGGGAAAGCATAGATCCGATAAAATCCAAGCACGTGATCAATGCGGAAGAGATGAAAAATATTGCGGATAGTGCGAACGCGCTGGCGCCACCACGAAAAATTGTTGGCGCGCATTTTGTCCCATTGATAGAGAGGAATGCCCCAGTTCTGCCCCCATTTTTGTGTGAAAGCATCCTCTTTAAAGTAAGGTTCGGGAGGTGCACCGCCGCACCAATCGAGCACGAATTGGTCCGGCCGCGCGAAAACGTCAGCGCTGTAATAACTGACGCCGAATGGAATATCGCCCATTAGTGCCACGTCGCGTTCCTCAGCGTATGATTTGATTGCGCGCCATTGCTGGTGCGCGACCCACTGCACATAACAGAAGAAATTTTGACGCGTTGCCAGCTCAACCTGCCCATCCTGCGGCAGAGCGTGCAGCCAGCCTCGCGCTCTTTCTGTCGACTGATGTTGCGCTGGCCATCGATTCCAAGCGGCGGAATCATCATTCTCCTCCATTAGGACGCGGAAAAGCGCGTAATCGCGCAGCCATGTAGCTTCGCTTTCGCGAAATGTTTCGAAATCCAACTTCCGTTCTTCGCTGGCGTTAACGGAGAAATTCGCAAACGCTTTCTCCAGCATGCGCCGCTTCAGTTTTTTGATTTGGCGGTATTTTACTTCGCCAAGACGAAGACTGCGAAGATCGGCGCCAGCAACTGCAGCATCAAAGTCTTCGCGTGTTAAATCCAGCGGCGAGTTTGGCGCCAAGTGCAGCGTGGTTGGCTCGATCGCCATCGCGCTGATCGCGTTGTATGGGCTATTGTCGGCCCCGGTCTCGTTGATAGGCAGCAGTTGGACGACCTTGAATCCGATTCCCGCTGTCCAATCGATAAATTCTCGCAGCGCGCCGACATCACCGATGCCGAGGTCGTCTGTCCCTCGTAACGCAAACAGCGGCACGAGCACGCCCGCAATCTTCTTCTCTGGTGATAGATTCAGTCCTGGATGCGTCATCTTGTCATGTTGAGCGAAGTCGAGACATCCCTGGTTTCAATTTTGTTTGCTTAAACAGTTAAGGGTTCCTCGACTTCGCTGCGCTTCGCTTGGAATGGATAAGTAATGAATCAGGACCGCCGCACCTGCCAGTCTTCCAAGAGATCGTTTGGGATTTCCTGGAGAAAACGCGACGGCCGCTGAAAAACGTCTCCGTAACCTCCGCTTAGGCGCATTTGCGGATAAGTAAGATAAAGCTCGTCACGCGCGCGTGTGATGGCCACATAAAACAGACGCCTCTCTTCCTCGAGCGCGTCCGGGGTATCGAGCGAGCGATTGCTCGGAAACATTCCGTCGGTCAGCCAGATCACAAACACTGTGTGAAACTCAAGGCCCTTCGCCTGGTGCACGCTGGAGAGGTTGACGGCTTCTTTGTCGTTTGTCTGAACCGGCGTCGCTTCTGCATCGACGTTGCTGATCAGCGCTAACTGCGAAAGAAATTCGTCCACGTCTTTAAACTGGCGGGCAAAGATTGCGAGTTGATTCAAATCTTCGCGGCGAAGTTCGTAATTTGTGAAATTCACTTTTGCATAGTCGTCATAAATGGCCTCGACCACGGACGCGATCATTTCGGATGGCATATTGGGTTGACCGGCCGGCGCGATTTCGTCCAGCGTATGCGCAAGCTGTTCCCAAGCCTTCTTCGCTTTCCCCGGAACGGTCAACGCTCGCAGGCGTTCACCGAAACTGTAGTCCGCCTGAGGCGAATCGCTGACGCCAGCAGGCGCCGATGTCATTTCCGGACGGCGGTCAGCGTCCGCGGCTACAGCGTCCGTTACCCACCTTTGCCACAGGTTTTCCGCGGTGCGATTGCCAATCCCGGGAAGTAATTTCACCATGCGTTTGAACGCAACTTCATCGCGAGGATTCGCCACGAAACGAACAAATGCGGTAACATCCTTAATGTGTGCCTGCTCAAAAAATCGAATGCCGCTGGTGATTTGATACGGTATGCCGCGCCGTGAAAGCTCCAGTTGGAGCTCGACCGCGTGATAATGTGCGCGGTAGAGCACGGCGATTTCATTCAAATCGACACCTTCATCGCGCAGTTCGAGAATTCGCTGCGCGACAAATTGCGCTTGCTCAGCGCCGTCATTTAGCGCCACAAGCGCTGGCCTCAGTGCTCTTGATTCGCGCGTAGCACTTAAGTGTTTTCGGAATTGATGAACGTTTGCCGCAATGGCCGCGTTAGCGACGTCCAGAATCTCCGGTACGCTGCGATAATTCATTTCGATCTTGAACACCTGCGCATCCGGATAACGCTTCGGGAATTCCAGGATATTTTGGAAGTTGGCGCCGCGCCACGAGTAGATCGACTGCGCGTCGTCGCCCACCACCATGACATTGCGGTGGTCGCGAGCGAGCAAATCGACGAGGTCGGCCTGGATCTTGTTCGTGTCCTGGTATTCATCAACCAGGATGAACTGAAACTGACGCCGGTAAATTTCCGCGATTCGCTC
>Ga0066903_100000320_pt1 | contig 28605 bp, 25 predicted proteins | sample PanSoiMetaGPlot1_FD_67491 | JGI IMG/M metagenome (GOLD analysis project Ga0066903, IMG submission 67491) | Tropical forest soil microbial communities from Panama analyzed to predict greenhouse gas emissions - Panama Soil - Plot 1 (version 2) | ecosystem: Environmental > Terrestrial > Soil >... | reverse complement strand
GCCTCGCGATCACGCGCAGCGGTAGCCGGTCATCCGGAAATCGAATAGGAACAAGAACTAGCCCTGATTCGTGAATGGCAAACCGCGCCCTACGATCAGCCACGAACTGTCAGGAAATTCGCTAGGGGGAGAACATGAGGGGCGAGAGCACTAAGGGGGAACACCGGGAGTCGGTGAAGCCGCCCCCGGAGCTTGAAGCGCTGGACTACTTCGTCGGCAGCTGGAGCTGCGCCGGCCATCTCGAGGCCGGCCCCGATGGTCCCGAGCGCGACACCAAGGGGACGATGGCCTGCCGCTGGGAGCTGGGGAAGTTCCATCTCGGCGTCGCGGAGGACGACGAGCTGTCGCTGGCGCATCCGCGGCGCCGCCAGTCGCGCGCCTTCTGGAGCTACGACGCGAGCGCCAAGCTGTACACGTGCGCCGCCTTCTACTTCGGGGGCGGCCGGTTCATCGGCAGCTCGACGGGCTGGCGCCGCGACCAGCTGAAGTTCTCGGGCGAGCTGATCATCGCTACCGAAAGGTTCGCGATGGAGCAGCTTCTGAACGCGCGCAACGACACCGAGTTGCTGATCCGCGTCGACGTCGCTGGACCCGATGGCGAGCTGGCCAGGCGGCTCGAGCAGACGTGCGTGCGCGAGCGCGAGACCTGAAGGAAAACCCGCAACCGCTCAGCGGGCGGCCGCGCTCTTCGCGGGACGGACCGCGTCCGCCGAGCGCGATCCGGAGCGTTCGGACGCCACGGCGAGGATGCCGATTGCCCACACCAGGCCGAGCACGCCGATCTGGACGGCTCGCTGCCAGGCGACGCTCGCTTTCCGGGGCTGCACGGCGGATCTATTCTAGCCCCCGATCATGCGGCGGCAAACAGGGGTGCAGCTTTTGCTGGTCGGCGCGGTCGGGGCGCTGGTGCTCGCCGCCGACCATTTTCTTTTTCACTGGGTGCTGCTGACCGAGTCGATGCTCCGGCGGGTGCTTTTCTGATGGACGCGCTCCGCGGGACGATCGACGACATCTTCTACGGGGCGATCATCGTGCCCCTCGGCCTGGCGCTGATCCTGTTCCAGCTGGTGGTGCTGGTGGTCGCGGTCCGCCGCCGGCGGCGCGGTCGCCCCTTGCGGTCGCTCCGGCTGCACGCGATCGCGGGCCTGTCGATCCTGCCGCTGCCGGTCCTGATCGGATTCTCCGTGCACGCCGCGCGCGCCACGATGCTGGCGGCCTTCACGGCCTCCGAGGACGTGTTCGCGAGCGAGAAGGCGATGGCGCTTTCCCACGGGATGGCGGGCCAGATGAGCGCGTTCCCGTTCGCGACCTCGACGATCGTCGTGTCGCTGGCGTTGTGGTCGATCGGCCTGGCCACCACGCTGAGCGCGTCGCAGCCGGAAGGCCGCGCGCGATCGTTCCCGCCCGTCGCGCTGATCCCGATCGGGCTCGCCCCGCTGGCGCTCGGCGTCGTCAACTGGAGCGCGCGCCTCATCAAGACCTTCGCGGCGATGGCGGGGGTGCCGCCCCAGGACAAGGGCACCATCCTGGAGGGGACGCTGGAGATCGCGCGCGGCGAGCTGACCGCCTACGCGCGGGTATCCATGATCGCGATCCCGGTCCTGACCCTGGCCGCCGGCGTCCTGACCGTGATGCGCGCTCGCGGCGGCGCGCCCGCGAGCGATGCGACCGCAGCCGCGGGCCGATCGTGGCGGTTGCCGCTGCTCGCATCGGCGGCGGCGGTCGTGGTCGCCGGGCTCCTCGTCCTCGAGGCGCGCCCGATCGCGGCGGAGAACGCCCTGCCGTGGCCGCCCAACCGCGGCAACCTGCTGGTCTATCCGAACGGACCGGCGACGCCGGATCTGATCGGGCCCGACCCGATGTCTTTCATGCCGGTGGTGGAGCAGTTCCGCGATCACGTGATGCTGGACCGCGCGCCGCTGCAGGATCTCGGCGATCTGGAAGAGAGGCTGACCACGCTGCGCAACAACTACCAGCTCCTGCACCCGGGCGGCGACAGCGCCGACGTCGCCCTGATCCTCGTGGACGCCGCGACACCCAGCGCCCGCCTGACCGCGCTTATGCGGGCGGTCCGGGGCGCCTGGTTCTACAGGCCGACGTTCGGGTTCACGAAAACCGAGCACCATGACCGTCCCGTCATCGGCAATCTCGAACGGGTGATCGTGACCGGCGCGCAGATCAAGCTCGAATACACCGACGACGAGCCGGATGCGGACGACGCGGGCGCCTGGAAGGATGCCGTGGAGCTGCGCTTGAAGGACTTCGCGGACTACGACGCGTTCGCTCGCCGGCTCGTCGAGCTGCGGCGCGCGGGCAAGCCGGTCGTCGTGAAAGTGCCGCGCTCGGCGGGCTGAGCGCCACCCGTTACGGCGTCAGGCGCGCGAGGCCGATCGGACTGGGCACGCCCCAGGTCATCCAGCCGACGATCACGTCGGGACCGCGGCGGACCATGTCCCATGCGCCAAAGAAGTAATTCGGCGCGGCCAGGACGTCATGCGGAGGCGTCACCAACGTGCCGTCGAGCGCGACGCGCGCCAGGCCGAGCGCCTGGCCCGCCGCGCCCGGCAGCAGGACGACGGTGTCGTCGCCGAAAGCGACCGCCGGCGCGCGTCCGTAGTAGCTCGCGGACGCCGCGAGCGCCACGGGCGTCAGCACGGCCTGGTTCGCCGCGATTCGTTCCCAGATCATGCCGCTGTCGTAGGGTCCGCCGCCAGGCGGCACGCCCCCGTAAACGACACGAATGTCGTCCGCGCCCGCGGCGAAGGTGGTTTGCCCGGAGAAGCCCGAAAAGAAGTCGCCGAACGCGCCGCCCTGGCCGTCGACTGTGACCCGCGTGATGCGAAGTTCGAGGGTGTACGAGCCCATTTGAAGCTGCGGAATGATCGTCGAGCCGACGTAGAACGCGTCGCCGATCCAGGCCGCGGCCGGGATGTCCAGTGCGGCCACGTCCTGGCCGAGAATCGTCTGCGGCGGCGTCAAAGATCGCCCGTCGGGCGCTATCACCGTGGTGTTCACGCCGACGTAAGTCTGCCAGACGAGCAGCACCTCGCCGCCGGGCCGCGCCGCCAGCACGGGGCTGCTGTAGCAGGTCTCATAATTGCCGGTTATCGACGGGACGTCCATGCGACCCGCGTCCTGACCGTTCGCGCCGAATACGTGGATATAGACACCGCGATCGTTGCAGACGGCGACGACCCAGCCCGACGCGAGCGGCGCCAACGCGGTCGTGTAAAGACCGGCGCCGTTGAGCGGGCCCGGCTGCGAGGTGTTGTCGACGGCGGTCACCGTCGTCACGTCGAGGTTCTGGGTCAGGCGCGTCAACCAGAGCTCGTCGACGCCCATGTTGTAGTCGTGCGTGAGCATCGCGTAGGCGACCTCGCTGTCCGTCGCGGCGAGCGCGAATGACGTAGCGTTCGAGTTCGTGACGGGGGCGGTGCCGCAACGGAGCGTGGACGGCCCGGGCACGCAGGGCGAGCACCCGTCCGCGTTCACCGTGCAATCGGCCTTGCAGATCAGGTTCCCGGACGCGAAGCCGCGCGCCGCGCAGCTGTCCGATCCGAAATCGGCGCCGTCGCACTCCTCGCTGACGGTCGATGGACAACCGGGCGGCGCCATCGTCGGGCAGGTGTCGGCGATCCCGTTTCTGCAATAGGTGGTGCCGCAGACCGGGGGCACGAGCGGCGGACAGACCACGCCGCTACCGCCCGTGCCGAACTCGCCCGCGAACCCGCCCGTCCCGATGGAACCGGCCCGGCCCCGGCCGCCGCTGCCGCTGAACCCACCCGGGCCCGTCACCCCACCACCGCCGTCCGGCGGCGGCGGTCCGATGTCGCCGCCCACGCCCACGGACACCACGACACCGCCGGCGGCGCCACCGCCGCCAGACGTGCTGATGATTCCCCCGCCCAGCCCGCTCGGTGGGCTGCCGGCGTTGCCGCCCAGCGTCCCGCTCCCGCAGCCGACCTGTCCGCTCGCGGCGGCGAGCGGGAGGCCGAGGCAGAGGATGACGGCCGCGGCGCGCTTCATGCCCATCCGCGCAAGCAAATCACGTTCCCCCGCGCTCGGCGCGGTGCCGCCGGCGCCTGGCCCGCCCCGGCGCCCTCGGATCGCGACATCGATGTCACGGTGCCCCACCGGGACGCGATCATAGCCCCGATTGCGGCCGAAAAGCCGAGGTGGCCCTACGGAAAGCTGATGTGCAGGGAGTACGCGGGCGCCGCCGTGTTGTCGCCGAAATCGATGACGTGCGCGTAGACGGTCGTGCCCGCCGGAACCACGTACGGCAGGAACGAGCAGAAGCGGCCCATGCTGGCGTCGTCATCGAACGCCAGCACGTTGCCGGCGGCGTCGCGGATGCGGATCTGCGTGTCGAGGCCGTCGGCGCAGGCGCCGAAGCCGCCGTTGAACGTCTCCAGGTAGACCTCGGCGGGGGCGGCGCCGGTGTTCTGGATCGCGAACACGTCCTCGTCGCCCGCCGGTTCCAGGGCGGCCGCGATCAATGTGTCGGCGCTGAACGGACCGTTGGCGGCGGCGCTGGAGAAGTCGTTGCCCTCGAACGATCCCATGCCGTTGCCGAGCGCGGGCGTGCCGTCGTCGTTCGGTTCGGTCTCCGGCGTCGGCGACGGCAGGGTCTCGGCGCGCACGGCCAGCACGTAGCTGGCGATGGTCGTCGTCGAGCTGTTGCCAGTGACGCGAATGAAGTAGGTGCCGGGGCTGGGGACGTACGAGATGTGCGAGCAGAGCTGCGTGCCCGAGATGTTGGTGCTGCTCGCGAGCTGTGTCGTCGCGTCCGGGGCGATCAGCGCGAGCGTCGTGTTCGCGCTGGCGCAGGTGGTGTCGACGCCGCTGGAGAAGGTGGTGATGTAAAGGGCGTCGATGCCGGCGGGGACCGTGATCGAGAAGTAGTCGTTGTCGCCCGCCGCGCCGATCGCGGCGTTCGCGCGGCCGTTGACGGCGATGGCCGCGAAGTCGTTCGCGGTGGCGGTCGTGTCGTTCGGCTCGACCTCGTTGACGACCACAGCGGCGGTGCCGCCCGTGCCCGTCGTGCCTGCGCTGCCACCGGCGCCGCCCGTTCCGCCGCCACCGGCCGTGCCCCCACCGCCGGCGGTGCCCCCGCTGCCGCCGCCGCTCCCGCCGCTCCCCGCTGCGCCACCGCTGCCCGAAGATCCGGCGCTGCCGGGGCTGCCCGTCTTGCCGCCGTTGTCGCCGCAGCCGCCGAGGCAGGCCAGCAGAGCGACCAGAACGGCTCCGCTCGTTCGGGTTCCGACCATGGCCGCGCATTCTCTACCGCGTGCAACGTATTGGCAAAGCAGCCATACTTGGCCGCGTGAGCAAGCTGTCGCGCAGGCAGGCGCTGAAGGCGGTCGCCGCCGCCGGCGCGGTCACGGGCTGTCTGCCCACGTCGCGATCGAAGCAAGCGGGAGGATCGATGCAATCCGCGCAGGGAAAGTCGAAGACCAAGAAGGCGGACGCCGTCGTGTCGGTGACGCCGCAGGGATTCCCGTGGCAGACCAGCGATCCGTTCCTGTTCTGCGTGCACCACGACGATCACTACCCGGCCGGCAACGACCGCCTGGGCCCGGCCGCGTCGCTGTCGGGGCGCAACCTGGGCCAGGACTTCGAGGGCAAGGACGGCTGGCGGATGTACCACGGCCAGGTCGTCCCCGGATTCCCGCAGCACCCGCACCGCGGCTTCGAGACCGTCACCGTCGTGCGGCGCGGGCTGCTCGATCATTCGGATTCGATGGGCGCCACCGCGCGCTACGGCCGCGGCGACGTGCAGTGGCTGACCGCCGGCCGCGGCATCCAGCACGCCGAGATGTTTCCGCTCGTCGAGCGCGCGCACGACAACCCGCTCGAGCTGTTCCAGATCTGGTTGAACCTCCCGATCGCCGACAAGATGGTCGAGCCGTACTTCTCGATGCTCTGGAGCCACACCATCCCGAAGACGACCGTGCGGGACGGCGAGGGGCGCACCACCGAGATCGCGATGACCGCCGGCCACTACGGCGACCTGCGCGCGCCGGCGCCGCCGCCCAACTCGTGGGCCGCGCGCCCGGAAGCCGACGTCGCGATCTGGACGATCAAGCTGGCGCCGCGCGCGCAGTTCACGCTGCCCGCCGCGCCCGGCACGAACCGGTCGCTCTACTTCTTCAGCGGCAGCGGCCTGGACGTCGACGGGCACGCGATCCCGGTCAACCACCGCGTCGAGCTGCGCGCCGAATTGGACGCGGCGCTGACGGGCGGCCCGGTCGAGACCGAGGCGCTCTTGCTGCAGGGCAAGCCGATCGGCGAGCCGGTCGTCAACTACGGCCCGTTCGTGATGAGCACGCGCGAGGAGATCCGCCAGGCCATCATCGATTTCCAGACCACCGGCTTCGGCGGCTGGCCGTGGGCGAGCGCCGATCCGGTGCACGCGCGAGAGGAGGGCCGCTTCGCGCGCCGCCCCGACGGCAAGATCGAACGCCCCGCCTGACGGGCGGGTTACTGGTTCGCGCAGAGGACGCCGCGACCGCTCGCGAATACGCACGTGCCCATGCCGTTGCAGGCCGCCATCGCGCACGTGCAGTCCAGCGTCGCATTGCAAGCGGTCGGGCGCCGCGCGCACGCGTAGCTGGGCGAGCAATTGGGCATGCACCCCGGCCGGTTCCCCGGGGGACAGGTCGCATAGTAGGTCGTCCCGGGCGGGCACACGTTGCTCGCGGGCAGATCCGTGCAGTTCGCCGGACCGCCGCAAAGATCGAAGGTCACGCAAAGGTCCGTCCCGGTGCAACTCATGCCACCGCAGGCGATCGCGCCTGCGTCGCCACCCGCGTCGCCCCCGCCGTCAGCGAAGACGCCGTCCGCGCTCGTGTCGCGCGCGACGTCGGCCCCGACCGTGTCGAATCCCCGATCCGTCACCGCATCGGTGGCGCCGTCGATTCCGACCTGGCCCACGCCGCCCGCGTCACCGGGTGACAGCGCGCGTTGGTTGCAGGACGCCGGCAGCGCCGCAAGGGCGACCGCGATCAGAGCAGCGATCGCGACGTCGCCGTCATGGCGGTGCTCAGATTCCTGACACCAAGACCTGCCACGGTGAGTCCGCTGCCGCATCACGCGTGCATGATGCGACGATCGGGCCAACCGATCACGCGCGCTCGAAGCGAACCACTGCCGACCAGCGCGCCTTGCCGAGCCGGCGCGGATCCGGACCCGGCAGCAGCGCCAGCGGCCACATCCAGAGCGGCGCGCGGCGAAACCGGACCGCGCTGCGGAGGATCGGATGGACGTCGCGCGCCCGCCAGCCGAACGGCTCGAAGAACGCCACGCCGTTTTCGGGCGCGAACCGGACCAGCGCGCGCGCCGGGTGCCGGCCCCCCATGCCGTCGCTGATCATCGCGCGCATCGCGGGCGACATCATGTCCAGCACCCACCCGCGGATGGCCGGCTCGGCCGCGAGATCGCGCGCCAGCGCGCGCACCGTCTCGTCGGTCAGATAGACGACCAGCCCCTCGGTGATCACCAGCGCGTTGGCGGCGCCCGCGACCGCGCGGCGGAGCAGTTCGGCGCGCGCGGCCGAATCGGCGAGATCGATCGCCTCGCGCACCAGCGTGCAGGCCGGCTTCTGGTCGGCGAGCAGCCGCTGCTTCTCGTCGATCAGCGCCGGCAGGTCCGCCTCGATCCAGGTCAGGTTTCGCGGCAGCGCCAGCCGATAGGGGCGCGTGTCGAAGCCGGCCGCGAGGTTCAGCACGCGATCGCAGCCGCGCGCGATCGAATCCAGCACGAGATCGTCGATCAGCCTGGTCCGCGTGATCGCCGACCAGCCGGTCACCGCCGCCCGCGGCGTCGCCGCCGCGATGGCCCGCCCGCGCTCGCCCGCCAGGCGATCCGCGAGCGGATCCCGAAACAGCGCGTCCGGCCGAGCCGTCTCCCACGCCCGGTACACGGCGACCCAACGCGCCGTATCGGAGACGTGGAAGATGATCGGCTCGGCCAAGCGCGTGCGTCAACCGTGTGGGTAGGATTCGCTGACGGCGCCGGCGTGTCCGTGCCGCCAGCCGCCGCGTTCTTCCAGCTCGCCCAGCTCCTCGACGAACTTGGATGTGAACGCCTCCAGATCGTCGGGCTTCCGGCTGGTGATCCAGTTGTCGTCGACGACGACGTCGCGGTCGATGACGTGCGCGCCCGCCTGCCGCAGGTCGCCCTGCACCGTCGGCCAGGCCGTCAGCGTCCGGCCGCGCTGCAGCTCGGCGGTCAGCAGCAGCTGCGGCCCGTGGCAGACCGCCGCCAGCGGCCGCCCGGTCGCATCGAACGCGCGCACGAACTCGACGAACCGCTCGTCGGCGCGCAGTCTGTCGGGGGAGTACCCGCCCGGAATCAGCATCCCCTCGTACTCGTCGACGTCGGCCTCGTCGATCCCGAGATCGACGACCGCCGTCTCACGACCTTTTTCCCCGGTCAGAGTCTCGCCGGCCTTCGCGCCGACGATCTCGACCGTGTACCCTGCCGCGCTCAGCCAGTCGCAGGGGATCTGAAACTCCGAGTCCTCGAAGTCCTTCGCCAGCAAGCAGGCAATCTTACCTTTCTCAGCCATGGCGATGCCTCCCCTCATACTGCCGAAACTGGCGCGCGTCACGCCGAGCGCAAGCTCACAAAGTGTATTGAGCTCGGCCGTGCGATGCTGCGCGGCGTGGGCACGACGGGCAGAGCGGGCTGGCTCGCGGCGCTCGCGGGCGCGCTGACCTGGAGCTGCACACATCACGAGCCGCGACCGGCCGCGCGAAGCGCCGCGCCGGCCGGCGACGTCGCCGCGCTGCAGCCGTGCCCCCCGGGGCTCGTCACGAAGTCGGTGCGCGAGGTCCTGGCCCAGAAGTGGCCTGCGGACACGTGTTTCGCGGTTCGCGGGCGCCTGACCGCCACCTGGGGGAGCCCTCCCTATCTCCGCGTTCATCGGCTCAGCGCTGGACGATCCGCCGGGGCCCGCGACCCCGACGTCGCGGCCGCGGATCCCCCGCTGGACCCCCAGGCGCTCGGGTGGGTGCTGACCGACCTCGCGGACCCGTTCACCCCGCGCCGCGACGACGACCACAAGGACGCGCAACCGACGATCATGCTGAACGCGGTCTGGCACTACCAGCCGTGGCTGCTGCCGCTCTTGCGCTGCAACCGGGACGACGACGGCAATCGGATCATGCCGGCGGCGACGCAGTTCGAGCTGCCTGACTACGGCCTCAACGCCGTCGAGCGGCTCAATGCCGGCCTCGCCGGCCTGACCGTCGTCGTCTTCGGCGGCAAGCAGGCCCGCGACTTCGTCCCCGACAGGCTCTGGATGTTCGACAACATGTACATCACGCACGTCTGCCGTCTGGACGCGCCGGTGGATGCAGGCGCTCAGGACGGCGACTGAGCGGCGCCCGGCGTCTTGCGTTCCAGCCAGGCAAGCAGGCGCTCCGGCGCCCACGCGTTCGCGACGCGATCGCGGTCCAGCCAGGCGCGCTCCGCGTTCAGCGTGGCATTGCCGACGCGTTCCAGCTCGACGACGTCGTGCGCGTCGCTGGTCAGCAGGAAGGTCAGGTTGCGGCCGCGCGCGCGGCGCAGCGCCTCGACCGACAGGTCCAGACGCGGCAGGCCGCCGTTCACCTCCAGCGCGGTGCCGGTCGCCTCCGCCGCCGCGAACACCTGATCGTAGTCGAGGTCGATGGGCGGGCGGCCGCCGATCATGCGCGCCGATGGGTGGCCGATCATGCGCACGGCCGGGTCCTGCATGGCGGTGACGATCCGGCGCGTCTGCGCGGCGCGGTCGAGATCGAAGTGGTCGTGCACCGACGCCAGGCACCAGTCGAACGACCGGCGGAACTCGGGGTCGTAGTCCAGCTCTCCCGCCTTGCCGATGTTCAGCTCGACGCCGTGGAGCAGGCGCAGCTTGTCGCCCAGCTCCGCCTGCAGCGCGCGCACCCGCTCGCGCTGGGCGAGGAACGCGTCGCGGCTCGCGCCCGACAGCGTCCCCTCGGCGTGGTCGGTCACGGCGAGCACGCGGTACCCGCGCGCCAGCGCGCCCGCCACCATCTCTTCCAGCGACGAGCGCCCGTCGCCGGACACCGTCGTGTGAAGGTGGAAGTCGCCGCAGACCGCCCCGATAGGGCGCGGCAGCGCGCCGGTCTCGGCGGCCTCGATCTCGCCGGCGTCCTCGCGCAACGTCGGGGGGATGTAGGCCAGGCCGAGCGCGCGGTAGATCTCCTCTTCGGTCTCGCGCGCGATCACCTTGCCGCCCTCGATCTCCGAGAGCGCGTATTCGTTCAGCGTCCATTCGCGCGCGAGCGCCCGCTGGCGCAGCTTGATGTTGTGGCCCTTCGACCCGGTGAAGTAGAGCAGCGCCGCGCCGAGCTGCGCGGGCGCGACGACCCGCACGTCCACCTGCGTCCCGCGCCGCGTGAGGACGCTGGTCTTCGAGGCCCCGCGCCCCAGCACGCTGTCGACGGCGGGCATCGACACCACCGCCTCCATCACCGGTTCGGGATCGGCGGCCGCCACCAGGATGTCGACGTCGCCGATCGTCTCCGAGAAGCGCCGCAACGATCCGCAGGTCGACGCGTGCGTCACGCCCGGCAGCTCGGCGAGGCGCGCCACGATCCGGCGCGCCAGCGGCAGGGCGACGGAGATCGGCGTGCGTCCGATCGACCCCTGTTGCTCCAGCCGATCGAGCGCGCGCGTCAGGTTCTCTTCCGACTTCTGCCCGAAGCCCTTCAGATCCCGCAGCTTGTGCTCGGCCAGCAGGCGCCGCAGATCGTCGATCGAACCGACCCCCAGCTCGGCGCGCAGCCGCTTGAGGGCCTTCGGCCCGAGGCCCTGGATGCGCAGCAGCGCCACGACGGCGGGCGGATGCTTCTGCCGCAGTCCCTCCAGCTTGGCGACCTTGCCGGTCTCGATCAGCTCGCGGATCTTCTCGGCCGTGCTCTTGCCGACGCCCTCGATCTTCTGCAGCTCCGCGACGGTCAGCTTGCCGAGGTCGGACGCCTGCGCCGTGATCGACTGGGCGGCGCTCTCATAGGCGCGGACCCGGAACGACTGTGGATCGCCCTCGTCGAGCATCGTCAGCTCGGCGAGCTCGTGCAACATGTCCAGCACGTCTTGCTTCGTATCCGCCACGAACGATGTTTTACCCCGCCCTGAGACAACCCGCGCAACCAACGGCTGAGTCAGCATGGCGACGGTGACTGCCACCCGCCGCCCTTCCCCGCTTGTGTTCGCGGTCGCCGCCGCGCTCGGCTGCGGGCCGTCGTTCCAGGCTGCGCGCCTCAGCCAGCCGGTGTCGATGTCCCCGATCGCCGACGCGACGATCAGCGTCGAGGCCGGCCGCATCATGGTGACCGACAACATCGTCGCGAGCGGCATGGGCGACGACACCGCCCTCGGCGTCGAGATCGGCATCACCAACACCGGACGCGCGCCTTACTCGCTGAGCGCCGCCTCGCTCTCCTGTCTGATGGAGCTGTCGCCGGATCTCCCCGGCGAAACGTTGTCGCTGGCTCCCGCGGGCGGCGGCGAGGGCGCCTTTCCCCCGAATCTCGGGCTCGACGATCTGCAACTCGGCTCTGCCACCATCCCGCCCGGCGAGTCGCGCCGCTATTGGGTCGTCTTCCGCGGCTACCGCTACGACCGCAGCGACGCGCCACGAAAGATCACCGTGACGCTGCCGGATGCCCGCGGGCGCCGCGTGCAGCTCGTGATCGCAGATCCAGCGCGCGGCCAGCTGCGGTGGGAGATGAAGCCGCCGACCACGGGCCTGGTCTACGGCATCCAGAACACGTCGCTCTTCGCGCCGGGCCTGACGGCGTCGGCGATGGCGGGCAACCTCGCGTATGTCGGGCGGGCGGGAGCGATCCTCTGGGACGGCGGCCTGACGTCGCGCTTCCTCGTCGAACCGAAGGGCAACCTGAACTCGCCGACGTCGACGTTCATGGGCAGCGGCGTCAGCGGGCACGTCGCCTGGCCTTTCTGGGGCTGGGGCGCCTGGCAGGACCCCCGGCGGGTCAGCCTGTTCGGGGGCGGCGAGGCGCAGGTCCTGATCGCCGTCATGCATCCCCCGCCGGCCGGCCAGATGCCGCCCAAGCCGATCGCCTACGGCGCGTTGTCGGCCGAGGCGGGCCTCGAATTGGACATCGGCGCGCTGCGCCCCGCCCCGTCGCCGTTCCCGATCTCGTGGTCGGGTCCGTCGCTGCCCCGCTGGTCGCTGCGCGCCGGCTACACGCACTGGTTCGCGGGCGGCCTCAACAGCGGCGGCTACATGTTCAGCCTCCGCCTCGCCTGGTGATCGTCAGCCGTCGCGCCACAGGCGAGGCGTCGTCCTGATCGTGTTCGCGCCGACCTCGTCGCACCACGCTTCGAAGGCCGCGCGGGGCGTGCCGCGGAAGCGCAGGTCGTCCAGCGATTCGGCGAGCGGCACGTCATCGACCAGCGTCGCGAGCTTGCGGTAGAAGAGCGCCTCCTCGCGGTGCGCCGCCAGCGTCGCAGCCAGCCCGAGCGCGCCGCGCGGCTTCACCTTCCATTGATGCGGAAACTCCGGGATCGCCTCGATGTGCTCGTAGGCGCCGATCAGAAGCGACGCGCTCTTGTCGCCGAAGCCGTCCAGCCCCGGGATGCCGTCCGCCGTGTCGCCGGTCAGGGCCAGAAAATCCGGCACGCTAGCCGGGCCGAAGCCACGCGCCGCGCGGAACGTCGCCTCGTCGGTCAGCTTGCGCTGCCGGCGATCGATCTGAACGACGCGATCGCCGCGCAGGCACTGGGCCAGGTCCTTGTCAGGCGTCATGATCCGCACCTGATCGACCTCGCCGGCGAACTTGCGCGCGCCGCTGGCCAGCCCGTCGTCGGCCTCGTGCTCGCGCATCGACCAGACGACGACGCCGAGCGCGCGCACCGCCGCCTCGACGGTGTCGAACTGCGCGCGCAGCGCCGGCTCGACGCCCTCGTCACTCTTGTACGCGGCAAAGAGATCGTTTCGAAACGAACGGATCGGGTTGTCGAACGCGACCGCGATGTGGGTGACCGCCTCGTCCGCTTCGTTGAGCAGCGCCAGCAGCGACGCGACGACGCCGACGGTCGCCTTGGCGTCCCAACCGGCGGGCGCCCGATGATCAGGCCGCGGCGCGTAGTGCGCGCGGAACAGCTCGTAAGTCCCGTCGACCAGATGAAGTCGCGTCACCGGTCACGCGAGGTCGAACAGCAGCACTTCGGACGAAGCGCCGCCCGTCAACTCGATGCCGCTCGCGTCGCTGATCGCGGCCGCGTCGCCCGCCACCAGTTTCTCGCCGGCGAGCTCGACGTCGCCGCGCGCGACGTGCAGCCAGGCGTGGCGCCCCGCCGCCAGCTCGTGCTTCAACGTCTCGCCCGTACGCGGCAGCGACGCGTACAGCGCGACGTCTTGCTGGATCGTGACCGATCCGTCGCGCCCATCGGGCGAGGCGACCAGGCGCCACCGGCCGCGCCGCTCTTCCTCCGGGAACGCCTTCTGCTCGTAGCCCGGCTTGCCGCCGGGGCGCGCGGGCAAAATCCAGATCTGGAGAAAGTGCACCAGCTCGGTCGCCGAGGCGTTGAACTCGCTGTGGGTGACGCCCGTTCCCGCCGACATCCGCTGCACCTCGCCCGGGCGGATGATCGAGCTCGTCCCCATGCTGTCCTTGTGTTGCAGGGCGCCCTCCAGCACGTAAGAGATGATCTCCATGTCGCGGTGCGAGTGCGCGCCGAACCCCTGACCCGCCTGGACGCGATCCTCGTTGATCACGCGCAGGGCGCGAAAACCCATGTGCGCGGGGTCGTAGTAATCGGCGAAGGAGAAGGTGTGGAACGACAGCAGCCAGCCGTGGTCGGCGCGGCCGCGCTCGTCGGCGCGACGGATGGACAGCTTCATCGCGCGAACTGTAGCATCGCCACCGTGCGGTGGCCGCGGAAGCTCCTGCCCGGCGCGGTGGTCGCCTGCGTGACGGCCGGCGCGGCGGCGGTGGTCGCGGTGCTGATCGCCCACAAGCCGAACGTCTCGCCCCCCGCGCCACGCCGGATCACGATCCCGAGCGATCCGGTCCCGAGCGTCGCCCGGCTGCCGGCGGCGGTCGCGCAGCTGATCTGCTCGGCGAACGACTACGCGTGCGCCGGCGAGGCCGCCGACGCAGTCACCGATCTGAAAGCATCGATTTCGGTGCCGGTCGTCGACACCAACGCGCTGATCGCGAGATGCGGCCGATTGGCCGAGGCGGCCGCCGTCGCCGGGCGCGGCGTCGCCGCCTTCGAGGGCTGCCTGCGGGCCGGCCGCGAGCGCACGCTCTGGCTTCCCGGCCCCGGCTTCCGGATGCCGCAGGCCGGCTGGTTCGCGTTTTACCAGCGGGACGACAGCGGCTGCGGAGACCGCGTGGGCCGCTGCACGATCCTCGGTCTCGTCGATCTCACCGACGGCACCGCCGCGGTCAGCCGGACGACAGAGCCGGCGGCAGGCGATCGCGCGCCGGCCCGTGTCGAGCGCTTCATCGGCACGGCGCCTCTTCGAAAGGCGCGTGGGACTGCGCTGATCGCGATCCTCTCCCCGCACGTGGCCTTGCCCCAGATAGCGATCACCGCGGAGGTGCCCGCCGAGCTGGTCGCCACCGAGATCGTCTCCGCCACCGACGCGCCCATTCCCGACCGCTTCGTTCAGATGGCCCTGAACAAGAAGCGCGATTATCGATGGGCCTGGCTCTCTTCGACGGGCGAGGCGCTGGCAACGTCATCGTTCCAGGCGGCTCCTCTGTCCGGTCCGCTGGCAGGACGCATGGCAGAGCTGCCCGGGCTCATCCGCCCCGGCTGCCCGAAACGGAACCCCCTCCCGGACGACGCCAAGATAGACGACGCCCTCGGTGGCACGCCCGCTGGCGCCTTCGCGGCCCTGCGCGCGGCGCTCGCGGCCTGTCCCGCCGCGGGCAGGTGAGTGGCCGACGGCGCCGGGGCGGGCGCGGATTCCGCCCCGACGCCGTCGTTTTGCCACAAATCGAAAAAGCCCTTTGCCGAGGTTGAGTGGCGACGCCTTTCCGGCAGGTCAGGTTTTTTTGGGTGCCGGCCGGCTGGTATGTTGTTGGTCCGGCGCGCCGCGGCGCGCACTCTAGGCAGTCAACCCAACCCCGGAGACCGTCACTTGAAAACGTCCCTCCCTGCCCTGCTCGCCCTGACCGTCGCCTCCGTTACCGTGATTCCCGCCACAGCCCGCGCGGAAGCCACCATGACCGCCGGCGCCTCCACGCCGGCCGGAAAGAACATGATCTGGAACGGCACTTTCGATCGCGAAAACCTCCGCCCCTGGAGCGTCATGTTCGATTCGCCGCGCTTCGGCAGCGCCGCGGTCGCGGACGGCGAGCTCTGCTTCAAGCTGGCCGAGCCGAGCGTACACCCCGTGGATGTCGTGATCAGGCAGCGGCCGATCGCGATCTCCAAGGGCCACCACTACCAGCTTCGCCTGAAGACGCACGCGACCGCGCCGACCAAGCTGCGCCCGCGCCTGTCCAAGATCGACGCTCCTTACACCGAGCTCTGGGCGGCGACCGTCGAGTCGGACGCCACGGCGAAGACCTACGCGGCGACCTACGCTGCGACCGCCGACGACGACAGCGTCGAGCTGGCGATCGAGCTCGGCGGCGCGCTGACCGGGAAGGCCCCGCTGACGGTCTGCCTGGACGAGGTCGAGCTGAACGATCCCGAGTTCGAGCCGCCCGTCGCGCAGGCGCGCCCCGCCTCCACCGTCCGGGTCAACCAGGTCGGCTACCTGCCCGGCTTCGCGAAGATCGCGACGGTGGCGACCAAGGCGACGGCGCCCGTCGAATGGCAGCTGGTCGACAAGGGCGGCAAGGTGCGCGCCAGCGGCAAGACGCACCCGTTCGGCGACGACAAGTCATCCGGCGAGCAGGTGCAGCAGATCGACTTCTCGTCGGTGACGACGCCGGGCAAGGGCTATCGCCTCAAGGTCGGCAAGGACGAGAGCCTGCCGTTCGACATCGGCAACGACGTCTATAAGCGCATGAAGCACGACGCGCTCGCGTTCTTCTACCTGCAGCGGAGCGGCATCCCGATCAAGATGCCCTACGCCGGATCGAAGGCCTACGAACGCCCGGCCGGCCACCCGGGCGACAAGAGCGTGCCGTGCAGCAAGGAGGCGAACTGTGACTACAGCCTGGACGTCAGCGGCGGCTGGTACGACGCCGGCGATCACGGCAAGTACGCGGTCAACGGCGGCTTCTCGGTCTGGGCGCTGCAGGACGAATACGAAGCGCTGAACAAGTTCGGCAGCACGGCGGGCGACTTCGGCGACGGCAAGCTGAACATCCCCGAAGGCAAGAACAGCAAGCCCGACATCCTCGACGAGGCGCGCTTCGGCCTGGAGGCGCTGATGAAGCTGCAGGTACCGGCGGGCAAGCCGATGGCCGGGATGGTGCACCAGAAGATGCACGGCATCGAATGGTCGGCGATCCCGACCGCACCCGACAAGGACGAGATCAAGCGCTACCTCCGCCCGGTCAGCACGGCGGCGACGCTGAACATCGCCGGCGCGGCCGCCCAGGCGGCGCGGCTCTGGAAGACGCTGGACCCGGCGTTCTCGGCGCGTTGCCTGACCGCCGCCGAGACGGCCTACGCGGCGGCGCTGAAGAACCCGAAGATTCCAGCCGAGCCGAAGGTCCGCGGCGGCGGCATCTACGGCGACGGCGACTTCGCCGACGAGTTCTACTGGGCGGCGAGCGAGCTCTACATCACGACCGGAAAGGACAACTACAAGGCCGATCTGCTCAAGTCGCGGTTCCACGCCCCCAAGGCGGGCGTCGAGACGGCGGCCGGCGAGCTCGGCTGGGACCACCTCGCGCCCGCAGCCAAGATCAGCCTGGTCACCGCGCCGAACGGTCTCGGCGACGCGGCGATCGCGGACCTGAAGGCGCAGATCGTCGCCGCGGCGAACCGTTTCGTCACGACGATCGCCAAGCGCGGCTACCGCGTGCCGCTGGCGTCCGACACGACCTACATCTGGGGCTCGAACGGCGCCGTGATGAGCGCGGCGGTCGTGCTCGGCGCCGCCTACAATCTGACGCACGACGCGAAGTACGCGAACGCGGTGATCGACTGCATGGACTACCTGCTGGGGCGCAACCCACTGGCGTTCAGCTACGTCTCGGGCTACGGCACCAACACGCTGCGCAACCCGCACCACCGCGTCTGGGCCCACATGAAGGACGCGAAGCTGCCCGAGGCGCCGCCCGGCGCGGTGTCGGGGGGTCCCAATTCGACGCTCCAGGATCCGTACATCCGGAAGCTGGGCATGGGCGGCTGCCCTCCCGAGACCTGCTACGTCGACAACACCGAGTCCTATTCGACCAACGAAGTCGCGATTAACTGGAATGCCACGCTGGCCTGGATGGCCGCCTTTCTCGACGACATCGGCCACAAGAAATAGGCAAAAATAACCGGGCTGGGCGGGGTAATTCGTTACTCTTCCCTAATAAACCCATGCAAGGGCGCACCCCGCCACCGTTCACCGTCGTCCGATCGGCCCCGACCGCCGACGATGACGCGTCGCTCGCGACCGCGCTGATCGCGCGCGAGCGGGACGCCCCGGCCCGGGCCTGGACCCGGCTGTCGCCGATGGTGCTGCGGCTTCTGCGGCGGTATTTCGGCCCGGGACCCGATCGCCAGGACCTGTGCCAGGAGGTCTTCCTCCGCTTCTTCAGCCGGATCGACGAGCTGCGCGACCGGAGCGCGCTGCGCAGCTTCCTGATCGGCATCTGCCTGGGCGTCGCGCAGAACGAGCTGCGGCGCGCGAAGGTGCGCCGGTGGATCTTCCTGACCCAGAGCGGCGAGCTCCCCGACGCGCCGATCAGCGGCGGGGACCCGGAGGCGCGGGAGGCGACCGCGCACGTCTACAAGATCCTCTCCGGCGTCAGCGCCGAGGACCGCGCGCTGTTCGTCACCCGCTACATCGAGAAGATGGAGCTGACCGAGATCTCGGAGGCGATCGGACGGCCGCTGTCGACGACGAAGCGGCGGCTCGCGCGCGCCACCCGGCGCATCGCCGCGCGCATGAGCGGTGACGCCGCCCTGGCGGATTACGTCGCAGGTTTGGGGACGACGGGAACGAGGACATGACGATCAGAGAGATGGATAGGGAGGTCGAGCGCGAGCAGCAGCTCGAGGCGCTGGGCGACGTGGTCGCGGAGACGATCCCGACGCCCGCGCCGGGCGCGGCCGGCCTGTTGCCCGACGAGGTGGCGCGCGTGCTGATGCGGCCGCGGCGCAAGCTACGCGTCGTCTGGAAGCTGGCGCCCGTGCTGGCGCTGGGAGCGGCCGCGGCGGTCTTCACCGTGTTCCGCGCGCAGCCGCTGCGCTACGAGCTGTCGGGGAGCTACGCGGCGCGCGAGGACGTCGTCGAGACGCCGGGCGACGGCACGGCCACCGCCCGTTTCTCGGATGGGACGTCGATCGCCGTGGGCAAGGACAGCGCGGCGCGCATCCGGACGCGCACGCGCACCGGCGCCACCATCCGCCTCGAACGCGGTCGCGCGTCGTTCGCCGTCGTCCACCGGCCGGGCGCGCAGTGGAACGTCGAGGTGGGGCCCTTCGAGATCGCTGTGACCGGGACGGAATTCGACGTGCACTGGTCCGATGACCGCGACGGCTTCGAGGTCGTGATGAAGTCGGGAACGGTTGTCGTGCGCGGCTCGCTGACCGGCGAGGGAATCTCGCTGCACGCCGGGCAGCGGCTGGTCGCGTCGCTGGCGAACAAGACGCTGGTCGTCAGCGAGGCGGCCCACGCGGAGGCGCCCGCGCCCGCGACGGCGCCGGCCCGCGTCGTCGTGCCACAGGATCCGCCGGCGGCGCCGCGCCAGCGTCACCGGCGAACGGTCGCCCAGGCGGCGCCTGCGCTGATGTTGCACGACGTCCCGGAACGGCCGGCCGATCCGGGCGAGTCGGCGGCGCGGAAGCATTCGCTCAGCCCACCGACCTTCGAGCCCGCCCCGGCCCCGACCCCGCCCGCCCCGACCCCACCCCCGCCGGCGCCCGCGATCGGTTCGTTTCTGGAGATGGGCGGCGCGAACTGCAACGAGCGGCCGCTGCCGCAGATCCGCTTCGAGCACGCGTCCGAGGGTTTCCGCGTCCTGGCCGGCGACACGTCGTCGGTGCTGCGCAACCCGGTCATCGACCACACCACCTCGTGGTGCGGGGGCGGGTCGCTCCGCCTGGATGCGTCCTTCGACGTCTCCGACCAGGCGTCGCAGTCCGGCGAGGCGATCATCTTCCTGCCCCACCCCGTCGACCTGCGCGGCCGGACGGTCACGATCCGGTTCATGGCGCGCGCCCCGTTCGAGGCCGAGTTCTCGGCCCGGATCCTGGCGGGCCAGGGCGACAAGCGCACCGGCAACAGTTACAACCCGCACCTGACCACCGGCAGCTGGTGGACGATCAGCAATACCTTCCACGAGCCGCCGACCACCTTCGGCAGCGTGCCCGGCAACCTCCAATATGCGGACCGGATCATCCTGAAGGTCGACGCGACCGGCAGCTTCCGGGTATGGTCCGGACCGATCTACATCGACGACATCGGCTGGCGGTAGAGACCCGAGCCCAAGGTGGGCGACGCGCCGCCCGCGACTCAACTGATTGCGGAGGTCCGAATGACGACACGCTCGTTCTCTGGTCATGCGGTGGCGACGCTCATGTTCGCGTCTGCTTGCGCGAGCACCCCGTCGCTGCAACCCAAACCGATCGGCGCGCCGACGACGGCACCCGCGCCGAACGTCAACCCGTTCGCGGGCGCGCACTTCTACGTCGATCCGGAGTTCGCGCGCATGGTCGCGAAGGCGCCCACCTCGTCGGCGGACGACGCCGCGCGGCTCAAGAAGGTGGCCGCCTTCCCGACCGCCGTCTGGCTGGAATCGCTGGAGACCGCCAAGCTGGCGGGCCCGACGCTGGACGACGCGCTCAAGCAGGAGGCGGGCGGCGCCGGACCGGTCGTCCCCGTGTTCGTCATCTACAACCTGCCGAACCGCGACTGCGCCGCGGAGGGGTCGCGGGGTGAGCTGTTCGTCGACAAGGGCGGCGAGGCGCTTTACCAGACCCAGTTCATCGACGTGATCGCGGCGGCTTTCGCGGCGCACCCGACGCAGAAGGTGGCGGTGATCCTCGAGCCCGACTCGCTGCCCAACATCGTCACCAACAGCGTCGTCCCGACCTGCGCGGCGGCCGAGCAGATCTACCGCCGCGGCATCGCCTACGCGATCACGAAGCTGTCGATGCCGAACGTCTTCATCTACCTGGACGCCGCGCACGCGGGCTGGCTGGGGTGGCCGAAGAACCTCCCCAAGGCGGTCACGCTGTTCAAGGAGGTGATCACGATGGCGGGCGGCCCGGATCGGATCCGCGGCTTCGCGCTCAACGTGTCGAACTACGACCCCGTAAAAGAACCGAAGGCGAAGAAGAACGGTCCGGACGATCCGAGCCAGGACGAGATCGGCTACGCCAACGATCTGGCGGCGGGCCTCGCGAAGGTCGGGATCACCGGCAAGGGGTTCATCATCGACACCAGCCGGAACGGCAAGCACGAGATCCGCACGGCCGACGGCAACTGGTGCAACGTCAAGGGCGCGGGGCTGGGCGAGCGCCCCGCGGCCGCGCCGGCGACGGACATCGACGCCTACTTCTGGGTCAAGACGCCCGGCGAATCGGACGGCACGGCCGATCGCAAGGCGGCGCGCTTCGACGAGAACTGCGTCTCCGATGACGCGATGCCGGGCGCGCCCGAGGCCGGCGAGTTGTTCGCGCCCTACCTCATCGAGCTGGCCAAGAACGCAACCCCGCCCCTCTAGGTCGCGCCCGTGGCCTTCGCGCGCAGCTCGTTGATGGCTGCCGCGTAGTCGCCGCCGGGGGCGCGGTAGATCCCGTAACCCGCCACCAGCACGTTCGCGCCCGCGGCGACGGCCCTCGCCACGGTCTGCAGGTTGATGCCGCCGTCGACCTGGATGTCGACGTCCAGGTTGCGGCGTTCGATCTCGGCGCGCAAAGCGCGGATCTTCGGCAGCACCTCTTCGATGAACTTCTGCCCGGAGAAACCGGGGTTGACGGTCATCAAGAGGACCATCTGGAGGTCTGCCAGCACGGGAAGCACGCCGTCGATCGCCGACGCCGGCTTGACCGCGACCGCAGCCTTCTTTCCGAGCGCGCGGATGTGGGCGACCGTCTTCGCGAGGTCGGGCACCGCCTCCAGGTGCACGTTGATCAGGTCCGCGCCCGCGCGCGCGAAGTCTTCCACGAAGCGATCCGGGTCGACGATCATCAGGTGCAGGTCAATCGGGTGGTTCGTCGATCGGCGAATCGCCTTCACGATGTCCGGGCCGACGGTGAGGTTGGGAACGAACTGCCCGTCCATCACGTCGACGTGGATCAGGTCGGCGCCGGCCGCCGCGACCGCCCGCACCTCTTCACCCAGGCGCGCGAAGTCGGAGGCGAGGATCGACGGCGAAATCAGGAGGGGCCGGGGCATGAGGGAGGCGGCTCATATCAACGATAAGACATCGAGGCGATCGATTCACTAGCTCGGCGCCCTAAAGGCTTCCTGGATAATCCACGGGCATGGATTCGCCGCATCCAGATCGTCCGCGACGAGCGGCCGTGACCTGCCGGTTCGTGTTCGACTGACTACCCGCCGACGAACACGAACGGGTAGCTGATCGCCAGCCCGCCCTTCTGCGACTTCGGAAACACCCAGTGCGACACCATGCCCAGCACGCAGCCCGGCAGCGAGGTCCCCTGGAACGCCGGCGCGTCGACCTTCGTGTCGTGGACGTCGCCGCCGGCGCCGATCTCGAAGCTGACGATCGCCTTGCCCGAGCGCTGATCGCCGTCGCGGCCGATGCGGAGGAAGCAGGCCCGCACGCCCGCCAGGTTCTGCCGGATGACCCGCTGGACCTGATCCTGGCTGAGCGTCGCGGGGGTCCCCATCGGCTCGTCGACCTTTGCGTTGAGCGCGTCGTTGTTGCCGTGGCGGGCGCGCCGGACGTTGCCCATCAGCCCCTCGCCCCTATCATCCTCGATGTAGAAGACCTCCGAATCCTTCTCGGCGAGCGACGACCATTTCTGGTCGAATTCCGCGCTCGAAGCCGCCGGTGCCTTGCTCTCGTCCGCCTTCTTCGTGCAACCCAGCGCTGTCAGGCCAACAACCAAAACCGACACGAAAATTCGCATCCAGGAATCATATATCAACCCCCCTCCCCGCTACCGGAGCGAAACGGTGAGGCGGCCTGGGCGCGGTGGACGCGGCGCAGAACGAACGTCCATAACCCCACGGAAAGCAGCGAGATCGTCAGCCAAACGTGGGCTCCCATACCACGATGAAGGGCATAGTCGTAGACGCCGTGAAACACCGTCGGCGCGACCAGGCAGAGCGTCCGGTCGCGCCACAGCTGGCCGCCGCGATCGAACTTCGCCCGCCCCGCGTAGTAGCCCATCGTCGCCCCGAAAAGGGCGTGCGCGGGCACGGCGAACACCGCGCGCATCCAGGCGACGCCCAGGCCCAGGCGCGCCACGAACAGAAAGTTTTCCAGCGTCGCGAAGCCGAGCGCGACCGCGACCCCGTAGACGACCCCGTCGAGGGGCTCGTCGAACTCGTCCCAGTGATAGACCGCGGCGATCAACACGACCCACTTCGCCAACTCCTCGGTGAAGCCGGACAGCACGAACGCGTCGAACAGCTTCGCCGGCTGGCCGCCGAGCATCAGCCAGTCGTGCGACACCCAGGTCTCGGCGGTGCTGGCGATGCCGGCCGCGGCGATCATCGCGTACAAGCCGAGGCCGAACGCCATCAGGATGTGCTGCAGCGGCTCGCGCTCGTAGCGATCCTTCAAATAGAAGAACGTCAGCAGGAAGAGCGACGGCGCGGCGGCGACGATGACGGTCAGGACCCAGACGCGCACAGGACCATCATATCGCGCCGGCCCGGGGCGCTCGACCGGTTAGATCAGAACAGCGGCGAAAGCGCGTTGAACCACTTGGTGGCGATCTTGGTCGCGCCGGCGTCGTTGGCGTGGACGCCGTCCATCGTGTCGGTCGACGGATTGAAGCCGGTGTTCTGATCGACGACGGTGATCGGCGACGCCGCCGTGCTGTTCGTCGTCGCCCAGTTCGGAATCATGTTGTCGAGGTTCGTGACCCGTGTCGGGCAGTCGGTGCAGCCGGACGGCTGCAGCGAGGTGATCTGCGCGACCAGGACGCGCACGCTCGGGTTCACCATGCGCAGCTTGGTCAGGATCGCCGTGTAGGCGGAGAGGATGTTCGCCGGCGCGATGTTGTTCCAGACGTCGTTGGTCCCGAAGTGCATCAGCACGATGTCGGCCGGACGGTTGTCGAACCAGGTGGCGAGATCGCGCGAATCCGACACGTACGGATCGGTCGCATCGGCGCCACCCGGTCGGACGCCGGTGCCCGACGCCTTGAGGATGTCGGTGACGATGTACCCGCCGTGGCCCTCGTTGTCCTTGTCGTAGTTCGTGAAGCTGCAGCCGGGATCGCCGTTGCGCGAGCCGATGAAGTTGTAGGTCTTGCCGGCCGAATTCAGCATCTGCGCGAGGTGCGATCGATAGCAGATCGACGCGGTCGTCGAATCGCCGAGCGGCATGATGCGCGGGTTGGTCAGCGTCGTGCCGCCGCCGCCGCCCGTGGCGCCGCCCGCGCCGCCCGCCCCGCCCCGCCCTGCGCTGCCGCCGCTGCCACCGCGCGCTGCTCCACCCGCGCCCGCGGCGCTGCCGGCCGCGCCCCCGCGTCCGGCGTTGCCGCCCGTTCCCGCAACGCCACCCGCGCCGCCGCGCCCGCCGCTGGCGCCCGCCGCTCCTCCCGTGCCGCCAGCGGTCCCGCCCGCGCCGCTGCCGCCACTGCCGCTCGTGCCGGCCCCGCCCGCGCCGGCCGCGCTGCCCGCCGCACCGGTCGTACCGCCGGTCCCACCCGTGCCGGCTGAGCCGCCACTGCCGCCAGTGCCGCTGCCGCCCGCGCCCGTCGTGCCTGCCACGCCGCCCGAGGTCCCGGAGCTGCCGGCGGTCCCGCCCGCGCCGCCACCACCACAGCCGGCACCGATCAGCGCGGCGCCCGCAAAAAAGACCAGGCCTCCGAGAATAAGCTCGAGCTGCAACGAGCGACCGCGCATGCGCGCCATTCTATTTCGTCTCAGGCGGACGCGAGGCGCAATCGCACCGCGAAGAACCCGTCGGCGCCGTCGCGATGCGGCCAGGTGCGGACCGCGCCCGTGGCGTCGGTCAGACGCTCCCACGGCACGCGACCGCCGGCCGCGGCCGCGGGCTCGATCGCGAAGCGCGGGTGGGCGCGCAGGAACGCGGCGACGACGTCCTCGCATTCGCGGCGCTCGAACGTGCAGACCGCGTAGACCAGGAGGCCGCCCGGCCGCAGCGCCGGCGCGACCGCCGACAGCATGCGCGACTGTTGCGCCGCCAGCGCCGCCAGATCGGCGGGCGCGCGGCGCGCCAGCGCTTCCGGGTGCCGGCGCAGCACGCCGAGCCCGCTGCACGGCGCATCGAGCAAGATCCGGTCGTAACGCGGCGACGGATCGGCGAGCGGCTTCGTCAGATCCGCCGCCGTGAACCTGGCGCCTGTCAGCCCCAGCCGCTGCAGCGTCGCGCCCGCGGCGTCCAGCTTGTCGGCAGCGACGTCGACGGCGTCGACGTGCGCGCGATCGCCCGCCAGCGCCAGCAGGTGCGCGGTCTTGCCGCCGCTGCCCGCGCAGGCGTCCAGGATCCGCTCGCCGGCGGCCGCGCCGCACAGCTCGACCGCGACCTGCGCGCCGGCGTCGGCGATCGCGAACAGGCCGTCGCGCCACGCGCGCGTCGCGGCGGGCGCGTCCAGCCGGCGCGCATCCAGCGCGTCGGGGGCGATCGGCGACGGTGTCAGCAGCGCGCCCGGCCGTTCCGCCGCCAGCGCCGCCGCCAGCGCGTCGCGGGTGGCGCGGCCGGTGTTCGCGCGCAACGTCACCGGTGGCGTGTCGGCGATGCTGGCCGCGAACGCCAGCGCTTCCCCGGTCGGCAGCTCGGCCAGCAGCAGGTCGGCGAGCCAGGCCGGCAGGCCCGCGGCGGCGACCAGATGTCCGGCCGGATCGGCGGCCGCGTCGGGAAGCGGCGGCTCGCCTTCCCGCGCGAGCCGCCGCAAGAGCGCGTTCGCGAACCCCGCGACGCCGCGTCCGCCGCTCTCCTTGCAGGCATCGACGGCGTCGTCGACGGCCGCGTACGCCGGCACCCGGTCGAGGAACAGGATCTGATAGGCGCCCACGCGCAGCGCGACGCGCACTCGCGCGTCCAGCCTGTCGAGACCCCGGGCCGCCAGCGCGGAGAGGGCGCGGTCGATCCGGCCCTGGCGGCGCAGCACACCGTAGACCAACTCCGTCGCCAGCGCGCGGTCCTCGGCGGCGAGCGCCGGCGCGCGGTCCAGCGCCGCAGACAACGCGCGGTTCGCGTACGCGCCGCCCGTCTCGACGCGCTCGAGGACGGCGCGAGCGAGCGAGCGGGCCGTGGGCGTCTTGGCCCGCGCGCGTCCGCCCGCGCTCACGCGAGGACCGTACCCGCCGGGATGCGGTGCCCGGCCAGCACCGCCGCCGCGGGGAGCCGGCGCCGCCCCGGGAGCTGCAGCTCGCCGAACGCGATCGCGCCGCCCGCGCACGCCACCGCCAGGCCCTCGGGCCGGAGGCCCAGCACCTCGCCCGGCCGGACCGCGCCGGCCTGGGCCGCGTCGACGACGCGCGGCGCGAACAGCTTCAGCGGCGCGCCGTCCAGGGTCGCGCTGGCGCCGGGCCACGGGTCGACGCCGCGCGCCTGCGCGGAGACGATCGCCGCGGGGCGGGCGAAGTCCAGGTGCCCGTCGCCCTTCGTCAGCATCGGCGCCAGCGTCGCCGCCGCGTGGTCCTGCGGCGTCAGCGCCGCCCCCCCCTCCGCGATCGCGGGCAGCGTCTCGGCGAGCAGCCCCGCGCCCAGCTCGGCCAGCTTGCCCGACAGCGTACCGGCCGTGTCGTCGTCCGCGATGGCGAGCGCGCGCGTCGCCGCCACCGGCCCGGTGTCGAGGCCCGCTTCCATGCGCATGATCGACACGCCCGTCTCAGCATCGCCGCGAATGATCGCCCACTGGATCGGCGCGGCGCCGCGCAGCCTGGGCAGCAGCGACGCGTGCACGTTCCAGGCGCCCAGGCGCGGCAGATCGAGAAGCCGCTGGGGAAGGATCCGGCCGTAAGCGACCACCACGAACAGGTCGGCCTCGAACGTGGCCAGCGCCGCGGCAGCCTCCGGCGTCCGGAGCGACTCCGGCTGGATCACCGGCACGCCCAGGCCGGCGGCGGCGACCTTCACGGCGGGCGGCGCCGGCTCTTGCCCGCGGCCGGCCGGCCGATCCGGCTGGCTGACCACCGCGGCCAGCGTCGTCCCAGCGGCGACCGCCCGCAGCGACGGCACCGCGAAGGGAGGCGAGCCGAAAAACACCGTCCGCAGGGCGCTCATCGAGCGTCCACTTTGCATATCGGGCGCCCTCACGCCAGGTGGTTCTGATAACGGGGGCGCAGCTGCTCGTCCCCCAGCACGCGCGCCGCCTCGCCCACGACCTCGCGGATGACGTCGAGCTTCGGGCCCAGCTCGTCGGCCAGCTCCGGATCGATCGCCTCGGGCGCGAGCTCGAGCGCGATCCGTTCGTAGGCGCGCCTGATCTCGTCGGCGGACGCGTTGCGCGCCAGGCCGAGCACCTGGAAGTAGTCGCCCTCCTCGATCACCTGGTAGCGCGCCAGCAGCGCGGCGCGCCGATCGGCCAGCGACGGACGCTGCCGCCGATCGTCGGTCGGTATGTCGTCGAACTCGCGCTCACCCTCCGGCGCCGTGGCGGCATGACGAGGCGCCGACGCCAGCGCGCTGGACAGGTCGGCCTCGAACAGATCGTCGATGCCCGCGCTCAGCTTGGCGAGCAGCGAATTGGCGTCGCCGGCGGGGCGCTGCTCGCCTGACGCCTTCGGCGCCGTCACGACGGGGTTCGCCTTCAACGGCTTGAGCACCGCCGGCCGCGCGAGGTGCGGCCCACCCTTCGGCGTGTGTCCGCCCTGCGTGAACTCGGTCGCGGGATCGGGCGACGAGATGGCCGGGCCCTCGGCCGTTCGGGGACGCCGCCGGGCGCCGTTGCCGCCGGAACCGCCGGCGCTGTCCTTCGCCGCCGCGGTCAGCACCGCGCGGGCGCGCTCGAGCAGCTCGTCCGGCGACACCGGTCGGATGAAGAAGCCGTCGGCGAGCCCGGACATGCGCGGTTCGTCGGCCGCGTCGCCGACGAAGAAGATCGGCACGCGCCCGCGGGGCACCGACCGGACCTTCGCCAGCGCCAGGTTCGGGTCCGGGTGGACCATCTGCGGCGCCATCACGATCAGGGCCGGCCGGCTGGCCGTGATCCAGCCGGACAGGCTCTCGCCGGGCTCGACCGCCACCGCCTCGAACCCCGCAGACACCGCCGCCTTACGGAGGCGATCCGACTCGTACGGGCCGGCGATGATCAGCAACTTCATCCAGTGGCACGAATTTACCAGACGTGGGCCCCCGGATGCACCCGGGCCCGTCCTCAGAGGGTACTCTGGGGGTCGACGTCGACGGCGAAGCGGAGGTCGCCGGTGGGGCGGACGGCGGCCGCGGCGGCTCGGGCGGCGGCGGCGACGGCGGCGCGATCGGGGGAGGCGAGCCAGACCTGCCAGCGCGCGCGCCCGCGCAGCATGGCCAGCGGCGCCTCGGCCGGACCGCGCACGGTGACGCCGCCGCCCGCCCGTCGGGCGGCTTCGGCGGCGACGCTGGCCGCGGCCCGCGCCCGGGCGCCGTCGCGGGCGTCGATGCGCAGCGCGATCATCCGCGAGAACGGGGGGTAGCCGGTCTCCTCGCGCGCGGCCAGCTCGGCGCGCGCGAAGCCGTCGTAATCGTGGGCCGCGGCGGCGACGATCGAGGGGTGCTCGGGGTCGTAGGTCTGGATCACGACCCGCCCCGGCCGGTCGCCGCGCCCAGCGCGGCCCGCCACCTGCTCGATCAGCTGGAAGGCCCGCTCCGCCGCGCGGAAGTCGGGAAGGTTCATGGTCTGGTCGGGCCGCAGCACGCCGACCAGCGTGACGCCCGGGAAATCGTGACCCTTGGTCACCATCTGCGTCCCGACCAGCACGTCGATCTCGCCCGCGTGCATGCGCGCCAGGATCGCCTGCAGACCGCCGCCCGCGGCCGCACCCTCCCCGGCGGTGTCGCGATCCAGGCGCGCCACGCGCGCGTCGGGGAAGCGGTCGCGCACGATCGATTCGACGCGCTCGGTGCCCGCGCCCATCCGCTCGAGCCGTGTCGACGAGCAGGACGGGCAGCGCTCGGGCACGTGCTGTACGCGACCGCAGTAATGGCAGACGAGGCGCGACCGCCCGCGATGATAGGTCATCGACACCGCGCAGCTGGGGCAGCGGACGACGTGGCCGCACGCGTGGCAGAGCAGCACCGTCGAGAACCCGCGTCGATTGAGAAAGAGGATGCTCTGCTCGCCGGCCGCGAGCGCGGCGCCCAGCGCCTCCGCCAGCGGCGCCGACAGCAGGCCGTCGGG